>ENA-ORSL01001062-ORSL01001062.1-human-gut-metagenome-genome-assembly--contig:-NODE-1062-length-24582-cov-4.504220_pt1 | contig 24582 bp, 16 predicted proteins | sample MGYA00242190_ERZ509157 | MGnify/ENA primary metagenome ERZ509157 (study PRJEB26280, sample SAMEA2338664) | human gut metagenome | biome: human gut; feature: human-associated habitat; material: faeces...
TTATTGTTGGCTTTATATATATTTCTTTATCATATCCTACAATAGGATTTATTGTATTTGGATTAGGTATTTTTCCATCTTTCATACTATCAACCTTACTTAAAAATTACTATTTTTCCATCTAATTACTAAATTGTGTAATTTGCAATTATTTTTTACCTATCCTTGTCAAAAATCATACTACAAATTCAATAGTTAAAATGAATAGATAAAATCCCAGCCATATAGCCAAACTTATTTACAGCCAATTGATAGTCCTATTAATAAGCCACTACTAAAATTTCCAAAACTGTTTTTCTCATTTCCTGTAAAAATGTAAATGCTAAATATAATAAATTTCCTAAAACTATCAAAAATGTTCCTATTTTTAATTGATTCATTCAAATCATCTCCTATCTTCTATTATTTCTATATCCATTCCTTATATTTCTTTATATAAATTTTCTTTGCATAACTTGCTACAATACAATATAAGAATGTGACTCCAAATATCATGAAAATATATTTTAATGCAATTGGTGCTAAGCCTATCGCAGTTCCTAGAGGCGTAAATGGTACTAAAATTCCTATTATAATTAGCAGAATTGAAGATATATAAACAGCCTTATGTGCATTACTTTGTATAAATGGTGTTTTTGCCGTTCTTATAATGTGCATTCCTATTAAATTTGATACTATACTGTAAGTGAACCATATTGTTTGAAAGTGTGTAACATCTCTAACTGTGAAAACAAACCATAATAGTAAAAATACAACTATATCAAATAGTGAGCTTACAGGACCCATAAAAAACATAAACCTTTTTAAGCTTTTTATATTTAATTTTTTTGGCTTTCCAATCAATTCTTTATCTACATTGTCAAACGGAATTGTCATTTGACCAAAGTCATATAATAATCCTTCTACTAATAGTTGAATTGGTGTTTCAGGTAAAAATGGTAGTACAATGCTTGCAATAATTACTGAAACTACTTCCCCAAAGTTGAAGCTTGTTGCCATTTTTATATATTTCATTAAATTTACATATGTTTTTCTTCCGTTCCATTACACCATCTAATAGTACATTAAGGTCTTTTTCAAGTAATATAATATCTGCAGTTTCTTTTGCTATATCAACTGCAGTATCAACAGAAATTCCAACATCGGAATTTGTTAACGCTGGACTATCGTTTATTCCATCTCCCATATATCCTACAACATTTCCATTTTGTTTTAAAACTCTAACAATCCTTGCTTTTTGTATTGGGGAAAGTTTTGCAAATATATTATTTCTTTTTAATAATCTTGATAGTGCTACATCTGATAATGTATCTATTTTATTTCCAGTTATGATTTCTTTTGAATTTATCCCTGCTTTATTGCAAACACATCTTGTAACTTCAACATTATCACCTGTAAGAACCATAACTCTTATTCCCGCATTGTTTAAACCTTCTATTGCTTCTTTTGCACTTTCCTTTGGTGGATCAAGAAAACCAATAAAACCTAGTAAAGTCATGTCTTTTTCATCAGTACTATTAAAATCTTTTTTATTATTAGTTATAATTTTTTTACAAATGGCAACAACCCTAAAGCCTTCCTCATTTAAGTTTTTACAAATTTTTCTCATGTTTTCTATTTTTTCATTTGTAAGCTTTTCCGTTTGTCCCTTATATTCAAATGTTGTACAAATATTTAGAATTTCTTCAACAGCACCTTTTGTTATTAATTCATCTTTATTATCAATTTCTACTGCTACAGATAAACACCTACGAGAAAAGTCAAAAGGAATCTCATCTATTTTTTTATATTTTTTTAAACTATTTTCAATTCCAACAGTTTTAGCTTTAGCAACTACTGCCACGTCTATATTGCTTTTTAGTCCTGTTTGCAAATAGGCATTTAAAAAGGCATATTTTAAAATGTTGGAGTCTTCTTCTCCATTTACATTTAAGTATTTTTCTAGAACAATCTTGTCTTCTGTTAATGTTCCCGTCTTATCTGTGCAGAATATGTTCATTGCTCCAAAGTTCTGAATTGAATCTAGCTTCTTAACAATAGTCTTCTTTTTTGACATTCTTACAGCACCTTTAGATAAACTTGAAGATAAAATAACAGGTAGCAATAGTGGTGTTATGCAAATGGCTATTGCAACAGCAAAAGTAAATGCTAGAATAATATCATGTTTTTCCACATTTATTAAAAATACTATTGGAATCATAAAAATCATAATTCTAATTAATAATTTACTTATACTTTCAATTCCTTTTTGAAATGCTGTTTTTTCCTTTCCAGAAGTTACGGTATTTGCTATTTCCCCAAAATATGTTGAATCTCCAATTTTTATTACAACACCTTTTGCTGAACCAGATACAACATTTGTACCCATAAAACAGATATTATCAAAATCCGATATACTGTCTAATTCTTCTTGATTGTTTTCTAATTCAACGGTTTTCTTTATATTATCTGATTCTCCAGTTAATGAAGCCTGTCCTACATATAGGTCTTTTGATTCGATTATTCTTAAATCAGCTGGTATAATACTTCCAGCAGACAATAAAACAATGTCTCCTAAGGTTACATTTTTAACTGGTATATTTATTTCTTTGTTATCTCTAATAACTGTAGTAGTTGTTTCAACTATTTCCCTTAATTTTTCTGCTGCCTTATTAGATCTATATGACTCAAAAAAATCTAATAAAGTACTTGCAGTAACTAAAATTGCTATGACTATTATATTTGCATAGCTTGGTTCTATTGCTAAATATATATCTGTATATATTAAGATAATTGAAATACCAATTAAAATGCAGTTAAAAGGTGTTAGTAAACTTTGTAGTAAATAATTATACCACTTCTTAGGTTTAGCCTTTTTTGTTTCGTTAAGACCAAATTTCTTAATATTAATTTCAGCTTGTTTACTAGTAAGCCCCTTTTCATTTAAGTTATGCTTTTTTAAAAATTCATCTCTTTGTGTAGTACTGTCTTCTCCATACATTTTTAATACATCAACATTTTCTTTTGAATCACTCATATTTACACCTCTTTACAAAAAAATATATAAGCTAAATATAATAAGTTTCCCAATATAATTAATAATATTCCTGTTTTATTTTTTTCATAATCAATCCTTTATTTTAACAAATTTCTATTTTTTTAATTCATATAATATCACAAACTCATTTATCATGTCAAAATTATCCATTGGATAATTTTGCAGGAACGTTGTAAAGTATTTAGCTATCCTATCTTTATGTTCAAATCGACTCTTTTGAAACTCTTCTTTTAACTTTTGATATTGATAATTTAGTTGACTATCTACAATTTCTAAATTATTTTTATCATCTTTAGTTATGATTGCTAAATCTTCCTAATCAATCGCCTCACGATTGATTTTGTGGCAATTTTTATTCATTTTAGAGTAAGTTATCGATTAAAGAAATGTTAAGCAATATAAAGCGTTTCAGATATTTTCCCAAATTGTATGCTCATACGGGCGTATGGTCTTCGCCCTGTAGTTTCTCTAAGCTCTAAGCTTCTAGATATAGCAGATACATCAAGCGACGGACAAACTTCAAAATCAGCATGGAACATTAAATAGGATGTGCGTGCGAGCAGGCTTCTGGTCTGCTTGCACATGGCAAAATTATGCGAAAGACAATAATAAATAAAGGAAATTTCAATAAAGTGAGTACAACAAATATGATTAGAACAATGAAAGAAGTACACCCTACAAAAATACTTTTAGTAAAGATAGGAAAATTTTATCATGCCTATGGAAAAGATTCAAAATGGTTTGATATATTAAATTGAAATAATATTCGACACAAAATCTTATTATTTTGCATATTTTATAATATATCATAAAAATTAGGAGGTATTTTATGTATATGCGAAATAGTAGAGCAAACAGCAGACGTAGATGCTGTAATTGCTGTCAAAAAAATTGTAGGGAACTACCAGAAATGCCAAATAATCCGATGCTTGCAAACGCGTATGTTCCATATCAATATATTGATCAAACATTTTGTCCACTTGACTCTTTAGAGCATGCTACAACATTCCCAGAATTGGTTAGTCCATACACCAAAAATCAATCTCAATGCATGATTCAATATTTAATGCAAACAGAAACATGTGAGGAGGCTGATCGTAATGAGTGATCAAGAATGTAAATTGAAAGATTTAATGGCACTTGATTTTAAATTGTATGATTTACAATTATATTTAAATACGCATCCTTTTGATAAAGAAGCTTTGGCTTTGTATCAAGATGTGGCAGATGAAGCAGAAGTTGCAAGAGCAGAATACGAAGAAAAATACGGCCCATTAAAAGCTGTTAATGCTGCAACTGATTGTGAGTGGTTGTGGATTAAAAATCCATGGCCATGGGAAAGGATGGTGTAGAATATGTGGGGGTATGATAAAAAATTACAATATCCAATAAATATAAAAAATCCAAATCCACAAATGGCAAAGTTTATAATAAGTCAATATGGTGGACCTGACGGAGAATTAGGAGCTTCACTTAGATATTTGAGCCAAAGATTTAGTATGCCTACAGAGATAACCAAAGCAACTTTGAATGATATAGGAACTGAAGAACTAGGACATTTAGAAATGGTTGGTACTTTAGTTAGTCAACTAACTAAAGGGGTTTGCCCAGAAGTGTTAAAAAGAGAGGGGTTAGGAGAATATTATACAGATCATGGAATTTCAGTATATCCACAAAGTGCAGCTGGAACACCATTTAGTGCATCTGTTTTGGCGGTAAAAGGTGATCCTGTAACAGACCTTTATGAAGATATGGCGGCTGAACAAAAGGCGAGAAGCACGTACGAGTATTTAATTGACCTATCTGACGATCCTGATGTAACAAATGTTTTAAAATTCTTAAGAGAAAGAGAAATAGTCCATTTTCAAAGATTTGGTGAGGCATTGCGAACTGTCCAAGAAAAGCTTGCACAAAAGAAATTTTACATGAATGGAATGGAGATGAATAATGTGTTAGGTGCACATAATAACAATAATAATTCCCGTGGTGCTCAAAATACCATGAGTGCTAATAATTCTTGTGGATGTAATAATGCAAATATGGGAACAAACAATTCAAATGCATGCCCAAAAGCTTGTGATAATGTGAAAGGTAATAATTGTGGATGTAGAAATAAATAAAAAGTTTTAATGAATATAAACGAGGAGTAGGTGTTTTACATCTACTCCTTGGTCACATTAATACTTCTTTTTTAAATTCAATTATTACTTTTGAGTGTGATATTGTTTTGATTATTTTTCTTTTTTTTGAAAAGTAGTTAAAAATAAAGAAACAGTAGATGTTTTAGCTGGAGGATAAAATAAATTTTATGTAAAAAAGAGCCGCATGTTTTCACATGCGGTTTTGGCTGAATGGGCTTAAACTTTTTTATATTTAGTTGCACACATACCAATACACTGAGGTATTCTGTACTTCTTCATATAATCTGTTTTACCCATTCTCTTTACACAGACATACATCGAATCTTCCCAACCAATTCTGTCATCTTTTACTGCAGATTTTTCATCAATTACAATGTCATCAACAGTAAACAATTCTTCGGAACCATCCCAGCCTTCATGCCAAACTTTAACAATCTGTTCTTTCATTTCTTCCACAGTGTCAAATTCTTTGGCTTCTGCCATGGCTTCATCGAGCATTCTTCTGTTCGGTCTAAAGATGATCATGACTTAAACCTCCTAAAAATATTTGAAGGTTTTACACAGCCCTCCAGAAAAAATGATTAATATTTCTTCTGTACTTTGCTGTGTAAAGTACGTTAAACGATAGTTATTATATCATGTATTGCTAAAAAAAGCAATGGCCTGCGCAATTGCTTTTGATTAACCTACAGTACATCGTGATTTAACATTTTATTTTTTTGTTGATTTTATGTTTTTTGATGATATATAATTTTTGTGTAGGAAAAAACTTTTTTGACTCGTTCGATTAATATTGAAGGAGGGAGCAAAATGAATAAGCGGTTGTATGAGAAAGCTGTTAAAATGATGTCTTGGGGTCAGTATACTCTCTCTGAAATTGGTATTTCGCCTAAGGATGTAATTACGATTAGAAACAATGAAAATAATGTTAAATTTCAATACGATCCTAGAAAGAAAGATTTTGTGTACTATATTGTTCCTGATGATGACATGGCATATATAATTGTTTCTAAAATGTCTAAAGAGCCTAAAACAATTCGTATTTTGGAAATGTCGGATATTCATGCTGGCTGCAAAACTTTTGATGAAAAAACTTTTAGATTGTACCTTCAAAAGGCTGTTGATACTGGAGTTGAGTTTGTTCACATTGCGGGTGATTTGTTTGATGGTAAGAATGTTTATAGGGGACATGATAAAAATCTTAGATATCATTCTGCTGAAGAGCAAGTCGAAAAGCTTTTTTCAATTTTGTGTGAGTACGACTTGTGGTACATTGCGACTAAAGGCAATCATGATGAAGGTCTTTGCGGTGATAATGGTGTTGACCCCATAACTTTGCTTGAAAACAAGATGGCAATTAATAAGAAGAGATTTACTTATTTAAAGGCTTTTGAGGGTAATATTGTTCATGCTGGTGTTGTTTTTAGATTAATTCATCTAAAGGGAAACATGAGTAAGTCTAAATCCTATGCACCTCAACGTTATTTGGGTAACGTGCTTAGAAGTAATTTTAATAATGTTGTACTCGGCGGAAAGAAGTATAATATTCGATCCATTAATGCTGGACATTTTCATGTACAATATTCTCTTAATTTGGCTGGAATTTTTTCTGTTATGCCGGGTAATTTTCAGCATGATGCCGATTATACTAAACGTATGGGCATTACTGGAACGACTGGAGCTGCTTTTGTTACAGTAACCATCCAAAACGAAAAAATTATTGAGTATGTGCTAGAAATTTAAAGGGGGATGGCGAAAATGAGTGAAACTAGCTTTTTTGATTCTCCTCGTCTTGCTAAAGCACTCGAACAAATGAGAAAAGGCAAGGTGGATATTGAAACTTTGGACATTACTGAAAATGAGATTAGGGAACTAACTAATCTTGGAATCAATATCGTCAGAAAGCCTAATACAAACCTTTACTATATAGATTCTAATAATTCTGAAAGTATGTTTGAAATTGTTAGTTTGAAAAACAAAGAGGAGAAACATGTAAAATGGGTTGAGTGTGGTTCTTTGCTTGCTGGTCATTGCACGTTTGATAGAGAAGCTTTTGAAAATTTGTTGAATGAAGCTGTAAGTCGTGGATATGAAGAAGTTCATTTTTCCGGTGACTTGTGTGCTGGACCACCACCTAAGGCGAGTCAGGCTGGAAATGGCGAATGGCTTTTTTGGAATTTTGAAAGAAGTATGGAACAAGCTGACATAATTGTCGATATTTTGAGAAAGTTTCCTTCACTTACTTTTTATGCTATTCATGGTATAAATGAAGTTATGTTTGAGAAGAGGGAACAGATTAATCCTTTAATTCTTATCCAAAGAGATCTTAGAAATCTTGGTGTTAATTTCATTTATAAACCGACAATGACTTTGAATTTGGTTGTTGAAGGAATTGTACAACGAATTGTGTATCTTAAGAAGAGACGTAGCTATACTGTATCATATCAGTCTGAATTTTATATGGATGAGCAATATGCCAAAATGGTTGATAATGTAATGATTAAAGGAAAAAACTATAAGCTTATGTTTGTTCAATTTGGTGGAGCAATGGAAAATTCTCTTAATAAGAATGGTAGCGGAAGGCAACCGATTTATATGACTACTAATTCTGGTTTTGTTCGTGATACTATTGGCCAATTTCAATCTGCCACAACATATCCTTCTATTCGCTTTTGTGATGCTATTATTCAAAATGGTGTTCTTGTTGCACCTTTGAAAAGTACTATTTGCGTTGTATGATTGAAAAATTTGTTTTCAACAAAAGAGGTAGATAATACTATGTATAAATTTTTATTTTTTGTAGTAGAAAGCTTACTACAAAATTAGAACCCAAATTGCTAAAATATATTTAACAATTTGGGTTCTTTTCGTTATAGTATAAGTGTTTTATTAAAAAGTAGAACAAAAATATTTCTGCTATACAACGTATATTCCGCCGACTTTTTTTACTTTTTTTGCTCCAAGTAAGTTTGATTTAGAGTAGGTATCACTTTCACCAATTATTATTGTGTCACCGTCAAAAATATAATTATTTTCTTTTGCATATTCTAAGCCTTCTTTAATCATTTCTTCTTCTGATTCTTTTTCTTCAACTAATATTGGTGTAACATTCCATACTACATTTAATCTTCTTGCTGTTGATATATTTGGTGTTATTGCAAATATAGGGCACGCTGGCTTGAAAGAAGATATTGCTATTGGTGTGTGGCCACCAGATGAAAGTGAAAATATTGCTTTTGCATTTGATTGCATAGCAAGTTCGCAAAGTGAATGTCCAACTATTAAATTGTTTTTGTTTCCTATTAGTGTTTTATCATCAAATTTACAGAAGTTACTCCAATAATCTATTTCATTCTCAACAGTTTTAGATATTTGGTACATTGTTTTTACACATTCTACTGGGAAATTACCTGCAGCAACTTCACCAGATAGCATTATAGATGATGTGCCGTCATAAACTGCATTTGCAACATCATTAACTTCTGCTCTTGTTGGTCTTGGTGATGTTGTCATTGATTCTAGCATTTGTGTTGCAACTATTACAATTTTTCCTTTTTGGTTACACTTGTTTATAAATCTTTTTTGTATTGAAGGTACTTTTTCCATTGGTATTTCAACGCCTAAGTCACCACGCGCAACCATTATTCCATCAGCGGCATCAAGTATTTCGTCAAAATTGTCTACACCCTCTTGATTTTCTATTTTTGCAATTACACTTATTTGAGGTGCATTTAATTCTTTTAATAAATTTTTTATTGCGCGTATGTCTTCAGCTTTTCTTACAAATGAGGCTGCTATCATATCAAAATCATTTTCTACACCAAACGCAATATCTGCTTTATCTTTTTCTGTTATTAGTGGAAAGTTAAGTGATAGCCCTGGTATGTTTACACTTTTTCTGTTTGTTAGTTTTCCACCGTGTGCAACTAAGCATTTAATATTTTTATCAATGATTTCTTCAACTTTTAATTCTATAAGACCATCATTTATAAGAATCGTTGCACCTGGAATTACCTCTGCATATAGTGTTTCGTAGTTAACGTATACTTTTTCCGTATCACCGTCGCAATTGTCATGTGCTAATGTGAAATGTGCACCATCATTTAAATAAATTTCTCCATTTTTGAAAGTACCAATTCTTATTTCTGGGCCCTTTGTATCAAGCATCATTGCTATTGGCAATTTTAATTCATCTCTTACGCTTTTGAATAAGTCTATTCTTTTTTGTTGATCAGTATAATCACCATGTGAAAAATTGAATCTTGCCACATCCATACCAGCTGTGCATACTCTTGCAAGTGTTGCAGCATCATCTACAGCTGGACCTAATGTGCAAACTATTTTTGTACGTTTCATTTTATACTCCTTCCTATTTTCCTTCGCTCAAATAAATAGCGAGGGATGAAAAATATTGTTAATTTGTTAGCCATTTACACAAAGATAAATCATGTTTGTTAATTAGTAATTCATGTTTAGGTAAAACTCTAAATGTGTATCCATAATTTCCGCCATCATCTATTACTAAGTCACTAGAGTATTCGTAGTTTGAATCACCAATAGTGTTTGAAAGTGACATTTCAGTATATAAACTGTTTGTCATTTTACCTTGTTCATCAAGTTTGCCACAATATACTTCAACTGTGACACTATTTGGATCTATGCCATTTAAAAATACGTTACATGACATTTTTATATCAGTTCCTGCGTTTACTGACAAATCATCCAAATGAGATGTTGGGGTAATTTTAATAAGTGCCCACTTCGATTTTAAGTTTTGTTCCCAATTTAAATAATTTGTTATCGCATCTATGTTATTTTTTAAAGCATCATATCTATTAACTTGTGGCATGTATAATTTGTTTAAGTAGTCTACTAACATTCTGCCTGTATTGTAAACTCCACCAACAGTTTTTATAGATGCTTTCATTTTTTTAATCCATCTAGAGTTTAATTTATCATCCCCTTTTGAATAGTATAAAGGAATAATTTCATTTTCTAGAGTATCATATATACTTTGTGAATCTGCATTGTCTTGCAATTCGTAATTAGTATATTCTGTGTCATCTCCAATTGCCCAGCCGTTGTTTCCATCATATCCTTCAAACCACCATCCATCAAGTATACTGAAGTTTATAACACCATTTACACCGGCTTTTTCTCCACTTGTACCACTTGCTTCTAGTGGACGACGTGGATTGTTTAACCATACATCAACACCACTTACTAAATATCTTGCTATTGCCATATTATAATTTTCTAGAATGAATACTTTACCTTTAAACTGTGGCATTTCAGATATTTCATAAATTCTTTTTACCAAGTCTTGACCTTGAATATCGGCAGGGTGTGGTTTACCAGCAAATACAATTTGAACAGGTCTGTTTGGATCGTTTAAAATTTTTGTTATTCTTTCTAAATCTTTAAATATTAAATCAGCTCTTTTATACGTTGCAAATCTTCTTGCAAAACCTATTGTAAGAACATTAGGATCAAATATTTTTTCTATATCATTTAGTTCGTCTATAGAAGCTCCATGACGAATTTTTTGTGCTTTAATATTTTTTCTGATCAGGTTTCCTAATTTATTTTTTTGAATCATGTGGGCATCCCAAAGTTCGTTGTCTGGTATATTATCAATATCATTCCATACTTCTGCATTATAAAGTTTTTCTTGCCATAGAGGTCTCATATATGCGTTATATAAATCTTTTAATGTAGGTGCAAGCCAAGTGCAAGTGTGAATTCCATTTGTTACATAATCTATTGGAACTTCATTTGCGGCTGTTTCTGGCCATAAATCTGAAAATAGTCCCCTAGAAACTTCACCATGAAGTTTGCTAACACCATTTTTTGCTCCTGCGATTTTTAATGCAAGCACGGCCATATTAAATCCATCTGATAATACATTTTCTTTTTTCAATCCAAGATTTAGAAAATCGTTTCTTGAAATTCCCAATTCGTTGTAATAAGAAGAAAAATATCTATCAATCAAATCTATTGGAAATATATCATTTCCTGCTGGAACTGGTGTGTGTGTTGTGAATACTGTGCAAGTTGATGCAAGTTTTTTTGCAACATTAAATGGAATGTTCTTTTCTCCCATAAATTTTTTAATAACTTCCAAAGCAACAAATGATGAATGTCCTTCGTTCATATGGTAAAGAGAAGGAGAGATGTTTAATGTTTTTAACAATTTCATTCCTCCAATTCCAAGAATTATTTCTTGTGAAATTCTCATTTCTTGGTTACCGCCATATAGCTTTAAAGTTAGTTGCTTATCGGTTGGTGAGTTTAGATTTATATCACTATCTAATAGGTATAATTTTATTCTTCCTATAGATATACTCCAAACTTTTAGATAAACTATTCTACCTGGAAATTCAACTGAAATAATAAGTTCATTTCCGTTTTCGTCTAATACAGGAATTATTGGTAAATCTTCTATTGTAGTTGGAGAATAGTCAAATAATTCACTACCATCTTTGTTAATCAATTGATGGAAGTATCCTTGTTTGTATAAAAGACCTATAGGGACGAAAGGAATACCTAAATCACTTGCAGATTTACAATGGTCTCCTGAAAGTATTCCTAAACCGCCAGCATATATTGGTAATATTTCATCAATTCCATATTCAGCCGAGAAATATGCGATTACATCATTTTTGTTATTTGGAAAGTGTGAATTAAAATATGTATCTTCAGTTGATAAATAAGTTTTAAAATTATCAACTATCAAATCATAATCTTTTAAAAAGTCATTATCGTTTGCAACTTCAATTAGTCTTTTTTGATTTATTCTTGAAAGGAATTTTACTGGATTTTTTCCTACCTTTGCAAATAATATTGGATCTATATAGTCATATAAACGTAATGCAGTAGTGTTCCAAGACCACCATAAATTATTTGCAATGTCAGACAAATATGAAATCCTTTCTGGTAACTGTGGTTTTACTGTTATTTTTCCGAATAAATACACTTAAAATTCCTCCTTTTTCATATGTTCATACATACCAATATTATCTAATAATTAAAAGTTAATGTCAATAATGAGAGTGTGTTTTTTCAATGATATTTTCAAGGTGATTATGATAATCTTTTAGTTTGAAATACGCAAAGTAATCTACATGAATATAGTTTCTTTTTCTAAAATTTAAAAGTAATTTGTTTAATATTAAATCTTTGCGATATAAATATAATTTTTTTGATTCGATTGATGGAAAGTTAGAGTCGAGAACAACATGGACTATATTTGAAATTTTATTTATATCGTGCATGGGCAAATATTTGTATTTTGATGATAAAATTTGATATGTTATTTTTCGTTCGAAAAATTTAATTATTAATTCAGAAAGTATTAAAGAAACACTTGTATATAAATAAATATAGCTCAAATATATGTTTGGTTCAATTTTTGTGTTAAACAAGTTTTCGTAATATGCTTGACATTTGATAACTACTGTATAAATACCATTGATTTTTTTATGATAGAATTTTAATCTTTTGTAATTAGTTAGTTCACTAACTAATAGCTTATAAAATGTTTTTGAATGTATTGTGCTGTCTGGTAGTTTTTCTGGTCATTCAGATATTTACAAACAATACACTTAATTTATATCTTTAAAATATGCGAAAATATTATATTTTCTACATTTCTAATAGTAGATAGTGTTAGCACAATTCATGGAAAATATACACAATATATATTATTCTAAAATATTGCAAAATGAGAAAAGAATGAATTTAAAAGTATTGAAAAAAATATTCGATAATGTATAATAATTATATATGTATATTTATTGATAGAGGTGAACAAATGAAAACGATTATAAGTGTACTTAAAGAAAAACTTAATGCATTAGGATATAATGATAATATTTCAAATTCTATAATAAAAAAATTTGACTTTGCTTTGATTGAAAAGCAAATAACTGACGAATCTGAATATGAAAAAATTATTAAAGTGGATGAATTTGAAGAGCCTACTGTTGAAATAATAGAATTGTTTTTGAATATAAAATATGATGTTTTACAAGTTGAAGTGTTAGAGGGAGATATAGAGCTTTCAGCTACTGAATCATCTATTGGAACAAGGTTTGCTATAGCTGATTATACTCTATCTAAAAGATGTGCACTTATGGCGATGACAACAGATTTTAAAATTGAGATTATGATATATGATCCTAACCCTAAAATTCAAAACATATACAACGGAATAAAGTATGAGCAAAACTATAAAAAAGATAGAGATGAAATTGTAAAAGAATATTATGATGCTTTTCTTGCGAATGGTAGAGTATCTGAAAGAAAAATAAAAGAAATTTTGACCATGTTAGTTTCAGATTATGTAATAGATGAGATGGCTGTTAATAATTTGAATCCAAGAATAAAGATGTATGATAACGAGGCAAAATATGCGGAAAACTTATATTCTTATTCACTAAGATTTATTAATTTGAGAACAAATAGAATCGAGATGTTGAGCAAAAAAGCAAGAATAAAGAGAGCCTCAAAAAGTGTGCAGCAGGGTGTTATTACCAACGATCCATATGTTAAATTGGATAAAATGCCACCAGAAGCCAATTTCCCTTTGAATACTATATCTTATTATTGGATGCTTAAAGGAAATAATGAAGAGATTTCTATTTTTATAGCACCAAGGGTTTATCAACAAGCAACATTTGCAGAATTAAAAAAGGACGATCCAAGGATATCTCAATTAGCAGACGAACTATCTAAAAAATTTAGAAGAGAGTCAGATGCTGATGTAAAAACTGAAGTTATCGAGAATGCGTTGAGAAAATTAAATCTTGAATTAATGTTTCCTTCTGCTAATGTTATAAGAGAAAATCTTATAAATAAAAGTGATATGATAGAAACTATATCTTACAAGTATAAGGCAATAACGGATCCTACAGAGTTTGAAGAGATGCTTTATATAACGATAGAAGATAATGTCTCTAAAAGATATAAATATAACTTAGTTGAAAATGTTTTAGAAGATTTAACTACAATAGGTAACAAGTTGGCCTATACTGATGAAAATGGAACTTTGGTAAAAAAACAATCTATAGCTGATTTCAATGTAAATGCACCTGCTATAATAATCAGGAGAGAGACTTTTATAGATATAACTAGAATACCAGATTTACTTGGATATATATATGAAGATATGAAATATTATGGCACAGATGGACTTCCGGTACCAAATATTGAAGTGGATTTTTATATTCCTCAAGCTGGTTTTGATAGCCAAAGGGTTACTATGTTTAATGGCACTAGTTTGGAATTTAGTATAGACAATATATCTAAAAAGAATTTGTTTAATGAAAGTGCAGAGGATTCTGCGTATGTGATTGGAAGTAATGATGTTTTGCCTGGTTCAACATATGTTACGGTTAGATATCTAAATTCTAAAGGAGAAATTCTTAAAGAAAACAAAGTTGGAAATGTTTTTCCAAGAACAACATATTTGCCAGAAATCATTCCTGTAATTAATGATAAAGACGGAAAAGAATGGGTATTTCAAAGCAAAGAGGTTACACCTTTCTTGTTAACTGAAAACCCAGATATGAATATTATAGAACTTAAGTATGATGAAAGATTTGCAAGAGTTACGTTCTCATCTATTAATCGTGATGGTAAAAAGATTGCTGATGATAAGCAAGAAATAGTACAAGTTGGTTCTAGTTATGATTTTAGCAGCAAAGCCGTTCTTGAAGATCAAAATAATGATGAGTGGAAATTATTATTTTCAAGGCCTTCTAAACTTATTGTTAAAGATTCTGATGAAAAGAACAAGGTTATTCTTGTTTATGACATAGAAAAAGCTGATGTTATAATTAGGTACCTAACTAATGGCGGTACTAAAATAGCTGATGACAAAGTTATTCAAGCTCCAGTTGATAAACAATACACAGCAGAAAATGTACCATTTATTGTTGATGCTTCTGGTCTTGGATGGAACTATGTTGAAAATTCTGTTGCAAGCTTGGTTGTAAAAAATGATGTACCTAATGTTATAACTATGTTGTATGAAGAAGCTAAGAAAAAGGTTGTAACTAGAATAATTAGTGATTCAAAGATTAAGCTTGCAGACGACAAGATTGAGTTTATACAGATTGGTAAAAAGTATACTGTAGATTTCGATAAAGAAATTACAGACTATAGTTTAAAAGAATGGCTTTTAGACAACGTTATAAAAAGTGAAATTGTTGTAAGTAAAGAAGAGAAAAATAATGTATTGGAAGCTATATACAAACCACGTTTGGCTAAAGTAATGATTAAATTACTTAATATGAATGATAGACCAATAAAAGATGTGATTATTGAAGATGCTCAAGTTGGTGACATGTATAATGCAGATAATAAGAATGAGATAATAGATAATTACGGAAAAACATGGATATGCAAAGAAAAAGGTGCTGGTGTTGTTATATCTAGAAAAGAATCACAAAATGTGGTTTCACTAAGATATGAACCTTTACTATCAAAAGTTACTATAAAATACTATAATACTGAAATGGAAGAATTGTTAGAACCAAAAACTGAAATGGCTCAGGTTGGTTCAGAATACAAGAATGTTCCAATCAGAAAGATAACTGATTCGACAGGTAAGAAGTGGATTCTTGACGAAAATAAAATACCAAGTATTGTTGTTAAGAAATATGAAGAAGAAAATTTAATTTCTATTTATTATGATAAAGAAAATGCTAAAGTAAAATTGATTTTTGTTGATGCATACGGAAATGAGCTAAGGGAGTCTCAAGAGATTGAATCACAAATTGGTGCACCGCTAGAAGATAAGTTGTATTTTAAAATAACTGATTCAAATGGCGGCAGATGGATGCTTGAAGATAGTGAACCTAAGAATCGTGTTGTACGTGATGGCGAAAATAGGTTTAAACTTATATATGGTGAAATAAAGGCGAAAGTCTTAGTAAGACACGTTGCTGTTAAAACACAAAAAACTTTTGTTGAGGATGTTGTTTCTACGGTAAAACTAGGAGGAATATTTGTTCCGAATATTAGACAAACAATATTAGACAAGAATAAATGGAAATGGAAGTATGTTGGCGACGAAAATATGTCGATTGTTACTAAAGAGAATGAACAAGAAAACATTATTGTTTTGACATATGATGAAGTTACTAGCAAAGTTATATCTAAATATAGAAACCAGAATGATGAACAAATTAAAGAAGATACATTTATAGAGCTTCAAGTTGGTAAAGAAATAGTACCAAATGCAGTTACAAAATTCAATGATTCGAAGGGATTAGGATGGAAATATAAAAATTCGAAGGTTGAAAATAAATATGTAGTTGAAGATGACAATATAGTGACTAATTATTATGAGCCATTAAATGCTGAAGTTATAAAACAATATGTAAATGAAGAAGAAAAAGAAATAATTCCTTCTAAGAAAATAGTAATGCAGGTTGGTAAAAAATTTGTGCCAGAAATTGAACAAAAGATTACAGATGCCAACGGATTTATGTGGCGTTATGAACTTGTTTCTGTTAATGAGTTAATTGTAAAAGAACAAGAAAACATTGTGATTTATGAATATCATAAGTTGCTAGCTGATGTTAAGGTAAATTATTTGGACGAAGAAGGAAACCTAATTGCAAAACCTATTGTGACTCAAGTTCAAGTTGGTAACACATTTGAAGCCGAGATTAAAAATGCATATGAGGATTCTGAAGGAAAGGCATGGCTATTTAAGAATATTGACAATAGTAAGATTAAGGTTGATGAAGATGTCAATAAAAATGTTATAAATGTAACTTACAAGAAAGAATTGGTTGATTTAAAATTATCTTTCTTTGGTTCTGCAATGCAGATGATAAAAGAACCATTAATTGTCAAAGCTCAAATTGGTAGTGTTTATATTCCAACACCGGAAAAAGTAATTATAGATTCGCAAAAAGTGGGATGGACTGTGATAGAAAACATGATTCCTAAACTTAAAGTAAATAGAAATCCTGCAAACAATATGTTAAATATTAGTTACGATAAGTATTTGGTTGATGCTAAAGTTGAATTCATAAATGATGATGGAAGTGAAATAATAAAACCAAGTATTACAAAAGAACAGGTTGGAACTTCTTTCTTGCCAAAGATTAATGATTATATCGAAGATGAAGAGGGTAAAGAATGGATATATGCTTTAAGAGTTGAAAATAAGTTCTTTACAACAAGTAAAAAGGTTGAGCCAATAATTGTATCAGAAAAGACGGAAAAAAATTTAATTAAATTACATTACAAGAAATCAATGAATAAAGTTGTTGTAAGATATATAGATCCTTTAGGAACAGAAATTAGAAGTATGCTTACAACAGAGGCACAGATAGGTAGTAAATATACTCCAGAGATAATCGAAAAGATTGTTGGAAATGGTAATGTAAAATGGGTATATAATCCTAACAGTAATTCAACAATTAAAATTAGTAAAGATGCTAAAGCTAATGTAGTGAATTTAGCATATGAGGAGCAAAAGGCTACAGTAACATATGTTTATAAAGATGAGTATGATAATGAATTAAAAGAACCTAGAAAATTGCTTGAACAAATCGGTAGTATTTATACTACAGAGCCTGAAAACATTATAACTGGTTCTGATGAAAGAGTATGGGAGTTTAAAAAGAAGAGCGTTGATGAACTAAAAATTGATGACGATGATAAGAAAAACATAATAGAAGTTATATATTCGCCTTTGAATGTTGATGTTGTTTTGAAATTTGTGACGTTAAAAGGTAGAACTATTGTGGCAAATAAAATCGTGAAAGCACAGTTAGGTAGTAAGTTCAAACCTAATATTGATGATACAATTTCAGATGATGAATCGAAGTTATTCAGATTTGTTAAGTGTGATCCAGAAGCAATAACTGTGAAAGAATTACCTGTCGGCGCGACAGAAACAATAAATGTATTTACTTTAACGTATGAGGCTGTTTATAGTAATGCAGGGATAATGTTCAAGGATATAGATGGTAAGAAATTGAAAGATGACCAAGTTGAGCAACTCCAAGTTGGCACAATGTATGCACCTAAAGCAATACAATTCATTAAGGATAGAAATGGCATCCAATGGGAGTTAATTACCGAAAAGATTGATGCTTTAAGAGTTAAAGAAAATGAAAAAGAAAACTTTATAACAATGGTTTATGAAGTTGCAAAGGCTGAAATATCTGTAAGATACAAGAATGTTGATGGTTATACTATTAAAGATTCTGATATATTCCATATGGAAATAGGAAAAGAATTTATACCAAAAGCAGAAGATGAAATAGTGGATAAAGACGGAAAGAAATGGATATATAGTTCAATAAATCCGGTAAAACTTACAGTTGGAAGTATTAACAATGTTGTAAATGTTATATATATAGAAAAGAAAGCTATGACTGTTGTTAAATACCAGACTACAGATGGCAAAAAATTAAAGGAAGATTTGAAACTTAAAGTTCAAATCGGCAGTAAGTATAATCCACGTCCTGCAAATAAAATCATATATGATGAAAATAATGAGATTTGGAAATATGCTTATAATTCTCCAAACGATATAATTGTTTCGGAAAATATGGGAGAGAATGTGATTATTCAATATTATACAACAGATACATTTGTGAATAATGATGATAACAAACCATATTATAACCCTGATGTTGAAAAGTTTGTTGATCAAAAATTAGTTGAAGAGGCTAAGAAAGAAGATGAAGCAAAACTTGAATTTGAGAAAAAACAGGAGGAATTGAAGAAAAAACAAGAAGAGGAGAAAGCTAAGGAAGTTAAATTTACAGATGAGCATTTGCAAAAACTTGCAACGAATATTGTTTTAACAAATTCACAAAGAGAAACAATTAATGAATTAAATGATTGCAATAGTGATATTATAAAGTTATTACATGAAGCTTTAGAGCCAAACAGTTCAACGATAGATAAGTTGGAAGAAAATTTGAATACTATAATGCGTAAGGAAAAAGAATTGGTTCAAGAGGGATTGAAAGATATTATCGCGGAGGATAAGACTGGTAATAAGGTATTACAAATATTTGAGGCAATAACAGCTTCAGAACTTAATGACAAGGACTTTGATTTTCTTCAAAAGAAAAAATCAATTATCTTCACAGATTTCTTTGTTGGTAAATCAGTATCTGACATTGAACAAGCAACGTATATTATTGAAAAAGGAAAAACTGATAAGGAAATAGAGTGCATAAATAAAAAGATTGCTGAAACTAAATCATATGATGCTGAACTAATAAGAATAAAAGTTATATTAATATATGAAAGAGCAATGCTATTTAATTATTATAGAGCAAGAACAACTGTTAAAGATGAATACTATATTAATGAAGAGGCTAAGTCTAAATTATCTAGAGAAGTAATCGTTTTAGTAACAAATATGTTGCCAAATCAAGCTATAAAATTATTTAACAAGATTAATACTCTTACGGTACTTCAAAGAAATGAATTGGATGCAATTATGGAAATGCTTACACCTCAACAAGCTACAACTGTTGTTATGGCTGTTGCAAAAATAAGTGATGGCAAAATTAGAAAGCAAGCACAAAAAGTGTTAAAAGAAATGGGTAAATAAATATATTAATATTATAAAAAAGAGAGTGAAAAAATAATCTTCACTCTCTTTTATGTTTTAATTCTCCCAACCCCAAAGTCTGTAATCTATATCTGTAAATATTAAATCTTTATATTCAATATCTTCGAGATATTCTTCGTTAATTTCATTTTTGTCAATCATATCTGCTAATGCATTAAATCTACCTATATGATCTCTGATTCTTTTGTGTGCATAGTCAACCATAGTATTGGCTGTAATTATAAAAGGCCAATCACTACTTTGTGCTAGTAGTAATTCTCTTGCACATTGATTTAGTGCACGACGTTGTAAATCGTATGGCTCTTTATAAACTTTTGCAAGATAATGTAGTCTTTCTGCTGCATTGTCCAAGTGTCTATAAATGTAATCATTTCCTGGATTTAGCCAAACTTCACTATATCCATGAGCACCCCACGTTGAGATTGCAGGAGATGCTTCTTGTATATCTGGATAACGTTCTAAATATTCACTAGGAGTTATTAACTTAAATGTGTTTTGATTATAATATATTTTCTTAAATAAAACGTACAACCAATAAGGTCCTTCGTACCACCAATGTCCATATAATTCTGCATCATAAGGACAAGTAATGATTGGAGGATTTTTCATTTTTGACGCTACACTTTCTATTTGTTTAATTCTAGAATTTATGAAGTGGTCTGCTTGAAGTTCGGCAACGGCTTTTGCATTGCTATCATTATAATATTCTTTGTTTGATGTTTTGCCAGTAATCTTGTGGTATTTTATTCCTGTGTCAACACGGTGACCAGACTTTGAAACATATGGTTTTATATAATCCCAATCTAATTCATAGCCTATATCTTTATAAAACTCTCTATAATTTGGATCTCCAGGGTATCCGCAAATTGAACTCCAAACTTGTTTTGAACTTTCTAGGTCACGTCCAAATGCAATTAATCCATTTGGAGATATGATTGGTGCTAGTGTTCCATAAAGTGGCTTTGGCTTTGCATAAGTTATTCCGTGTGTTTCTAGTAAAACATATTTTATACCAAACTCTCTTAAGTATGGTTCTAGTTCTGGAACGTAAGCACATTCTGAAAGCCACATACCTCTTGGAGCACGACCAAAATATTTTTTGTACATTTCAACTCCAACAGCAATTTGAGCACGAGCAGCAGATGGAACTGTGTTAAGTATTGGAAGAAAGCCGTGTGTGGCCGGACATGAAATTATTTCAAGCACTCCAATATCTTGAAAATGTTTGAAGGCCTCTACTAAGTTACAATTATATTTTCTCTTATATACTTTATAAAATTCTTTAAAATTGTAAAAGTACATTTTTGCTAAGTCATTTAGTTGCTTATTATCTTTCGTCCTTTTAATTTCTTTTCCTGCTAGTCTAATTCTTTCAAGAAGATATCTTAAATATCTTTTTTGAAGTAAGTCGTCTGTTAACATGGTTATAAGTGGTGCAGTGATGTTCATTGTTATTCTAAAATCAACCTTTTCGTTGACAAGTTTTTCAAAGTTTATGAGTAAAGGAAGATAGGTTTCGGAGATTGCTTCAAACAGCCATCTTTCTTCTATATATGTTTCACTTTCTGGATGCCTAACATATGGTAAATGAGCGTGTAAAACTATACTTAAATATCCTTTTTCGTTCATTTTCAAATTCATCCTTTCATAAAAATTAAGACGTGAGATAAATTTTTAATTTTCTCACGTCAAGTCATCTTTTTTATTTGAGCAATTAGAATCTTCATATCTATTAAAAGAACTTACATTTTCGAAAGAACTAATTCCGTTTTCATATCTTTCAAATGAAGAAGAATTTTGCTCTGCAACTCCGTAATCCATTTCTGATGAGAATGGAAGTAGGTTGTAGTCTTGCGGATTTGATCCGTCAATGTTATAAGTACGTCTTTTACTGTATATAGTGAACTTATCTGTGGTGGTAAGCTTAATGCAATTCCTGTATATGATTTCTTCTGAAAGTCCTATAGGTACAGGAGAAGAACGAGGAATTTTGACATCATTTGAAGTGTAGATGTTTATAAATTTGTTCTTGTATTTTCTTCCTAATTCAACTTCATATATACAGTCAGGATTTTTTACTTCAATGTAATAATTGTTTGTAAAAGGATCTATTTCCATGTCGTAAGAGTAATTCATTGTTACGTTCTTTATTTTTAGGACAGGTACAGAATCAGAGTATTTAGCATTGTGCGAATCAAAATCTTTTATTGATGCATCTGATACTTCCCAAAAAGCAAACATGCGAGTTGGAGATTGTACAAGAAGACGTACAACAGTTTTATTATATTTACTTGGTAATTCATAATACTCGGATTTTGGTAAATACACCGTATAGACCTCCTATTTTTATCATTTGATTTTTCTACTAAACAATGATATATTAAAAACTAAAAAATATCAATAAGAAAAACAAAAAAAATCTATTTACTTTTATAAATTGTTAATATACAATAAAACTGATTTAAAAACTAATTTTTTAGTGAGCAGCAAGATGTTTTTTAAACAAAGAGAACGGAAAACGAAAGGGGAATTTTGATGAAGATATTAATGCTTTCATGGGAGTATCCTCCTAGAATTGTTGGAGGCATTGCTAGAGTTGTACATGATTTGTCTCATGCATTCGCAAAGCAGGGACATGAAGTTCATGTTATAACCTATCAAGAAGGAGACACAAAAGAATTTGAAAAGGATGGACAAGTTTTTGTACATAGAGTTACTAACTATCCAATTAATGCAAACAACTTAATTGATTGGGTAATGCAACTTAATTTTTGCATGGTTGAAAAGGCTGCAGACGTTATAAAAGAGTATGGTAAGTTCAATGTTATACATGCACATGATTGGCTTGTAGCATATGCTGCACGTACTTTAAAAAGAACGTACAAGATACCTTTGGTAGCAACTATTCATGCAACAGAAAGTGGTAGAAACAAAGGAATTCACAATAAGTCACAAGGATACATTAATGATGTTGAATGGATGTTGACATATGAAGCTTCTGATGTTATTTGTAACAGTATGTACATGAAAAATGAAATTAGAAACTTGTTTGGAAAACCAATTGAAAGCATACATGTTGTTCCAAACGGAATAAATGTAAATAAGTTTGAAGGTAAAGAAAGAGATTGGGAATTTAGAAGAAACTACGCTGCAGATTATGAAAAGATTATTTTCTTTGCTGGTAGAATTGTAAATGAAAAAGGAATACAAGTTTTACTTAATGCTGCTCCAAAAATTTTGGCTAATTATCCAAATGTTAAATTTGTTATAGCTGGTAGAGGACCATGCTTAGATGAATTAAAAGGATTAACAGATTATTTAGGATTATCACAAAAGGTATATTTCACAGGATATTTAAATGATGAACAAATAACAAAAATGTATAAAGCAATTGATATTGCAACATTTCCTAGTTTGTATGAGCCTTTTGGTATAGTTGCACTTGAAGGAATGCTTGCAGGCGCAGCAACTGTTGTTTCTGATGCTGGTGGATTAAATGAAATTGTCTCTCACAGAATTGATGGTATGAAGTCTTATGCTGGAAATCCAAATTCTCTTGCAGATTCAATACTTGAATGTTTATATGATGAAACATTGTGTAAACAAATGGCAGCTAAAGCACACGAAAAAGTTGTTAAAGAATTTAATTGGGAAACAATAAGCAAGAAAACGATGGATGTGTATAAAGAGTCTATAAAGGCTGCTAAAGTTACTGCAAAAGATAAAGTAAAATTATCATCATTAGCAGAAAAAGAAAGTATGGGAACAGCAACAATGGTAAATGGTATTGATACAACAATAACTCCAGATACTACAGATAAAGAAATAAAATTATTACATAATCCAGTAAAACAAAAACTAGTAGAACAAATGTAGATAATAAAAAACTCCGACTTATTATTAGGTCGGAGTTTTGCTAATTTAATATTATTTAACTGAACTTTCAAACAAGCTGTAATAAGCGCCTTTCTTAGCAATTAGTTCATTTAAATTTCCTGTTTCTACAACACTTTTTGCATCCATAACAATGATGTTTTCGGCATCTTTTAGAATGTTATAGTCGTGTGTAATCATTACAATTGTGTGATCTCTTTTTAATTCGTTCAATAAACTCATTACCTTGTTTTGCTCTTCATCATCAAGTCCAAGTAAAGCATCATCAAATAGCATTATTTTAGAACCTTTTAAAATAATTCGTGCTATTGCAATGAGTTGCTTAAGTGACTCTGGCAAAGAATCATGTTCTCCTAATTGTGTATTATATGAATCTTTGAGTTTTACTATGTCATTGTGAATTCCAAGTTTAGTACATACATCAACGATTTTGTTTTGATCTTTTTCTACAAGTTCAAAGTTATCTTTTATGGACATTGAAAACAATGTTGAGTTCTTTCTAAGAAGAGAAATCTTTGAAAAATATTCTTTATCAGGAATATTATTTATATCAGTACCATCAATTAGAATTTCACCTTGGTGTTGTCTGTTTAGTTTTAAAAGTAAGTCCAAAACGCCTGTTTTTCCTGTTCCAGCTTTTCCGGTTATTACGGTCAATGAATTAGGTTGTATTTCTAGTGACACATTTTTAAGTGTAGGATTGTTTTTGTATCCATATAAAATATCTTTAAATTCTATTTTACCATCAGTTATAAATTCTTGAGATGTTTCTTTTATTTTTCTATCTGAACTGTATTCTATTAAATGATTAAATCTTTCAAGAGAAACTTTTAGATTAGTGTATTCAACATTTATAGTTAGCATTGTGGCTAGATTGTCTATTATTTTTT
>ENA-ORSL01001063-ORSL01001063.1-human-gut-metagenome-genome-assembly--contig:-NODE-1063-length-24560-cov-3.973067_pt1 | contig 24560 bp, 19 predicted proteins | sample MGYA00242190_ERZ509157 | MGnify/ENA primary metagenome ERZ509157 (study PRJEB26280, sample SAMEA2338664) | human gut metagenome | biome: human gut; feature: human-associated habitat; material: faeces...
AAGATTTCTTTCTTTTCAGATATTTTATAACAAGTTGGTCCTTTACCACAAAACCATTTTCTAGCCATAAATAGTTTTCCCCCTCTTTACATATATTGGCATTATATAACATTGTGATATATAAAAAAAGAGAACAAGCAAATTTTACTTATTCTCTCATAATAAATTTATTTTATCTCCAACATATTAAAATTCAAATAATCGCATGATGTTAAATACGTTTCTATTCCAGGAATTTCTACTAAGCTTTCCTCGTAATTCGTGTGAATATGACCATATATCCAAATTTTAATATTATACTCTTTTAAAGCATCTATAATTTTTTCATCCGGTGGATAATGTGTTGTAAAAATTATTGGTTTCTCCGGATATAACACTTTTGCTTCGTCTAGAGATAATTTAGCTCTCAAAATCTCTCTATTAAAAATCTTTTCATTGTCCTCTGTATCTTCATCATATCCCCAATATCTTGTACCTGTAAGTACATAATTACCAATGTCATATGCGTTGTTATACAAGAAATATATATTTTCATATTTATTTTGGTTAATAAAGTCATTCATTTTTTTTATTGTAGTCCACCAATAATCATGATTTCCTTTTAATAAATATTTCTTTCCGGGCAATGAATTTAAAAAATCAAAATCCTTTTTAGAATCCTCTATGTATGTAGCCCATGAGAAATCACCAGACATTATAACAACATCTTCATCTTTTACATTTTCCAGCCAGTTTTTCTTTATTTTTTCTTCATACTCCTGCCATTTAATGCCAAACACATTCATGTTTTTTTCTGGTGCACCAAAGGCAAGATGCAAATCAGAAATTGCGTATATTGCCACAATTTTCCTCCTCTTTTTAACAGTATTTCAATTAGCACAATTAATCTAATTTACTTTTGTACATTTATCTTTCTCCAATTTTTAGATTTGGTACGGCGTTTAGATCCCAATCTGATCTTTCTCCAGCCATGTAGTTATAATATCCAGCAGAAGCTATCATTGCTGCATTATCCGTGCATAAAACAAGCTCTGGATAATATACCTTAAGGTTATGCATAGCACCTATCTTTTCCATTCTTTCTCTTAAATAACTATTAGCAGATACCCCACCTGCTATTGCTATTTTACTAACTTTGATTTCATCTACTGCCTTCAATACATTTTCCACAAGCACATCTGTAACAGCTTCTTCAAAACTTGCACACAAGTCATTTACATTTATATTATTTCCTTCTTTATGCACCAAGTTAATAACAGCTGTCTTTATTCCACTAAAGCTAAAATCCAAGTTTTCAAAGTGTGTTCTTGGCAAATTGTATACTGGTTTTCCATCCTTTGCCATTTTATCTATTATTGGTCCACCAGGGTAACCAAGACCTATTGTTCTTGACACTTTATCAAAAGCTTCTCCAACAGCATCATCACGAGTTTTACCCAATATTTCAAATTCAGTATAATCTTTTACATAAACTAGATGTGAATGTCCACCAGAAACCACAAGACAAAGATAAGGTGGAACCAAATCTTTGTGGGTTATATAATTTGCGGCTATATGACCTTCTATATGATGCACTCCAACCAATGGCTTTTTACTTGCATATGCTATAGCTTTAGCAGTAGATAATCCAACTAATAAAGCACCAACAAGCCCAGGACCATATGTACAAGATATAACATCAACGTCATTAAGTGTAACTCCTGCTTTTTCAAGAGCTTCATTTACAACATAAGAAATATTCTCCACATGATTACGAGAAGCTATCTCTGGTACTACTCCACCATATTTTTTATGTATTTCTATTTGAGTTGCTATAACATTAGATAAAACATCTCTGCCATTTTTCACAATGGCAACAGATGTTTCATCACAACTACTTTCAATTCCTAAACAAAGAATGTCCTTTGTCATAAAATCTCTTCTTTCTATATAAATAGTACTAATATTTTTTCAACAATGTTTATCATAAAAGTCGCTATCCATTGTATTACTGGTGTTATCAAAATAGATGGCAACTCTGTAAAATACAATATTGCAAGAATTATATATGAGTATCTTTCCAAATTCCAAATAAATGTCTTTGCTTTGCCTTTTAAGAAATATACCAATATTTTCGAACCATCAAGTGGTGGAAAAGGTAATAAATTAAAGACACCTAAAGAAAGGTTTATCTGTGCACAAACGTATATCATTGTAAGCAGAATCAAACTTAAAGTTGATTCATGAGGCAATGCAAAATACAAAATTCCATATGCAAGAAAAGATATAAAAGCTAAAATAAAATTACTAACTGGTCCTGCAAGTGCCACAAGCATTGAATCTTTTGCAGGACTTCTCATTCTACTTGGATCTATTTGTACTGGCTTACCCCATCCAAATCCAGCAACAAGTAAGCAAATCATTCCTATAGGATCAATATGAGCTAGTGGATTTAATGTTACTCTTCCTTGTGCTTCTGGTGTTGGATCTCCAAGCTTATCAGCCATTTTAGCATGCGAATACTCATGAATTGTAATAGCTAATATAAGTCCTGGAAGCATTAACAAAGTAGTAAATAATTCACCCGATTGAAATGAACTATATAACCAATATAATGCAAACGCTGCTATCAAAATCATAAAAACTTTTTTTGTATCAGAATTATACAATTATAAATCCTCCTTTTAATCATAAAACACAGTACTATTATCTATCGTTTTTTAAACTTTCATAGAAACTATTTTTATACTCTTCGATTTTCTCATAATCAACCATACCAATTTTGAAAACTATCTGTTCATTTAGAATCTTATATAATACGTCAGTCTTAACTATACTATCCTTATTCAAATTATTTAAGTCATCTTTAACTAATATTTTATTTGTTTTGAATTTCATTTTTTCTAAATTAGATGATATCAACATACCAAAGTTTTCAATCGGTACTGCTGTATTGTCTTTATCTATTATTACAAAAAGATGATTTGTTCCCTTTTTTCCATCTAAATAGTCATACTCTTTAACAAATACAATATCACCAATACCATAACCCGAATTGTATTTTTTTGCACTTTCTTGTAGGATATTTTCTTCTTTTCCTTTATGCCACTCTTCCTCTGTAGGATATTCTTCAAAAGCTTCACGCAAATCTTTTACTCTATTATATTTATATGCAACCTTTAAAAAATCACTTAAATCTTCCTTCATAAAACATCCTCCTCTCATCTACCTTTTGAAATTATTACACAGATAGATCGTTAATTTCAAATTAATCTAATGGCTTCATAGTTGGGAATAGAAGAACATCTCTTATAGAATAACTATCTGTAAGAAGCATAGCTAATCTGTCGATGCCCATACCCATACCGCCTGTTGGAGGCATTCCATATTCCAAAGCTTGAACGAAATCTTCATCCATCATATTAGCCTCTTCATTTCCTGCTTCTCTTTCAGCCATTTGTGCCAAGAATCTGCCTTTTTGATCTATTGGGTCATTAAGCTCTGAATAAGCATTTGCATATTCTCTTCCGCCAATAAATAATTCAAATCTTTCAACAAGTCTTGGATCTGATGGCTTTCTCTTTGTAAGTGGTGAAATCTCAACTGGATAATCTATAATAAATGTTGGTTGAATCAATGTTTCTTCAACTCTTTCTTCAAATGCAAGATTTATTAAATGACCTCTATCCATTTTACCTTCAACTTCAAGTCCAATACTCTTTGCAAGTTCCATAGCCTCTTCATCTGTATTTGCTTTATTAAAATCAGCACCCGTAACTTCTTTTATCGCTTCAATCATAGGAAGTCTTCTAAAACCTGGTGTCAAATCAATTTCTGTACCTTGGTAATTAATTTTAGTATCGCCAGTAATTTCTTTTGCAAGTGTTGATATAAGGCCTTCTGTTATATCCATCATATCATTATAATCTTCATAAGCAGAATATAACTCAACTGTTGTAAACTCTGGATTGTGTTTAATATCCATTCCTTCATTTCTGAAAAGTCTACCAACTTCATAAACTTTGTCAAATCCACCAACTATAAGTCTCTTTAAGTATAGCTCTGGTGCAATTCTTAAATACATATCTATATCTAGTGTGTTATGATGTGTTATAAATGGTCTAGCAGCTGCTCCACCAGGAATTGTATTTAATACTGGAGTTTCAACTTCAACATAACCTCTATCATCAAGATACTTTCTAAGTCCGCTAATAATCTTACTTCTTGCAATAAATGTCTTTTTAACATCATTATTCATTATTAAATCAACATATCTTTGTCTATATCTTAAATCCATATCCTTTAATCCATGGAATTTTTCTGGAAGCGGTCTTAAAGATTTAGAAAGTAACTCTATTGTTTTAACTTTAATAGATATTTCTCCCATATGAGTTTTGAATACATTACCAGTAATACCAATTATATCGCCAATATCGTATTTCTTAAATTCTTCATAAGCTTCTTCGCCTACTTCATCTAACTTAACATATATTTGTATTCTTCCATACATATCTTGTAAATCGCAGAAACTAGCCTTACCATGACCTCTTTTTGCCATAAGTCTACCAGCTATGCTAACATGCATTGGCTCTGCTTCTTCTCCCTCTACCGGGTCAACGAATTTTTCTTTTATCTCTTTACTATTATCCTTATTATCAAATTTTACAATTTGAAATGGGTCTTTACCTTTCTCTTGTAGTTCCTTTAGCTTAGCTATTCTTATTTTAATTAATTCATTTACGTCTTGCTCTTGTTGTTCATTGTTTTTCATGTTGTTTTCTTCGTTCATAAAAAAATCCCCTTTCGATATAGTAAAGTTTAGTGTTATTACATACACAAACACGCATACATAGCCACTAAATCACGTTCAAATTATAACACAAAAAGAAAAGAGGTACAAGCCCTCTTTTCTTAATATTTCTGCGTTGTTTAGCAGATTATTTTGTTATTTTTAAAATTTTAAAAGATAATACTCCTGCAGGAGCTTCTACTTCAACAATTTCATTCTTCTTTTTACCAAGTAAAGCCTTTCCTATTGGAGATTCATTTGAAATCTTATTATTTGCAAGATCAACCTCTGTTGAACCAACTATCGTGTAATCAACTTTTTCATCATATTCCATATCTAAAACTTGAACCGTATTACCTATTTGAACAGTTTTTGTATCAATTTCATCTTCGTCAATTACCTTAACATTTCTTAATTTATTTTCTAAATCAATAATTCTCATCTCAACTTGAGCTTGCTCATTTTTCGCTTCATCATACTCTGAATTTTCAGATAAGTCTCCAAATCCAAGAGCTACTTTGATTCTTTCAGCAACTTCTCTTCTTTTTTCTGTTTTTAAATATTCTAATTCTTCTTCTAATTTTTTTAAACCTTCATATGTCAAAATAGTTTCCTTTTGTGGCATAACAATCATTTCCTTTCTTTTGTCATGAGTTTATTTTTATCATAACTTCTTGATAATTTAAAATGGTTATACTTATAGGACTTTTGTCCTACAATGTATATATATTAATCATTCGCCTTATATTTGTCAAGCAAAAGTTTTTCCAACTTTTTCAAATTCTTCAGCCGTTATTTTTCCTCTTTTCCCGATATATCCATTTATTATGTACTTCTCTAAATTAAATATTCGTGCATTTTCCTTTAAATTTCTAAGAGGCTTATATATTTTTGCTTCACAAAGTGCAAGTTTTCGGTAATTTGTTACATTTTCAATGTTTCCAGCTATATCAACGTCATTCACAATTATCCCATTAAAACCTTTTTTTAATTTGTCTACTTTTTCGTTCAAAGATATAACAATGCTGTTTTTGGCAAAATTTATATTTCTTACTTCATCTTCTTTAAAATCAATATTTATTATTATATTGGCACGTTTAAATTCCTTTATTTCTTCATTACTATACAAATTCACTACATACCCATATTCATTAAACAGTCTACTTGCTGCTTTTTCATACTTTGAATAGTTTCTTGATAATACATTTAATTGCTTTACTTTAGAAGCTATAATCTCAATAAGCTCAATGTTTTCTAGGCTATATTCATTCATAAGTAAAACTATATTCATTTTCTCTAATGGATACTTGCTATATTTAGAAATTTCGCCAACAATCTTCGCTAAAATAGATTTTCCCATTCTTTTGCCTGTTATTATATATTTTCTATTTTCTTCAATAACCCTGCAAAAGTTTATATTGTTACTTATTTCACTATTTAATAATACATTCTGTACTTTATAATTATTTATTTTTTTTACAAATAATTTAGCGTATTTTTCTCCATTCTTTTCTGTAAATTTAGGGATAACAACTTTAACTTCGCCAAGCATTTCTTCTGCATATATTCTTCTTAAACTTCTTTTTCCAGAAGTATCAACAAGTGCATAAAGCATGTTATCACCTCCACACTTAACTCACTATTTTCCAATTAAACTCCAAGTTTCATCATTTTCAAAGCCCCATCTCCAAGCAGCAAAACCCGCAAGTTTATATTTACTAATAAGCTTTAATTTTTCTTTTAAAGAATCCTCATTTTCAATCCAAATTTCTATATCATCTTTTTTATCTTTATATCTCACCACATATTGTCCAGATTCTTCTACCCATTCTGTAAAATTCTTATACTTTTCCATATAATTTTTTGCAGTCTTCATTGTCATTGATGAAGTAGAAACAACTGCACCATTTCTAACTCTCCAAAATCTAGAATAAAAAGGAACCCCCAACACGAGTTTTGTGCTATCTATTCCGTCTCTTTCTATCATTTTTTGTAAATTAAGTTCAACCCAATCCAAAGAAGCTACAGAGCCAGCTATTTTGCTTGATGAACCATGTTGGTCATATGCCATTAAAATAGTATAGTCAGTCGCATCAGATATTGCCTTGCTATCATAACATAATGACCAAGTTTCACTACCATCTGGAACATTTACATCAACTGAAGAGATTATTCCATTTGCTCTTAATACACTAGAAAGTTCTCTCACTAGTTGTGCAAAAACATCTCTATCTTTCATATACATATTCTCAAAATCAAGATTTATTCCTTTAAAGTTATATTTTTTAGCAAGAGAGACTACATTATCAATAAATGCCTGTCTTAAATTCATATCATTTAATATTGTAGACGTCTTTTTTATTCCTATCAAATCGTTTTTTATAGTAGGCCATATCTCGTATCCTACACTTTTTGCCCATTCAATGTAAGATGTATCTATTGTATTTTTTAATTTTCCGTTTTCATCACTTACATAAATCCAAGTTGGCGAAATTATTGACATTCCTTTATGTTTAGTTTGTCCATTTCTATTTGGTGTATAATTTGCAGCGTATTCCCATATCAAACTTATTTTCTTAGTTGTAGATGGAATCTCTTTATTATTCACATATGTGCGCTCAGCCTCTGCTATATCATCTTTTTTAACATATCCAAAACTTCCATTTGCCGCTCTAACCCATAAATATGAATCTCCACTCTTTTCTTCATATTTATCAAATACATCTATTGTTTCACCCGTTTTAATCACATCTATTGTCTTACAATATTGTCTCTTAAACTTTTTAAGTTTGATTTCATCACCAACCTTAACCTTATAATATTCCGCATCTTTCGTTGTTATTACTACTTTTTCATTAACTGATATTTCTATATTATAAATATTTTTTAATTCTTCTATTGGTATGTAAATCTTATCATCTATGTATTGTGCTGGAACTTCTATAATTTTTTCATTTGAATTCACTATTATTGTTTTTTCTCCTAACGGCATTTTTATAACATCTGTACCTTTGGCAACAATAACGGTTTGATATTTTTCATCAAAATATATGTATTTGTCAAAACATTCTTTTATCGTTTTCATAGATATCATAACTTTACCATCAACTATAAAAGGAATGTCTGGCTTAATATACTTTTTCGTGTCACCAGAATCACCCGAAATATTTTTGTAATCTTTAATTAATGAAAATGTTGTGGATTTAGTATATTCTTTATCATCAATTACTAGTCTAAGCTCATTATCTTTGTAATAAGTAGCATTAACGTAATAAGGTGCTAAATCGCATATTGCATATGCAATTATAAAAAATACTACAACTATAACTAATTTAAAAAACGCTCTTACTTTCATCTTATGTTATTCCTTTCGCAATTATTATTCTCTAAATATCTTACCCCAACTTCAATGGTAAAATCAAGAAATTACAATATAAAATTTATGAATTATTCTTGTTTATAAAATATTTGAATATTAACAACAATATTTATTAAAAGTGTTTTAAAATTTACTAGCTATTTTGTCGAATTTTTCTTTTCTTTTTATAAAATATACTATATAATTTTAAATGTGAGTATTTATATACCAATAAGGGAAAGGGGGAATTTTTAACACATGGAAATTTGGACAATTTGGCTTATAATCGCTGGATTCTTTGCCTTTTTAGAAATGCTAACAGTTGGCTTCTTTGTAATCTGGTTTGGCGTAGCAGCTTTACTTCCAATGGTTTATAGTATGTTCTTTCCAGAACAAATATTAGTTCAAGTATGTATTTGGGCATTTGCATCAATTATACTTGTTCTTTCTACAAAGAAATTAACCGACAAAGTTCGTCCACCAGTTACTCCAACTAATGTATATTCTATAATTGGAAAAAAAGCTGTTGTTACACAAGAAATAAATGATGAAAAATCTCAAGGACAAATACGCGTGGATGGAGATATATGGTCTGCAAGAGGTGAAGACTTTACAGAAGTAATTCCTGAGAATACGGTTGTAGAAATACTTAGAATTGAGGGCGTAAAAGCCATTGTAAAAAAAGCTAGTGAAAATGTTTCAACAAATTAAAATTTTTAGGAGGTTTTTATATGGGTTGGATTATTGTTTTAATCATTATCGTTATATTCTTAGCTGCAAAGACATTTAGAGTTGTTCCACAAGCAGAAGTTCTTATTATTGAAAGATTAGGAAGATACCATAGAACTGCAGAAGCTGGTTTAAATGTGGTTGTTCCTTTTCTAGATAAAGTAAGAGCACATGTTGATTTAAGAGAACAAACTATGGATGTTCAACCACAAAGCGTTATAACAAAAGATAACGTTACAATAAGAATTGATACAGTTGTTTTCTATCAAATAACTGAAGCAAGAAGTGCAGTATACGAAATTCAAAATTTACAAAACGGTATTAAATATTTAACAACAACAACAATTCGTGACGTTGTTGGTAAAATGGACTTAGATAGCACATTTAGTTCAAGAGAACAAATCAATACACAACTTCGTCAAATTCTTGACGTTGCCACTGATAAATGGGGTTGTAAAGTAAACAGAGTTGAAATTAAAGATATCGATCCTCCAAAGGATATTAGAGATGCAATGGAAAAACAAATGAATGCAGAAAGAACAAAAAGAGCTGTAATTCTTGAAGCTGAAGGTCAAAGACAATCAGCAATCACAATAGCCGAAGGTGAGAAAGAATCAAAAATTCTTCAAGCAGATGCTGAAAAAGAATCAAACATCAGAAGAGCTGAAGGTGAAAAACAAGCTAAGATACTTAAAGCTACTGGTGAAGCAGAAGCAATTAGACAAATAGCTGATGCTAAAGCTAGAGAAATTGAAGTTGTATATGGAGCAATTAAGAATTCAAATCCAGATGATAAATTAGTACAATTAAAAGCTTTAGAAGCTTTGAAAGAAGCATCTAAAGGTGAAGCAAATAAAGTATTCATTCCTTTTGATGCTACAAAAGCACTTGCTGGAATCGGTGCTATGACAGAAATAAGAAAAGATTAATATGTTTAACTAAAAAAGGGACTGTAAAAAGTCCCTCTTTTTACTTTTACACAAAAATGCGTGAAAAGATTCACGCATTTTGATTGTTATGGGCTTTTTACGGCCTGCTTTTATTCTATTTACTTTAAAATTAGAAGTCCATTCCACCTGGCATTGGAGTTCCTTCATGATGGCAGTTGCAATTTTCTTCTTTCTTATCTGCAACTAAACTCTCTGTTGTCAATACCATTGAAGCTATGCTTGCTGCATTTTGAAGTGCTGATCTTGTAACTTTAGTAGGATCAATTATTCCCTCTTTCTTCATATCAACATACTTCTCATTTAATGCATCAAAACCTATACCTGTCTTTTCATGTAATACTTTATCTAATATTACACTTCCCTCTAAACCAGCATTAAATGCAATTTGTTTTAGAGGTTCTTCAAGTGCCATAAGAACTGTTTTAACACCAGTCTTTTCGTCGCCTTCTACTTCATTGAATAATTTTTCAACAGCTGGCATTGCGTTAACAAAAGCTGTTCCACCACCTGCAACAATGCCTTCCTCAACTGCAGCTCTTGTAGCAGAAAGTGCATCTTCTATTCTCAATTTCTTTTCTTTCATTTCAACTTCTGTTGCAGCGCCAACTTCAATAACAGCAACTCCGCCAACAAGTTTAGCAAGTCTTTCTTGTAGTTTTTCTTTATCATATTCTGATTCTGTTCTATCAAGCTCGCTTCTTATTTGTTTTACTCTTTCAGCTATTTGCTCTTTATCACCAGCACCATCAACGATTATTGTATTTTCTTTTTCAACTTTTACTTGTCTTGCTCTACCTAATTGCTCAAGTTCAACTTCTTTCAAGTCAAGACCAAGTTCATCAGTGATTACTTCACCACCCGTTAATATTGCTATATCTCTAAGCATTTCTTTTCTCTTATCACCATATCCAGGTGCTTTTACAGCAACACATGTAAATGTTCCTCTTAATTTATTTAATACTAATGTTGTTAAAGCATCACCATCAACATCATCAGCAATAATTACAAACTTCTTACCTTGTTGAACAATCTTTTCAAGTATTGGTAGTATTTCTTGAATGTTAGAAATCTTTTTGTCTGTAATAAGTATATAAGGATCATCCATAACAGCTTCCATTTTATCTGTATCAGTTACCATATATGGAGAAATATATCCTTTGTCAAATTGCATACCTTCTACAACAGATAAATTTGTTGCCATAGTTTTAGATTCTTCAATTGTGATTACACCGTCTTTTGAAACTTTCTCCATAGCATCAGCAATTAAATTACCTATTGTTTCGTCATTTGCAGATATAGCAGCAACTTTAGCAATATCTGCTTTTCCGTTTACTTTTGTGCTATTAGACTTAATAGCTTCAACAGCAACATCAATTGCTTTGTTCATACCTCTTCTCATAACCATTGGATTTGCACCAGCAGCAACATTCTTAATTCCTTCTCTTATCATTGCTTGTGCTAAAACAGTAGCTGTTGTTGTGCCATCACCTGCAACATCATTTGTCTTTATTGAAACTTCTTTAACAAGTTGTGCACCCATGTTTTCAAAAGGATCATCTAACTCAACTTCTTTTGCTATTGTAACACCATCATTTGTAATTAATGGTGCACCATATTTTTTATCTAAAACAACATTTCTTCCTTTTGGTCCAAGTGTAACCTTAACTGTATCAGCTAATTGATTAACACCTCTCTCTATAGCTTTTCTTGCTTCTTCACCGTACAATATTTTTTTACTCATTCTAATTTACCTCCTTAATAAATAAGCCTAAGTATATAACTTAAAATCTAAACTATTCAACAACTGCAAGCACATCATCTTGACGAACAATTATATAGTCCTCTTCTTCATATTTAACTTCTGTTCCTGCATATTTTGAAAATATAACTTTATCACCAACATTAAGTTGCATTTTTACTTCTTTTCCGTCTACTGTTCCCCCAGGTCCAACTGCAACAACTCTGGCTATATGTGGTTTCTCTTTACTACTTGAAGCAAGTAAAATTCCGCTCTTAGTAGTTTCCTCTGCTTCTATCAATTTTAATACAACCCTGTCTAATAATGGTTTTATCATATTAAATGACCTCCTTAAAAAAACATTAGCACTCTATTATTTAGAGTGCTAATTTATAATATTACTATGCAATTGTTTTGTCAATATGTTAATAAAATTTCTTTTAATTTTCACAATATGCTAACTAAATATCAACTTCATTATTATTCATAATATTCTATTCCGTAATTTAAATCACTTAATATATCAGCATAATCAGACAATCCTTCTGGTAGTTTTGAAGCAATATTTGACATGTATGATGGAAGTTTTCCTTTAAGATTATCCATAAATTTTTCTCTTGATTTTTCACTTGCAGAATTTAGCATTAATGCAGAATCACTTATTACGTCAATATTTGGATTAGAAACCTTTCTTCCTTCAACTGCAAATGTTAACAATTTAATTTTTTCTGCATCAACTTTCAAATACACATCAGTATTTGATTTATTTTTTCCAATTTTTGAATCTAATATTAAAGACACATAGCTTCCATAAGATCCGAATTTTACTTCAAGATAAGAATCTGATTTGTTATTAAAAGCAGAAACCTTCATATCAAAAACTTCTTCTCTACCTTCTAAAAAAGTAATTCTAGCGGCTAATGTGTTATTTCCTCTTCTAAAAGCTTCAATTATAATAAATTCACTAGGTATGTAATCTTCTTTAATATTTTCCTCAATACTTTCTAATGAATAATTAATTTCTTCTACCCATTCTTCCCATGTATAATCAAAATTCTTAAATTCTGATGCTACTTCATAAAGCTCTTTATCTTTTCTAGCAGTTTTTAGCATTTCTCTTGCTATGTACATCATATCTTTTGAATTTAATTTTACGAAATGTCTGTTAGCATTACTTTCATTTCCATTAATTTTAACAGTTACATTTTTTTCAACATTAATTTTATTAGAAATTTGTTTTGTTAATATTTTCAAATATCTCTTAACAACATTTTTATTTTTTTCTGCTAATTGTGCATTATTACTTAACTTATTTTTAATATCTTCAGCATTCTCATCATCTAAATTCAAATTTTTAGCTAATCCATCTATATCACTAAAATCTGCTGCCACATACCTTTCGAATAATCCAGGAACTACAACTCCAAGTTTTGTTCCATTTAAAACAACTTTCGCTTTTGCTAATTCATTTTCATTTGAATTGACAGTAAGATTTGTTGTAAAATTCTCTTTATTTCTTAAAGTAGATGCATTCAATGAAAGTGTTCCTATATTCTTGCTGTCAACTCCCATACTCTCCATAAAATCATCAACGTCAATTTGGGCACTCATATTAACATTGTTATTCTTTAATGCTATTTCACTTGTGTTTTTTGCAATTCTTAATAGATAATCATTTTCAAACATCTTTAAGAATCTCTCACCTTTGTTACCCCTTAAAATAACAAAAGCTCCACATAATACCATTAAAACAATTATTGCTGCAAATATTCCAACAACTATACCTACATTACTTTTCTTATTTCCCCCATTAGGTGCATTTGTTTCATTTATATTTGGTGTTTTTTCATAACCAGTAACTTGTTCTGCACCTTCTACATTGCTATTTGTGTTCTCTTGCACATTTTCCACATTTGTTTTTTGTACACTTTCAACATTTGTTTCTGGTGCATTTACCACATTGTTCGTTTCTGGTTCCATATTAGAATTTTGACCTTCTAAATTTTGGTTTTGCTCATCCATTTTTTCTCCTCCTTATATTTTATTAATTTCTATTATAAATTTTTAGTAAAAAAAATACAACAACTTTATCTTTCAAATCACTTTTTCTTAAACCTGATATTCTCCTCGCCAACAGCATCTTCAATTCTTTTATAAATTGTTTCATTAAAATACATTGGTAGAACTTTCGAAACTTCATTATTTTTCAATTCAACCAATACGTTTCCACGCCTATTACTTATTTCTTTAATGAAATCCCTTAATAGTTGTAATTCATACTCTGTCTTATTTTGTGGAATACTAATTTCAATCATTAAATCCTTATTACTTATATCTTCAATCACTTTAGTATTGCAAACTTCAAATCTTTCTGCCTTCAACATTATTACTGTAATTTCATCTTCTTTAACACTAATTCTACCATCAATTTTCACAATACTATCTTCGACAATTATATTTTTATACCCTGAATATGTTTTAGGAAAAACAATCAAATTTATACTTCCTTCTAAATCTTCAAGTGTAACGAATGCCATTATTTCATTACTTTTTGTAATTTTGGTTCTTACAGAAGTTACAAGACCAAGTAGTTTTACACTTTTTCCATCAAGTTTTATCATGCTTTCAGAAACTTCATCTGATTCTTCATATATTAAATCAGAACTTTTAATTGTTGCATATTCATCAATATATTTCTTATAATTTTCCAAAGGGTGTCCTGAAACATAAAGACCAAGCATTTCCTTTTCCATCAATAATAATTCTTTTTTGGGAAGTTCTTGAACCTTTTTTAATTTATATAAGTCATCATTTTTTTCGTTGTTTGGCATTGCTAAATCAAACATATTAACTTGTCCAGTAAGTGCACGTTTCTTATCACTACTTATTGTATCAAGCACATCTTCAAAAGAACGTAGTAGCGTATTTCTATTATCCCCTAGAGAATCAAACACACCAGCCTTTATCATACTTTCAATGCACTTCTTATTAACATCTTCAGAAGAAACTCGTTTACAAAAATCTACAAAGTCTGCAAATTCTCCATTCTTTTCTCTTTCATCAGTAATTGTATTAATAGCACCCTCACCAACATTTTTTATAGCAGCAAGACCAAATATTATTTTTCCATCTCTAACTACGAATTTACTAAAACTCTTATTAATATCTGGCTTTAAAATTTCTATATTCATTTTTTTGCATTCTTCTATATACACAGTTATCTTACTTTGTGTAGTAAGAAAGCTATTAAGCAAAGCTGCAAAAAATTCTGCTGGGTAATACGTTTTTAAGTAAGCTGTTCTGTAAGCAACAACAGCATAACATGCAGCATGAGATTTATTAAAAGCATATTTTGCAAACTCTGCCATCTCATCAAATATTTTATTAGCAGATTTCTCATCAACGCCATTTCTTATAGCTCCAGGAATAATTACATTTCCATTTTCGTCAGAAAGCCCATAGATAAAATTCTTTCTTTCTTCTGCCATTACATCTAATTTTTTCTTTCCCATAGCTCTACGAACCAAGTCGGCTCTGCCTAACGAATAACCGGCAACTTCCCTAACTATCTGCATAACTTGCTCTTGGTAAACCATGCAACCATATGTAACATTCAAAATCTTTTCTAATATTGGATGCGTATACTCCGTCTTAGTTGGGTCATTTTTTCCCTTTATATATCTTGGTATTTGATCCATTGGACCAGGTCTATAAAGAGAAACACCAGCTATTAAATCTTCCAAGCAATCTGGTTTTAACTCACGCATAAAAGCTGTCATTCCAGCACTTTCAAACTGAAATATTCCACAAGTGTTTCCGTCCCACCATTGCTTATAGACGTTAGGATCATTCATCTCTGCATCATACTTTACATCTATGCTTCTATTTTCTTTTACCAAATCTACTGTATCTTTTATTACAGTAAGAGTTCTAAGTCCAAGAAAATCCATTTTCAAAAGCCCTAATTCTTCAAGAATTGTCATTGTATACTGCGTAGAAATTATACTATCACTCTTATAAAGTGGCACATATGAATCAACTGGATCTTTTGTTATAACAACTCCTGCAGCATGCGTTGAAGCGTGTCTTGGCAATCCTTCCAACCTTTTTGAAATATCTATAACATCTCTGATTTCAGAATCTTCATCATACATTTTCTTTAGTTCAGGATTCATCTCCAAAGCCTTATCCAAAGTCATATGCATCTCCATTGGAACATTTTTAGAAATCATATCAGCCTTACTATAAGGAATATTAAGCACTCTGGCCACGTCTCTTATAACACCTCTAGCAGCCAGCGTTCCAAAAGTTATAATTTGTGCAACATGGTCGTCACCATACTTTCTGCACACATAATCAATAACTTCACTTCTTCTCTCATAACAAAAATCTATATCAAAATCAGGCATACTTATTCTTTCAGGATTCAAAAACCTTTCAAAAATCAAGTTATATTTAATAGGATCTATATCAGTAATTTCTATACAATATGCTGCCAAACTTCCAGCACCAGAGCCTCTTCCTGGTCCAACAGGAATATCTTGGTCTTTGGCATATCTAATAAAATCCCAAACTATCAAATAATAGTCTGTATAACCCATTTTATTAACAACAGAAAGTTCATAATCCATTCTTTGAACAAGCTCTGGTTTTAAGCTTTTCATTTTCTCTATTTTTTCATCTAACGATAATGAATTAAGTTCTACATTATCATTAAAGTATCTTTTTTGCATTCCGTCATAGCAAAGTGTTTTAAGATATTCAAAATGATCTTGATTATTAGGCGTATCAAAATTTGGTAAAATGGTATGTCCAAATTCAAACTCAACATTGCATTTATTTGCAATTTCCACAGTATTTTCAAGTACTTCAGGTAAATTCTTAAAGTTTTGGTACATCTCATCTGGTGACTTTATAAAAAACTCATCCGAACCCATTCTCATTCTATCTTCATCAATCATCTTTTTACCAGTTTGAATGCAAAGCAAAACTTCGTGACTGTAACTATCTTGCCTCTTCAAATAATGAGCGTCATTTGTTGCAATCATCTTAAGTCCTAACTCTCGTGCAAGTTTTATAAGCCTTTGATTTGCCAAAGTTTGTTCCCTAATACCATTATGTTGAAGCTCTATATAAAAATCATCTTTTCCAAAAATATCAATATATTCATTTGCGATTTTTTTCGCACCCTCAAAATCATCAGCAAGCAAGGCTCTATTTATAAAGCCAGCCAAACAAGCACTACTACAAATTAGCCCCTCGCTGTATTTTCTTAATATATCCATATCAATTCTAGGCTTGTAGTAAAACCCTTCTGTAAAAGAGAGTGATACTAACTTTATCAAATTCTTATATCCAATATTATTTTTTGCAAGCAAAATTAAATGACCTAATCTATCATCAATATTAGGCTCTTTATCAAACCTAGTACGAGGTGCAACGTATGCTTCACATCCAATAATAGGCTTGATTCCATTTTTTTTACACTCTTTATAAAACTCAACAGCACCATACATAACACCATGGTCTGTTATAGCAATTGCTTTCATTCCAAGTTCTTTTACTCTAGCAACTAAATCTTTAATTCTATTAGCTCCATCAAGCAAACTATATTCAGTATGCACATGCAAATGAACAAAATCATTTTCCAACATTTTCACCTCACAACTTCATTAATTTATAACTAGACACTTTTCTTTCCTACTGTATAAAAAATTAAATTTATGCTAGAGATTTTCCCACTTTCAGTCCAAAAATCTCGTATCATTACTACCACCATGCTAGATAATATCATCTATTCTGTACATTTTCAATATTTGTACTCAACAAAAATCCAGTACATAAGCTTATTTGCTTACATACTGGATTTTGTAATTAATTATTTCTTCTTACTAGCACGAAACTTTTCGTACTCTTCTAACCATGCTTTTACTATCTCACGAAGCAACTTTGTTGGCACAGTACAAGGTTTTGCAGATGGATCAATATCTTCAAAATTATAGTGAATTTCTGTAAAATCTCTTTTTACATAAGCAATAAATGCATTTCCTTCAAGACAGTCTTCTTTAACATTTCCTACAAGAACGTCATCAATATAATCTAATGTTCTAACAAAATCCCTAACATCAGTATGCAACCACGATTCCAAAGCCACTTTTGAGCCAACAATTTCTTGAATATCGTCAATATTCATCCAAAGTGAACCAGCTTGTGTAATCGAAAAATTCCAAAATTTCTTCATTATTAATTCCTCACTTTCAATCAGACATAACTGGAAAAAAAGAATTTATTTTATTGTTATTCATGTCTATGTACATCTCTATAGTAATTCCTGATGATGTAACTCCCTTGTACACATTTCCACTATCTAAGACTCTTTTACCGTATGCTTCTTCTACAGCATCAAGAATCTGTTCAGGTGACCAATCTTTTGGAAAAAATGTACTAGGTTGTTTTTTCAATTTTCCACCAATTTCTACCGTTGCTTCATACACACCATTAGCGTCAGGGAATTTAGTAATTTCAATTATTTTGCCAGTGGCATCACTCAAACCTTCGTAATGAAATCCTCTACCATTGGTACCTTTGAAAACATGTTCCAAAGCTCCTTCATTAAAAATCTCAGGGTGTTTTACAGCCCTAACTACATCATCATAGTTTCTTGAAACAGCTTTAGCAGCATCTCCAATCTCATCAGCATGCTTTATTATCGCTTTTTGTACTATGTCTCCAACTTCATCAGATTTGCTAACTACATCAGAAGCATCATCAGCATGTTTTAATACATCAGTTAGTATTTCACCAGCACCATCAGATAGTTTTACTCCCCTTGCTACTGCTCCAATCTCATCTGTATACTTTAGTGCTCCTATAATTGGAATAAGCCCTATCACATCAAGTGCAGTGACTCCAACATGTCCCCAAGACCATTTCCAATTCACAAAATCAACCGTAACATCTCTAACATCTGCAATCGTTCCAATAACCGGGATTTCACCAACAAAAATTTGAGCAGCAACACCTACTATTGTAACCTTCTTTGAAAAGTTTCCTAATATTACCTGCTCTCCAGTATCTGCAACTAGATAATACCATTTATTATCAGGTTTTGCAAGATTAATGTATACTATGTCATCATCATTTATATTCACAAGTTTAGGCGGAGCAATTTTTTTGTAACTTCCGTCTTGTACTGACTGTATCAGTTTTATATCACTGTCATTACGCCATTTACTAACTTCATTTATAGTCTTTTTTCCATTTAGCACAGCATTATATTCGTAAATAAAATTATTTATTTTGTTTTTTATAGAATTAAAAGCATCTTCCGAGATACTAAAATCACTTCTTTTCTTCAGACCTTCAAGTGTATTTAAAAACAATTTTAGTTCGCTTATCTGCTCTTGAGCATATCTTGCATCATCACTAGAAACAGGAATCTTATACTCATATTTACACCATTTACAAATTTCATTTTCAAATGTGTGTTCTACCACTTCAGATTCATTGCTGAATATACGTTTTTCCCCACACTCTATGCAATAAGCAAATGTTACTCGTTGCTGTGTATGTGTTTGGTTATTTACGTTTGTGTATGCTCCAATCCACACTTGATACGGTTCATTAAATTTACAGACATGAGTTGTTTCGCTTTCATTTGGCTTATTCTCGCCATTTTTTTGATTATCTGCTGTGATTTCAGGCTTCTTTGTTTCTTCTGGTTTTTCTTCTTCTTGATTATCAAATTCAATTCTTTTTATATATCCACAAATGCTGCAAGTATTGCCATTAAAATTATGCTTTTCTGTTTCACCATTGCCAGATTGTTCTTCTCGCTTAGTTTCGCCACATTCACAACTATAATCTAGAATTATTTTATCGAGTATATGATAGTCTTCATTGTATTCTACATATTCATACCATGGTGCATATGCTAACTTCCAATCGTGTTCATGTTTTTCTTCTTTCCGCTCATATCCGCATGTATAACAAGTATTTCCATCAAAATTGTGCTTTTCTTTTTCTCCATTGCCAGATTGTTCCTCATGCTTAGTTTCACCACATTCACAACTGTAATCAAGTATTATTCTATCTAGTGTATGGTAATTTTCATTGTATTCCACATATTCATACCATGGTGCATATGCTAACTTCCAATCATGTTCATGTTTTTCTTCTTTCCGCTCATATCCACATGTGTAACAAGTATTTCCACTAAAATTGTGTTTTTCTCTTTCACCATTGCCAGATTGTTCTTCTCGCTTAGTTTCGCCACATTCACAACTGTAATCAAGTATTATTCTATCAAGCACATGATACTTTTCGTTGTATTCTACATATTCATACAAAGGATCATAGGCCAGTTTCCAATCATGTTCATGTTTTTCTTCTTTTCTCTCATATCCGCATGTATAACAGATATTACCACTAAATACATGTTGTCCTTTTACTGCATTACCATCTTGGTATTCCACTTTTGTTTCTTTGCAAGCAAGGCAAATATAGTCTAACTCTATAGTACGCAAAGCATGGTATGTTTCATCAACGCAGTCATAGATGTACATTGGGTCGTACTCAAGTGTCCATTGGTGTTCACAATCATCTGCAAAAGAAGTGGTAAAAAAACAATTAGCCAACATTACCACCAAAACCAAAAGAGCAGTAAACCGACGCTTCATTCCAATTTCCCCTTCCAAAAAATTAATGGAGTCTGCAAAGTTTTAATCCACCTGTATTTTACGTCGTTTTGTGCATTATGTCAATATGTTTTGTTATATAGGAAAGTTGAAAATCTTTGATTTTCATTTTTTCAGTCTTTCGTCACTCGAGAGTTTTCGACTGGAAGGAAGAAAATCTCTCACATAAATTAAAGTTTTTTATACAATGTGAAAGAAAATTAATACATAGAAAGTTGTAAATTTGTTACTTTCTTATTGCACAAAAAAAGAACCGAAACTATATTACAGTGTAATGTTTAATAGTTTTGATTCTTTTTTGTTTTTATAATTATTAATTCTTATTGCATGATTTTGAATATGGACAATTGCAGCATTCGTGTTCTGTTTTTTTCTTTGCAATAATACTTATAACTACAATTAAAATTGCAATTATTATAAGTAAGTCAGCAAACGACATTACTCCACTTTGAATTCTGCTTCCTATTTGATAAACAATTGTAGCAAGAATCCATGCAAGCACAGTTTGAAATGCTACCGCTTTAATAACTTTCTTGTTTCCTCCTAATTCTCTTTTCATAGCACCTATGGCACCAAAGCAAGGTGCACTAAATAAATTAAATACCATAAACGCATACGCCGAGGCTGCTGTGAAAAATCCAAATATTCCAGTTGGCGAGAATATCATATTGCCATCATCAACATCTTCTGCAAGACCATTTATTACAGCCATAGAAGAAACTACTTGTTCTTTTGCAACCAAACCTTGAATTGCTGAAACTGTTGCTCCCCAGCTTCTTTCACCAAGCATTGGATAGAATACCCAAGATATTTTATCTCCAATTGTTGCAAGCATACTTTCTTCAATATCTACCCCATATTCAAGTTTAAATGAGAATGATAATAAAAACCATATAACAATTGAACATATCAATATTATACTTCCAGCTCTCTTTATAAATGCAATTACTTTATCGAAAACATCTTTTAAGACATATTTTAAGCTTGGCATTTTATATTCTGGAAGTTCTGATATGTATGTACTTGATGTATTTTTAAACACAAATTTTTTCATAACTATAGCACTAAGAATTATTACTATAATTGCGAAAAAATATAATGATGCTGATACCATTCCTGAATACTTGTCAAAAAAGAATCCAGAAAACAAAGCTATAATTGGCAATTTTGCACTACATGGAATGAATGGAGTAAGAATAGTTGTCATTTTTCTTTCGTCATCATTTTCTATTATTCTGCTACCCATAATTCCTGGAACGCTACAACCAGAACCAACTATAAATGGTATTAAACTTTTTCCACTAAGTCCTATTTTTCTGAACACCTTATCCAAAAGTAATGCAATTCTTGACATATAGCCTGTTGTCTCCAAAATAGATATGCAGAAAAATAAAATTATTAGTTGAGGTACAAAGTTCAACACAGCACCTACGCCCTCTATAATTCCATCCACAATCAAACTTCTAATCCATGGTGATGTGTTAACTGATTCTAAAGTTGCATCTGTCCATTCCTTTAAGTTTCCAATCCATTCGCCTATTAAATCAACTGTATAGCTTCCAACAACACCAACAGACAAATAATATATCAGGAACATTATAATAGCGAATATAGGAAATGCAATCCACTTATTCAAAAAGATTTTATCAATTTTATCTGATACACTTTCTCTCATCAATTTTCTTTTTATAGTTTTTTCCTTTAAATCATCTATATAATTGTATCTTTGGGTGGCTATTGTTTCTTCTAAATCAGTACTGTAGCTTTTTTCAACTTGTTTTATTGCATTAACAATCTTATCATTCTTATATTCTTTAAATCTTTCATCATCTTCAAGCAACTTTACAGCTACAAATCTTTTATGCTTTACTTTGTCATCTAAATAAAATTCTATATCTTTTATAGTTTTTTCGATATTAGCGTCAAATATGCTAATAGTCTTTGTTAAATTAAGTCTATCTAGCTCCTTCACTAATTCGTTTACTCCAGTTCCTTTTAAAGCAGATATTTTAACAACCTTTACTCCAAGCCTGTTTTCAAGTTCTTTTGCATCTATAGTGATTCCTTTCTTTTCAAGTAAGTCTGCCATATTAAGAACTACAATAACTTTAGTATTAAGCTCCAGAACTTGTGTTGTCAAATACAAACTTCTTTCAAGCGACGTGCTATCAACTATATTTATAATCACATCTGGATTTTCATCAAATATAAATTTTCTAGAAATTTCTTCTTCAATACTGTATGGACTAAGTGAATATATACCTGGTAAATCTACAATTTCATGTTTTGTTCCTTTTATTATTCCACTTTTCTTTTCAATTGTTACTCCTGGCCAATTTCCTATCTTTGCATTCATTCCTGTTAATTCATTAAACAATGTTGTTTTACCACTGTTTTGATTTCCAACTAACGCTATCTTCATTTTACCACCTCCACATCAATTTGCATCAAATCCGCTTTTCTAATACACAATTCATAACTTCTTAGTGATAAATCTATAGGATCTCCCATTGGTGCAATTTTTTTAATTTCTACGATTGTTCCAACAGTTAGTCCCATATCTAAAAGATGTCTTCGTATTGGTTTGTTAGCAATATTAAGTGCTAATATTTTTCCTTTTTGCCCAACTTTAAGTTCTCCTAATTTTGTAACTTTCTTTACTTCTTCCATATCATCACCCTCCTTAAGAAATTTAACCATTTAAATTTAATATACAGCATTATAATCTCACCTTTTGGTTAAACTTTCACATAATTGAGAATTCTCAAGTATGTGAAAAACATTTCACATTTCAATTACAATTATAGAGATATATTTTCTTATTGTCAATAATTTTCTTGCTTGTCTATTTGAATAGTATATTATATAATGAATTTTACAAATAATTCCTAACTGGAGGTGTTGTTGTGAAAAAAAATACAACAGTAAGAGAACCGATTCAAAAACGTTCAATTGAAAAAAAAGAAAAAATAATAGAGCATGGATTTGAATTAATTTGTGATAAAGGATATTACAATACCAATACTGCCGAAATTGCAAAAGCAGCAGGTGTTTCAACAGGCATTGTATATCAATACTTTAACGACAAACATGATATATTAATAGAAGGATTAAAATTAAACTCTAGCAAAATATTTTTTCCAATGCTTACTGCATTAGAGAAAAACTTTGCTATAAAGGATTTAGAAAATGTTTTAAGAAAAACAATTAAAAGCTTTATAAAAGATCACAAACTTTCCCAATCCGCACATGAAGAGATTCTTTCAATGGTGCATTCAGATAAAGAAGTTGCAAATATTTTTTATGAATTTGAAGTAAATAAGACAGAAAGCATTACGAATTCTTTAATAAAAAACGGATTCGACACTAAAAATTTGAAAGAAAAAGTTCATATAATAGTTAATCTAATTGATGATCTTTGTCATGAAATTGTCTATCACAAGCACTCAACAATGGATTATGATACCATGGTTGATTTAACAATTGAAATAATAATGGATTTACTAAATAAAGCTGAAAATTAAAAATTTTCAGCTTTTTTATAATATTATATTAATTTTTATTTTAGCTTTTTTACAATACTCATTGCTGCATCTCTTCCAGAACGTGCAGCCCATGCCACAGTTGCTTTAGCTCCAACAAGATTACCACCTGCAAAAATTTTTTCATCAGATGTACAATTGTTTTCATCTACTTTAACAAATCCATTTTTATCTGTTTCTAAATTCAATTTTCTTATTAGATTCTCATCTGGTTTTGAACCTATTGCCATTATTACAAAGTCAGCATCTAATTCAAAATTGCTATTCTGAATATTTTGCACACCAAGACCAACTTCGCAAGTTTTAGCACATTCTATTTTTCTCTTTCCATCAAGTTCATGTATTTTCAAAAGATTTGTGTTAAATCTAAAATCTATTTTTTCTCTTTTAGCTGAAGAAACTTCTTTCTTTTCTGCTGGCATTCGTTCTTCTTCACGTCTATAAAGAATTGTAACTTTGCTAGCGCCATATTTTTTTATTGTTCTAGCAGTGTCTAGAGCAACATTTCCACCACCGCATATATACACAATCTTACCAGTACAATCAAATGAAATTCCATTCTCTAGAAGTTCATTTCCATCAAATACCCAAGGCAAGTCTTCACCATCTACATTCATCTTTTTGGGAACATTTGAACCAAAGCTCAAAAATATTGCATCATATTCATTTTTTAATGTTTCAATCTGGTTCTCTAAATCATATTTTGTTATTACATGAATGCCTGTATCACATATATGCCTGATTGCTTCATCTAAAATATTTTTTTCTAGTCTGAACTC
>ENA-ORSL01001077-ORSL01001077.1-human-gut-metagenome-genome-assembly--contig:-NODE-1077-length-24293-cov-5.853329_pt1 | contig 24293 bp, 25 predicted proteins | sample MGYA00242190_ERZ509157 | MGnify/ENA primary metagenome ERZ509157 (study PRJEB26280, sample SAMEA2338664) | human gut metagenome | biome: human gut; feature: human-associated habitat; material: faeces...
ATTGCCACGGCAGTGTGCGCACTGCCTCGCAATGACATGGTTTTTCGACAGTCTGAGGGCTGCCGCAAAAATGCGGCAGCCCCCATTGGGAAAGGTTCTTTACAGGCTGACTTCCACCTGAACGGTCTTTTTGTCGCTCAGAGGTACGATGTGGCCATCCACGGCCTGGCCGTCCACGGTCATACCGGGCTTGCCGGTGCGCCCCACGTGCACCACATACTCGGTGCCCCGGAACTTCCGGGTGACGGTGTATTCCTTCCAGTCATCGGGAATGCAGGGCTGAATTCGCAGACCCTGGTAGTCCGGGTAAATACCCAGGATGGCCTGGGAGATGGACAGAAAGGTCCAGCTGGCGGTGCCGGTGAGCCAGCTGTTCTTGGCGTGACCCGGGGCGCCGGAGGCACGGCCGGTAACCATCTGGGCGTAGCAGTAGGGCTCGGTCTCATGGATTTCGCTCTTGTCTTCCAGATAGGCCGGGCAAATCCGACGGTAGATGTCGAAGGCCTCGTTGCCCCGACCCAGAGTGGCCTCGGCGCAGACAATCCAGGGATTGTTGTGGCAGAACACCGCGCCGTTCTCCTTGAATCCGGGAGGATAGGAGGAGATTTCGCCCAGCTCCAGGTGGTACTCCGTGTAGCAGGGATCCAGCAGCTCCACGCCGTACTCGCCCAGCAGACGCTTCCGGGTGGACTCCATGGCCTTCAGACCCTCGCCAGTGTCCTTGCCGATGCCGGCCAGGGTGCAGAAGCCCTGAGGCTCAATGTAAATCTGACCCTCCCGGCATTCATGGCTGCCCACCTTGTCACCGTGGGCATCGTAGGCACGGAGGAACCACTCACCGTCCCAGCCGTCCTTCAGAACGGCCTTCTCCATGTCGGAAACGGCCTTGGCAATGGTGTCGGCTTCCTCGTTCAGACCCAGCTGACGGCACAGAGCCACATACTCGCCGCCGTACTTGACGAACATGCCGGCGATGAACACGGACTCGGCCACCGGTCCTTCACTGGGGCCGAAGGTCTGGAAGCTTTCGCCGGGCTCGGCGGAGAAGCAGTTCAGGTTCAGACAGTCGTTCCAGTCCGCCCGACCGATGAGGGGCAGCTTGTGGGGGCCCAGGTTGTTCAGGGTAAAGTTCACGCTCCGGCGGACGTGCTCCAGCAGAGGCACCTCGGTGCCGGGAACGTTGTCAAACGGCGTGGGATGCTCCAGAATGGAGAAGTCGCCGGTTTCCTTGATATAGGTGCACACCGCGCCTACCAGCCACAGGGGGTCGTCGTTGAAGCCGCCGCCGATGTCGTTGTTGCCCCGCTTGGTCAGGGGCTGATACTGGTGGTAGGTGGAGCCGTCGGCGAACTGGATGGAGGCGATGTCGATGATTCGCTCCCGGGCACGGTCGGGAATGATGTGCATGAAGCCGTACAGATCCTGGCAGGAATCCCGGAAGCCCATGCCCCGGCCGGTGCCGGTTTCGTAGTAGGAGGCGGAACGGCTCATATTGAAGGTGACCATGCACTGATACTGATGCCAGATGTTCACCATCCGGTTCAGCTTTTCGTTGTCGGAAACCAGCTGATAGTTCCCCAGCAGCTTGTCCCAGTAGGCGGCAAGCTCCGCGTAGGCGGCGTCCACGGCCTCGGCGGTGGCAAATTTCGCCATGACCCGCTTGGCGGTGTCCTTGCGGATGACACCGGGGGCGACGAACTTCTGATCTCTGGGATTTTTACCGTAGCCCAGAACGAAGGTAGCCCGCCAGCTCTCGCCGGGTGCCAGGGTGACGGTCATGTGCTGGCAGCCGACGGGATACCAGCCCACGATCTTGGAGAAGGCGCTGCGCTCCTCACGAACCAGCTGGGGATCGGCCCACTCGCCCATGTGGCCCAGGAAGGTGTTCCGGTCGGTGTCCCAGCCGGCGGCAGGCCGGTTCACGCCGTAGTAGGCATAGTGATCCCGACGCTCCCGGTACTCGGTCTTATGGTAAATGACACCGTCTTCTACCTCAGACTCGGCAATGTTCAGGTTGCGCTGATAGTTGGTGCTGTCATCCACGGCGTTCCACAGGCACCACTCCATCAGACCCCAGACGTGGACATTCTTGGTTTCCTTGGTTTCGTTGGTCAGCACCAGATCGTGGAGTTCACAGTTTTCGCCCACGGGGACGAAGAAGGTCATCCTGGCATTCAGACCGTCCTTAGCGCTATGAAAGGTGGTGTAGCCCATGCCGTGGCGGCACTCATAACGGTCAAGCTCCGTCTTGGTGGGAAGATATCCGGGATTCCAGGCGGGCTTGCCGGCTTCCTTGATGTAGTAGAAGCGGCCGCCCTCGTCGCCGGGAATGGCGTTGTAGCGGTAGCGCAGCAGACGCTGCAGCTTGGCATCCCGATAGAAGCAGTAGCCGCCGCCCGTATTGGAAATCATGCCCAGGAAATCCTCGCTGCCCAGGTAGTTGATCCAGGGCAGGGGAGTGGCGGGGGTGGTGATGACGTACTCCCGACGGGCATCATCGAAATGACCGAATTTCATATGTGCACTCTCCTTACTTGTCATGGTTACGGGAACGATAACGATTAAGCTGCCGCAGCCCGCTGCTTTACATGGATAGCATAGCGGATTTTTCCCGGAAATGCAAGACTTTTTTTCGCAAAACCAGAACTTTTTCCGAAGGAAATAGAGAAATATTTTTGCGGCAGAAATTTGCATTGCCATAATAGACAAAATGTGGAACGTAAAATGTATGATATCAACAAAAAATAGAAATTTACGAAAATAGCGAAAAGTAAGCATTGCTTTTTTTCGCTTTTTCGGGTATATTTATAAGGCGAAAACGTTTTAGGTTTCAAGGAAAGGAAGGGCTCAGACTTGGTATCCATGAAGGACATTGCCCAGGCCTGCGGGGTCTCCGTGGCCACGGTGAGCAAGGCGCTGAACGGGCAGCCGGACATCGGCGAGGAGACTCGGGTTCGGGTATGCGAAATGGCTCAGAAAATGGGCTATACCGTCAATTCTGCCGCCCGTGCCCTGAAAATCAACCGCACCTACCATCTGGGTGTGCTGTTTGTGGACGAGAAGCACAGCGGCCTGGGGCATGAGTATTTTTCCACCGTTCTGGAAAGCTTCAAGACGGAGTCCGAGCGGCACGGTTACGACATTACCTTTATCAATCACAATGTGGGCGGCAAGCCCACCTCCTATTTGCAGCACTGCCGCTACCGGGGGGTGGACGGGGTGGCCATTGCCTGCGTGGATTTCCTGGATCCTCTGGTTCGGGAGCTGGCGGAAAGCGAACTGCCGCTGGTGACGCTGGATCATGTGTTCAACAACCGGCTGGCGGTGATGTCCGACAACGTCCAGGGCGTGGAGGCTCTGGTGCACTATGCCTACCGGATGGGTCACCGGCGGATTGCCTTCCTCCACGGCGAAACCACCACCGTTACCCAGAACCGGCTGGTGGGCTTTTACCGGGCCTGCGAGGAACTGGGGCTGGAAATTCCGGAGGAATATGTCCGGGAAGCGGCTTATCACGATCCGGATCGCTGCGCGGCGACTACCATGGAACTGATGCAGCTGCCGGAGCGGCCTACCTGTATTCTGTTCCCGGACGATTACTCCTACGTAGGCGGCCAGAACGCCCTGGCACAGATGGGTCTTCAGATTCCGGAGGATGTGTCGGTTATGGGCTACGACGGCATTCACCTGGCTCGGGTGTTGGGGCTGACCACCTATCGTCAGGACACCGAGGCTCTGGGCAGAATCGCCGCCGATCGGCTGATCAGCCTGATTGAGCATCCCAAGACCACTCTGGTGGATCGGATTATGGTTTCCGGTGAACTGATTCCGGGGAAGACCGTCAAACGGCTGACGAAGTAAAGAAGGAAAAGGAGCCTCCGGGAAACCCGGAGGCTCTGGTTCGTTTATGGCAAATTGTTGGATTCACTGAGCACTTTCGATAGAAATATGTCATTGCGAACCAGTCCGCTTAAGTGGTGTGGCAATCCCCCGGTTCTTCCGGGAACGATCGAAAAACGCACTGGTGATCGGAGCAGCGAATTAGAATCCCAAAGACTGCCGGTGGCAGTCATACCATAGTGTAAGTCATGGCCGTCTCACGCAAGGCCATGACTGAGGAATTGTAAAAAAGGGGAGCCTCGGGCGGCCAATGGCCGCCCCTACTTGCTCCTAATCGGTCTTCGGAAGAACCGGGGGATTGCCACGCCAGTGTGAGCACTGGCTCGCAATGACACCGGTTTTTGAAAACACTCGTTAAATTCGGGCTACGCCGGACTTTCTGGCGGCTTCGGCTACGGCCTTGGCAACGGCCGGGCCTACTCTCGGATCAAAGGCCGCGGGAATGATGTAGTTTTCGTTCAGCTCCTCGTCGGAAATGAGACCTGCCAGAGCGTTGGCCGCGGCTACCTTCATCTCCTCGTTGATATCGCTGGCCCGGACATCGAAAGCACCCCGGAAAATGCCCGGGAAGGCCAGCACGTTGTTGATCTGGTTGGGATAATCGCTGCGGCCGGTGGAAACCACCTTGGCTCCGCCCGCCTTGGCATCGTCCGGGAAAATCTCCGGCGTGGGGTTGGCGCAGGCGAAGACGATGGCATCCTTGTTCATAGTCGCAACCATCTCGGTGGTCAGCGTTCCGGGGGCGGACACGCCGATGAACACATCGGCGCCCCGGATGACATCCGCCAGCTTACCGGTTTCCTTCTGGAGATTCGTCACCTGGGCCATCTCTTCCTTGATCCAGTTCAGGTTCTCCCGTCCGGCGTAGATCGCGCCCTGCCGGTCGGTCATGACCACGTTCCGGAAGCCCGCGCTGAGCAGCAGCTTCACGATGGCGATGGCCGCGGCGCCGGCACCGGAGGTGACGATCTTCACGTCCTCCTTCTTCTTTCCCACCACTTTCAGAGCGTTGGTCAGACCTGCCAGGGTGATGACGGCAGTGCCGTGCTGGTCGTCGTGGAAGATGGGAATGTCGCACTTTTCCTTGAGCTTCCGCTCAATCTCGAAGCACCGGGGGGCGGAGATATCCTCCAGGTTGATGCCGCCGAAGGAGCCGGAAATCAGATACACGGCGTTGACAAATTCGTCCACATCCTTGGTTTTTATACAGATGGGGAAGGCGTCCACGTCGCCGAAGGCCTTGAACAGGGCGCACTTGCCCTCCATAACGGGCATACCGGCCTCCGGGCCGATATCGCCCAGGCCAAGTACGGCGGAGCCGTCGGTGATGACGGCGCACAGGTTGTGCCGCCGGGTCAGCTCATAGGACTTATTCACGTCCTTCTGAATTTCCAGACAGGGGGCAGCCACGCCGGGGGTATAGGCCAGGGACAGGTCGTCCTTGGTAGCGCAGGGTACGGTGCAGGTGACTTCGATCTTGCCGCCCCACTGCTTGTGCAGCCGCAGGGATTCTTTCGCGTAGTCCATAGGGAATTCCTCCTTATATTTTCTGGTTCCCAATTTACACTATTTTTCCTCATTTGAAAAGTACCCGGAAAAGAAAAAACTTAAGTTCTTGCATTCTGCCCAAAGCTGTGGTATTCTTATTGTTAGAATTCGGAAAAATGAAGGAGGGGGATTGCTGTGAGTCTCCATGAATCCGGGGAGATGTACCTGGAGGCCATTCTGGTGCTGAACCAGAAAAACGGCTTTACCCGCAGTGTAGATGTGGGCGAGTACCTGGGATATTCCAAGCCCAGCGTCTCCCGGGCAATGGGCATTCTGCGTAAGGGCGGCTATGTGCGGGTGGAGGACACCGGAGCCCTGATTCTCACCGACACGGGCCGGGAAGTGGCGGAAAAAATCTACGAGCGGCACACAGTGCTGTCCCGGCTGCTGATTGAGCTGGGGGTATCGGAGGGCACCGCACTGGCGGATGCCTGCAAGATGGAGCATACCATTTCCGATGAATCCTTCCGGGCTTTGAAGCAGCACTACGCAAATTGGATGGAGAAGAAGCCGGTGTGAGTTTCACACCGGCTTTTTCACGGGTTTTTGTACACACTGAAAATTGACAGATCGTGGGCCGGTTGCTATAATAAAAAGGTTTCTGGAGGATGAACCATGAGTAATTGCGAAAATTGCGGCGGCTGCGCCGGGGGCTGTGACGGATGCTCCGGCTGTGCCCGGGAGCTGGTGGTAAGCCCCGGGGAAATCGAATTTCTGAAAAAGCTGGGTCAGTTTGCCTTTTTGCCGGTAGCCCGGAAAATGGGAGATCTGACCCCCTGCTATCCGGAGCCGGATGCCCCGGAGAATGTTTCCCTGATCTTGCAGCTGCTGGAAAAAAAGAACCTGATCTCCCTGGACTATGACAAGCCTCTGAAAGCGGAGTATGGGCCTGCCTATGAGAGCCTTCCCATCCGTGGCAGCATGGCGCTGACCCAACGGGGTCAGCAGGTGCTGGAAATGCTGGAGTATCAGGGAATGACAGAAGAGTAAAACGAGGTAAGACAGAAATGAACTTTCAAGAGTACCGGGCCGGAGTCAACCGGGGTCTTCCGGTGGGGATGGGCTATTTTTCCGTGAGCTTCGGATTCGGAGCCATGGCGGTGAGCCAGGGCCTTTCCGCCTGGAGTGCCACATTGATTTCCCTGACCAATCTGACCAGCGCCGGTCAGTTTGCGGGGCTGACGGTGATCGTGGCGGCGGCCACCCTGTGGGAAATGATTCTGACCCAGCTGATTATCAACAGCCGTTATGCCCTGATGAGTCTGGCTTTGAGCCAGCGGATGGGCGAAAAAATCGGGTTACTGCCCAGGCTTTTCATTGCCTTTTTCAACACCGACGAGATTTTCGCCCTGGCTATGGCGAGGATGGAACCGCTGACGGTGCCCTATCTGCTGGGTCTGGGGACGCTCCCCATTGTGGGCTGGACTCTGGGCACCCTGTGCGGCGGCCTGGCCGGCTCCGTGCTGCCCCATTCCATCCAGGCGGCATTGGGCGTCATGCTCTACGGCATGTTCGCAGCCATTGTGATTCCCCCTGCCAAGCAGGATCGGAAGGTTCTGGTTTCCGTAATCCTGGCACTTCTTTGCAGCAGCGCCTTTGCCTGGGTGCCCATGCTTCAGCAGGTGTCTGCGGGCATTTCCATCGTCATCTGCACCGTGGCGGCAGCGGGCATCTGCGCCTGGCTTCTGCCCATTGAGGAGAAGGAGGAGGCGGCCGCATGAACCTGTATGTGTACATTCTGGCCATGGCTCTGACCACCTATCTGATTCGGGTGCTGCCCCTGACCATTTTCCGCAAGCCCATCCGCAGCCGGTTTTTGCGCTCCTTCCTCTACTATGTGCCCTATGTGTGCCTGACCGCCATGACCTTCCCGGCCATCCTTTCCAGTACGGCCTCGGTCATCAGCGGAGCGGCGGCTCTGGCAGTGGCGATCCTCCTTGCCTACCGGGGCAAGAGCCTGATCGTGGTGGCACTGAGCAGCAGCGCGGCGGTGCTGATTGTAGAGTTTCTTCTGAAGATGCTGGGGGTGTTGGCATGATTCGCAAGGCCTGCAAGGCGGATATTCCGGCCATCGCCGCCATCTACGACCGGCTTCACGATGCCGAGGAGGCAGGGAAGGCGGAAATCGGCTGGGTTCGGGGAGTGTATCCCACGAAGAGGACAGCCCAGGCGGCTTTTGAGCGGGGCGACCTGTTTGTCATGGAAGAGGGCGGAAAGGTGGTAGGCGCGGCCATCCTCAACCAGACCCAGGTGCCGGAATACTACGGCGCGCCCTGGGAGTTTCCTGCCCGGGACGAAGAGGTCATGGTGCTGCACACCCTGACCATCGACCCGAATACCGCAGGAAAGGGCTACGGCAAGGCCTTTGTGGCCTTTTACGAGCAATACGCCCGGGAAAACGGCTGCCGTGTCCTCCGGATGGACACCAACCGGCGCAACGCCCGGGCACGGAAAATGTACGCTGGCCTTGGCTATCGGGAAATCGGCATCGTGCCCTGCGATTTCAACGGCATTTCCGGAATCGATCTGGTTTTGCTGGAAAAACCATTGTTCTGCCCAGAAGGAAAAAATAGGAAAAATTGTTAAATAACTGTGTATCTTCCCGGTTTGTCTTGACAAACCGGGAGGCTTTTGTTATAACTTAACCCAGAAGAGGGAGTAGTCGGCGGGAAAGCCCGGGGCGGAATCGACATACTGGGGAAACCCCGGTTCCACCTGAAATGACGAGACTTGGAAGGCCGGCTCAGTCTCTTTGCAGCTTCTGTGTCGGTTAAGGGAAACCTTAAATTCTGGTACGGAGGCTTTTTTATGGGAATCGGAGAGCTGAGTTTGCTGGCAGTGGGTCTGAGTATGGACGCCTTCGCCGTGTCCGTGTGCAAGGGACTTGCCATGAAGAAGGCTACGCTGCGCTCGGAACTGACCTGCGGGGTGTGGTTCGGCGGCTTTCAGGCCTTGATGCCCACCCTGGGCTATTTTCTGGGAACCCTGTTTGCCGCGGCCATCGAGGCGGTGGATCACTGGATTGCCTTCGGGCTTCTGGCGGTGATCGGCGTGAACATGCTCAAGGAGGCTGCGTCCGGAGATACGGAAGGGGAAACGGCAGACCTTTCCGTGAAGACCATGTTCATTCTGGCGGTGGCCACCTCCATTGACGCCCTGGCCGTTGGCATTTCCCTGGCCATGGTGGGACAGGTGAATATTTTCTTCGCCGCCTCGCTCATCGGCCTGTGTACCTGCCTCCTCTCCGCCATCGGCGTGAAGGTGGGCAATGTTTTCGGCAGCCGATTTGAAAAGAAGGCGCAGATTGCCGGCGGCGTGATTCTGATTCTTTTGGGCGTGAAGATTCTATTGGAGCATCTGGGGGTGCTGGCTTGATTCGCACGAAAAAAAGAATGACCCTCTGCTGGGCGCTCACCGCTGTGTGCCTGGCCTTTATCTGGGGTAACTCCCTGCTGCCCGGGGAGATTTCCGGAGCCATCAGCGACCAGGTGGAGCATGTACTGGAGATGCTGCTGCCGGAAGGGGAGGTGCTTCCGGAGGAAAGCGTATTTCCGCTGCGGAAGCTGGCTCACTTTACGGAGTTCACCGCTCTGGGCCTGTGCCTGACCTGGCTTTTTGGAATGCTCCAAAAGGGACGGCTTCCGGCGGCCCTGTGGGGTGTGGCGGCTGCCTGTGTGGATGAGTCCATTCAGCTGTTTGTCCCCGACCGGGGGCCGGGGCTGCGGGATGTGGGCATCGACACCTGCGGCGTACTCACGGGAATGATTTTGCTTTCAATTGGATATGATTGCCTTTGTAAGCGCAAGAAACGACACTTAGGAGGAAACTGAAATGAAGAAACTGATTTGTGCCCTGCTGGCACTGACCATGCTGCTGTCCTTGGGAGCCTGCGGCAAAGACAGCACCGAGACCACCGCTCCCGGGAATACCAATCTGGATGGCACCGTCGAGGAACTGCTGAAACAAGTTCTGGAGAAGCAGCCTTCCGGATTTGACGGGGAGGTTGCCGCCATTGACCTGACGGACACCAGCCAGGAGGGAACCTGGATGTTTGAGAGCACCACAGGCCTGTCCGATCCGGCTCAGCTGAAGCAGGCGGCGTTCTTTGAGCCGATGATGAGCTCCATCGCCTTTTCCCTGGTGATGGTTCGCACGGCGGACGCGGTGGATCCCAAAGAGGTTGCCCAGGCCATGAAGGAGGGCATCAACCCCCGGAAGTGGATCTGCGTGGAGGCCGACGATATGCTGGTTGCCGGCTGCGGCGATGTGGTGATGCTCATCATGCTGGCTTCCGAGGACGGCATGACCGCCCAGAGCTTTGTGGATGCCTTCCAGAGCGTGGCGGGCAGAGAGCTGGACTTTGTAATCTGATGACAAAAAGGCAGCGGCAGTGCCGCTGCCTTTTTTGAAAATGAAGGAGAAGCTATGGTTTTTTCCAGTATTCCGTTTCTATACTACTTTCTCCCGGCGGTGCTGATCGTATATTTCCTCACCCCCAGGAAGGGAAAAAACGCGGTGCTGCTGATTGCAAGTCTGCTGTTCTACGGCTGGGGAGAGCCGAAGCTGCTGCTGCTGATGGCGGCAACCATTCTGGCCTTTTACCTCTGCGGCCTTGCCATCGGGAAAAGTGAAAGACACAAAAAGCTGTGGCTGACGGTGTCCGTCTGCGTGGGCGTGGGGCTGCTGGGGCTATTCAAATACGCGGACTTTTTCCTTTCCAGCTTCAATGCGCTTACCGGCCTGAGCCTGCCCCTTCTGAAGCTGGCTCTGCCAGTGGGCATCAGCTTTTATACCTTCCAGTGCCTGAGCTACACCGTGGACGTGTACCGGGGACAGGTGGAGCCTCAACGGAATCTCATTTCCTTCGGAGCCTATGTGGCTCTGTTCCCTCAGCTGATTGCCGGGCCTATTGTCCGCTACCGGGACGTAGCCCGGGAGCTGGAAACGAGAAAGCACAGCCTGGAGGACATCGGCCTGGGTCTGCGGCGGTTTGTGATCGGCCTTGCCAAGAAGGTGATTCTGGCGGACAATCTGGCACTGCTGGGAAATCTTTACCGGCAGAGCACCGCCCCTTCGGTGGTGTTTGCCTGGCTGTACGCCCTTTCCTTTATGCTGAACATTTACTTTGATTTTTCCGGGTATTCCGATATGGCCATCGGCCTGGGACGGATGTTCGGCTTCCGGTTTCCTGAGAATTTCGACTATCCCTACTGCGCGAAAAGCGTTACGGAATTCTGGCGGCGGTGGCATATGACCCTGGGAGGCTGGTTCCGGGACTATGTGTACATTCCCCTGGGAGGCAACCGGGTGAGCCGGGGCAAATGGGTGCGAAATATCCTGATTGTCTGGATGCTCACGGGATTGTGGCACGGGGCGGCCTGGAATTTTGTCCTGTGGGGTCTGGTCTTCGCCGGGCTGCTGCTTCTGGAAAAGTGGGTGCCGGGGCTGCAAAGGCTGCCCGATCCTGTCCTTCAGGCCTATGTGCTGCTGGCGGTGTGCCTGAGCTTCGTGCTGTTCAATGCCAAGTCTCTTTCCCAGGCGGCAGGAGATTTTGCCGCCCTGTTCGGTTTTGGCGGACTGCCCGTCTTCACGGCGGAAACCGGGTATTACCTGGGAAGCTTCCTGCCTCTTTTGCTCATTTCTCTGCTGGGGGCTACGCCGGTGGTAAGAAATTACGGCAGGTATCTGGAGAAAAACGGATTCATTCGGACAATTCAGCCCCTTTTCTGGATTGGACTTGCCCTGGTGGCCACCGGCTATCTGGTGGACGGCTCCTTCAGCCCCTTCCTGTATTTCCGGTTCTGAGGTGGCGCTATGAAAAAATATCAGACGATTTTGCTGCTGACCCTTTGGGCCACGTTGACGCTGGCGGTTTGGTTCCACCCGCCGAAGGGCATTTCCCAGGCGGAGCGGCGTCCCCTGGCGCAAATGCCGGAGTTTTCCCTTTCCGCCCTGGAAAGCGGTCAGTTCCGAGAGAAATTTGAAGACTACAGTCTGGACCAGTTTCCCCTGCGGGACGGTTTCCGGACGCTGAAATCCCTGTTTCACACCCAGGTGCTGGGAATGAGGGACAACAACGGCATTTACCTGACCAAGGGCATCGCCGTCAAGCAGGAGTACCCCCTGAACGAGACCTCCCTGGAGGCGGCCATCCGAAAGTTTGACACCATTCACGAGAATTTTCTGGGAGAAAGCCGATGCTTTTTCGCCATGGTTCCGGATAAGGGCTATTACCTGGCACAGTCCAGCGGACATCTGGCCATGGATTATGACGCGCTGTATGCCAAGCTGGAGGTGGGGCTGCCTTGGGCGGTGCAGATTGATTTGCGGCAGGCTTTGACCGCCGGGGACTACTACCGGACGGACACCCACTGGCGGCAGGAATGCTTACTTCCGGCGGCAACGGTCATTTGTGATGCCATGGGAGTGGCGGCGCCGAAGGGGGAGGACTATGCGCGGATTCAGTCGGAGCGACCCTTCTATGGGGTCTACTACGGCCAGGCGGCTCTGCCTATGGAGCCGGATACTCTGACCTGGCTGGAAAGCGAAACCCTCCGGCAATGCGCCGTTTACGACTACGAAACCGGGAAAACCGGGGCGGTTTACGACACCGCCAAGCTGACGGAAAGCCGGGACCCTTACGATGTATTTTTGTCCGGTGCCCGGGCACTGCTGACGATTGAAAACCCCAACGCCAAAACCGACCGGGAGCTGATCGTGTTCCGGGACTCCTTCGGAAGCTCCCTGGTGCCGCTGCTGCTGGAAGACTATGCCAAGGTGACTCTGGTGGACATCCGCTATGTGAGCTCGGCAAAGCTGGACAGCTTCCTGGACTTCCACGGCCAGGACGTGCTGTTCCTGTACAGCACCTTGGTGCTGAACAACAGCGCTTCCTTGAAATGAAAAAACCGGGTGATTTCTGAGGAAATCACCCGGTTTTTGCTCAATATAGTAGAATTTTTGCGATTTACACTGTGCGGGCGACGAATCGTCGCCCCTACAGATTCTAACGAACCTCACGCTTCTTGCAGGCATTCGTCCAGCTTTTCCTGAATCCGCTCCTTTACCAATGCGGCCAGCTCCGCGGGCTTCATGCCGGCGTATTCCTGGGCGGTGATGGGCTTCAGATAGTGCGCCTGGACGGACACCGGCTTGCTGCCGGGCTGATCGAGCACCTTGAAGCAGTCCACCAGGGCAATGGGTATCACCGGACAGCCGGACTTGGTGGCGCACCGGAAGCTGCCCCCGTGGAAGTCCAGCATTTCGTTGCCCTTTTTACTCCGGGTGCCCTCGGGGAAGATCAGATAGCCCCGTCCGTCCTTGACCTCCTGGGTCACATGCTGGATTACGGTCAGGGATTGACGCACATCCTCCCGGTTCATGGGGAAGGACTTGGTGCACAGGGCAATCTGGTGGATAAAGGGGATGTCGTAAAGCTCCTGCTTCAGCACTGCGCCGATAGGCCGGTCGCAGGTGGCGGCGATGGCCAGCACGTCGAACATGCCCTGGTGATTGGCGTAGAGCATGAAGCCCCCTTCGGCGGGGATGTTCTCCTGGCCGTCCACCTGCAAATCCACGTTGCCCCCCTTGACGGCGCAGCGCAGGATATACTGGATATGGGCGTAGCGTTCCGACTCCGGATACTTGTCCGGATTTTTGGCGTAGCGGCACAGCTTGAACCAGGCTCCGGGCACCATGCCCAGATTTTTCAGCACCATGGTAACGATTCGGTTCATAGGATAGCCTTCCTTCATTTGATATCTTTGGGAGGTATTATACCACAACCAGGAGAAAATGCAACCTGCCCTGCCGCGTGATTGCGGTGTTTGTAAAAGCAATCCGAAATATTTTGGAACAGTTCCGGCGGTGCGGCCGGGGGGTACTTAGGGGGGCGGCTTTGTCGGCAGCGCCCCCTAAGCCGGCTTCTTATCAATGTTCTTGCCGGGACAAGAACATTGCCCCCGGAGGGATTTTAGATGGGGACAGGCTTCGTCTTTTTCCACGTGGCCGTATTGTCGGCTAATTTTCAAAATAGCCCTTGACAAAACTGTATGAATGTGTTATTGTACTAGTGCACTAATACAGTAGCACAAGGAGATGAACGCAATGAACTGGAAGTTTTCGGGTGATCGACCGGTGTATCAGCAGATTATGGAGCTGATGCGCGGCGGCATCGTGAAAGGGGAGCTGCCCCCCGGCGGGAAAATACCCTCGGTGCGGGAGCTGGCTGCCCAGGCGCAGGTGAACCCAAACACCATGCAGCGGGCTATGACCGAGCTGGAACGAGAGGGACTGCTGGTCAGCGGCGGCACCAGCGGCCGGACGGTTACGGAAAATCCGGAGGTTTTGGAGAAAATGCGGGAAGCGGTTTTGCAGGAGCTGGCGCGGGAATGCGCCGAGAAATTTATGGTATTCGGCATCACCCCCAGTCAGGCGGCACAGCTGCTGCTGGAACTGGAAAAGGAGGAGTAAACATGGAAAGCGTATTGAAAGCATCCGGGCTTACCAAGCGGTATCACGGAAGCCCGGCTCTGGACAATCTGAACCTGGAGCTGCCCCAGGGGAAAATCGTGGGTCTGCTGGGCCCAAACGGCAGCGGCAAGACCACCTTCATCAAGCTGGCGGCGGGGCTGCTGACCCCAACGGCCGGGGAAATTACCATTTGCGGGGAGAAAATCGGCCCTGCCAGCAAGGCACTGGTTTCCTACCTGCCGGATCGCACCTGCTTCAATAAACGTCTGAAGGTTGCGGAGCTTCTGGACTTTTTCCGGGACTTTTACGCCGATTTTGACGTAAATCGGGCGCAGCAGATGCTGAACGCCCTGGGCATTGACCCCCAGGCCAGATACCGCACTTTGTCCAAGGGCACCCAGGAGAAGGTACAGCTGGTGCTGACCATGTCCCGGCGGGCAAGGCTGTATCTGCTGGACGAGCCCATCGGCGGTGTAGACCCGGCGGCCCGGGACTACATTCTCAATACGATCATCAACAACTACGACCCCAGCGCAACGGTGCTGATTTCCACCCACCTGATTTCCGACGTGGAGCGGGTGCTGGATGAATTCCTGTTCCTGTATCAGGGCAAGGTGATTCAGAGAGGGGAAGCCGACACTGTCCGGGAGGAAACCGGAAAATCGCTGGATGAACTGTTCCGGGAGGTATTCAAATGTTTGCCAAATTGCTGAAACACGAGTGGCGATCCACCCGCGAAATGTTGGGGATTCTGTGCCTGATCAGCCTGGGGGCCAGCCTGCTGGGCGGCCTGACCATGTGCTATCTGTTTTACGTCAGCTCCCACGACGGTGGCGGAAGCGAGGCGCTGAAGATTCTCAGTGTGCTGTTCATGATCGCGGCGATGATTGCGCTGGCGGTGGTGGGCGCGGCGGCTGTGCTGGTATACATGGGGCGGTTTTACAAGAGCCGGTTTACCGACGAAGGCTACCTGACCTTCACCCTGCCGGTAAACACCCATCAGAATTTGCTGGCAAGTCTTGTAAATACCGCCATTGGTATGGTTCTGATAACCCTGGTGATCTGCGCCTGCGGTGTCCTGTGGCTGGCCATTGCCTTCGCCGGGGTGGAGGGCTTCTATCCGACGGTGTGGGAGCGTTTTCCGGAGCTATGGGAAAAGTTCTGGAGTCTGGTGCAGACCCATGCCGGGGAAATCCCCTGGGGCGTTATGGCAAGAGGAATGTTGAGCGCCCTTACCGGCACCATCAACAGCCTGGTGATGCTGATGCTGGCGGTGACCGTCGGCTCTTTGATTGCCAAGAAGCACAAAATTCTGGCGGCGGTTGCCGTATTCTATGGCATCCATGTGCTGATTTCCATTGCCACAGCCTTCCTGATGTCCGCAAACGATGTGCTCAGCGACGGTGCGCTGGCGGCAATATCCGGCTTCTTTGGCCGCACGGCGCTGCTGATGACGGCTTTGAGCCTGGGCGGCTACTTCCTCATGTATTGGCTGGTTGACAGAAAGCTGAATCTGAATTAAAATAACAGGGACGGTTGCAAAAAACGGGCAATCGTCCCTGATTTTTTGTTTTTTATGCCTTTCGGCGCAAGGGCGGCCAATGGCCGTTGGATAACGGATTTCCGGTTAGCCGAAGCTTTTGGAGGTGTCCTATGTCCTCAACTGCCTTGAAGCTCCTGGCTCTGGGGCTGATGCTCATCGATCATATCTACGAATTTCTCCCGGGAATGCCTGTGATACTCACAATTCTCGGCAGAATCAGCGCGCCTCTGTTCTTCTTCTGCACGGCCTGGGGCTTCCATCACACCCGCAGTCGGGAAACCTACCTTCTGCGCCTATATGACTGCTCGGTGCTTATGGGGATTCTGGATTGCGTCCTGAACCAAAGTGTGGCGGAACCTGTGCGCCAGTGTAAGAACAATATCTTCGGCACCCTTTTCCTGGTGTGCCTGTTCCTCTATCTCTGGGAAAAATGGCAGGAGCCGAAGAAAAAGGTTCTGGCGGTGGCAGCGTTTCTCGCCATCAACGAGCTTGCGCAGCTGCTGTGCGCCGGCCTGCTGGCATCCCCGCTGGGTCCTGCCCTGAATGGGGGGCTAGGCATCAGCCGCCGGAATTTTCTGTTGATTCTCCGGGGCTTTCTGCCTAACTATTATAGCTGTGAGGGCGGCCTGTGGACGGTTGCCATGGGTCTGGTGCTTGCCTTCTGCAAGGATAGCCCAAAGCGCCTTGCTCTGGGCTTTGGAGGCTACTGCCTGGTGTATTTCCTTTACACCCTGCGAAATGGCTGTCTCCTGGGACAGACCCAGTGGCTTTCCTACCTCTTCACGGACAGCGTTCAGTGGCTGCAAATTCTGGCTTTGCCGTTTATGCTCCGCTACAACGGCAGCCGGGGCAGGGGAATGAAGTACCTGTTCTATGTCTTTTACCCTGTCCACATCGCAATTCTTTTCTGGCTGGGCAATGTCATTGCCGGAAAATTGTGATTTTTTCGCTGTCTGGGAAAATGACTACGAATCCGAACCATTTGTGTCGGTTTTTCGGACAGTTTAGATATTGTTTTATTGATTAAAGAATGATACTATAATCATAGAGTATCTGTCTGCAAAGCGCGGACAAATGATAGGAGCCTGTTTATGAAGTATATTGTAGTGCTGGGAGATGGTATGGCCGACGAACCCCTGGCAGCGCTGGGCGGCAAGACCCCTTTGGAATACGCCAAGACCCCTGCCATGGACGCCCTGGCCTCCGGCGGGGAAATGGGCATGGTGCAGAATGTCCCCCAGGGTATGCACCCGGGCAGCGAGGTAGCCAATCTGTCCGTCATGGGTTATGACCCGAAGACCTGTTTTACCGGGCGATCACCCCTGGAAGCTTTGAGCGTGGGTGTGAAGATGGAGCCGGACGATATCATTTTCCGCTGCAATGTGGTGACTCTGACAGAAGAGGAGCCCTATGCCGAGAAGCGGATTCTTGACCATTCCTCCGGGGAGATTTCCACCGAGGAAGCGGACGCACTGATGGAGACCATCCGGCAAAACTTCAATGACGATACCTTCCAGTTCTACACCGGCACCAGCTACCGGCATATCATGGTCTGGAAGCACGGGCATCTTGCGAAATTGGAGCCGCCCCATGACCATCTGACCCAGGTCATCGGCCCCTTCCTGCCGGAGGATCCGGTGCTGCGCGGCTTCATGGAGCGCAGCTACGAGATTCTCAACAACCATCCCGTGAATCTGAGGCGGGCGGCGGAGGGCAAGCGGAAGGCCAATTCTCTCTGGTACTGGGGCGCGGGCACCAAGCCCAGCCTTCCCGGCTTTACCGAGAAAACCGGCCTGAAGGGTGCCATGATTTCCGCCGTTGACCTGCTCAAGGGCATTGCGGTGGGAGCCGGAATGCAGGTTTACCAGGTGCCCGGGGCTACCGGTTCTCTGGATACCAACTGGGAGGGCAAGGCCCAGGCGGCCATTGACGCCCTTTTGAAGGACGGCTGCGATTTTGCCTATATCCACCTGGAGGCCCCGGACGAAATGGGTCACCAGGGTCTGGTGAAGGAAAAGGTGCAGTCCATTGAGTACCTGGACAGCCGGGTCGTCGCCCCCATCTGCCATGCCATGGAGCAGGCAGGGGAGGACTACCGGATTCTGGTGCTGCCGGATCACCCCACCCCCATTCGCATCCGCACCCATTCTTCTGACCCGGTGCCCTATGTGCTCTACGACAGCACCCGTCAGGAGAAAAAGCGCGCCCACTATACCGAGGCAGAGGCTCAGGCCACGGGAATTTTCTATCCCCAGGGCTATGTGCTGCTTGACAAGCTTTTGAAGAAATAATACTATTTCTTAAGTAAAATGATTTCATCATTTTACTTAAGCCGTTTCACGGCAGACCGCCTGGGCGGCGGTAAGAAATGTATTGACTTCGTTTTTTAGCGGCAGTGGCCGCTGGCCGCAATCCTGCGGCCGAATAAAACGCTTTTAAGCGTTTTATTAAAAACTCGTATAAGGAGAGACGATTATGTCCAGAGTTTATAATTTTTCCGCCGGCCCGGCGGTGCTGCCGGAGGAGGTTCTCCGGGAAGCCGCCGATGAAATGCTGGATTACCGGGGAACCGGTATGTCCGTCATGGAAATGAGCCACCGCTCCAAGGCCTATCAGACCATCATTGACGAGGCCGAGGCTGACCTGCGCACCCTGATGGGCATTCCCGACAATTACAAGGTGCTCTTCATGCAGGGCGGCGCATCCCAGCAGTTTGCCATGATTCCCATGAACTTCATGAAGAACAAGGTGGCGGACTACATCATCACCGGCCAGTGGGCGAAGAAAGCCTGGCAGGAGGCCAAGCTCTTCGGTCAGGCCAACGCCGTGGCTTCCTCCGCAGACAAGACCTTCACCTACATCCCCGACTGCTCCGACCTTCCCATCAGCGAGAACGCGGACTACGTCTACATCTGCGAGAACAACACCATCTACGGCACCAAGTTCTGGCAGCTGCCCAACACCAAGGGGAAAGACCTGGTGTCCGATGTGTCCAGCTGCTTCCTGTCCGAGCCTGTGGACGTGACCAAGTACGGCATGATCTACGGCGGCGTGCAGAAGAACATCGGCCCTGCCGGTGTGGTCATCGGCATCATCCGGGAGGATCTGATCCGGGAGGACGTACTTCCCGGCACCCCCACCATGCTGCGCTACAAGACCCACGCGGATAACGGCTCCATGTACAACACCCCGCCCGCTTACGGCATCTACATCTGCGGCAAGGTATTCAAGTGGCTGCTGCGCAACGGCGGCCTGACGGAGATGAAGGCCTACAACGAAAAGAAGGCCGCCATTCTCTACGATTACCTGGATGCCAGCCGCTTCTTCCACGGCACCGTGGTGAAGAAGGATCGCTCCCTCATGAACGTGCCCTTCGTCACCGGCGACCCCGACCAGGACGCCAAGTTCGTCAAGGCCGCGGCGGAAGCTGGCTTTGTGAACCTGAAGGGACACCGGACGGTGGGCGGTATGCGGGCCAGCATTTATAATGCCATGCCCATTGAGGGCGTAAAGCAGCTGGTGGGCTTCATGGAGAAGTACGAGAAAACGGTGTGAAGGAAGGCCGGATAGACATGTATCAGATTCATTACTTAAATAAAATTTCCCAGCAGGGCACGGCTCTGTGGACAGAGGACTTTGCCCTCAATGACGATATGAACGCAGCCGACGGCGTGCTGGTGCGCAGTGCCAATATGCACGATATGGAGCTGCCTCAGAACCTGCTGGCCATTGCCCGGGCGGGTGCGGGTGTGAACAACATTCCCTTGACTACCTGCGCCGACAAGGGCATCGTGGTGTTCAACACCCCCGGCGCCAACGCCCGCAGCGTTATGGAGCTGACCCTGTGCGGAATGCTCCTGGGCAGCCGGGACATCATCGACGGCGTGAACTGGGTTCAGTCCATCCAGGATCAGCCGGATATCGCCAAGCTGGTGGAAAAGGGCAAGTCCCGGTTTGCCGGTCATGAGATTTACGGTAAGAAGCTGGGCATCATCGGCCTGGGCAACATCGGCGGCCCCCTGGCCAACCGGGCAAGAAAGCTGGGCATGGAGGTTTACGGCTGTGACCCCCACATTTCCGTGGAGGCGGCCTGGAATCTGGACGGCCACGTCCAGCGGGTGAAGACTCCCGAGGAAATCTACGCCCTGTGCGACATCATCACCGTCCATGTGCCCCTGCTGAAGGACACGGAGAAGATGATCAACGCGGAGGCACTGGCAAAAATGAAGGACGGGGTCATTGTCCTGAATTTCGCCCGGGATCTGCTGGTGGATGACGATGCCATGGCGGACGCTCTGGCCTCCGGCAAGGTCAAGCGGTACGTCACCGACTTCCCCAACCCCAAGACCGCCAACATGCCCGGCTGCATTGCCATTCCCCACCTGGGCGCTTCCACCGAGGAATCCGAGGACAACTGCGCCCGGATGGCCGTCCGGGAGATGATGGATTATCTGGAAAACGGCAATATCAACAACTCCGTCAACTACCCCAACTGCGACATGGGGCAGTGCCAGTCCGAGGGGCGGATTACCATTCTGCACCACAACATCCCCAATTCTCTGGGTCGGTTCACCGCCGCCATTGCCAGCGAGAACGTGAATATCGCCGGGCTGATGAACAAGAGCCGGGGCGAGTACGCCTACACCATGCTGGATTTGGATCATCACCCCTCCGCCGATGTGGTGGAGCACCTGAAGAGCATCGAGGGTGTGGTTCGGGTGCGGGTTATCCGCTGAGTCAAAACGCCAAACGCGTCTTCCTTAAAAAAACTGATATGTACCCCCAATACTGGACACCCGGTATTGGGGGTGTTGCTATATGAAATACGGCTATGAGTACAAGCGAAAGTGCGTGGAAATGTATCGGGAAGGGAAATGGCCAGAAATGCCAGAGGGCATACAGGAAAGGAACTTTCACGAAATAATTCGTAAGTGGTTCAGAATAGAAGAATCCTGTGGTCCGGATGCGTTGCGACACAAGATGCAGAACAAGGTATGGACAGTAGAAGAAAAGTATGAGCTGGTAGCAAAGGTTATGGCAGGAGCATCGTACAAAGAAACGGCTATTTCATCAGGAATAGAAGACAGCCTATTGCGGCAGTGGGTCAAACGGTATAAAATAGAAGGGTATGAGGGATTGGTCAGGCAACGAAGAGGACGGCCACCCAAGGAGGCTTCTATGAAAAAGAAAGCTGTACCGGCAGAACTGACGCCATCTGAGCGAGAAGAAATGATTCGGCTGAGGGCAGAGAACGAACGGCTAAGAGTAGAGAACGCTGTCATAAAAAAAGAGATCGCCTTGAGAGAAGAAAGATGGGCAGCGCAACTCAAGGCGAAAAAGCAGCGCTCGTCAAAGAACTCCGAGAAGAAGGATATGCCCTGAAATGCCTGCTGGTGGCAATGGGTCTGTCCAAGTCTACATACTACTATGAGATTGGGAAAACAGATAAAGTTCGAGAAAGGAATGCGCATATATCAGCTGAAATTGAGGATATATTCAAAGAAAACAAAGGAAGATATGGTGTAAGACGAGTACATCAGGAGCTCGTGCAACGCGGCTTTCCGGTAAACCATAAACGTGTGCAGAACATTATGAACAGGCTGGGACTGGCTGGAAAACGTCCTAAGGAGAAATACCATTCCTACAAAGGCGAAGTAGGCAAGGTAGCCGACAATATTATCAATAGAGATTTCAGCACAGACAGGCCACTGCAAAAATGGACAACGGATGTGTCCCAGTTTACGTTGCCCTGGGGAAAGTGCTATCTTTCTCCAATCCTGGACATGAATACCAACGAAATTATCTCTTACAATCTTTCTCTCAGTCCGAACATGGAGCAGATTAAAGATATGCTCCACAAGGCGTTTGCGCATTTCCCTTCTGTAAAGGGATTGATTATGCACTCGGATCAGGGTTGGCAATACCAACACGCTGCCTATCGAACGGAACTTCAAAAACATAAGATTATTCAATCCATGTCCAGAAAAGGGAATTGCTACGATAATTGCATTATGGAAACATTTTTTGGAAGACTAAAAAATGAGATGTTTTACGGGCATGAGAAGAAGTATACCTCTTTTGAAATCTTCTCTAAAGCGATCGCTGACTATATTGATTACTAGAACAACAGGAGAATTCAAGCAAAAACAAAATGGATGCCTCCTGCAAAATTTCGGGAAGCATCCATGATGAAAAACTAACTATTCAGTTCAAATAACGGTGTCCAGAAAACTGGGTACATATCACATTTCGGAGGCGGCCGAATTTTTGACTTGCGGGGTTCAGGCGAAGTCCAGGCCGAAATAGGCCGGAGTCCAGGAATCGTCACAGATAGGACGGAACATGGCGAAGGGGGCGGCTCCGGGCAGACGGAAGGTTCCCCGGTCTTTTCCCAGTGCACCCAGAATTCCGGCGGCCTGAGAAGCGTCGCCCAGAAGCTCCATGGGTTCGTCCTCGGTGGCGGCCAGAAGGAAGCCGTTACCTGCGTACAGTTTTGCGGATTCTGCCAGATATTCGATGGCCCCGTTTTTCTGGACAATGCCCCCTTCTGGCAGGTAGTTCCGGCGCAGGGCGGCGTATTCCTCAGGGGTCACTTCCCACAGCGGCACCGATGTCCCGGCGGGAAGGGTCAGATTCTCCACGCCGCCAAAATTCCGGTAGCCCATGGCCGCGTACATTCGCCGAAGGCCATCGTCCGCCGGAACCAGCACAGAGCCGTCATAGCCCCGTGCGGCAAGGGCTTCCTGGGCGTTTGCCATCAGCTCCCGGCAAAGCCCCCGGTGCCGGTATTCCGGGGCGGTGGCCACGGCGTAGAGGTAGGCAAGCTTCCGTCCCTGGCAGCTTGTCTGCATCCAGGCAAGGCCTGCGGCAAGCTGCCCTTCCCGGAAGATTGCCAGGGTGTTTTCCGCTTGGAAGGCAGTCCGAAAGAAGCTGTCAATCCAGCCGTCGTCACCGAACGCTGCCGACCACAGCGCCTTCCACATCGTCTTCTCCATGCAGCCCCTCCGCCAGATATGCGTTGTATTTTTCCTCCATATGGTGGGGCTGATAGCTGAGCTTGGCCTGGCGCAGGCCGGGCAGCCCCAGATCGTCCTCCCGATTCAGGAAGGCAATCTGCGGATATTTCATCCGCAGATGCCGGGCAAATTCGCAGTTTACGGCGGCGTAAGCCCCGTCTACGTCCTCCCGGGCCTTTTCAAAATGGACGTCCATGGTGTTTTCCGACAGCCGGGAGGCCATGGTCACTGCCAGCACCTGGCCGTTTTCCACCAGCATCAGCCCCTCCATTCCCAGCGCTTCAAAATGCCGGAAGGCTCGGCCCAGGGCCAGCCGCTCCAGCAGATAGTCCCCGTGGGGATCCTCTTCCAGACGCTGGCGGAACCATTCGTCCACCATCTCCTGAGCCTGGGGAAGATTCTCCTTCTCCAGGGGGACACTGAGGCAGTCCGGGTGGGTGGCCTGAAATTTGTGCACATGGTTGCGCTTTTTCTGGAATTTCCGCCCCTTCAGGTCAGCCAGGTCGTCAATGGCATAGACATAGTCGAAACCGTCCCGGTCTGGCCGGAACAGAAAACGGCCGGGGAACCAGCTTTCCAGCTCTTCTGTCTCCGGACGGGTCAGGCTGGTGAATCGGCAGGGAATGCCCCGCTCCCGGGCATCCTGAATCACGGTCTCCACGATGGCCCGGCGGTCGCCGGTGCCGATGGGATAGGGGTAGACGCTTTTTCCGTAAAAATGGGAGAAAAAGGCAATGCCGCCGGGAAAAAACGCCGCCTCCTGCCGTCCCCACAGGTAGAGATTGTCGAAGCTGTACTCGCAGCTTCTGGGGGGACAGGCAAATAAAATGTCGTCATATTGTGCTTTCTGAGAAAGCTGTAAACGGGAAAAAGAGATCATATTTTCACATCCTTCGGTTTGCTATGATAGCATATTCTGCCCAAAAAGGCAAGGAAAAGCCCCGGAATTTTCCGGGGCTGATTTTTAAGCGAAGAGCATATTTTCCAGACCCCGCTTTTTTAGGGCGTAATAGAGGATGGTGCCCGGAACCAGCAGCACAGCGATTTCGCCGAGAGCAACGTACAGGGCGTTGAGGCCGAAGCCGCCGCCGATGTACGCCGTCAGCTCCCAGCCCACCAGAATGGCGTTGGCGATGGCGGGCATCAGCATGGCGAGCAGGGGATAGCCATGGACAGTGACCTTTCGAGTCAGCCACATGCCCTCGGCGGCAAGCAGGGTGGCGGCGGAGCCCAGCACAAAATCCAGGGGCAGGGCGGCGGCATAGGTGATGTTAAAGATCAGGCAGCCCAGGGTCAGACCGGGAACGGCGGCAGGGGTGAACAGAGCCAGCACGCACAGAGCCTCGGACAGACGCATCTGGATGGCCCAGGTGGCGGAGCCGGGAAGCAGCAGGTTTTGCAGGTGAGTGAGCACGGCGTACAGGGCGGCGATGATGGCGGCCTGGGTCAGATAGCGGGTGGATTTGGTCATGACGATTCTCCTTAAAACTGAAAAAATGGGCGCAGTCCGCACCCATAGCAACAAAAAATGGGCGCGAAAGCGTCCATCTAAGAAGGCCTGCCCAAAAGCACATGCCAAATCCTAGTTTTGTTTACCGACAGGATGGTTACGAACTGTCCTATGAAATTGCGGGAATATTCTATCAGAGAATCAGAAAATTGTCAAGCCCCCGGCTTGCGCCGGGGACTTGACAAAAAATTTTCATGCTATGTAAGCACTTCCAGTAAAACCGCCCATAGCAATCCAAAAGCTTTTGATGCACTTCCGGCGATGCGGCCGGGGGATTCTTAAGGGGGCGGCTTTTCGGCAGCGC
>ENA-ORSL01001081-ORSL01001081.1-human-gut-metagenome-genome-assembly--contig:-NODE-1081-length-24253-cov-14.402926_pt1 | contig 24253 bp, 23 predicted proteins | sample MGYA00242190_ERZ509157 | MGnify/ENA primary metagenome ERZ509157 (study PRJEB26280, sample SAMEA2338664) | human gut metagenome | biome: human gut; feature: human-associated habitat; material: faeces...
AGCAGCATGAGCACGCAAACAAGACTGTGCTTGACGGCATCTCCGCCGAGAAGGTCGCGGATTGGGACAGCAAGGCTGCTGGAAACCATGAGCACGATATTACTGAGCTGAAGCAGGCTTCCGGTTATATTGTGTTCAACTGTGGCAGCGCCTCTGTTAACATCTGAGCATAAATAAAACACAAGCAACCCCGTCGTGTGTTATGCACGGCGGGGCTTTGCTTATAAGGAGGCTACTGTATGGCTGAATATAATGCACGAATCAGACAAAAGCGAGACACGAGCGCAAACTGGACAGCAAAAGACCCCATCCTTTTGGATGGTGAAATCATCATTGTTGATACAGCCAGTGGTAGCGTTCGTAAGAAAGTTGGAGACGGTACAAAGAAGTATTCTCAGCTCCCCTTTGATGATGAAGAGATGCTGACTGCTCTTGCTGAAAAGTGTGATGCAAGCAATGCTGTTGCCGCTACGTTGACCGCAGCAGGATGGGCGAGTGGACAGCAGACACTTACCATTGCTGGGCTTGGTGCAACGCAGAATGGTGTTATCGGCTTGTCTCAGAGCATTACCGATGAACAGCTCTCTGCTGCGTCTGAAGCAGAAATGTATATCTGTGGTCAAGCAGCGGGTTCTGTAACGATTGCCGCAAATGGGTCTGTACCCACTTGCGATATTCCAGTCGTTGTTATCCTGCTTGGTTGAAAGGGTGGTGCAGTAAATGAGTAATACACCAAACTACAACCTCTATTTGACCGATGACAGCTCAACTCGCTTTCAGGAATGGCGCAACCAGATGAATGGAACCGAGAACTCCAATATGGTAAAAATCGATGCTGCCCTTGGTGAGAAAGCAAACAGCAGTGTGGCAATCAATACCACACTGCTTGCGTCTGCATGGGTTGGTGTCGATGCGCCCTACACGCAAACCCTCACGATTAGCGGGCTTACTGCATCGCAGAACGGCACAATCTCTGTTGCTCATAATGCGACTGCAGAACAGCGTGAAATTGCTCGTGAGGCAATGCTCTCAGTTATCGGACAGGCTGATGGTACATTGACTATCGCCGCTGATGGCGAGATGCCAGAGCGTGACATTCCTGTTTACATCATTCTCTTAGGTTAAAGGAGGGGCGTAAAAATGCCTATTTTATCTAACTTCCCCGGCGGCGCAGGTTCAGGCAGTGGTGGTCTGACACTTGCGGCTGTCTCCGGTATTGCCACGCAGGTTTCTTCTGGGAAAGTCTATGTGAAGTGGACTGACCCCGATGACCTCGTTGTGGCAGGTTCTACGATTGCTGCTTGGGGCGGCACCCTGCTTGTTCGTAAGGCAGGCTCCGCGCCTACAAGCCGTCGTGACGGCACTATCGTTCTCGATAGTAAAACACGAAACGCTTATAAGAATACTTACTTCTGTGACAGTGGTCTGTCCAACGGAACGAAGTATTACTATAAGTTCTTCCCCTATACAACTGCAAATGCCTACACTGACAGCACAGATGACGAATTCAATGTGATTCCGACTGTTCAGGTTGCAGGCATCACAAGCTGGAATGTTACCGGCATGAGTGCCTCTTCTGAAGCAGGCAACGGCAAGATGACCGTTAAGTGGACTGACCCTTCTGCTTCTATCTCTGCCGATGGCGTGACTCTGGCATCGTGGGCAAGCACCACAATTGTTGTGAAGAGCGGCGGCTATCCTACAAGCAAGGATGATTCCGGCGCTGTTTATACGCTAAAGGTCACGACACGCAACCAATATTCCAGCACGCCGTTGACGATTACCGGTCTGACGAACGGAACGAAGTATTACATCGCTTTCTTCCCAGAGACCACGGACGGCGGCATCAACACCTCTACGTCTCAGCGGACGACTGGTACAGCAAACCGTATTACGATTGCGAACGTACCCGCTCAGAGCGGTACACTGACCTACAATAAGTCTTCTCAGTCTCCGAGTTGGAGCAATTATAACACGACTTATATGATGATTGGCGGTACGACATCCGGCACGAACGCAGGCAATTACACGGCTTCTTTTACGCCGAAAACCGACTATCGCTGGTCTGATGGGGCGACTACCGCCAAGAGCGTTGTTTGGTCTATTGGCAAAGCGACTGGTACGTTGACTGTGAGTAAGACAACAATCAAGCTTAGCTTGAGTAAGCTTACTGATACGTTCACGATTGGTGGCAACTACGATGGCACGCTGAGCGTGACCTCCAACGCAACTGGCGTTGCCACTGTTTCCCGTAGCGGGAATACAGTCACCGTTTCTCACGTCCACCAAACAAATGGCGAAGCTACTATCACCGTGAGCTGCACTGCTGGTACGAACTATTCTGCACCGGCAAGTAAGACTGTCAAAGTTACAGCAGAGTTTATTCTTGCTACGCTGAATGACAACTCTTGGGCGGCTATCCACAGTGTTTCTGGAACTGGCGCAAGCTACTGGGCAGTCGGCGACCGTAAGGCTGTCGCTGTGAGCGGTACTGTCGGCACACAGGCTGTGAACGGTACTTACTACGCTTATATTATTGGCTTTAACCACAATAGCAGCAAGGAAGGTAACGGTATCACATTTGGCACATTCAAAACCGCATTGTCTGGTGGCACGGATATTTGTTTAGTTGATGGCAAGTACGATGGCTACTCAACAAACGGAACCAAGTATTTCAATATGAACCACAGCTCAAACACCAACTCTGGTGGCTGGAAGGGTTGTGACCTGCGATACGATGTGCTTGGCTCAACGAACACGAATGATGGTGATGCCACGGCAACAACTGCGACAAACCCTGTCGCAAATACGCTAATGGCTGCACTTCCATCTGACCTTCGTGCTGTGATGCAGCCGATGACTATCTACACAGACAATACGGGCGGTGGTAGTGACAATGCGTCTTATGTTACTAAGACCACAGACTACCTTCCGTTGCTGGCTGAGTATGAGATTTTCGGCACACGCAGCTATGCGAACTCTGCCGAAAAGAACTATCAGGCGCAGTATGCTTATTACTCTGCTGGAAATTCGAAGGTGAAATACCGTCACAGCGCAACAGGTTCCACTGCTTGGTGGGGGGAGCGTTCTCCTTATTACTACTACAGCGACTACTTCTGCGGTGTGGACGCGAGCGGCAACGCGAACATTAACTACGTGAGGTTTTCCAGTGGCGTCGCCCCGGCTTTCCGCGTCTAATCCTGCATCAACAGTATCAAGCCCACGGAAGTGGGCGTGTTCAAATCATTAAGGGAGAGGGACGGTACACCCTCTGCGGTAAATGCAAGGGAACCTCGTCCCCCTCCCCATCCTATAATTAGCAAGGGTACACCCTTTGCGATTAGTGGTGAACGGCTCCAGAATAGTGCATTCGGAGCTAATAAATCCAAGAACGAAAGGAGATTCTTATGTCAGTCTTAAAAGCACACAGGTCTGAAAGTAAGGCTGAGTTCGTCAATGTGGCGAACAAAATCTACATCCAAACCATCGCTTTCCTGTCGAGGTTGTCATCTCGGTACTCCCGGCTCGTATCTAAGTCCGTGTCGGAGCTTGCCTCAGAAGTTGTAGACCACGCAGAAAAAGCAAACAGCATCTATCCATCTGATGCGGCACGAAAAGAACTTCGTAAGCAACATCTGCTCGAAGCGAGAGCCTCCCTGATGGCTCTCGATGTCCACCTTGCTCATTGTTACGACTTGATGATGACGAACCCGTCCGGTTGTTTTACGACCGGTAGCGGAAACTCTGTCGGTGCGTCAGACGCGAAGAAAAAGCTGGAGCACATGGCGCAGGAACTTGGTGATTTAATCGATGCAGAAAATGGTCTTTTGACCAATGTGTTGAAAAGCGATAAGAGCCGGTAAACGTCTATGAAAATTTATGGGTGTATTTCTGTAAAACCTGTCGGTTGGGAGTCTTTTGCCTCTCTCTGTTCCACTGCTTGGTGGTGGGAGCGTTCTCCTAATTACAACAACAGCAACAACTTCTGCAATGTGAACACGAACGGCAACGCGAACAATAACAACGCAAGGAATTCCAATGGCGTCGCCCCGGATTTCGTAAACCAGAAATGGTCTGGGTCAATCGTAGTAGCCCAAAGGGTGAACTATGACCCTTACGAAAGGAGAAATACTTCCCGTGATGAAAGTCCGAAACAACCCTTTGATATTTTGACACGAACGCCGCCGGAGTACCCGTGCGTGCATGGCGAGAGATGCATCTTACCTCGTTTCATGTGTCACGAATTAAGCAGATTAGACGATGCCCTACAAGACATCTGTACGGAGGGTGAATAATTTTTATGAGTAGACGTAAAGGACGTTACGAAAGGCGCAAGACAAGGCGCGAAGAGAATAGGTTAAGGCGTGCCGCCACAGTTGGCGGTCTGCATGATGTCTTTGGATACGATGATATGTACAAAGCCGGAAAGAAATGCTGCAACGGTGTTCGTTGGAAGAACAGCACCCAACGTTTTGAGATGCACCTGTTTTCTGGAACAGCACGCAGACGACGTTTATTGCTTGAGCGAAAATGGATTCCGGGTGCATATGTACATTTCACGATTTCAGAACGCGGCAAGACCCGCCCTATTGATGCACCGAGAATCCAAGACCGTCAAGTCCACAAGGTTTATACCAAGAAGGTACTTCTACCGTTGTATCGTCCTGAGATGATTTACAACAACGGCGCCAGTCTTGAAGGCAAGGGCTTTGAGTTCTCAAAGAGAATGTTAAAAGAGGACTTGCGCTGGCACTTCCGTCGTTATGGACGAGATGGGAATGTGATTCTGATTGACTTCAAACAGTTCTTCCCATCTGTGTCCCATGAAGAAATCTTCAAGCGGCATGAGAAGCTATTGCTGAACCCAGATATCAGAAAAATCGGAGACGATGTTGTCAACACTGTTTCGGGCGGAGTTGGTCTACCGCTTGGTGTCGAGCCAAGTCAGGCAGAAATGATTGCGTTTCCGTCTGCACTGGACAACTTTATCAAATGCCAGCTCTCTATCAAGTGCGCCGGTCATTACATGGACGATTATTACGTCATTGTCCCGCCTGACCGAGACGCCAAAGAAATCATGGCTCTGATTGTGGCAAAGGCAGAGAGTCTCAAGCTGACTGTCAGCAAATCAAAGTCAAGAATTGTCCCGCTCACAAAGCCGTTCCGTTATTGCAAAGCAAAATTTATTTTGACCGAAACTGGTCGTGTTGTGATGAACGGAAATCGTGATGGAGTAAAGCGGGCACGAAGAAAAATAAAAGCATTCCGTACAAAAATCCAGAATGGAGAAATGTCATACGATGACCTCTGGACTTCGGTGAACGGAATGCTCGCATACTTTGAATCCTACGACGACCACAATCGTGTGCTTCGGTTGCGTAGGCTTTTTTATTCGGTTTTCGGTTTTTCGCCGGAGCGAATTGAAAACTTTAGAGAAAGAGGAAAAAAGGATGAAATATGTTGTGCATAGACGCTTCAAGGACAAAGCAATTTGCGGCGAAGTAAATCTTCCCGCTATGACCATGTGTGAAGAAACCAATGGGTATATCTTCTACGGTGACAAGCTCCTCTGCGTTGCAACAAGTGAGAACGCGCATCAGTTCTTTGCTCGTGACGACGATGACGCAGGTATGCTTCGTGGGAAATTAACACAAGCCATTCAAAAAACGCTCGCAAAGCGTGATGCGAATTATCAAAATCGATGGGACAAGGTCTGGGAAGACCTAACCTGCCAACCGTATAAGCGCATCGAATATGCAGACTTCTGGCTGTGGAACCATGATTTCTTCAACGCCGATATTGATACGCTCCGACACATCGCAAAGTTGGTAGGAGCAAAGGAGGTTGCTTAAATGTATCGAATTATCACACTGGATGGAACGGAACTCGGTATGACCGACTCCGTTCTGTATATCAAAATCACTGCGAGTGGCAGCTTCGCCCCGACCACCAAAGAGGAAGCCATCGGCGTTGCTTTTAGAAGTACGCCCTATAACCTTGTAGGTCATTCTGATATTGAAGGTGCTGACACTGTGGTTGTAGCCACCGTTGACGGCGGCGAGAAGGTCAACAGTATTGAGAGCACAATCAATGTTTTACTGGGGGTGAGCGAATAATGACAATGGTTCAGAGAGCGGAACAGTTCCGCTATACGCTGCAGCTCTTCGCCCGTACTTTGGATGAGGAAAAGGTGTTGCAAATCGCAACGATTTTTGATGCTTGGAATCCCAACGCTCATGCCTATGAAGTTGGCGAATACTGCATCTACGGCGAGGATGACAATGGTGACCCACAGCTTTACGTTTGCTTGCAGGCACATACCTCACAGGCTGACTGGACACCCGATGCGGCATCCAGTCTTTTTAAGGCAGTCGGTATCACCGAGGAGGGCTATCCTGAGTGGGTGCAGCCCGTTGGCGCATCCGATGCTTACATGAAAGACGACATCGTGAGTTATGAGGGAGTCCTGTACATTTCTCTCATCGACAACAATGTTTGGAGTCCTGTTGCTTATCCTGCTGGCTGGGCTGTTTACACGAAGCCGCCCGAGGATGAGTGATTATAAAACAATGCTTTTATCAAGGAGGTGGTTCGCATGAACGCCGACGAAAAAATCTGGCGCTATTTGAAATCTGCTGGTCTGAATGATTTCGGCGTCGCGGGTTTGATGGGGAATCTTTTTGCAGAGAGCGGACTGAATCCCAAGAACCTCCAAAATACATACGAGAAGAAACTTGGCATGACTGATGAAGAATATACTGCCGCCGTCGATAGCGGCAGTTATTCCAACTTTGTGAAAGACAGTGCCGGTTACGGATTAGCTCAGTGGACGTACTGGTCACGCAAGGACGCTCTCCTTGCCTCCTGTAAAGCCGCAGGAGCGTCCGTTGGGGACATGGATGCCCAGCTCAACTTCCTGCTTAAAGAGCTGTCTGTGGGCTATTCTGGGCTGCTGAGCACCCTCAAGAGCGCATCGTCTGTCCGTGAGGCATCCAATGCTGTTCTTCTCCAATTTGAACGTCCTGCCAATCAGGGACAGAGCGTCCAAGAAAAACGAGCCAGCTACGGACAAGCTTATTACGACAAGTTCGCTGGCAAAATCCAAATCAATACACCAGAACAGGAAGGAGGATGCAAGTTGAAAATTGTAGACAACCTGACAACGGTTAACTTCCGTTCAGGCAACATGACCCCGAAGTACATCGTTATCCATTATTTCGGTGCACTCGGAACGGCGAAGGGCGTCTCTGAGTATTTCAAGACACCGGGTATTCAAGCGTCTGCCCATTATGCGCTTGACGAGGGCGATACCATCTATCGCTGTGTCCGCGATAAGGACATCGCATGGCACTGTGGTGCGAACAAGTACAAGCACCCTGAGTGCCGCAACTCTAACTCCATCGGGATTGAAGCACGCCCTTCCAAAATCAATCGCAAAAGGGTTATGGCTTCTGATACCGATTGGTATTTCGAACCAAAAGTTGTGGACAACCTCGTATGGTTGACAAAGAAGCTGATGGCTCAGTACAACATTCCTGCCGACCACGTTATCCGTCACTATGATGTGACTGGAAAACTCTGTCCGAGACCGTGGTGCTGCGCCGACACGAACGTCTATTACAAGACGAGCGGCGACAAGCAGTGGGAAGAGTTCAAAAAGAGAATCAGCGACGGCAAAGAGGAGGATGAAGATATGACTCTGGACACATTCAAGGAACTGATGAAGGAGTACCGTGCAGAGCTGCAGGACAATGACTGCGGCACTTGGAGCAAGGAGGCTCGTGAGTGGGCTATCTCCAACGGTCTCATCAATGGCACTGGCACTGAGGTGAATGGTGAACCCAACTATGCTTGGGCTGACCAGCTTACCCGTGAACAGGCTGCTGCTTTGTTCTATCGTTTTGCAAAACTGATGGGTAAAGCGTGATGGCTACATACAGCGGCAGCAGACAGCAAGCAAGGCGAAGGAGAAAACGCACAAGCAAACAGGACGCTTTTTCAAAAAAGCTGATTGACGATATCCGCTCCCTTCTGTGGATTGTTACAGTCGGTGGGTTACTTTTAGCGTTCTATTGTGTAAAGCGGGACTATACCGGAGCGCTGCCGTGGATTGGTGCAATGGTTGGATTGCCGTGGTCGGCACATGGCGTGGTATGCGCATTTTATTTGAACCTGTGTAAATCTGACCATTCTGCTGGTGGTATCACATTCGAAAGCGCAAAGGCAAAAGGCTTCGTCGAAGACCCAAGCTGGGAGAGTCCAGCAATCTAAGGTGAAGGGCGGCACCTGAAATCCGCCCCACTACCTTTTAGAGAGGAGTTTGCATATGGAATTTATTGTGGAGAACTGGTATGTAATTGTTACTGGCATTGTGTTTATCGTTGGCGGCGTTATGGCTGTCCTGCGTTGGCGCAACCTGTCTACCGACAAGAAGTACGAGCAGATTCGTGGATGGCTTCTGCAGGCTGTTCTCGGTGCCGAGCGCGAGTTCGGTTCCGGTACGGGCAAACTGAAGCTGTCTTCTGTTTACGACAAGTTCTGCGAGCGTTTCCCTTGGTTGGCAAAGGTCTTGCCATTTGAAACCTTCAGCAAATACGTTGATGACGCCCTTAGCGAAATGAAAGACGTGTTGAAACAGAACTCTGCTATTGCCTCCATAGTGGAGCCGAATGAAGGGAGCAAATAAAACAGAGGAGGTTTCTCTTATGACTGAGCAAGAGACCGTCATGCTGATTGAGACCGAGCAGAGATGCAAGTCCAATACGCACAGAATTGACAACTTAGAAGGTGAGCTGAAGGAAATCCAGAGTGAGCAGAAGGCTATCTATAAAATCGCTACTTCCGTTGAGCTCATTGCACAGCGTGTCAGTAATATCGAGGGCAAGGTGGATGACACCAATCGTAAGGTAGATGCGCAAGCAAAAGCATGGCAGGAGACCGAACGTAAATTGTCTGAGAAGGTTAATGAAACCGAGAACAAACCGTATAAGCAAATCGCCAACAATGTCAACACTGTCAAGGTTGCAATCATTACTTGCATCTCTACCTTGCTTGTATCTGGCATCATTGGCGCAATCATCGCATTTGGAAAATAATATCTAAGAATATTTTGTGGGTGTAAATATTCTATGAGCAGGCTGCAGCAGGACTGTCAGCCGTAGCGTTGAAGCAAGTGATGGGGTCAGCGTCCGTACACTTGCGGAGCTTGACTAAGGGTTATGCGGTTCCCACAGGCTGACGTAGGAGAAATCCGAAAGAAAACGCTAACAGAAAATTCATTTGACAAATACCGTTGAAGTAGTCTATAATAATAACACAAGGAGCGCCTGCTGCTAACAAGCGCCCCCTGCGGTGGAAACCCAGACGGTTGCCACAAACATACATTCTTACTGGGAAGAGGGTTTAACCCTCAAACGACAGTGAGCCGCTCTGCTTGCGACAGACGGCTCACTTCTTTCTGTTACGGAACTTGTCCCATGCTTGGATAAGAATCCAGCAGATAGACGCAATCCAAAAAACTTCTTGAAGAGTTATGTATGGTCACCTCCCTGAGAAAAATTTCCCGCGAGGGCTACATACACGCCTCCATTCCGCACTCGCGGGATGACAGGCAACCGTCTTTTTAACCGTACACCGTCTACAAAGGAGATGGGCTATGACTGAACCCGGAAACTCGACGCGGACGGTGGATTCCACAAAAGCCATTATAAAGGACTTCGGTGTAAATGTCAAATAGACAAGATATATGAGAGCTGCTGTTGAAGCACGCTCTCATTTTTTTGTGCGTTGTCACGAATACTATATATTTTTCGGGACAAATTTTGCTAAAAAGAAAAGGGCAGGAATGGGATTTTGATTTCCCAAACCCGCCCTTATTTTTTACGCTGATATATGTATGATGGCTAAAGAAAGCACCCCGTCTTTGACGGGGCACTCCTTAGTAGCCATGTTGAATTCAAAGTGAATTGGTGTAAAAGTGGTGTCAAACCAGAGGTTGCATCACCTGTAACCGTTGTGCCACAACGCTTTCTTAGCTCTGGGGCTTCATTGTCGGGAACAGGATAACGTCGCGGATCGAGTCTGTTCCGCACAGCATCATTGCACAACGGTCAATTCCGAAGCCCAGACCGCCCGTGGGGGGCATGCCGTATTCCAACGCAAGGACGAAATCTTCATCCATCATGTCGGCTTCATCGTCACCGTTGGCACGTTTTTCGGCCTGTGCCTTAAAGCGCTCATACTGGTCGATGGGGTCGTTGAGCTCTGAGAAGGCGTTGCCCATCTCACAGCCGCAGATGAACATCTCATAGCGCTCCGTCAGGTGCGGATCGGAGGGGCTGCGCTTGGCCAGCGGACTGACCTCAACAGGGTACATGGTTATGAATGTGGGCTGAATGAGCGTGGATTCGACGAGCTGGTCAAAGGTCTCGTACAAGGCGTTGCCCCATGTATGGGAAACACCGTCCATATCCACGCCGACGCTCTTTGCCAGCATCACACCGGCATCCGCTTCGCCTTCGACAGCCATAAAGTCTGCTCCGGTAACGTTCTTGACCGCGTCAGCCATGGTAATTCTCTTCCACGAAGGAGTAAGATCGATCTGATGACCAAGCCACTCAACCTGATAGGTTCCGAGTATCTCCTTGGCAGCGCCGGTCAGAATGCCCTCGAGAATGTCCATCATTCCGTCAAGATTCGTGTATGCCTGATACAGCTCACATGTGGTAAACTCCGGGTTGTGCTTGGTGTCCATGCCCTCGTTGCGGAAAATACGGCCGACTTCGTACACGCGCTCAATTCCGCCGACAATAAGCCGCTTAAGGTGCAGCTCCGTCGCAATGCGCATATACATGTCTATGTCAAGGGTATTATGATGTGTAATAAACGGACGTGCATTCGCACCACCTGCGATGGGGCTAAGAACCGGTGTCTCGACCTCCATAAAGCCCAGGCCGTCAAGGTATCGGCGCAGATACGCGACGAATTTACTGCGTATCTCAAAATTACGTCTGCTCTCGGGGTTCATTATCAGATCGACATAGCGCATACGATAGCGCAGCTCTTTGTCGGTCATGCCGTGGAACTTTTCGGGCAGAGGACGCAGGCTCTTGGAAAGCAGCGTGACAGACTCGACATGCACGGAAATTTCCTCGGTCTTGGTCTTGAAAACGAAGCCAGAAACGCCGATAATGTCGCCTATATCGTACTTGCGGAAGTCTGCAAACTCCTGCTCGGACACCGCATCCTTGCGGACATAGATCTGGATCGTGCCGCGATCATCTTGGATATGGCAGAATATTGCCTTGCCCATGCCGCGCTTGGACATAATACGTCCTGCGACCTTGACGGTTTTTCCGTAAAATGCGTCATAGTCTGCCTTAATTTCAGTCGAATACGCGCTTCTTTCGAAGCGTGTCTGGGTGAAGGGGTCTCTCCCCTCCTCCTGCAAAGCCTTGAGCTTATCGCGTCTTATTTTCAGCAGCTCGCTGAGCTCCTGCTCAGGCGCTGCGTTCTCATTCGTCTTATTCTCACTCATAGCCTACCCTCTTAATCGTTTTCTACCGAAAGTATCTCAAAGTGCAGCTCGCCTGCCGGTGCATCGACGGTGATCTTCTCGCCTGCGACGTGACCGTAAAGGCCGCGGCCAAAGGGCGAATCGTCGGATACACGGCCCTCCATGGGGTTTGCCTCCTGCGAGCCTACAACGGTGTATTCCTCTTCGTAGCCTTCGTCAATGTCGCGAACCTTGACTCTGCTGCCGAGGGTAACTGCGCCCTTACGCATGCCCGTATCGACCTTCTCGACGATCTCGGCGTTCTCAACAAGGCTCTTGAGCTCGGCAATTCTGGAATAGAGCTTGCCCTGCTCGGTCTTTGCCTCGTCGTATTCGCTGTTTTCGGAAAGGTCGCCAAAGCTGCGCGCTTCTTTTATCTGCTCGGCAACTTCTTTTGCCTTATCGGTTTCAAGGTACAGAAGCTCCTTTTTGAGCGCGTCAAGGCGCTCCTGACTCATCTTAAATCTGTTTTCGGTAGCCATACTCAGCTCTCCTTTATTATCCTTATTTATAGCGCTCAGCTCAGCGCTTTTATCGCTGCATTGAGCTGGACTGTTGTGTCCTTTTCAGTATTGTGCGCCTCGATATCGGGCTTGATGCCGCCGGCTTCGGCAAGGTCAACGCGCTGCGGCGTGAGGTACTTCTTTGTCGAAATGTGTATCGCACCGCCATTTGAAAGTTCGATGGTCACCTGGCTTCTCGCCTTGCCTGTTGTGTGCTCGCCGACTATGGTCGCCCAATCATACTCCTGAAGCGCGGCTGCGAAAAATTCCGCCGCACTGTAGCTGTTTTCGTTGACGAGAACGGCCATTTTTGCGCTCAGGCATACCTTGTCGGAGGTTTGGACGGTTTCCTTTCCGGCTTTGTCAACGCTGACAAACAAATCGCCGTCTGGCAGCAGATAGTCCAAAAGCGAAACAAGTTCGCTTACAAGACCGCCGGGATTATCGCGGACATCGAATATGAACGACTTTGCGCCCTCTGCCGTAAGCTTTTCGATAGCGCCGATCGCGCCCTCGCTGCTTCCGGCCTCAAAGTTTGCGATTTTTATATAGCCGATATTATTCTCAAGCATTTTTGAGGATATCGGATTTTTATAAATTACCTCGCAGGATATCGTGACGCTCGACTCGTTTCCCTTTTCGTCGGCAATCACCATCGGGAAGTTTTTATTGAGCTTCGAGCGGATAAGCTCCTGAAGCTCAGCGGTCGTCATCCCCTCCGTCAGCTGACCGTCAACGGAGACTATGGTCTGTCCGACATTAAGGCCGGCGGTGGCCGCCGGGGTGCCGTCCTCGACTGCGAATATCTCAAATTTGCCCTTATCGTTGAGCTTAACGCTGACTCCGATGCCGGCGTACTCGTTTGCGGAAGAGAGCTTATACGCCGCATACTCCTCAGGGCTCATGTAATAGCTCCACTTATCGTCAATGCTGCGAACCATTGCTGACGCAGCAGCGTTATACAGCGTATCGCTGTTGGCATCGCCAATATAGTTTTCCTCGATGATCTTTTCGATCTCGACATACGCCTTGGCGTCATTATAATATTTCTGCGCGCCGAAGCCGCCGGTCGTTATAAGATAAGTTGCAGCCGCGGTCACGACCATAACCACGAGAGCCACTATTATAAGATGTATGAACTTAAATTTTCTGCCGAAACCGGGGCGTGATCGTTTTTCCATTCAATCTCTCCTTTTTTTACGGCGCTCCGCAGTTCGGAGCCTTCGTCAGCTAAACAGTACGTTTGACTGGCAGCCGCAAGGCCGCCAGTCAAGCTCATATTCTATCAAATATTATTTTCAGCGATACACTGCTGCACGGTCTCCGAGACTTTGTGGGCGGAAGCCTGCTCCACCCCATCGGCTCTCACCGGGATCACCGTGAGCACAAGGCTGAGTATCATCGTCAGCACAAGGATCATCGCCAGTATTGATACTACCAATCTTCTGTTCATGCCAAAATCCTCACACCTTGAGGTAATTTCTTATCGCGATAACGCCGCCGACCGCACCGACGAGTACGCCGACCGCAAGGAACGCGACGAGCACGATCACCCACACCTGGGAGAACGGAACGATCTGCACAAAGGATATTGCAAGGCTCTGCGCAACCTTTGTCTCCAGCGCCTTATACAGGCCCCACTGGGCAAGGAACGCAAGGCCGCCGCCGGCAATGCCGAGCACGAGACCCTCGATAACAAAGGGGCATCGAATGAAGCTGTTGGACGCGCCGACCATCTTCATTATGGCGATCTCTTCTCTTCTTCCGTAGGTTGCGAGCTTTATGGTATTGCTCATGATAAACAGCGACACAAAGCCGAGGATAGCTATAAGCACGAGAGATACGATGCTTATGACGTTGCGAACGGAGATAAATTTATCCGCAAATTCGGTGGGAGCGTTGACCTTAACGATACCGTCAACATTTTCTATTGCGGTTTTCGTTGCGTCCATTTGGCTAAGATCAACAAGCTGAATGACAAAGCGATGGCGGAAGACCTCTTCGTTGAGACCCTCCATATAGCTTTCGTCATACTTTTCAAGGAAGTTCTGACGTGCCTCGCTGCGGCTTACAAAGTTTACACTTGCGACATTATCGAGCGCCTCAAGCTTTGTTTGTATCTGCGCGGTCGCTTCCTGTGCGGTCATATCCTCGTCAACATAGGCAAGGATCTGGTTCTGATTGCCGATATCCTCGACTATCTGGTTGACGTTTATATCAAGAAGCGTGAAGCTGCCCATTACTATCAGGCAGGCAATTATTATCGTGACCGAGGCAAAGGACATAAATCCGTGCGTAAACACATTGCGGAAGCCCTCGCCTATAAGATATCCGTATCTATTCAACTTCATAACTGTAGTACCCGTCCATTCCGTCGCTGATAAGGTGGCCGCCGTCGATGGCTATGACGCGCTTTGAGAAAGCATTGACCAGTTCCTTTTCGTGAGTAACCACAAGGATCGTGGTTCCCATTTCGTTGATCTTCTCAAGCAAAAGCATAAGCTCAAGGCTGCGCACAGGGTCAAGGTTGCCGGTCGGCTCGTCGGCGATTATCATGGTCGGATTGTTGACCAGAGCGCGTGCTATGGCGACACGCTGCTGCTCGCCGCCGGAAAGCTCCGCCGGGAGGCGCTTTTCACGTCCTTCAAGGCCGACAAGCTCCAAAACGCGGGGCACACGGTCTTTAATTGCCTTATTCGTAGCGCCGACAACTCGCATTGCAAATGCCACGTTATCATAAACCGTCATCTTATCAATAAGTCTGAAGTCCTGGAAGATGACGCCGAGCGTTCTTCTCATCTGCGGCATTTTGCGGCGCTTGAGCTTGTTCATGTTAAAGCCGTTTACGATGACCTCGCCCTCGGATGCCATAATTTCGCCCGTGAGAAGCTTGATTATCGTCGTCTTGCCCGAGCCGGACGGTCCGACGAGGAAGGCAAACTCACCCTCATTTATAGTTAAGCTGAAATTATCGAGCGCGGCAACATCGCTGTTGTCATAAACCATAGTTACATTGTTCATCTGAACCATGTGTCATTTTCCTCCTGAGGATTTCGGGGACATTCCCCTACGGATTTCAGCGGCCGTTGCTGTTGACCGAGTCAAGATATTGCTTGACCATCATTGCGACCTTGAACACGATGGCGTGGTCAAACTCGCGCAGATCAAGGCCGGTGATCTTCTTGATCTTCTCCAGCCTGTACACAAGCGTGTTGCGGTGAACATACAGCTTACGGCTCGTTTCCGAGACGTTGAGGTTATTCTCGAAGAATTTGTTTATCGTCTCCAGCGTATCCTCGTCAAGAGTTTCAAGCGGATTTTTCTTGAACACCTCGTTAAGGAACATCTCGCAGAGCGTGGTGGGCAGCTGATATATTATACGGCCGATGCCGAGATTTTCATAGCTAATGATCGTCTTTTCCGAATCGAAAACTCTGCCGACGTCGATCGCGATCTGGGCTTCCTTATAGCGGTCGGCAAGTTCGCGCAGGTGACGCGCGGTCGTTCCGATGCCGATTATGCATTTGATCTGAAGCTCGTTGCGCAGAACGGTCTCAACGCTCTCGGCAATGGCTTTCACCTCGGCGCTGTTGTCGCCGCCGGGGAGCTCTTTTATAACGACGATATCTGTCTCGTTTATGCTGATAACGAAGTCATGCTGCTTATCGGGGAAAAGCGTCTGCAAAACCTCAACGCTCGCAACGTCCGAGCGCTCGACCTGACGCACAAGCAGCAGCGCACGCGGAACATCGGGGGCAAAGTGCAGCTCCTTGGTCCTTACATAAACGTCGCCGGGAAGAATGTTATCGGAAATTATATTCTTAAGAAAAGCAGCCTTATTGTACTTTTCCTCGTAATTCATCTTCGCCTCGTTAAAGGCGACGGCAGCCATCATGCATGTCATGCGCGCCATATCATCGCAGCCCTCGACAAAAACGGCATAGTCAAACTTGCTGCTGTTATTGCTGAGCACCTTATAGGTACGCACGCCGCTTACGAGCACAGGCTCCGAGAAGTCATAGCTCATGCTCGAAAAATCATCGAGCCTTGAGCCAATCATGGGCAGTTCACTGCATGTGATAACAAAGCCCTGATCGTCAATGATGCCGATACAGCGGTCCGTAGCTTCCTTTATCTGTATTATCACGCTCTGAAAAATTCTGCTGGACATCGTCTTTTTACCTCCAGTGAAGTATATGGGTATTTTAACGATAGATAATATTCAACACTTTCTACATGATAATACTTTTTTGTGCGTTTTTCAATAGAAAATCACATTATTTTTGTGCGTTTTTCAAAAAATCGCATAATTGTTTTGATAAAAGCACCAAATATAGGGCTCATTTTTTGTTATTTTTTCTTATTCACACTGCACAACTCTTTTTCCGTCAATTGACGAAATTCGCCCGGAAGCAGCGTTTTATCGAGCTCCAGCTCGCCGATCGAGAGCCTTTTAAGCTCTGTAACCGGCTTCCCGCGCGAGGCGAGCATGCGCTTTACCTGATGGTATTTGCCCTCCATAACGCGCACGAGGCAGCTTCCGTCTGGCAGCTTTTCAAGCCCTGCCGGCAGACACAATGTTCCGTCGGCAAGCACGATTCCCTGCCTGAACGCTTCAACGTCGGCATCGTCAACCGGGCTTTCCGTGCAGGCACGATAGGTCTTTACGATCTCGGACTTCGGCGAGATCACGCGGTGTGCAAACTCTCCGTCGTTTGTTATTATAAGAAGTCCGGTCGTGTCCTTATCCAGCCTGCCGACCGGGAAAAGATTTTTCTTTCTAAATTCTGCCGGGAACAGGTCAATTACCGTTTTCTGCTTTTTATCATCGGTCGCCGACAGTAGTCCAGACGGTTTATTGAGCATATAGTAGCAAAATTTTGCGTAGCTGACGGGTTTACCGTCAAGCGTAACATACGCAGTATCGCTGTCAAGCTTCTGCTCAGGAGACCTCACCGGAACGTCGTCAACGCAGACGCTGCCGTTTTTTATTATCTGCCGAAGCTGGCTTCGCGAAAGCGCGGTGCACTCGGACAGGTATTTGTCAAGTCGCATAAGCGGCATAATATCACCATGTTCAGCATAGGATTAGTAAGAAAAAAGTTGGGTTTATTATAACACAAAGTATTGATTTTTTGAATAGGAAAAGGCAAATATACGCATATGTTAACAAAATGTTTAAAGCTGACAAAAAGACGTGCAGTTGCGCTTCTGCTCATGCTTGGAGTTATGCTCGCCGCCGCCGTTGTCCTTTGCTCCTCGCCGCGAAGCATTTTCAGCACCGGCGACATGCTCGACGTCTCGCAACTCAATGGGCGCGAAAAGTATCTCGCGTCATATGGCTGGGTGATCGATCCGGCCAGCGAGACCGAGCGCACTGTTCTGCTTCCAAAGAAATTCGAGGGCACGGTCAGGGACTATGCCGACATGCAGACGGATCAAGGCTATGACTTTGCGTTTTATTCGGGGCTTGAATGCAGGCAGTTTACATACGAGGTGACAAATTACGACGGCTGCGACGGCACGGTTTATGCCGTGCTGTACGTCAAGGGCACGCGCGTCATCGGCGGAGATATACACTCTGCCGAGATAAACGGGTTCATGCATGGTATAAGATGAAAAATGCCCCTTGAAGCAGTGCTTCAAGGGGCATAGTTTACGAACTTTTCAGTTCGGTGAGTTTAGGAAATTACTCCTCGACCTCGATAACAACGCCGGAACCGACAGTGCGGCCACCCTCACGGATAGCGAAACGCAGGCCCTTCTCGATTGCGATCGGGGTGATCAGCTCGACCTTCATGTCGACGTTATCGCCGGGCATGCACATCTCGGTGCCCTCGGGCAGGGTGATGATGCCGGTAACGTCGGTGGTACGGAAGTAGAACTGGGGACGATAGTTGTTGAAGAAGGGGGTGTGACGGCCGCCTTCATCCTTGGTCAGAACGTAGACCTGGCCCACGAACTTGGTCAGAGGATGGATGGAACCGGGCTTGGACAGAACCTGGCCGCGCTCGATCTCGGTCTTGGCAACACCGCGCAGCAGGGCGCCGATGTTATCGCCGGCCTCAGCGTAGTCCAGCAGCTTGTGGAACATCTCGATACCGGTAACGACGGTCTCGCGCTTCTCATCGGACAGACCGACGATCTCGACCTTCTCGTTCAGGTTCAGCTTACCACGCTCCACACGGCCGGTAGCAACGGTACCACGGCCGGAGATGGTGAACACGTCCTCGACGGGCATCAGGAAGGGCATATCCTCCTTGCGGTCGGGGGTGGGGATCCAGCTGTCAACAGCGTCCATCAGCTCCTTGATGCAGGCATACTCGGGAGCGTCGGGATCGGTGGACTCGGAAACCAGAGCGTTCAGAGCGGAGCCACGGATGATGGGGGTGTCGTCGCCAGGGAAGCCGTAGAAGTCCAGCAGCTCGCGGACTTCCATCTCGACCAGCTCCAGCAGCTCCTCATCGTCGACCTGGTCGCACTTGTTCAGGAAGACCAGCACGGAAGGAACGTTGACCTGACGGGCCAGCAGCAGGTGCTCGCGGGTCTGAGCCATGGGGCCGTCGGAGGCGGCGATGACCAGGATAGCGCCGTCCATCTGGGCAGCACCGGTGATCATGTTCTTGATATAGTCGGCATGGCCCGGGCAGTCAACGTGAGCATAGTGACGCTTCTCGGTCTCATACTCGACGTGAGCGGTGTTGATAGTGATACCACGCTCGCGCTCTTCGGGAGCCTTATCGATGGAAGAGTAATCGGTGTACTCAGCGCCGCCCTTCATCGCCAGATACTTGGTGATGGCAGCGGTCAGGGTGGTCTTACCATGGTCGATGTGGCCGATGGTACCGATGTTTACATGGGGCTTAGTTCTCTCAAATTTCTGCTTAGCCATTTGAAAAAATCCTCCTTAAACAGTTTGTATCGTGTTTTAAATTGATCTTGTCTTTGGTGCGGGACGCTGTAACGCGTTCAACATTGCCATTTTACCGTATCCGCGCGGGAAAATCAATCTCTATTTCAAGATTTAATAATTTTCCCGTCCGGTACGCTTGTTGATCAGCTTCTCCTGCAGGCTCTTGGGCAGCTCGATATAGTGGCTGGGCTCCATGGTGTACTGGCCGCGGCCCTGGGTACGGGAGCGCAGGTCGGTGGCGTAGCCGAACATCTCGGCCAGAGGCACGAACGCGTCGATCTGCTGTGCGCCGGAGCGCATCTCATAGCCCTGGATCTGGCCACGTCGGCTGTTCAGGTCGCCGATGACGTCGCCCATATACTCGTCGGGGACGATGACGCACACCTTCATGATGGGCTCCAGCAGCGTGGGATCCGCCTTGCGCATGGCCTCCTTGAAAGCCATGGAACCGGCGATCTTGAACGCCATTTCAGAGGAGTCGACCTCATGATAGGAACCGTCGTACAGGGTGACCTTCACATCCACAACGGGATAGCCGGCCACGGTACCGGACAGCATCGCACCACGGATACCGGCATCCACCGCGGGGATATACTCCTTGGGGATGGCGCCGCCCACGACCTTGTTCTCGAACTCGTAGCCCTTGCCGGACTCGTTGGGCTCCACACGGATCTTGACGTGACCGTACTGGCCCTTACCGCCGGTCTGGCGGGAGTACTTGGTCTCCTGCTCCACGGCCTTGCGGATGGTCTCCTTATAGGCCACCTGGGGCGCGCCCACGTTGGCCTCCACCTTGAACTCGCGCAGCAGGCGGTCCACGATGATCTCCAGATGCAGCTCACCCATACCGGCGATGATGGTCTGACCCGTCTCCTCGTCGGTGTAGGTGCGGAAGGTGGGATCCTCCTCCGCCAGCTTCATCAGGGCGATGGTCATCTTCTCCTCACCGGCCTTGGTCTTGGGCTCGATGGCCACGCGGATCACGGGCTCAGGGAACTCCATGGACTCCAGAATGATGGGATGACTCTCATCGCACAGGGTATCGCCGGTGGTGGTGTTCTTCAGACCCACGACGGCGGCGATATCGCCGGCATACACCGTGTCGATATCCTCGCGGTGGTTGGCGTGCATCTGCAGAATGCGGCCCATGCGCTCACGCTTGCCCTTGGTGGCGTTCAGCACGGAGGAACCGGCCGTCAGCTTACCGGAGTAAACGCGGAAGAAGGTCAGACGGCCCACATAGGGGTCGGTCATGATCTTGAAGGCCAGCGCGGCAAAGGGCTCGTCGTCGCCGGGACGGCGATCCTCTTCCTCGTCGGTCTTGGGGTGGGTACCCACGATAGCGGGCACATCCGTGGGAGCGGGCATATAGTCCACGATGGCGTCCAGCAGCTTCTGCACACCCTTGTTGCGGTAAGAGCTGCCGCAGGTGACCGGCACCATTTCCACGGCGCAGGTGGCCTTGCGGATGGCCGTGCGGATCTTCTTGGACGGGATCTCCTGGCCCTCCAGATACATCTCCATGATCTCGTCATCGAACATGGAAACGGCGTCCAGCAGCTTCTCGCGGTATTCCTCGGCCAGATCCGCCATATCCTCGGGGATCGGCTCAACGCGGACATCCTTGCCCAACTGATCGTAGTAGATATCAGCATTCATCTCCACCAGGTCGATGATACCGCGGAAGGTATCCTCCTTCCCGATGGGGAGCTGAATGGGTACAGCATTGGCCTTCAGCCGGTCGTGCACCATGTCCAGAACGTGATAGAAATCCGCACCGGTGATGTCCATCTTATTGACGTAGATCATCCGGGGAACATGGTAGTGATCCGCCTGACGCCACACAGTCTCAGACTGGGGCTCAACGCCGCCCTTGGCGCACATGACGGTAACAGAGCCGTCCAGCACGCGCAGAGAACGTTCCACTTCCACGGTGAAGTCCACGTGGCCCGGGGTGTCGATGATGTTGATGCGCGTCTGGGGGAACTGGTTCTCGCTGCCTTTCCAATAGCAGGTGGTAGCCGCGGAGGTGATGGTGATACCACGCTCCTGCTCCTGCTCCATCCAGTCCATGGTGGCAGTACCCTCGTGCGTCTCACCCAACTTGTAGTTCACGCCCGTGTAGTACAGAATACGCTCTGTGGTCGTGGTCTTGCCTGCGTCGATGTGGGCCATGATGCCGATATTTCTTGTATTTTCCAGTGTAACCTTTCTCGGCATACCGTTCTCCTTTTACGAATAATACAATGTGATGCGGGATTACCAGCGGAAGTGGGCGAATGCCTTGTTGGATTCAGCCATCTTGTGAGTATCCTCGCGCTTCTTCACGGCGCTGCCGGTGTTGTTGGCGGCGTCCATGATCTCGCCTGCCAGGCGCTCGGCCATGGTGCGCTCACCGCGGGCGCGGGAGTAGTTGGTCAGCCAGCGCAGCCCCAGGGTCTGACGGCGGGCGGGACGAACTTCCATGGGGACCTGATAGGTGGCGCCGCCGACACGGCGGGCCTTGACTTCCAGGCTGGGCATGATGTTTTCCATAGCCTGGGTAAAGACTTCCAGGGGCTCCTTCTCGGTCTTTTCCTTAATGATGTCAAATGCACCATACACGACCTTCTGAGCCACGCCCTTCTTACCATCCAGCATGATGCTGTTGACCAGCTTGGTCACCAGCACGGAGCCGTACATGGGATCGGGCAGGATCTCTCTTTTGGGAACATTACCTCTTCTGGGCACTATGCTTCCCTCCTTCATAATAATATGATTTCATAGGTACTCAGCAGCGCGCAGTGTGTTGGCTGCTGTACGGCCTGCCAAAGAGGTATATAAGATATAGTACCTTTTCGGCAAAGCTCTTTTTAATTGCTTTTGGTCGATCGCTTATTTCTGCTTGGGGCGCTTGGCACCGTACTTGGAACGGGCCTGCATACGACCCTGAACACCCTGGGTGTCGAGGGTACCACGGATGATGTGGTAGCGGACGCCGGGCAGGTCCTTTACACGGCCGCCGCGGATCATGACCACAGAGTGCTCCTGCAGAGAATGACCCACACCGGGGATGTAAGCGGTGACCTCGTAGCCGTTGGTCAAACGGACACGGGCGATCTTACGCAGAGCGGAGTTGGGCTTCTTGGGGGTCGCGGTTCTCACGGCGGTGCAGACGCCACGCTTCTGAGGGGAGGACAGGTTAGTCTCCTTGTTCTTCAGCGTATTCAGGCCCTTCTGCATAGCGGGGGAATTGGACTTGTAGGTAGCCTTTTTCCGGCCCTGCTTGACCAGCTGATTAAAAGTAGGCATGCAATAGGTACTCCTTTCTTCAAAATTGCGGGAATATCTCCCTGTATTTTCCTCGGAATAAAGGAATTTTATTCCGTAAGGAACAAACTTTGCGCGGCGCTCAGCTCTCCAGGGCGGCTGCCGCGGCGGTGCCCACGGCGATGGAGCAGGCACGGCCCAGCTGGGCCATGGTGTAATCCGTCACCACGGTGATGCCGGAGGCCCGGCACAGTGCCTCCATCGGCTCGGTCAGCCGGGGATCGGCGTCACAGGCCAGGAACACTTTACGCACCTTTCCGGAAGCCACAGCCCTGCGGACCTGCTTCAGGCCCACCACTTTTTCCTTGGCCGCCAGTGCTTCCATGCGCGCTGTTCCCTCCCGTTGATGCGGTATGACAAAGTTCGCGGAGCAATGCCCGCGCAATTTAGAATTATAGCATAGCCAGGAAACAGCGTCAAGTGGATTTCTGCCAAAAATTTGTGATTTTCTCCGAAATCCCTCGTTGAAATGTGTGCAGTTCGGAGAATAAATGCCCTCCGGCGCTGCCGGAGGGCATTTGGGGTCAGTGTCAAAGCGCCAGACGCTTACTCCACGTTGGCGGCGGCCACCTGATTGGTGAAGATGACCTCCTTGGGCGCGGTCTCCTCCTCCACGGGGTCGGGATCGGGCACCAGCTCCTGGGCCAGCTCACGGTAAGCGCCCAGACCGGCACCGGCGGGGATCAGCTTACCGATGATGACGTTCTCCTTCAGGCCCACCAGATGGTCCACCTTGCCCTTGATGGCGGCCTCGGTCAGCACCTTGGTGGTCTCCTGGAAGGAGGCGGCGGACATCCAGGAATCGGTGGCCAGAGAGGCCTTGGTGATGCCCATCAGCACCTGGGTGTAGGTGGCCTCCTGCAGGGGTTCGCCCTCGTCATTGGTCTCGCCCGCGGCGTTGCGGACACGGATCTCGGCGTTGGCGTCCTCCACATCCAGGATGTCGGTCATAGCGCCGGACAGCAGCTTGGTGTCGCCGGATTCCTCCACGCGCACCTTGCGCATCATCTGGCGGACGATGACCTCGATATGCTTATCGTTGATGTCAACGCCCTGCTGACGGTAGACCTTCAAGACCTCCTGAATGAGGTAGTCATGAACGGCGGACGTGCCGCGGATACGCAGGATATCGTGCGGGGACAGCGCGCCGTCCTGCAGCTGCGTGCCCTTGGCGATGACGTCGCCGTCGTTCACGCGCAGGCCGGTGTGCGGCACCGAGTAGATGCGGTTATCGCCGTCGTCCGCGGTGACGATGATGTTGAGCAGGCTGCCCTTCGTGGCCTCCTCGAACCTGACCTTACCGGCGATCTCGGAAAGCGTCGCCATCTTCTTGGGACGGCGCGCCTCGAACAGCTCCTCAACACGCGGAAGACCCTGCGTGATGTCGCCGCCGGCAACGCCGCCGGTGTGGAAGGTACGCATCGTCAGCTGCGTGCCGGGCTCGCCGATGGACTGGGCGGCAATGATGCCGACCGCCTCGCCGGGGCCGACGGGCTTGCTGGTCGCCAGGTTCATGCCGTAGCACTTGGCGCACACGCCGGAATGGGCGCGGCAGGTCAGGACGGTGCGGATCTCGACCTCGTGAATGTCGAACTTCTCAAGCAGATCGGCGTCGGAGGCGTCCATCATGTGATCCTTGGAGATCAGCACCTCGTCGGTGCCGGGCTTGAGGATGTCGTGGACGGGATAGCGGCCGTGGATGCGCTCGGAGAACTTCTCGATGACCTGACCGTTCTCGCTGATCTCGCTGGCGATGATGCCGCGGTCCGCGCCGCAGTCGTCGGAGCGGATGATGACGTCCTGGCAGACGTCGACCATGCGGCGGGTGAGGTAACCGGAGTCCGCGGTACGCAGCGCCGTATCGGCCAGGCCCTTACGGGCGCCGCGGCTGGAGATGAAGTATTCCAGCACGGACAGGCCCTCGCGGAAGTTTGCCTTGATGGGGATCTCGATGGTCTTACCGGCGGTGTTGGC
>ENA-ORSL01001085-ORSL01001085.1-human-gut-metagenome-genome-assembly--contig:-NODE-1085-length-24229-cov-12.647266_pt1 | contig 24229 bp, 20 predicted proteins | sample MGYA00242190_ERZ509157 | MGnify/ENA primary metagenome ERZ509157 (study PRJEB26280, sample SAMEA2338664) | human gut metagenome | biome: human gut; feature: human-associated habitat; material: faeces...
GTACTGCCCCTCGCGCCAAGTTTGCAGATGTTGTTTTGCCGACCTTTCCGCAGCGACGAAACCACACGGCATGAAACAAAAAAACGCGCTATTGCATACTTTATTGCAAATAGCGCGTAAAGCTGTCAAACGGCAGCATTCCAATCAGAACTTCTGAAGCGTTTTAATATGGAAGCTATGTCCAGCAAATCAGGGTAAAGACTCCACGGGGAGCATGAATTGCAAATGAGTAAAACGGCAAAATCCGAACAAAACGATAGAGAAATCGCCGTATTTCTCACGAAATACGGCGATTTGTGGCAAGCAGCACCCTTTTAGATGCCACCATAAGTTTTCAAATCACTTAATTTTTTAACAGAGATTCTGCTTCGTGACTCTGGATATACTTTTGGTAGTCTATATCGGTAGCTAGCGACAAATATTTTTCGTAAAGAATACTTAATAGGTTCGACGAGCCGTCGCGTATTTGCTTTAAATCATACTTATTTATGACCAGAATCATTTTCTGCTCTGCTAAAGCTAATTTCTTGATTAGTCCGGAACCATAACTCCACTTTTGACCACTGACACCTTCCCACGACACCATTATACCTGTACTTGTGCTGGTTGCAGAAAGAAGTGACGCAAATTTCCCGATGTATGTAACTCCGATACTATTTTCGTAGTTTTTACATTCACACAAGACTAATTCACCTAGAAATGGATATGCCGAATTCAGCCCATATATGCGTGCCTGTTTTGACCAATCGACTAAAACGTCAATTTCATTTGTGCTAGTGCGGCAATTCCTTCGAATGCAAAATAAGTCGTTGTTGAATAGACTCGATGTAAGCTTTTCTAGCAATTCTCCCTTCTCTCGTTTACCTGCTACGCCAATGGTCAATTGATCATAATAGTTATTGAATTCTTTCTGCGCCTCAGATGACAAGTTCATCAGAGACGAACTATACGTTCCAGTCTCACGAAAATAATCACGAATAGAGTATCCGTTTTCTTCAATTAATTTGGTTACTTGTTCGAATACTTCATTCATATCATAGCACCTTGTAAACCACAATCGCGTGTTCTGATGCTCGATCTATTTCTTCATCACAATGAATACAGTTTACCTCATCCGGAATATCAAATATGTGCTCATATCGTAGCCCAGAAAACTTCTGACACTTAGGGCAATAAATCTCTAAAATTGGCTTCAGCGCCCCTGCCACGACACCTGCCTCCAAAATTTGATATACTTCTTTAATGTGGAGACTTAATTCCCTGTGCATGGCACCGGGATAGATAATGTTTCCCGAATAATATAGATTCAAGAATTTTTCAAGCTGTTCCGGTTCACAGTTAAGCGGGATCTCCTTTAGTAAAGGAGCCACTCTCGGATAAATATTTGATTGCATTATTCATTCGCTCCATTCCTAAGTCACGGCACGTTCCCGTTTGATGCTGTAGCGTCGTAAATTTCCCCAGAAAATAATCGAATGTAATTTTAAATATATAACTATCCGTTTCCACTGGTTTTACACGCTTAATGTATATATACGGATAATTTGCAGTTTTTTCTTTTTCATTCAAATAGTTTAATAGCAGCTCTTTGATTTCAGTACTCTGTGAAAATAATTCCTCGTTCTCATCGATTAGGTCTCGAATCTCTCCAATAAAAGGCATGACAAGGTCTCTTTCTCCGTATGCAGTTAATTCAGCGGATCCTCCAGAGCCCAATTCCATCATTTGCTTATATATTTTTATGCTTTTGTCTTTTTTGCTATTAACGACATCTATCGTTTTCGCCCCATCGCATAGGAACAACTCGACTTTTAGGCTTGCTTTAATCCATTCCAGACAGTCGTTAAGTAATTTCTCATATGACTCTTTTCCAAATTGTGGGTCGAAGCGAACGGCATCAAACCGTATTTCCAATACGCTTAATTGCGGGTTGATGTAAATTACGACCGGATAGCGATAATTAATCGGTTGGTAATCTTCGGGGCGCAGGAAAGCTTTCTGGAGAACAAATTTTATCAGCACCTCATCGCCTTTATTCAGGAAAAACGGAGTACTATCTCCAATAGATCGGCCTAGATAATAATTTGGTGTGTACGCATCAGGGTCAAATAAAGCACATGCCGTAGCTATGTTTTCATTAAGATTAGCTGCTTCAGCAGGAGTGGAGTAGAAAAAGGGCACCGAATATTTGTAAAGTTTTACGAATTCAAGGTATTCAAAATTTACAGCATAGTCGGTTTTTTGCGCCATTGCCTCAATGATACTTTGATCATCTTGATGTTTTTCGACAACAAGGATATTGGGCTTATCAGTAACAGCGCACTGATCTTCGTCAGTAATCCGGCCATCTTGTTTTAATTGACGAATAACATATTTTTGGTATGCTTTAGAATAGCCGAGCATACTATCCTTATAAAACGCTAGATATTGTTCTTCTTGCATTTCTAAAGCCATATGTAATTCCCTTCCATGTTTGTTTATATAATAGAAGCATCCAATCCAGTCCCCACGCCACTTTTAGGCCATAGGTGTAGGAGTAGTCAAGAAATAACCGGCTCTCCTACACCTTTTTCGACCTCTAATCACTACTTATGGATCTGCCCGAGGGCTTCTTTCAGCTTGTCAAATCCGAACATTGCCGCATAAGCCACCATGAATGCGAGGACCACCGCGGCAAACACCATATACCATACAACAGCGATCCCCTTGATGGAACAATATGCAAAGAAAGCGCCGAGCGTCAGCACCACCAGCACGCCAATGATGCTGATGATGACAGACCAGTTCAGTACACTCTCCATATTCTTTTCCTCCTGTTATCCCACTCCGTCTTCAGGCGGAGTAGAATTTCCCTTGTCAGGCCATGAGTTGTTCTTGCTCAGGTTTTCAAACAGCGCCTTGAGACCGTAGATCAGCACAACGCCGATGATCTCCTTAAGCGCGACCTGTGACAAAGCCTCTGCGATCTGCTCCCGTCCGAGCAACGCAAGGATATAGCTGCACCATACCCATGCAAGCCCGTTGAGAATGCAGACCCACACGATAATTTTCATCGTGGTGACCTTGAACCCTGTTTTGGAAGAAGACGGGGGGTCCTTTTCAGGAACACCCCCATCCCCCTCCAAAATATCAGTGAACGGTTCTGCTTCTTTGCAGGCTTTCATTTGCTCGGAAAGGCCGATGCCCCACCTGCTCACAGCGCCGCCACCTCCTTCTTATCCTCGTCCTGAAGGAAGTCTCGTTTCTTCAGCCGGACCTTATACATCTCTCGAATGTTCTCAATGGCAATTTCCGCGCGGCTGTTTGGATACTCAGGGTTCTTTTCGCAATAATGCTCGTACTTGTCGATATACCCAAGTACCTCTACGAATTCTTCCTTCGTATGACGGATCGGACGAAGCAGCTCATTGTTAAAGCGGAGTATCGCTGCCCGCCAGTCATCGGCCCGGCCTTGATCATCCGTTTTGATATGTGAGTCCAGCTTTTTCTCGATCTCGTCGAGGCGCTTTGAAATGTCAGCATTGATCGCCTTGCCAATGGCTTTAGCGAGTGCTGACCAGGGGTTGATTTTGACGGGGGCGATTTGCACCAGGGTCATAAGGATCAGGAGCAGACCGCCCCCGCCGGCTAAAATCTCTTGAATAGTCACATCTCAATCCTCCGGTGCGTTCATTCTGCCTTGAGCATGGCGATGAGCTCCTGATACTCGCTTTCGGTCAGCTTGCCGGCTGCGAAGAAAATGTCGATCTTTTCCTCAAGGCCGTTGATCTGGCCGCGCTCGATCATGCGCTTCAGAGTGCGATACAGCATAGTCGTTTTCCTCCTTTCTCAATTATTCCGAGAGACCCAGCTCAAGCAGGGTCAGTCGGTATTCGTGATCCACGCTCATCGCGTCCGTATCCTGGATGATGGAGTCTGTGTTTTTCTGAGCGCGGAACAACGCATCGTTACTGCGGTCGACCTCATTGTCCTTACCCTTTGCAAGGTAGGTGTCGTAGTTCTCCCGCACGCTGGCAGCAAGTCCGGGCCAACTCTCGACCTCAACGCAGTATTCGTCATACTGGAACCCGTCAAGGCCTTCCTTGTCCTCGGCATCCTTAGCGATCTTGCACGCCTCCACATTCTGGTAGAGACGGACAAGACTTCGTTTGGTACCGGGGATCTCTTCCACAGTAAAGCTGCCGGGGTTGACCATTCCCTGTACTTTCATGAAAATCACTCCTTTTTATGCCGCCTGGTATGGCGGATATAATGCCTGAAGTCTTCTGCACTCCTTTCGGACGACTTTCTTCAGTGCAAACATCGTCTTGGGCTGATAACACCTGTCCAAAACCTGCTGATGATTGCATTTGCGAAGCTGTCCGAGCCGTGAGATCAGTCCCGAAGCCCTCTTGAATGAGATGACGCGGTTCCTGTCTCGCCGGTAGTAGTAAAGATGAAGCGATTGCTTGAGCCGGAATAGATTATGCTTTCGCAAGATCGTGTAACCGTGTCCGAATCGGTATCCAAGAGCCGATGGTAAGCGCGGGCGGCGGTGCCGTTGCTTTTTCTTCGGCAAAGCCTGATGTGCTCTCTCGACTTTTGGCGTAAACCCGACGCGGAAGATCTGCCAGTTACCTTTGATCTTCATTCCGATCTCGGCAAGCCACTTCTTGATATCCTCCAGCAGCTTCCTCAGCTTTCGCTTGTTGGAGCCGAAGATCGTGAAGTTGTCCATCTGCCGCAGATAGTGTGATACGCCATACTGCTTTTGATGGATCATCAGGTCTAAGGGCTGGAGTGTCAAATGGAGAAACCATGCGGAGAAGAATGCGCCGATGAGGACTCCGTATTCCATAATGGCGTCGCACAGCCAGAGCGTTTCGGTGTCCTTGAACACCCGCTTCAAGGCTTCGATGACATACGGCGGGTCAAGCTCCTCAAAGCAGTGGTAGATGTCGCACTCGCAGCAATACTTCGTGCCATCCACATCGTTCTTCATCCACTTTTTCAATGCCTTGACGCCGTAGGAGTTCCCTCGGCCGGGGACGCTTGCGATGCAGTACCGGTCCATGCTCCGCATAATGTGCGGGATCATCGGCTGCACAACAGCGTGGTGAACATATTGGTCCGGCCACAGAAGCGGCTCGTTGATGTCTCTCCATTTGCCTTTGCCGCTGTCCGCGTTGCGGTCCCAGCGCCGTCGCTTGAGGGGAGGGTGCATGTGCTCGTCTCCGTCGACCAGACCTTGGATGAATGCTCGGAGCTTCTCCACATATTCATCCATATTATTTTCGATCTCAATGACCTTTTTGTTCAGGCTGTGATTGCCGTTTCGCCGATGGCCGGCGTTCACTTCCTGAATTGCCAGACGAAGGTTTTCGTCCGATATGATCTCTTTGTAAACTCGAACTCGTTTCATCAGGGATGTTTTTCCTCCTTGTAGCCTCACAACCGTTCCAGCGCCGCGGGGTGTTCCAAGGCGAGACCTGGCCCGAAGTGTACTAAGCTGTGTCCTGTCGGCTTTTCTTCAGCAAGTGCTGTGCGGTCAACCGTGCGATATAGAAAGGGTGAGGAACCCCTACTACCAAATGGAGGGTTAGCCTGTGGCTTAGCAAGGATGCGACAGCCGATGTCGTCGTTCGAGTTCGACGTTCCGTTGTAGCCGACGTAGAACGGACCGCGATTCTGGTCCCGGCTATAGCCACCGCCATGGCACAGGCACGGGTAACTACCGTCGAAGCTCCAGTAATCCGGGACATAGGTCGTTTGACTGCCGTTTGCCGCGCTTGGGAACAGCGCCCATTCAAGACCGCTTGCTGTCGGAATGGTGAAGTCAGACGGATAGCCCGAAGAGGGCATACCGACCAGCGTGCCATTCGCGCTGTCGCTGAAGTTGTTGGGATTGCTGATGACATTCAGGCCGTTATTGTTGTAATAGCAGCCGTCCATCCAGTCATAAACATTGTCCCACCAGCCTTCAATGTTGCGATACTGCGTAAAGCCGTAGCTGTCACGGTTTGCCGCGGTCGTACCGGTGTGATAACCCATCGCGTCGGTCTGACCATTGTTCATCTTGGAACCGCTCGTAGAGCAGCCTCTGCCGATGCGCTCGCCGTTCCAGTCGGCAAACTCCACGAGGAACAGCATGTTCACATACCAGAACTGAGCAAAGTCCATCTGCCAGAAGTTAGCGCCGAGGTTATGAATGCCGCTGCGCGCCTGGCTTCTCGTGATGTTTACCTGCTGTGCGGCGCCTGTGGTGGACTTATAACCGCTGGCGCAGTGATAACGGCCGATGTAGGAGTAGTCCAGCTCGCCAAGGCCGTCCCCGCGGTCGCGGTTCACAGGGTCAACGGAGAAGCCCGCAACGGGACCGTCCGCGATCTGAAGTTTCAGCTTCTTGCCGGTCTTCGTCCACTTGAACCAATACTTTGGCTCCTTGACCTCAACGCCGCCGCTGCGGGTCTCCTTCACCATGCCGGACCACGGCATCAGGTTGTCAAAGGGAGAAGAGCCACTGCCGTTGTTCACCGCCGGAGACGGGTCGCCGAAGCTTGCCGCCGCGTCTGTACGAGTGCCCTTGGTCTGGCCGCTGCTCGTCCAATCCCACTCAACGCCGTAGATCGTGACGAAAGTGGCCGTCACATTGACCGTCGTATCAGAAGCCGCCTTGTAGTTCGTCCCCTCGGCGACCTTGACGGTGATCTTGGCCGTGCCGGTCGTGTCGTTCACGCTCTCAACGGTCACAACGCCGGTGCTTTGATTGATGGATTTGATCTTTGCAACGCTCGTGTTGTTCGAGGTGGCTGTGATCGTACCGTTGCCCTTGCGGTTCACCGTAAAGGTTGCGGTCTTGGCACTGCTCTTCAGCACGATGGAGCTCGGCGAATTGGTCACGCTGTTCACGGCCTTGCCGATCGTCCACGATGCTGTCTTGCCTCCGGTGCTTCCGTCGGACCACTTGTAGTTGGAAGTCGGAGTAAAGGTAGCGCTGTAAGTGCCTGCGTTGGTAGCGGCCGTCACAGAAACGGTCATCTTTGCCGAATCATAGGCGGCGTTCCACGAAGGAGTCTTCGGGTTGCCGTCATAAGTCAGCGTGCCGCTCTGGGCGGGGACCGCCGCGATGATGGCTCTGCCGATGGTCCACTTGATGGTCTTTGCCGCGGTCGTACCGTCCGTCCACATACCCTTCTTCAAGGTAAAGGTCGCCATGTACTCGCCGGCATTCGTCTTGGCAGATACGCTCACAGAGGAGTTCTCATTGTCGAAATTCTGCCACTTCGGCGTCTGGGCGCTGCCGTTGTAGGTCAGCGTACCACTCTGCGAAGGAATAGAAACGAGAACCGAGATGATCGTCCACTTCACTTCCTTGGCGCCTGTGCTGCCGTCGGACCACTTGTAGTTGGAAGTCGGCGTAAAGGTCGCCGTGTACTCACCGGCAGCCGTACCAGAGGTATCGCCGCCAATGGTCATCTTGTTGGTGTCATAGCCGTTCCAGCTCGGTGTCTTGCTCGTGCCGTCGGCAACAAGCGTTCCCGTCTGCGTCGGCAGAGCCGAGATGACAGCGCGGTCGATCGTCCACTTTACGCGGGCTTCATCCGTGCCGTCCGGGAACAGATAGCCGTAGGACAGCTTGAAGATCGCCGTGTAACTGCCTGCGTCAGAGGCGCTCGTCACGCCGGAGATCTCCATTTTGAGTGGATCGTAGCCGTTCCAGCTCGGCGTCTTATCCGAACCGTTGTAGGTCGGGATGTTCGTCTGTGTCGGAACGGCAATGGTCTTGCCCTGCACCGTAACGACAAGGTCTGTGCTCTTCGTTACACCTTCGTAGGTGTATTCAAGCTTCATGACCTGACGCCCCAGTGTAGAGAAGTTCGTCGTCGGATAGGTGTAATCCAGTACAGCCGCCGTGCTCCCGTCCGAGAAGGTCGCGGTCACGACCATGCCCGTCGGATCAAGGCTCTCCTGATACTGGTAGACCGTCTTGGCTGGCTGCGTGGTGATGGCGATGCTGACAAGCACCTTTTCCACCGTCACGGCAACCGTCGCGGTCTTCGTGATGCGACCCTCGGTGTAGGTGATGACAACTTCGCTCACCCCGTCCGTAAGAACGGAGGGAGAGACGGTATAGCCCGTCACATTTGCCATCAGACCTTCGCCGTAGTTTGCCACAACGACCATGCCGGTGGGGTCGAAAGTTTCACCGGACTTATAGACCGTCTTGTTGGGCGGGGTGGCGATAGTCAGACTTTCCATCTTCGGAGAGCCGCTGCCACCGCCGCCGGAAAGGTTGAATACCTTGCCAACATTACTCATCTGTTCCGACCTCCAGTCGAATGATAAAGACGGACAAGTCAACGGTCGGCGTCATATCGCACCGGAAAGTCATCTGCCCGCTCGTAGTTACATTGTCTGCGCTCACGCCATAACTGTCGTATACATTACGGGTACCGGCGTCTGCGCCTACAAGATAAATATAGTTGCTGTCAGCTAAGAGGGAAGCATGTGCAACAGTCTGCGCTCCGCCGCTCCAATTCGCGGCCGGCAGAGTAACAGAGATGCCGATATGCTGGAGATCCTCCAGTCCGGCGGCAACAAGCTCCGCCAATTCAGCTACCTGCTTGGCGGAATCCCTCTTCCCCGCAAGTGCCAGCTTTTTGAGCTGGTCAAATGTGGAAAGCTTATGCTCTGCCATGTGTTGTTACCTTCCTTTCAAAAGGTGGAACGGGGGACAGGAAGCCCCATCCCCCGCTCGCATATGCTGGATTAGACGGTAGCCTGAGCGCCGAAGACTTCGGTCAGCATGGCGTCGACTTCCTCGTCGGTAGCCATCACGATGTCGGTCTTCTTGACAAAGGTTTCGTCAACCTTGGTCTTTGTGTAGTAAGACTCCAGGGCGGTGTTGATCGCGGCAGTCACCTCGGTCGTCTTGGCGTAATCGCCAATGCTCAGAGCATTGATCGCCTCGGTGATGTAGGCGACAACGGTGGTAGAGGTCGCACCCTCGGGCAGCGTGCCGACAAGAGTCTTCAGATCGGCGATAGCGGTCTTGTTCTCGCTGATGCCGCCGGCCATCTTGGTCGCCTCAGGGCCGTGCTTGGCAACCCAGTCGATCAGCTCCTTGTAGCTGTTGACCACATTGTCGTCGGTCACATCGGTGGCGAACTTGTTGATAGCAGCGTCGATCATCTTGCTGATGGAGCCTTCGCCGTTGCCGGTCAGGGTATCCAGGTCAGCCTGCTTCGCCTTGGCGTCGATGATGGCCTTCAGAGCGGCAGCCAGATCGCTCTCAGCAACCTCGGACTTGTAGGCCAGAGCCGCCAGACCGTGAACGGGAATATCAACGCCGTTGGCGGAGATGGTGCCGTTGGTCTTACCCTCAGCGATGAGGATGTCGGCGATCTTATCGGCCAGGGCCAGCAGAGTGCCGTTGACCTTGATGCCTTCCAGCTTGTTAGGCTCGCCGCCGGCAGTCACCAGGTCATTGACCTTAGTGGTCAGGCCGGAAACCTTAGCGTCGACAAGGCCGATCTCGCTCTTTGTGCGCAGCGCCAGTTTCTTGAGCTGTTCAATAGTAGTGTGCTTGGTAGTAGACATATTGCATGTCCCCCTTAAATATATTTGTTCACGGCTGTTCGCCGAAAACATCATTGAGTAGGTCGTCCACTTCTTTGTCAGAAGCGGTGTTGTCGGGTGTGCTTCCGCCCGGGTCGCTCGAAGCAAAGGCGTCGTTCAGCATATCGTCGACCTCTTTATCCGAGGCCGTTCCGGAAATGCTTCTCTGGATCTCAACGATCACCTCGGTCAGCGTCTTGTTTCCAAAACCCGCCGTTGATGGGTCTCCGATGATTCCCATGATCTGCTTGTAGGCTTCATCGCCCATCGGGTCTCCGGAGCCGCCTTTTCCAACGCTGATATTGGCCGGGAAGAGGATCTTGCTGGTCACATGCCAGCCAGTCGACTTCCGTTCCTCGCCCTTGACGCCATAAACGGCGATCTTAAGCGGGATACCGCCTTTCTTAAGGCATTCGCCCGGAATGTCGCACTTGTCCTCGCTCAGCACCACAGCCATGCTGACGCCGCCTGCCTCAAAGAGCGCAGTCTTTGCGAACCCGTCCCAATCCTTGCTGAAGGCGAATTCGACCGGATAAGGCGTCGCTGCGTTCTGGATCAGTGTAGTGTCCTCCACCAGCGTGGTGAAACAGCTTTTGATCGCGATTTTCAAATCATTCGCCTCCTTCTTCGGCATTTACCGACAGTTCAAGACGCACGATGTTCACCGTGATGTCTTTGATCGGGTCGGTATCGTTCACAAATGTGATGAAGCCGGTCGTGGAGATGTCTTTCGGACGCACATTGCATTCGAGGTATTCTTCACGGCTGGCTTCATATGCATCAATGAGGTATTTGTACTTGGCAGCGGCCACAAGGCGGCTCTCCGCCACAGTGATGGAACCGTTCGACCATCCGGAGGCCGGCAGCACCAGATCGAAATGGATGCCGAGCACATCGCCCGTACCCGTTCCGTTCAGACCGTTGTAGACGGCGATGTTGTACTTGCTTCCATCTGTCATCGTAACGGTGTAAATATCAGTCGAGCCGGGCGTATGATTGCCCTGCGTCAACTGAATGCTCTGAATACCGTTGCCGGTCGGGCCGGTCAGCTCGCAACTGATGTTGGTGTTCACATAGGTGCCCTTCTCAGCGTCCCAGATCCACCAGGTACCGTTCTCCGGCTTAGGCGGCTTTCCGCTGTACTGCTGTGCGGTCGCGGCGCTCTCTGCGGCAGACTCCTTGTAAGTCTTTGCGTTTGCCTCAGAGTTCTCGGCGGACTCCCGCGCGTTCTCGGCGGCCGTTTTAGCGGTCTGCGCCTTGTCACGGGCATCCACAGCAGCCGTTTTAGCGGCTTCGGCGTCCGTCTTCGATGCAGCGGCGGCATCTTCCGATGCTTTTGCTCCATTTTGACTGTTCACCGCCGCGTCTCTTGCAGCTTCCGCAGCAGTGCGAGCCTCTTCCGCTGCGTTGCGGTCAGCAGTAGCCTGTGCGCCAAGCGTCTCAGCCTCCGAGCGAATGGTTCTCACGCGCTCCTCGGCGGCCTTGACCTCTCCCTCGGCAAGCGTCGCCGCTGTCTTGGCGTCCGTGGCCTCCTGTGCCTTCTGCTTGGCGATCTCTTCCGAGTTCTTCGCCTCTGTCTCAGACGCCTTAGCACCGGCGGCAGCTTCTTTTGCGTCTGCGGCCTGCTTGTTGACATTTTCCTCAGAGGTCTTGATGCTTCCTTCGGAGAGCGCAGCCGCCGCAGCGGATTCGGAGGCGCTTGTCGCCTTTTTCTCGGCATCTTCGGCGGACTTCTTGGCAGCCGCGGCATTTGCCTGTGCGGAATCCTTGGCGGTGGAGGCAAACTCCATCGCGCTGCTGGACTCCGTGTTCATCGCCGCCAGAGCATCATGGATGGAGCCGCGAACCTCTTCGCCATAAATGGCGCTGAGGATTTTTTTCAGAAAGCTGCTGATATCAGCCATCTAAATCACTCCTTCCTTAGTCCTCCAGCATCCAGTCGAGCAGCAGGATCTCCTCGCCGCTCAGACAGCCGATCGTATCTTCATACTTAGCGGCCATCAGCTCGACCTCATGCTCCATCTCGTTGAACGGAGCAAGCTCGTCGCAGAAGGCCTTAAAATTAGGAGAGCCCACCTTGATGGAAATGGTTCCGGTCTCGTTGCCACTTTCATCCTTGTCGGGCTCTCCGTATTTGTTGATGAGGTCGTGTTTGAATGCTTCATACTCGGTCAAAGCAGTAGAAAGCATCCGGAAGTTCCTCGCGGCGATATAGCCGATCTTGTTGCGGAGCTGAAGAAGCGGCCGCAGGTTCTGGACCATCACGACCATTTCTGAATTTTTAAGCTGTTTCTTCAACATTATCCCTCCTTTTGCTGAAGCAGTTCTTCGACCATTTGATAGAGTTTCTGGATCATGTGCGTATTGAGCGCAATAAGTTCGCCGTATCGGATGCTGTAACGGTAGTCCGTGATGCCATCCGAAAGGATCTCTTTGACAGGATCTTTGACAAGTGCCGCAAGTTGATCTGACGTAAGTCCGGTGTCAAGCATTGCCTGTTCTACATCCTGGGCGATAAAGCCGAAATGTTTCCGTCCGGAAGTACCTTTGTTATACTTGAAGGTGGATGGCTTCAGCGCCAGGAAGAACGCCTCATAAGAGGCAAGATCATAGTCGATACTGTTCTTGATCCTTAAATCGGAACCGTAACTTGGCTCTTCACTCATGGTGATGCCGCTGGAAACAACAAGGTCTGCTCCGGAACCGGAGATACGGGCGCCGGCATTGGTAACAATAATATAAGGCTCCCAACCAGGACCGTTAGAACCATACATCATCGCACCGTAGGTCGTATGCTGACCGTCAGAGCCATGCCCTTTGCAGAATCCACCATAATCACACGACAGGTCGATATAATCGGCATTGATGGTGCCAGAACGAATATAATCGGCATTGATGTAAAGCCGTCCGCTGTACGAGTCGCTGAAAATACCGAACTTCGTACCACCGGAGGTGAGCACATCAAACACATTCTGGTCGGTGCACCGATCCTGATAGGCCTTGTTTGCTCTCGACCATGCAGCAGAAGCCTCATCGTAAGCGTCGTCTGCTGCGCTCTTTGCAGTGGCCGCGTTTGCATTCGCCGTGCTTGCCAGCGAGTAGGCTGGGTTGGAGGTGAGGTTCTGGTTCGTCACGGACGCCCAGTTGATCGTGCTTCCGGCGGACAGCGTCACCTTACCATCTATGGTAACGGAACCGCTGGAATCAACAGCAAAGGTCGTGCGGACACCGTTGGTAACGGTAAGTCCGTAGACGCTCAGGTATTTGGACTTGAATCGCTCGTCATCCATCATGCTATTGCCAGCTCGGTCAAGGAAGTCAGAGGCCTGAACCACGCCCTTAAAGTTTCCGTCCACACCGACCAGCGTACCGCTGAAGGTGCCTTTCGCCGCAGCCAGAGTACCCGCAAAGGTGCCTCGGCGTGCGGTCAGGTTGCCTTCCTCGTCAACAGTGAAGTTTCCGTCTCCAATGTCGATTGAGCCTTTCTTCATCGTCAGCTTGCCGCTCTCGAAGTCAAGCGAGAAGTTTCCGCCGTAATCTTTCAGCGTACCGGCGCGGATCACATCGGCATTGAGAACACCGGTCGTGATATAGTCCGCCACAATAGAACCGTCCATTGTGATGGCAAGCCCAAAGGTCTTTCCGTAATCCTTGGAGTAGCCAAGACCGTTCATGTTCCATTTCCAAAGCTTGTCGGCTTTGGTATAGTCGCGGATATTGGAAATATAAAGCGTGTCAGAACCGTATTCGTCCCGTGTGATCGTGATGTAGCCGGTCGTGGCCGCTGTCATGATCTGTGTGGCGTTTTCTTTTGCCTCTTTCAGGATGTTGTGCGCCTTGGGGAGACCCTCGATTTTCTCAAGGATAGCGGCGCTGATCTGGTTGTTCACACTGGTAAGACTGGTCTGCACCGTGTCGCCGAGCGTAAATTGGGTATTCTCAGGGCTGTCCAAAGGGATCTCCAGTTTCGTGACAGGAAATACACGGTCAAGACCATGCGGCCGCGAGATCACGCGGATCTCGTCCAGCAGTTTCACTGCCTCCACATTCGCATTAAGATAATGGAGGTCAAGGGCACTCACTTCCAGTTCCATATTGTCGAACTGTAAGTCGGCAAGATATGCCTTCGCCTTTTCCAGCAGCGCTTCAGGATCAGAAACGCTGTCCCATGTCACTGTTTTCTCGATCCAGCCATAGTTTTTCACAGCCTCGGAGGACTGGACATAAAGGCTGCCCTCATTCACACTCTCCACAGTCAGATAGGCGTCCAATGCCTCGATCTCGCTCTTGTCAAGCCTGTTGCCAAGCGGAACGATGACCGTTGCGAACTCCGTCATATCCCATCCCTTGGTGTGTTCGATGAGGTTGGAGCCGAACTGGATCGTCTGGCTGCAAGTGTCGGGGTAATCAGCCAAATAGTCGAGATAGCGGATACCGTCTTCCTTACGCACCCGCAGATGACCGCCGTACTGCGCCACCAACGCATTCAAGATCGTGATGGTCTTTTCATAGTTGGTGTAATAAGTCGGAAAATCTTCATCCACCACAGTAACAATGCCGATGGTGAACTTCCGGTTGTCTCCGACCTTTGCGTTGTGAATGGCGATCATCGCCTCAAGGTACTCACGAATCGTCCCTCCGGCGTACTCCGCAGGCGGCTGTGTGCTGTCGTTGAAGAATGCAAGCTCGCCCTCGCAAGTAAGCACCCGGTTTCTGTAAAAGTCCTCGTTTTCAGAGAGGACGCGCCCCGCCCAGATCTCTTTTCCGTCCTTGTGGACGGCGATGTCAGTCACCATACGGATGATGGTGCTGTATCCGAGATTGGAGGGCGGAACCGTCATCACGAAGGAACCGGCCGCATTGTCTTCCAGCGTCAGCTTGGGGCTTGCAAGCTTCATGTTGTCCAACGCGAAGGCATCATTGTAGATGCAGACGCCATCGGCATAAACAGAATACATCGCTTACAACCTCCCTTGTCTGAAATCAACGGACACGGTCCCCGTTCCCTCGTCGACCCAAAGATAGATCGTTCCGCCATAGTCGCCAAACAGAATAAACTCAGGGATCTGAATGGTTCCATCCGGCAAAAGCTTTGTTAGGTCGATGCTGAGCTGACGGTTGACAAATCGGACATGAACGCCGCGCCCTTCACTACTTTGCACAATGAATCTGGGGCATACCGGAGCCCGTCCGTACATCACCGCGTCCAGCTCGATCTCTTTCATCTCTGTCGTCACCGCAATATTGCGGAACAAAGCTGCCTGAATGACTCCATTTTGAAAGTTGAACGGGTCCCATAGCCAGTTGTCGATGGAGGAAAGGTTTTTCCACTTGTACGGGCCGACATCGTAGTCGATGACGAGCCGCGACCAGTCCTTTTCCGACTTCCAGGCGTTCACTGTGAAGCGCCCTTCGTAGAAATATTCAGGATCGTCCTCAAGGATCGCCCGCATGGTCTGTCCGTGCAGATAGTCCATGATATCCGAGTACGCCATGTGCCATGGTTTGAAATCATTCATGACGATAAACTCGATAGACCCTGTCCGGTTCTGATACACCGGATACCCGGTGAGGGCTTGCGACAGATCAATGACGCCGTCCCCACCGGGAATGTCCAGAGTCTTTACCTTTTGCGCAGGTGGATTGAATAGCGGACGGGAAGCGGGGACAAGCCGCCAATCATCCCATGTGTTCTTATCGCCAAATGTGATCGAATGGTACAACTTAAATCCCCCTTCCTCTTTGTGTAGACCGCTGTCCGAGTGCCACATCCATCGGTTCAGCAAGTTCGCCGACGAGCGCACCGGTGTTCAGCACAACACGCAGCTTCTCCATGCGTTCCAGCATCGAAGCCATCTCACCTCGAAGCGTGCGTAGTTCAGCCACAACATCATCATTGTCGACGGAAATGGTTGTCTGGCTGCTTCCGCCGCGCTGTGCCTCAAATGCAACGGCAGCCTGCCCGACAAGGCCGACCGCTCGCTGCGAATAGAATAGGTTGTTCAAGGCGTCTGCTCCGGCCGATACGGCGGAGAGATCCAGAACAGGACGGATCACCGGCTCCATGTCGAATCCGCCGCTCACAATGTCGGCGATGGTCTGGAGCACACCGGAAAGACCGCCCTCGGCCGACTCCGCCATCTCAGAACCGGCTGCATAAGAGCGGTCAACATAGTCCTGAAGGCCTTTCACGAAACCAAGACCGGTGTAGTTACCGATCTCACGGAACACCCTCGACGGAGAGTGGATGTCCAGTGTCGACTTCGCCGCCTGTACGCCTGCAAGAGCCAGTTGCGTGATCTCGTCAACAAAGCTGGACTTCTCAGACTGAACGCCTTCAGTAAGCCCCTTGACGATCTGCTTGCCTGTCTCATCCCAGCCAGCTTCCGTCAGAACCTTCTGCGCCGTGTCGGCCATCTCCTGAAGCTCATCCTCAGTATTGTTCTTGATAAGACCAACCTTTTCCTCAAAGCTTCTGCGGAGCTGTTCCAACTGAGCGTTGGCGTCTTCCGTGACCTGATTCATCTTCTCCTGCCAGAGAGCACGATACTCGGTAAGCTCCTGATCGGCATCCTCGCGGAGTTTTGCAATATTCTGCTGGGTCTCTTCGCGAAGCCCCTCTAATTCGCCGACCGCCTGCTCGCGAGCCATTGCATGCTTGACCTTCCAGAGGTCAGCATACTTCTCAAGCTCAGAGTCGCTCATGTTGTTCAGCGCCTTGATCTGGGAGATCGCGTCAGGACCCATATCCTGAAGTTCCTCGATAAGGTCACTATCAAGTCCTCTGCCGGCAAGAGACTCTAAAATATCCTGCCATTCGCCAAATTCCTTGACCTGACCCTCAAGATTCTTCATCAGGGTGTCGCCGCTGACCTCATCACGCTCCTTCACAGCGTCAAAGAGGCCATAGGACTTATAGAGGGAATCCTCGCGGGATTTCAGAGCATTCTCGTACTTGTCGTTCTCAGCCTGAATATCGCTCGCCAGTTGCGCGTTGATCGACTTTACCTTATCGGCGTACTCTTCCTCCAGGTCGAGCCGCTTCTGGTTCGCCTCGCTCTGCACAGACTGCACATCAGAGATATACTGTTTCTGCGCGTCGCTGATCTCTTTCTCCAACTGGTAAACTTGTAGGTCGAGCTTCTTCCGCAGCTCTGTCCCCTTGGCATATCGGCTCTGAACACGCTTATAGGCAGCCAGTTCCTCCGCAAGGGTCAGCTTGTTATACGATTTCTGCTCTTCGATCCAGTTCATCGAATACTGATAAGTGGCCGTAACCAACTCATTTTGAACACGATAGACCTCGCGGTCGATCTGCTTTCGTTCCTCACTGCCCTCGCGGTATTTCTTCTGGAGCGTTTCCCATCCGGCAAGCTCCTCTTTCAAGCTGAGTTCGCTGTAATATTTCCGCTCTTCCGCCCAATCCTTAAAGGAGTCGAGTCCCTTCTGCGCGACCTTGATGGCTTCATCGCTCATCTTTGCCGCAGCCGAAGAAACCGGAACGATCGCGTTGTTGATACCGATGGTCATACCCTCGCCAATGTTTTTACCAAGCTCGATAAACTCGCGGGAGGGAGAATGGCTGTCCAGCGCCTTCTTTGCCGCATTCAACGCCGCAAGACCCAGATCACGGCCAGCCTGAGAGGCGCCGCTCAGCTTCGATCGGATGCCGTTGATAAAGCCCTGCGAAACATTCCTGCCGGCTTCATTGAACTGATCCTTGTAGTTGTTCACTTCTGCTACAACGACCAGCATGACAGACTGCATCGCCGTCCGCACGGAAGCACCGTTGCTGCGGATCGTGGTGCTGAAGCCGACCATCATCTGCACGACCGCGGTATTCATGCTCGTGGTATGTGCTTTCACGGTCGCGGCCATCGCAAGCATCAGCTCAGCCATCGCCACATTAACGATTGTCTGGTTCTGCCGGATGGTCGTGCCTGCGGAATTGAGCATATAGATGACCGCCGTGCTCACGGTAGCTCCACTGTTATAGAAGGCGTCGGTAAAGTTTTGGATACTTGTGTTTGCCAGCAGAACCAGCGCATTCGTAAAGTTTACAAATGCATACTGATCCATATTCTTCACCGTATCGGCAAGCGCCACCAGTTTCTCGACCTGTGTGATCGCGCCGGAGAGCTTGCTCATGTTGATACCCTCGATAGAGGCGGAGTAAGCCGCAAGACCATTGCCGAAGAGAACGAGCTGGTCGCCGAAGTCGGCAATGCTGTTGTCTCCGGTGAAGAAACTCACAAGCCCGCCGCAGTTCGGAATGGTATTGGAGAGTTCCACGAGCGCCTTACCGGCAGAAGCGGAATTGCTGACGGCACCGACATCCATTCCTTTAACGGCGAGAGAGTAGTCCTTCATGGCCTTACCAAACGGAACCAACTGCTCTCCAAACTTGTCCATGTCATTCTCACCGGCAAAGAAGCCGACTACACCGCCGCTGTTCGGCAGCGTTGTGGCCATCTCTGCAAGCGCCTTACCGGCAGTCGCCGCTTTGGAAACAAGGTCGGCATCCATCCCGCTGATGGCGTTGCTGAACTCCGCCATGCTTTCTCCGAACGGAACGAGCTCATCAGCAAAATCCGAAAGAGAAGAACTACCCGTGAACCAGGACGCAATGCCCTGCACAAGCTCAGCCTTCGTCAGCAGTAATATCGCGTCTGTCAATGCCTGCACACCGCTGAACATTGCCGGAGAGATACTGCTTGCACCGTTGATAAACGGCTGAACATTTGTCATAAACGCTGCAAGGTCACTGCCGATCTGCGGGAACTGACTGGAAATACCACTCATGAATCCGCCGACAATGCCGCCGACAAACCCACCGATCGCCGTACCGATCTGCTCCAGCAGCTTGCCGCCCTCACCGATCAGCCAGGAAAGGCCGGGGATCTGCGCAAGGGCACCGACAGCAGCAAGAACGACCGCCAGCTCAGCAATAAGAGCACCCATGCCGAGCACACCTATCATAGCGCTGGGAATCAATGCAGCTACCGCACCCAACGCGACCATAATGCCGGACAGCAGACCAATACCGGCGATGGTTTTCACCAATACGCTTGTATCAAGTCCTGCCAGAGCATCAATGATGCCGGAGAAGAATGCCGCGATCACATTGAATGCCGCCTGAATGAGTTCGGGTAGCCGCTCTGCAATGCCGTTCAGCAGGTTGATCAGGAACAGCATAATAGAGTCAACGATTTCCGGAGTATAGTTTGCAAGAGAGGCGAGCACGCCGGACAGCAGTGCTAATGCACCGTCAGCGATTGCAGGGACGCACTCAACAAGTACATCCACCAGCGTAAGAACGACGGCCTTAACAGCTTCTCCAATAGCGGGAGCTCCCTGAGTGATCACACCGCAGAACGCTATAATAGCCTCACCGAGCTTTTCGGCAACGGCAGGGATCAACGCGGCAATCCCTGTGATGATCGTGCTGAGTCCTGCCACAATAACGGTCACACCTGCGCCAAGAGAAGTAGCCAAGGCGGTAATGCCGACTGCAATAGCCGACAGTCCGGCACCGGCAGCGAGAAGACCTGCTCCGATAGCTGCGGTACCGACACCGATCAACGCAAATGCTCCGGAAAGTGCCAGGATCGTCGGAACAAGAGGAGTCAGCACAAGACCGGCCACACCGATCACGGTGAATGCACCGGCAATCGTCACAAGCCCCTTGGCGATGCTCTCCCAACTCATTGAACCAAGAGCCAGCAGCACCGGAGTCAGAATAGCCAATGCACCAGCCGCTACCAGCATGGCAGCAGAGCCAGGCAAAGTACCGTTCATCACATTCAGACCGATGGCAAGCTCTGCAAGAGCGCCGCCCATTGTGACGAGCCCTTTTGCAATCTCTTCCCAGGTCATACCGCCCATCTTTCCAAGGGCATTTGCCACGATCTCAAGTGCTGCACCGACAGCGATCAGACCAATGCCAACACTTATCGTGTTCTTAGGCATCACCTTCATAGCGATAGCCACTTCGGCCAATGCGCCGCCCATAGCGACAAGCCCCTTGGCGATCTGATTCCAGTCAAGGTTTCCGAAGTCGCCCATCGCGGAAGCAAAGATTTTCATAGCAGCGCCAATCCCGATCATCGCGATCCCGGTGGATACCAGACCCTTTGCATTACCGGTCAACTTGGTAAAGACCGTGATCTCCGCCAGAAGAACACCAATGGAGCCAAGCCCCTTCACAAGCTGTCCGAAATCGAGACTACCGAGATCCTTACAGGCAGATGCCAGGATTTTGATTGCCGAGGCAAGGATGACGATTCCCGCCGCTGTTGTCAAAGACTTTCCACTGAACTTTGCAGTGTTCATAAAGAGTGAGACTTCTGCCAGCAGTACACCGACACCAGTCAGCCCTTTTACAAGCCCATTCCATTCAAGTGTTGCAAGGTCTGTACAGACCGATGCAAGGATCTTGATGGAAGCCGCAAAGAGAACCATCTGTGTCGCACCCTTCATCGAAGAACCGCCGCTCATGTTAAGCAGCTTCACCGCACCGACCATCGCCGCCATCAAGGCTGTCACACCGGCAACACCTTTTGCAAGCTGTCCACCATCCAAGTCACCGATCTTTTTCAGAGCTGATGCAAGGATCAGGATGGATGTGGACATGGCGAGCATCACTGTCGAACTCTTCACCGCACCTTTAACATCTCCGCTGATTTTGGTAAAGACCGACATGGATGCCATCAATTCGGCAAAGAGAACCGTAATAGCTCCCAGTGACGCAGATAACTTCTCACTATCAATAAGAGAAATCGCGACGATAGATGCTGCCAGAATTGCAATAGCACTTGCTATTTTCAGCAAAGTTCCGGCTTTTAACTGCGTCTGATACGCCTCAAAGCATCCACGAACCCCATCCAGAATCCCCTTCACATTGTCAAGAAGACCTCCGACTTCATCAAAGGGCTTCGTCAAACTATTAGTGAATTTGGTTATGGCAATCGCAATACCGCCGATAGAAATTCCGTTCAGCAGGTCGATGATTCCGCTAAAATCAGCGTTACTCACCGCAGCTACGATCTTATTGATGCCGTTGCCGAGCGCATCAAAAATACCCCCGCCAATTTTCTTAGCGGCAATGGATAGTGCTTGGATCAATGCGGCAAATTTCGACACATCGGTATTTCCGCCAATCTTAGAAAACGCATCGGAGATGCCATCTTTCAGACCGACAATAGCGTCTTTGACCTGACCGGCACGCTCTTTCAGCTTCTCCAGGATCGTGTGCAGGAGTTCCAGTCCAGGAACCTGAATCTTCTCTTCGGCAGTACCAAAGAGTTCTTTCATAGACTCCTTCGCTTCATCCAGCGTCGGCAGACCGAGGTATTCACGAACAGACTCGGCAAAATTCTTGATGGCCGTAACAGCACCGCTCACAAAATCAGAGATCTTCTCAATGCCTTTGCCAAAGGCGTCGTTCTTCTTGATCGCTTCGTCAAGCTTGGCGAGCCATTCTCCAATAGAGCCGGTCACGCCGAGAACACCGCCGCCTAAGCCGGTCACTTTCCCAAGAAGAGAACCGACCGGACCCAGAATTGCACCGATCGCCTGCTTGCAAATATCAAGAATGGCGAATAGACCCTTGAAGGTGTTCTTCATGTTTTCGGAAGCAGTGTCACTAAGCGTCAGCTTTTCTGTGAACTTCAGCAGTCCTTCCGTCAGATTATGAAGCTGTTCCGCAGTAGTTGGCGGAAAAATATCACGAAAGGCTTCTGTGATCGGCTTGATAACTGTCCCGATTCCCTTGAGCGTGTTCTTGAGAGACTCGATCAGCTCGGTTCTGCCGCCAAGGTCTTTCCATCCCTGAAGCACCGAATTACGAGCATCAGACTGCGTATCAATAAATCCGCCGATCGCCAGACTAAGACCAGTCCACAATTCCTTGGCTTCCTCAAAGTCACCAAAGAGGATTTCCCAGGTATTCGCCCAGCCGGAGCCCGCAACTTCCTTTAAGGTGTCAATCAACTGTGAGAATGTCTTAACATCCTGTGCAGCCGCGAATGCCTTCTTGCCGATGTCGGTCGTTTCATCCGCATAATTACGAAGTGTGCCGACAAGAGCTTCCGTCGTCATCCACTGATCCTGCAAAGAATCGTTAAAGTTATGTGTGGCGTCGATGACATTTCCCTTGACGGTCTTATACATTCCGTCTGCGGTTTTCGTCAAAGTTCCGCACGCAACAGCCGACTCCAAAAGCTGCGTCTTGAATTCCACCGTTGCCATGTTCGCGTTTTCAATGGATTTCCAGTCGATCAGCTTGACATATCCTGCGGACAAGGCCTGCGCAAAGTTATACATTGCACGGGAAGCCTCGTTTGCATTTGCACCGGATACGGCAGCCACATTCGACACGCCCTGGATAGCCATAACAGCATCCTCAAGGCCGACGCCGGCATTCGTGAACTTACCGATATTGGAGGTCATATCCTGGAAAGAGTAAATTGTCTTATCGGAATAGGTGTTCAGCTCCTGAAGATACTTGTTGACCTCCTCTAACGATGCGCCGGTGCTCATCATGATCGTCTGAATTGAGCCCATCTTAAGCTCGTATTCGTCAAAGCCCTGCTTGACAGGCTCCAATGTAAACGATTCGATCATCCGTTTTCCGGTATTGATGACCGAGTTGGTAATGTTTGAAAGGGCGGTCACCGCCATGACTTCGAGCGCCGAGAATTTCATCCGAACAGTCTCGACGGAATTGCTAAGGGTCGAAAGGTCGCACTTTTTAGCTGCGTCGCCAAGGCCCTTCAGACCTTTAGCCGCACCGTCCAGATCCAAACCCTCTTTGAGTTTGTCGAGCGTAGACAAACTTGTCTTCACACCCGCCTCGAATTGACGGTTGTCGAATCGCATTTCAACAACTCTCTCGTCGATCGTTGTGCTCATGTCTTCGTGACCTCCTTCCATGCGTCATTTGCGATTTGATCAAAAATAGGCCGGATAGCAGGATTGATGTAATCACGTCCCGCTACCCAGCCACCGGTTCCAGTTCCATGTCCATACTGCAAAATGATGGCGATTGGAACTCCATTTTGAATATTTGAATTGTGAAACGAGATGCTCACAAAACCCTTCTTGTTCGTGATCTCGTAATACCACGATTGGGCCGTTTCTCCAGAGTCAACAGGCGTTGCAGACGCAAGAGCGGCCACTCCGGCTCGGCCATACTGATCGAGGTCTCCGAGATGCACCGTTTCTTTGGCTCTCTCCAAAAACCTCGTCAGCTTGGAGAAGTCGCCCTTTTGTCTGAACGTAATCATGTCTTTCTCCTTTTACAGCTTTTCGCAATAGTCCAGCGAGATCCAGCCGGCTCCGGATTTCAGCTTGCCCCACATCGAGGCGCCGGGCCCCTTGCTCTCGCTTACAATAGTGTAAACTCCAGGAGCAATAAAGCCGTTAGACGCATTCTGCGTGCCGGGACCTTTACGGATGTTAAGGTTCTTGATCTTCACTCTGACACGGTATGGCGTGGTGCTCTTTGAGGGGGTGACGACCGGTGCAGTGCTGCCGGAAACGCCGAGACGCTTGTTGACCTCAGCGGCGATCTGACCATGAAGGTTGTAGAGATAGTCACCGGGGCAGGCCTTAGGCGCAAACCAGCGGTGAACCGTCATGTTCTGCTGCTCCACCTTTCCGATGAGGGACTTGTCTGCTTTCCATCTCAGTGACTTGATCCCGTTTCGCTTGCAAATATCGGCAAGCAAGGTAATCAAAGCCTGATAGGCTGCATCCGTTACCTTGTAAGGGTGGGTGGTGTCGCTTGCCACTTCAATGGTAATGGCACGGTTGTCATTGCTTGCAGAGGAAGAGCACCAGGAACGGTCTTTCTCCTCAACGGACAGGCCGATTGAGCCGTCTTTTCCGACCACATAGTTGGCAGAACACTTACGGTTCGTGGTAGCGAAATAATCGCATCCCTGCTTCGCAGTCCACTGTCCAACGATGCAATGGATCGTAACCGTGTCGATGGCGTGGTTTCTATTTGGCGTTTTATTCGGTGAGATCCTGGTGTAAGACACCAGCGGACTATTGGTAAACATAGTTGTCTCCTTTCCGGTCAGAGTGTTGTAGTACGCTTGTCCATAGGAAGCTCTCTTTGCTCTCACAGCCTCACTCTGGTCAGCAGGCCGTTCAAACTTGAGAAGAACCTCGTCAGATGCTTCGCGTACCATTGTGGAAGTTTTCAGCACAGAAAGAACAGCCGGATATCCCTCACGAAGCTCCTTCATGAAGAACTTAAGCTGCATTTCCGCATCACCGATGGAGGTACCGCAAGTCTTAGCAAACGCCAACAGCGCCGCCTTCCTTGTCGAGTAAGTCCATTGGCAAAGGCCGTAGCCGGCTTTATCAAAAGCAAAATTACGATAACTGCCGTTATCCACAGCCTTGGTATAAGAAGCGTCAGTATAGCCCAGTTTCTTTTCATAGGAGTTTTGCAGGTTCCGACTGTTCAGCCCGCTCTCTGCAAACATATTTCCCATAGCGCCGGCAGCACCAGCATCGCTGAGTCCCTGACTTTTCAGAAAGGCAAAAATCTGCCGTTCTGTCATGGTGTTACCCCCTTGTATTCCACTGCTTCCGTCGGGCAGCGTTCAGCGCTTTATAC
>ENA-ORSL01001091-ORSL01001091.1-human-gut-metagenome-genome-assembly--contig:-NODE-1091-length-24111-cov-2.985617_pt1 | contig 24111 bp, 15 predicted proteins | sample MGYA00242190_ERZ509157 | MGnify/ENA primary metagenome ERZ509157 (study PRJEB26280, sample SAMEA2338664) | human gut metagenome | biome: human gut; feature: human-associated habitat; material: faeces...
AATGGAGTTAGTTCGTGAGCGCAAAAATCCCTCTCCCTAATAATCTACCATGCCCACCGTTGGAATTTGATATTCTAGATCTTTTCTGCGGTGGCAGTTTCCCCATCAATGACAAGCTGGTAATCCGCCAGCCTACAATTGGTGAAATACGTGCGTTTGGGGAACGCAAATACTTTCATGCAGTTCAGACACTGTGCCGCATTCCGAGCGACATAAAATATGAGCTGGATCAGATTGGGAAGAACTACATGGAGATTCCCGATTTTGAATTATTTTTCCTGCTGACCAGAGATATGACACCAGATGACACACGGCTTTTTCTCGGTGATATTGACCTGAGCAGGTTGGAACCCGGTATCCGGGAGTCCAATCAGGATTTGGTTCTTGTTGATCCCGAGCATGGGCTAGTTATTGATCGCATGCTGTACACTAAGCTGGCAACGACGTTGCGCCGGATGCACGGCTTTGAGTATAAACCGGAATACGCAACCAACAAATACACGCTTAGGGCGTTAATCGAAGACGCCAAGTTTAAACATGAGCGCGCGAAGCTCGAACGCAAGCCATATCAGTCATACTTAGGTCAAATGGTTATATCGCTGGTTTGCACGGAAGAATTCAAGTATTCTTCTAAAACTATTCAAGACATCGGTATTTGCGAGCTGGTAATAAGTTATCAGCAGATTTGCAAAAAGAAGAATGCGCTTGCTCTATTACAAGGGAGCTATAGCGGCATGATCGATGTTTCTAAAATTGATAAATCTAGGTTCTCGTGGATCTTTGAGTCCAGCTACTTGGATTCTCCTCCCCCTCCACCTGAACAACCATCATCCACCTCCTGAATCGCAGGAGGTTTTTTCTTTTGGAAAGGAGATTACAATATGGCACTTTCGAAGTCTCAAGCCCTCATTGACCGTTGCCTGAGAATCACTCTGTTTGATAAGACTACGGGCGATGCGGCTGTTCTTCTGCCGGAAGTTGAAGAGTTCCAGATCAGTGTTGCGATCGAGAATGAAAAGACGGCTACGTCTGCTTCCGGCGCAACAGTTGCTACGTTTGAAGAGGGTAAGACCGCCGAGATCACAGGTAATGCGTCGTTCTTCAACTATGCTCTGATGGAGGCGCAGTCTGGTACTGCTGCTGAGGAAGCTACTTCTTCCGCAACCATCAATACGCCTCGTTGCGACGTGATCACGATTGCTGAGGGCAAGGCCACTCTGACCCAGACGCCTGTTGGCACCACTGGTCAGGAAATCGGCGCGATCTATGAGGTCCTCCCGGACGGCGGCGCTGGTAAGAAGTATGAGCAGGGCGCGTCTGTCTCTGAGTCCGAGTTCTCGTTTGCTGACGGCGAACTCTCCGCTCCGACGGGCGTTGCTGATGGCACTCAGTTCTTCGTGTTCTATCAGTATGCTTCTCAGACGGCTGTTCACATGGTTGAAGACGCCGATGCGTTCGGTAAAGCGTATCGCATGCAGGCTGAGGTTCTCTGCAGCTCCATCTGCAACTCAGCTGAGAAGACAGCGATGATCGTTGTCGCGAACAACGCGAAGCTGTCCTCTGCGCGTGACATTTCGTTCACCACGGACGGCAAGCATCCGTTCACGCTCGAATGCCAGTCCGACTATTGCGGCGCTGCTGGGACCAAGAGACTCTTCGAGATCTTTGTCCCGGAAGAGTAATGCAAAACTGAACTTAGTATACAGGTCGAGCTGATCGTGGCTCGGCCTGTATTTATATCAAGGAGGTGAATAGAGCATGAACAAGAAACCTAATCATCGTTGCCGGATTTGCGGAACTGAATACTATGCGTGCAATGATTGTGCTTCCCGGCTTAAAGCCCAATATGGAGGTGAATCTTGGAGAGCAGTTGCGGATACACCTTCGCACTATCAGATCTATGTGATCTTGGTGCATTTTGTCCGCAAGGAGATCTCCGCAACAGAAGCTCTGCAACAGCTTAACCACGTCGGTATTGGTGACATGGATACGTTTTTGCCGAACTATCGATCCTTGATCCAAAGAGTGATTACGGAAGCCGAAGCGGCAGAACAAGAGCGCACCAACTCTGAAAGCAACGCTGAACCGGAGAAGGCAGATGATACTTCTGTGGTATCGAAGCCAAAGCCTAGAGCACGCAAAAAGGCTGCTAAGGCAACCGAATCAATCGATGAGTAATTATCTATGGGGCTCATCGAAGATTTTTCGTGAGCCCCATTTTTTTATTATTTCATAAGGAGACCAAGGTGTTAAAAGTTAGCAAAATCACAGGGCGAAGTTACCACCCTGATGATATGAAATCAATTATTTATATTTCCAATCTAAAACAGGTCGGCGCATATTTAGCCAATGGCGCTGAAACTGAAGTGTTGGATATCTTGTATGATGCCTCCAAAGAAACGAACAAGTTAGTTTTTGTGTTTGCCAAGAGCGACACGACACGCGCGCTTTACGAAAAGTGGAATGAACATGCTCTCCCCTATTGACGCAAATTACGAAGACCGACGCAGGTTAGTTTCTATTGATGCGTCAACAAAATCAACTGGCATTGCAGTTTGGGACAATGCGTTGCTAATCGACCACGAAACGATCAATGCCGAAGACTTGGGTCAAATGGATAATCGGTTCCCATATATGGCCAAAGCCTTATTGTCAGTGCTTACCGAGCAACAACCCGACATCGTGTATATAGAAGAAGCGGTGGTTGTTCGCAATGCGCAAACACAGCGGTTTTTAGTCCGTCTGCAAGGCGTTGTCTATGGATGGTGCTTGCAGCATAATTGTCGTTTTGAAGCAATTCGCCCTACCGCATGGCGTAAGCAATTAGGTTTTCGGCAGGGAGGGAAAGTTTGCCGACAAAATTTAAAGGCACAGGCAGTGGAATATGTCCAAGAACAGTATCCTGATCTGAAGGATCTGTCTGAAGACGAATACGAGGCCATCTGTATCGGGGTGGCCGCACTTAAAATACTACAGGATGAAAAGGAGCAAAATCATGAACAATAATCAAACTTTGACAATTACAGAAGCTGTAGCCGCGTGGAGAAACGACACTTCTGAAGATAAGAAAGATTTTCTGAATCAGATTATGCGTCGGCATTATGTACCGTTTGGTGAAAAGATTCGTCTGGCCCGGCTGGCACAGGATGTGGCGCATACGGTGAGAAATGACAAAGGCGATGTTCTTGGATACGAGATGGACGGGCTTCAGACGTATTTTCAGAACGTGATTGCCGTCATTGATTCCTATACCAACATCGATATTGGAAACGGTGATACTGTGCAGAACTACGATGCTCTGCAGGAGCATGGCATTGTGCGGCTCATATTGGCCAACATTGGTGATGATCTAACCGAATGGACGCGCGTGTGGAATCTTACATCGGAAGACTTCTATCAAAAGCATTTCACAACATGGGGCTGGTTGGAAAGTGCATGGCAGAAGATTGTTGGCGGTCTAGCACGGCTTCGAGAAAATACTATAATGGCGTTTACAGAAGCGCTGGAAGAAAGCCCGGACTTGGGAGATATGCTCAAGGGTATCGGGGTTGACGCTGAAAAGCTGCTTCAGAAAAAAGAAAATGAAGACGTTGTTGAGCAGGGCGAGAAATCATGAGTGTCCTAGTTGACCTTAGTGGTTTAAGAGCCACATTAAAGGCTAAAGGCGATCAAATGATTGCTCGAGGCGCAGCAAATAGCGCTAAGTTCATGTATGAAGAATTCGAGCGTGCCATCGATTTTTTCTATGGGAGCTACTCCCCAACACAATACCAACGTCATTACAATATGGGACGTGGCGGTGAGCCATATACAAGAGGATACAAAAGCGGCCTACGTTTTGGTGGTGTAAAACTTGATGCTGGCAATATCCCTGCTGTTTATCATGATTCGCCTGACTATGTGTTTTTCCAAAGTACAATGGAAGGTTGGCACGGTGGCGTTGGAATCTTTTCTTCTCCCTCTCCCATGCAAATGTTACGTGAGGCATTGGATGTAGCAGCGTCTAATGCCCGTTCTTTTATTCGATAAAAACTGTTTAGCACGGATGGAATTATTTCTCTGTCCGCGCGAACTGCCCTCGACGGAGAAATTCTGACCGTTTCGCCACGAACGAAAGGGTGTGGTAATTATGGCCGACGAGGTACTGCGGGTTGGTTTACAATGGGAAAATGTCGTATCTTCGCTAGACGCAGCTATCGCGCAAGCTGAGTCAATTCTGAAAAGCGGATTGCAAGATGCTACCAAGTTGCAACTGACCATTGACCGACAATCAATTTCACAATTACAGCGAGACATAAAGAGTCTAGCTTCTGCCCTCAAGGACGTGAAGCTTGACAGCTCTGCTGCCACTTCTTTATCCACGCTGGTTAACGAGTTAAACCAACTACCCAAAATCAAAAATGTAGATTCAGTTGTTAAACAACTGAACAATATTAAAACCGCCGCTTTGGACGCGGCGAAAACAGTTCGTTCTTTTAACACGCTGTCCAATAGCATTAAATCTCAGTCAAACACGCTGAATCAACAGGGCCCACTGAAAATTGACGTTGATACCAAATCAGTTGATGCGCTTGTGGCGAGCATTGATTCAGTCGTAGATAAGATCAACGCTGCTACCACTAAGTTGGCTTCTGACCTACGTTCTGCGCAGCGGATACTTGGTACGGAGCGTGGCGGTAAAAAGCTTAACTCAAATATTGATGTTACTGCGGCAAAACAGCAAGCGGCTTTAGAGAAAGCATTGGCTGACAGTAAAGCGGCTATGGCTAAAGCGGCTGAGGCAGACGCTCGAATTGCTGCTGCCGATGCCAAGCGCGTTGCTTCTAATAATAAGTGGTATCAGGAAACCATGAAGCAAGAGCAGCTTCTTGGCCGTGCTGGCGCCGATCCGTCGCTTAGTGAAAATAACATCAACAAGTTAAACACACAGCTCAACCAGTTGACTTCGCAGATCAACAAAGTCGGCGGTTCGCAGTTGCAATCGCAATTGGTGTCATTACAGAATGATTTCGCGGCACTGCAATCGACAATCGGCGGCATGGATTGGACCAACGAGGCTGAGATTCAAAAGGCTGTTTCTGATGTTACCCAACTACAATCTAGGATTGCGGCCTTGCGCGCAGAGGCACAACAGGCAATTAAAGTTAATGTTGATGTAGCAAAAGGCAACTATGATACTACGTTGCGCAGTCTTGAAGCATCTTTAGCACAAGCTGGCTCCTCTAGCGTAACGCAGGGTAAAATTTCTCAATACGGTACAGAGTTAGATAATATTCGTCAGAAACTGGAAGCACTAAAAACATCATTTGATTCAACAGGCGAACATAGCGCTAAGGCATTCGACGCACAGACTAAAAAACTGCAATCACTGTCGAATGAGCTGGATAAGCTACAGCGCAACACGAAGTATGACCAGACTAATAGGAAAGGCCAATTCTTTGGGATGTCCGTCGATGACGACTTTGTATCCCGAGTACGTGCTGCAGCACAGTCATATGGTACGCTAATTGACTCTACAGAGCAGTATTCATCCAGCGCTCGAAAATGGAGTGGTGTTGTTCAGACACAAAGCGGAGACTTGGTAAAACTAAAAGCCGCTATGGATGATACGGGCACAGGCTTCCGGGTGCTGGAAACAAATATGTCCTCTTCTTCGGCGGCAATGACGAAGGTTGGTGTGTCACTCAAAGACATCGCGCAAAATTACCTGCGCTATTTTACGGGGCAACAGTTTGTCGAGCGCATGATGACGCAGCTTAGTCAGGGCTGGGAGCAGATAAAAGAGCTGGACACTGCGTACACAGAACTTCGCAAAGTTTCTGATGATTCTACGGCTTCCTTACAGGCATTCCGGCAGGAGAGTTTTGCGGTTGCCGACCAGATTGCCTCAACCGGTCTTGCCATACAGCAATCGGCAGCCGACTGGGTAAGATTGGGTTACTCAATCGATGAAGCCAGCGAGCTCGCTAAGAACACGTCGATGTACGCCAATGTTGGTGATATGGACATCGACACGGCGACTGAGCATATGATTTCATCCGTTAAGGCATTCAACGAAGAATTCGAGAACGATGCTCAAGCCAGCTCCCAAATCGCCGACATCTTCAATGAAATCGACAATAAATTCGCTATTTCAGCCGAAGGTATTGGCTCGGCAATGGAACGCTCTGCTTCGTCTTTAGTTGCAGCGGGCAATGACATTTATGAATCTGTGGCTATGGTCACTGCCGGCAACGAAATTATGCAGAACCCTGAGCTGATGGGTAACACGCTCAAGGTTGTGTCAATGCGTATTCGTGGCGCCAAGACCGAGCTTGAGGACATGGGCGAAGAAACCGATGGTGTAGTGGAGTCCACTGCGAAGCTGCGTGATGAAATCAAAGCGTTGTCTGGCGTTGACATTATGAAAGACGCCACGACATTCAAGTCGACCTATCAGATCTTAGACGAACTGGCGGATGTTTGGGATAGCCTGACTGACATTTCTCAAGCATCTTTGCTCGAAATCATCTCCGGTAAGCAAAGAGGCTCTGCTGTGAACGCTATGCTCCAGAACTGGGACGTAGCTGAACGAGCTCTTGAAACTGCACAAAACTCAACTGGATCTGCCATGCGAGAGAACGAGGCATATGCCGAATCTATTGAGGGTCATCTTAACAAGCTGGCTAATACATGGCAGGAAATTTGGGGCGGTGTAGCTAACCGCGATCAAATCAATTTCTTCATTGATATGGCGGATGCTATATCAAATGTTGTTAGCGAGGTAGGTTTACTCAACACAGCTGTGGGCGTGTTGGGCGGAGCACTATCCGTTAAATCTGGCGTCGGTAGGGGTAAAGCAATCAGTCTCCCCTCTTTGAATATGCCGACTGTGTGCTGGTGGTGACACGGAACGAGTAGAGACAGATTCGTCTCTATAAGGGCACACTAAGGAAACAACTGAAACTGGCACCTTTAGGTGTGGTGAGTACGCGATCTCATCCGGGAAGAAAGCGAACAGCTTTTAATCCGCAACGAAGCTCTGTGTTGAACACAGAGAACGCTCAGAGACTATAATGGTTGGGCGGTTAAATTTGAGCATTCCCCACAGGCTTTTTATGGGCACATTTGTGGAAGGCACACTTGTGGGCGGTTTGTTAGGCGGGGTCCTGCGCTCGCAGGGCTTTGCCGTTATTTAATCGTCAAGGGATAGTCCAAACTGACAGGCGAGTTGTCTCACCTGAAAAATCGCAACGTAGCTTCTATATTTTCTGTGCTACGGTTGGAAAACAGAATGATGAGTGTTGACGTTTTCTGTGTTTTCTTGTATGCTGTTCTTGGAACAGTGTATGGGAGGCATAGTGACAATGAAGAAGAGTTATGGACGGTCGTTCAAGCCGGGAAAGCATTCTACTCGGCGCACACATGGTTTTAGGGCGAAACTGCGTCACGAGCATTTATTGAAAAGACGAAGAATAAAGATAGATGACGTTACTGCGCTTGGCGATGAAGAATTTCAGTTGCCGAAACCAAAGCGGCCTCGTCCAAAAGATAAGGAGAACAAGGATAATGATTGATATTTCTTTAGAAGAATTGCTGAAGTTTATTCCGCAATTTATCGCACCATTTGCGATAGGATGCTCCTTCCTTGGGGCTTATATGTATGCTTCTAGATTGAAACGCCCTCATGGCGCCATGTATTTTCTGGTGGCGTATGTGATTGGCTTTATCGGCCAAAACATCTGGGAGTTGTTACCATCGAGCCTTAGTGGTTGGCTGTGGCCTTTGCCTGTAATTATTGTGATTGCGGTACTGGGCTTGTTGCTCGGCAACTTTATTCGAAGTAAAGCGGGCAACTGGATTATGAAAAAAGCGCTACGGCTCCATCGCTTACCGTCTGCTGGGCCTTGGGATGGAATGGCTGATATGATTCGCGGTAATTATGTGGCAGCACATCTATCTGAAGCACAATGCACAATTTGGGGTGCGGTGCACAGTATGGAATCTGAATCTGATGATCCTTTGATTGCTGTGCAAAATGCGGAATTTGAGTTTGCAGAGGGCACTTCTATCGATACTATCACTTTTACAGGCTATGACAAACTAAACAGCCTGCTCTTTTTCAGGCCAAGTCAGTGTTCTATGTTGAAGTTTGTATATAAGCCCGGAAGTGCGTTGTTTACCAGTGCCAAGAAAAAATTAACTGAAGAGCAAAAAGATTTAATCAAAAGTGAAATTGCCAGATATTCTGGTGAAGATACTGAGGAAACCAAAACAACGGAACCTACAGCCCCTTCCCCCGAGGAGGCAAAGAAGAATTAAGTTAGTGTCTCATTTGATAAAATATTGTTCGCTCCCTGATATGCGGCTTATAAATGGTCAGGATCACAAATACTGTTTGCTTCTCGGCAAGCAACTAAAATATGGTCGAGAATAAAGGCTGGAAATTACTTTACGAAGCTGGCGGTTGATTGATTCAGCTTTTATATCTTTTATATTACAGTTGAAAAAAACGAGTTGGAATAACCAAAATGATACTTTATGTTTTTGATGAGCCTTGTATCCGTTCATCTATAGCCCACACGGCTTTTTGCAATATTTTAAAGTGCTCAGGCGCAAAATGGATCTTTTGTACTTGATTGTTTATTTTAATTTCAAGAGCGATTTCTTCAGATCCATTCGGTATACGTCGTGTGGTAATTTGTTTGTATAAGCCATCTAGATTTTTGCTACAGTATCTATATTTGGCGGCACAGTTCGGGCACAAAGATAGAGAGTTCCATGCCAAATATGTTGTTTGCCTAAGAGGAATCGAAAGATCCTGCGTGTAAATAATGTTCTTGGCTATGAAATGACGTTTTTTATTATATGTTTCTATGGAAGTACCACACATTTGGCAAACACCGTGATACCATTGCCACAGTTGGGCTTTTTCTTCTTTGTTGGATGCGGCTATTTTGCCATACAATTTCATAACCTGTACATTGGTATTCGCATTTTTTATAGTGGAAGAAATGTCCTTCCATGAATTATTTCCTACCGTAATATCTTCTAGCGATTCTGATATTTCGTCTCGGTTTTGTTGTTTTAGCAGCTCGTTTACAGACCGCTCTTGTACGGGGTCGGATTGTTCCTTTATTCGATTTCGTTCGATCTTCCACTGTTGGTAGTCTTCAAACTCTTCTCTGTCTACAACACATTTTCCCATTTCTTGAGCCTTTCGATTAAGTTCCTCTTCTCGTCTTTGTCTTTCCTGCTCGTCATTGGATGCGCGCGCAACTAAACTCTCGATTCCCAAGGCCTTAGCTAATGCACTTTCTGGTAAGACTACAAAACTTTCATCTAGTTCTTCTACTGCGATTTCTGACGGTTTATGCATGTTTCCGTCTTTTCCTAAAAGCCATGGGTATTGTTTTAAGTAATAGATAAGAGTTGATTCATCGGTTTTGACGTTGCTTTTATAATTAGGTGAATATTGGGCTGTAAAATAGAGTGCGTTACAGCTCTTTAACGTTTCCAATAAGTTTTTGTTAATAATTGGAGATTGCTTTTGTAGTAAACCCTTCAAACCCGGAATGGCCCAATCATAATCTGTTTTATAAATGGTTTCTGTCCCAAAGGACATTAAGTTTCTATAAAATGACGGATGTTCTTTAGCACTTCGCCGCTGAATAGACAATTGTGACCTGATCCTACATTGACTGGCTAGTTTAAGCAATTGTTTCATCTGCGATTCATTATAGTGATCTTTGTACACGTCTGCCAGACAAGGTATTCTATAAAATTCCGACAATAACTCCCCCAGTTCGTTCCCATAAGACTTTCCTAAGTATAGCTTATGTGCGCATTCAGCATATAAGCCATCTTCCTGTTCGACCAGAAATAATTTAAGATTTGAAATTTCTTTAAGAAGATCATAATCCGAATGGGTATCGGAAAAATATTTTGCAAAGCTTAACAAATCATCATAATACTGTATGTCTTCTTTCCAATCATTATTATGATACCGTTGCAATAACTGTTTAATCTCTGCGCGCGGACCATACTCGTTAATGAATAAACGCTCGGTAAAAAATTTATGGATCTTTTTTTCTTTAAAGTCTTTATCGGATGTTGAGATTATAAAATCGGGTTTGACGATCGGCGTGGAACGTGTTTGCAACGTCACATTCTTTGGCAAAATGTAAATTTCATCGGGTCTGTAGAGACTTCCGTCTGTTCCTCGAATAACTCTGGATTTTAACATATCAGTCTGTATTGTGGTTTCAATACCACTTCCATACTCTTCAAATTCTTCATCTGTATAATCGCTTTGGTCGATTTTGGCGCAACGATAATAAAATTGCTTCATCCAATCATCAGATTTTTCAGATATAAGTTTTTCTGTTTTATCTCGATTTCTTGTGTTGAATAAAGAGATAAAATCCTCATTAGTAAAGCGTTGTATATTGAGACTTTTATAAAATGCGTCCGCACGCGTATGTTGTGGAACAGACATAACCCATAATTTATCAATGCTCAATAAGGCAGACAAGTCGTCATGGGTTAATAGTGAGGATATACTTGCGGGACCTGTAATTCCGAATTTTGCTGAAGTGTATTTTTGATTTATGGTCGGTAAATAGGCATGATCAATAAATGCTTGGCGAATTGTTTGAAAGATTGTCGAGTAGAAAGGAGATAATTGATCCTGTTCATTTGGTAAAACCTCAAATAGTTCGCGGTTGATCAGCTTTCTGGCTTTCAAAGTTTTCAGACTTGTCGCCACAAGCTCTCCGATCATTTTAATCAGATGCCAATTCTCCCTGCAATCCCTAATGCTTTCTCTAGCGACTGTTGATGCAAATGGGCCGTTAATATGAAATCTGAGCCCAGAGTGTTCTTTAATGGCTGGGAAATAAATACAGACTTTACCATCGTGCACAGGTACAATTTGAACCTTTTTAGTTTTTGCGTTTTTAGCCGACGCGAAAGCAATAGCAATAGGAAGTTGCTTTGTAATGCCTCTGTCATCTGTAATTTGGCAGTCAGCTTGAAATCTAAACCAATCCGATATGCTTTTTCCTTCGCTGTGGGCTGATTTGTATTTTATGGAGACGCGACAATCGTCGTTTTCTATTCGTTCTATGTAACAAACATTGTTATCAGGATATTGATATTCAATACGATGGATATGCCGCAAGAACAGTATTGACAAAGCATCTAAACTAAACAGGCTATTTAAGCACTCTTCATACGCAATTCTACTTGGCTTGCTTTGCTTGTTAAATGGAAAGATAAATTTTGTCCAAGAGACCCCTTGGTTGTCTATGGTAGAAACGGGTTGAACGCCATCGGTTTCTGGGACAAAATAATCCCTAATCATAAAATGGTATTTGCCCGAGTGGATGATTGGTGTATCTGTATATGAAAAAACAGATTTAAATCCCACTCCGAATTTGCCAATGCTTGTGGGATCGTTTCTTTTTTGAGCATTGCCGCCGACATTTGTGATTGCATCAATATCTGCCAAGTTAAAGTCTCTTTTGGTGCCGTTATGCTCAAAATATATCTGGTCTAAAGTTAAATTGAAGCGTGCAATTGTGGCTTCCATGTCTTCGGCGTTTTGTAAGAGCTCCAAAATAAAATGGGCGGAATCTGGATAAAGGTCGGTCAATAAAGACTTTATTCCCTCAGCGTGGTTAATCTGAATAGCTTCAACAAGGTTTTGTCTGATAGATGTTAATTCTTTGAGATTTTTGGCCATTTTGTATCATCCCTATTGTTTACATCTGGTTAATGTTGTTCTTTATCCACTGCCTTTGAAGATGGCTTTGCATCCTCATCTTTTTTCTGCGATGCTGGCCTATATGTGCTTTTTCTTTCCAGCGCTCTTTTTGCGTAATATTCTCTAGTGATCTTTGCTTCTCTCTTCTCTTTATATGTTTCTATAAAAATTGGCGCGCCCCAATACAAAACTAATATTGCCAAAATAAAGAGCACGCCTACCCCGAGGTCATCGCCACCAAATTTTGCCCCTGCGCTGCAGGCGCTTACAGACACCACAACGCCAAAAAACAGATACAATGTTTTTCCAACATTTTTCGGCCCCTGATTATAGTTCATAATACCACCCATAAATTTCAATTCTTTGTGATACAATCCTTCAACAAGATTGTATCATTTTTTCAGTTGATATTCAAGCAAGACAATTTACTTGGTGGGATTATGCGGATTTCTGATTTCCTGATGGATGACGATCAGAAATTTGCACAAGCTTCAATTTACCAAACCGGAGCCGAAAGCATCCAGAAATATCTGGATATGGTTGAAGCCTTCGATGTTGAAAACCAGCGTAGTCCTGGAAGTCGCCTGAAAAAAGATTACCTAGAGGCGTTCAACAGCGCCATGTTGGATACGGATGCGCGTATTATTAAACAGGCGGAATCGTTGCGCAACAATGTTGACGAATTAGGACAATATCAGAGAAATCTGCAGTCCGCCGCAGATGGGCTGCTGTCTTTTTCAAGCGGAGTTGAACGCGCGTCCACCAAGACTAAAGCTCTCAGCGGACTGATGAAAGCCGGCAATGCAATAGTATCCGGTCTTGGCGCCTCATTGGCGTCTATGGCGATTTCATTTGTCGCCTCGAAGTTGTTTGAAGGCATAGATTATTTGATCCACGAAGAGGAATATATTGCCGAGGCCGCAGAAGAAGCTGAAAGCAAGGTAGACGACCTTCGCAGTTCATACCAATCTATGTCGAACACGGTATTGGGCCTAAATGGCGAAGGCGGCATAGCCCAGGAATTTGCGGAATTATCGCAAGGCGTATCGAGCACAGGTAAAAATCTTAGCTTGGCTTCAGATGATTATAATCGCTTTCTTGAATTGAGCAATCAACTTGCAGAGATCTTCCCCACATTGTCGCGTCATTACGACGAGAATGGTAACGCAATCGTCGATCTATCTGGCGACGTCGATACGGTTGTTACTTCTTTGCAAAACCTAGTAGAGACAGAGCAGCAGCTCGCGAATTCTCAAATCCTTGGCGAATTTGATACAGTTTTTAAAGATGTTGTTAATCAGCTAGATAATAGCCGTGCGCGTGAAGATATAGCTGCAGAAGAAGCAGCATCCCTGCAAGTTAGCCTTGACGCCATGGAGCGTGGAGAAAATATTCTGGTTAACGAGTTCGCGAATACAGGCCATGTTGGCAGCATTACTGTTCCGATCGAACTCAAAGCCGGCGTTGACTCCAACCAAGCTATCGATGATTATCTGCGGGTGCTTCATGAACACGGCATCGGTTCAACAGCGACTTATACAGACAACCTCGTCAATATTGATATTCCTGTCGAAGAAGCCGATAAATTTCTTAAATATAGTCAATCAATCCGCGCAGAGTGGGATGCGTTTAATTATGGCGTCGTCTCCTCGGAAGTGGCATCTCAATCCCAACGTCAACTTCAGCAACAGGAATTTGAGTTACAACAGGCCGCACAACAAGAAAGGGTTATACAGCAGCAACAAATAGCTCGTTTGCAGCCATACATTCAAGCTTTGCTTGAGAATAGCGTCTCCTATCTTGATTTAAGCAGTATTGGCCAAGATATTGTTAGCCAGATCGGCGCAAGTTTGGACCCTTCAAGTTTTGCAAATTCGGAAGCTATGCTGGACTACATACAAACCGATCTTCTTGGGGTTTATCAAGACTTAATGGCTACAGATTTCGGCTCAATTTATGAGCAGCTATTTTCGTTGTCTGAAGATCCTGATGTGGATGCTAGACGGTTCTTGGACCTCGCAGACGAAACCACAGCCTCTTTAATGAAGGCCTTTGATGTGGAGTCCGTAGATGCATTAGCTGAGGAATACCCAATAATCACCTATTTATTTGACCAGATGTATGGCGAAGTCGCCGACCAAGTTGAGCGTTTTGATGCTCGCATAGAACAGCTTACTGGCGATAAAGGGTTGCTAGATGGGTTGATTGTTTCTTCGTCTGATATGGAGCTGGCTCTAGGGCTGTCTGATGCGTATGATACTGTTGAAGATTTCAGGCGTGCTTTTATTGCGGCTAAGAGTGTTGCGGGTATTGACACTCAACTCGAAGAAATCACGGCGACCGTGGATGCTTATTCAGAGTATCAAACGGCACTTTCTAATGCGCTCAGTTCGCAAGAATTATCCGTTGAACAATATGAAACTCTGATTGGATATTCTGAAGAATATCGAGATGCCTTGATGCTTGAAGGCGAGCAAATGACTTTGAATCGTGAGGCTGTTGCGGAAATTAACAAAGCACAGCAAGAAAAGATTCAAGGTAACATTAAAGAGGGACGTTCAGCCGCTCAGATCGCATATCACCGTAATCGTCAAGAGTTAGAGGCGCTTCGGGACACATATGAAAGTTTCAAGGCTTCAGGCAAGGACACTGCGGACATACTGGCACAAATTTCAGAGCTAGAAACGAATCAAGTTAATCTTCAAGATGCGATTAACCAATATAATATTTTGTCTGGTGTTTTGTCTGAGGTCTCGCAAGCGTACAAGCAATATGAAACCGCATCAGCTGCATCTTCCCCTGAAGAGCACTATGAAACCAACCTTGGAGCAATGGATGCTCTTGAGGAAGGCTTAAATTCAGGTAAAGTTGGCACGTCAGAATTTATGGCTGCAGTGGATTTGATGATCCCCGTGGATGTATACAAAGGGAAAGTCGATGAAGTAGCCGCTATTGGCGAATACTATGAAGATACATTGAGCCGGTATTTTACTCCGACCGGAGAAAACGAAGACGACTATTCTTCTGGTATTACCAACTTTTTGAATGATGCTGAAAGCGCTGGGCTCATGTCTAAAACCATTGATGAAAGTGGTTTGGAAACATGGACCGTTAATGCTGGTATGAAGCTCGCAGATTTCGCGGAACAGCTCGGGATCACCGAAGCTGCTGCCGAATCCATGTTCAGAGTCATGGATTCATATACTTTCGGCGGCAAAGCCTTTGATTTCTCCGATGAGTTGCTTGGCGATACCGCTTCTCAAATGTACTTCTATGAATCAGAAATTGATAAACTAGAAGCTCAAAAGCAAGAACTGCTTGCAGATCCAGATATTAACTGGGATAGTTCCGAGGTTCGCGAATTACAGACGCAAATTGATGAGCTGAAGCAGAAAAAAGAGAGCTTATCCCAAGAAACCGTAGTTAGCGTTCAGGCTCGCGTCGACATCATGGATCAAATAGACGAGGTTGAGTCAAAGATTGCTGAACTCGATAGAACCATTCAGTCTAATGCTCCAGAAGATGTTAAGATTCAAGCCAAGCTAGAAAAAGAGCAACTAGAGTCTCAGTTAGGTGAACTAGAAAACGAGCTCGCCGAGGCAGGCGGCACACCCACAACTTTTCAGGTAGAAATTGCCATTGAAAATATTCAAGAGCAAAAGCAAGAGGTATTGAGTGAGATCCAGTCTATTGATCCGGGCGCTATTGTTGTTGATGGCGAATTACAATTATCTGGGCAAGTACGCGGAAGCGAGGATCTTAGAGCTGCATACGACGAATGGAATTCACTTAATACGGAAGAAAAGAACTTAGTTGCGACGTTTAATATTAGCACCACTGGCGAAACGACTTTAGAGGCTACCAATGCTACACTGGATGAGTGCCAGACTAAGCTGGATAAAATTAACGCGACCACTGCGAACCCTAACGCTGATACTACGGCCATAGACAATCTAAAGACGTCTGCCGCTAACGCCAATAGTGAAATTTCCAACCTCATCGGCAACATCAACTCTATTCCAAACAGAGCAGTTTACATCACAACATACTATCAAACTGTCGGTAAGCCCGCTGAGGCTACAGGCTCTGCCAGCCGAGGCACCCTAAGTCGTAGTTCGCGGGCTCAAGGCACAGCCCGTGTGTCTGGCATAGCTCGCGCGAAAGGCACGGATCTCTTCCCCAGCAATTGGAAGCTCAAGAGACCTGAACTAGCTCTCACCGGAGAGCTTGGTCCCGAAATGGTCGTTCGCGGTAATGAGTGGTTCCTTGTTGGCGAGGGTGGCGCTGAATTTAATCAGCTCAAAAAAGGCGATATTGTTTTCAACCATCAGCAAACTGAAGATCTCCTGCATCGTGGTTCCACATTCGGACGCGGCAAAGCACGGCTAAAAGGCACCTTGCCTGAAGAAGGATTAGCTCTTGTCACGGGCAGTTTCTCGTTCCGCAAATATCAGACTTCAAACTGGAGTGGTGGTTCGGGTAGCTCTGGCAGTGGTTCATCCTCTTCCCGCACCGAAGCGTCTTACAACTACAATGGCTCTGGAGGTAGTTCCGGCTCTAGCGACGAAGATGATTTCAGAGAAACGGTCGACTGGGTAGAAAAAGAACTGGATCGCTTACAGCGGAAGATCGACCAAACAGCGATTACTGCGGAAAGCGCTTACAAAACCTTTTCTGAACGCAACAAAGCACTGGCCAGTGAGTATGACCAAATCACGAACAAAATGGAAGAAAACCGAAAAGGTATCGCCCGCTATGAGGCGGAAGCTAATTCGGTGGGTCTCTCTGAAAGCTATGCAAAACTGGTTCGCGACGGTACTATTGATATTGAAACAATTACCGACGAGGATCTCAAGGATAAAATTGACCAATACACAGAATGGTATGAGAAAGCCCTCGATCTCCGTGATGAAAACGCAGAACTCGAGGAAACCTTGAGAGATTTAGCCGCGCAAAATTTTGATAACCTCATCACCGAGTATGAGGGCGTCTTGGCCAGCATCGAGCACAAGAAGTCCGTTCTGGACACTTATATCGATATGGCAGAATTGCGCGGACAATTCGTAAGCGCTCAATACTATACCGCCCTATTAGCCCAAGAGCAAAATAATATCAAGACACTTACGGAAAAGCGCAAAGAGCTCAACAATGAGCTGAACAATCTTGTCGATAACAAAGAAGTCGAGATTTACTCCGAAAAGTGGTATGAGTTCAAGGGAGAAATTGAGAGCACAGATGAGGCGCTGGCTGAGGCGAACAATACGCTTCAAGAGCTGTCTAATACTATTCGCGAGCTGGAATGGGATCGCTTCGATTATATCGAAGAACGAGTATCCCGCATTGCTACGGAAGCCGATTTCTTGGCTGGATTGATTGGCGATGAAAACCTGTTTGACCCAGATACAGCTGCGTACACTGATCGAGCTACAACACTAGCGGGTTTGTATGGTCAGAATTATACTCTATATATGGATCAAGCAGAATCATACGCCGCTGAAATCGAGAAGATTAACGCTGAATTGGCAAAAGATCCCTCCAATCAGTTGCTTATCGAGCGCAAGGAAGAATTGGTCGATGCGCAATATGATTCAGTAGAAGCCGCGATGGATGAACGCGATGCTATGTTGAGTTTGGCCGAAGAGGGCTATCAGGCTCAGTTGGACATTCTCGATAAACTTATCGATAAGAAGCGCGAAGCTAGAGATGCTGAACGAGATCTGTACGAGTATCAACGGGATGTGGCTGAACAAACCGAAAACATCGCCGCCTTGCAAAAGCAGTTGGCTGTATATGAATCGCAGGATACCGAAGAATCTCGCAAGACCACACAGGAATTGCAAAATCAGCTGAAAGAAGTTCAGGACAATTTGGAGCAAACGCAGTATGACCGCTTTGTGGCTGATCAGGATAAGCTATTTGATGATTTAACCACTGAATATCAGGATTTCATTGATAAGCGTTTGGCTGATTCTGACGCCTTGTTCGCCGACATGATGAACATGGTTAACACAAACGCCTCCGTCATTGGCGATACACTACGCGAAACCGCTGATCGAGTTGGAGTAGATTTGTCTGCCTCTATCTCTAACATCTGGGCTGCAGACAATCCTGTATCTGTATTCAGCACGCAATTTGCTGATGCTTCTGCGTCGGTCATTTCAATTCTCGATGCTATTCGTCAGCAATTCGCAGCTTATGCGGCGGCATCTGATAAGGAAGCCGCAGATGCAAACAGTGCCGTTAATTCGAATAATAGCAGCATTGGGCAAGGAAACCCGAAGCCTCCGTCAACTTCTGGCGGTTCAAATTCCAAGCCCTCTACCCCATCGACATCCAAGCCTAGCATTTATGGCACAGGCAAGGTCACAGCACCAAGTGGCCTAAATCTTCGCGCTGGCGCTAGTACGAGCACTAAGGTGCTGGCGGCTTATGGACAGGGCACTCAAGTGACTGTTCTGGAGCGCGTTAATAACGAGTGGTACAAGGTTAAAACTGCTGACGGTAAAACTGGATACATGAATGCGGCATGGTTAAGCGTTACAAAATCATCCGGCGGTGCATCCGGAAATGCAATCAAGGGCACTGGTACTATAACGGCGCCGAGTGGTCTAAATCTTCGTGCGTCGAACTCGACTAATTCTAAAGTGCTTGCCGCTTATGGCTATGGCACAAAGGTGTCTGTCACTGAACAAAAAGGCGACTGGTATAAAGTCAAAGCTCCAGACGGCAAGGAAGGCTGGATGTACGGTGATTGGCTCAAGGTTGTTAAACAAGCAGCTTACGCCAAAGGTGGTGTCATTGGGGACGTAATTCGCGCCTCTGGTGAAGATGGTATGATCTTAGCGCGTTCTGGCGAAGCCGTTCTTACGGCGGATCAGCTCAAATTGCTGAGAGACACTGTATCGGTCGGTGGTGAGCTTATCACACCGTTACGCGACGTATTCAGTGTCTTATCTTCTGCCGGGCGTAATGGCGGCAATATGACGATGACCATTGAGAACATTACTCTGCCGAATGTCACGGATCCGTCTGAGTTTGCTGATGGGCTGAGAGATGCTCTTAAAAACGACCCGCAAACGCAAAAAGCTATTCGCGCCATTACCATAGATCAGTTGGCCGGCAAGAACAGTTTATCTGTGAGGAAGTATTAACGTGTTAATTTCACAGCAATAACGTTTAAGAGCTGTCTGTTATATGCAGGCGGCTCTTTTCTTATTTTTCTGTATTTCGGAGGTGATCTTTTGACAGACGTTGAAAAAGTTCAGATCCTCGAAAAGGAAAATCTTGCTTTAAAAGACAAGCTTGCTCATTTATCAGAGCAAATGGCTCAAATGGACGAAGCCCTTGCTCACATGCGCGAAGCAACGGATGCAGCGGTAGACGCTCAAAAGCGATACGCGGCTGCTTTGCAAGAACTACATAGTTTTAAAGAAGGATATAAACGCGCCTGTATAGACGCAATGAAGCAAACCGTGCGTCCATATGCCAAAGCAGTAAAACAGGCTAAGCGACTAACTAAAAACAAATAAATTTTGAGAGGAGGCGTCAGGCCAATGTATGTAAATGATTTTGAGTTTGACGGAAAATTACTGAGCTCATTCGGTTTTTCCTGCATGACTTGGAACGGGGACCCAAACGCCTCATCCAATGTTTCCAACATCGAGTTTACTACTGCCCGGCCTATCAATCGTTCCAAGTGGGTGCATTATAGTTCACAGTTTTCTGAACCATTATCCACGACGATTGAAATTGGGAAATACAACTGCGACACCGGCACCTTTGACGAACTAACTCCAGATCTGCAGTCTCCTATTATGCGGTGGTTAAATCGCCGGGATGGATACAAACCTTTCCGGCTGCCCGATCAAACGGGATACTCCAACTTATATTTTTACGTTCAAATCAATGTTACACCGTTGATGTTTGGCGGGCGAGTATATGGGTTCGAGCTTGCCGTGACAGCGGATCGCTCGTTTGCAATCAAGAAGTGCACCGATTCATTTACGATTAGTGAGGTCGATGGGCAACATACAATCAATGATATTTCGGATGATATCGGCAACACGCCAATCACCATGATAGTGACAGCTGCAGATGCCGGTACGTTGACCATAAAGAATAGCCGTTTAGATGACAGCGAGGCCATTGTAATCGAGGATGTTGTCGCTGACGAAAAATTTATTCTGGACGGGGTTAACTTAATCGCCACAGATGTTGCTGATCGTTCGGATATAACGATGGCTGATCGGTTCAATTTCAAATTTCCAACCTTGGTGAACACCTACTCGGATACGGCCAACGTCTTCACATTCTCTATTCCATGTACCATTGAGGTAACGTGGGATTCCCCGGTGAAAGTGGGGTTCTAAGCATATGACACAATTCCAAATTTTGAAAGACGCTGCGGGAGTACCTCTCTCCCCCAACGTCTTTTTAGCATATCGAGATTTATCCTTGATCGGAGTTCTGCACGTTGAGGATTTAACGGTGCGGGCATCTCTGTCAACAGCAGATGAAATATCTTTTAACGTACACAAGTATGAAGACGGTGTTCTGTCCCCTCTGTGGGATCGTGTGACGGACCTGCAGCTGGTATTCGTGCGTGAATGGAAAACCTATTTTGAGATCACGGTGCAGATAGACGAAGCCGATGAAACGGTCAAAAAGGTGACGGGCCAATCGTTGTGCGAAAGCGAGCTGGGCCAGATAATCCTCTATGATCTTGAGTTAAATACCGAGTCTGATATTTTACGCGATGATTATAAAAAGCCCAGCGTGTTTTACGATGCGGACGACCCGGAAAACTCTATGCTGCACCGCATTCTTGAGAAAGCCCCGCATTATACGATCGTTCATGTCGACAATCATCTACAGCGCCTTGTGCGCTCATTCAGTACAAATGAAACTTCAATCTATGATTTTCTGACCTCTACAGTCGCCGAAGAGCTGAATTGTTTATTCGTTTTTGATTCAACGCAGCGTTCCATCTCGGTTTACGATCTTGAGAATTACTGCGTAGATTGTATGGATCGCATCGGGCAAGCAGAGACATGTCCTGTATGTGGCGGTTCTGATATTGTGCGCGGATATGGTGAGGATACAACAATCTTTGTCGCCGCTGAAAACCTTTCTGACAGTTTAAGCCGTTCTAGCGACCCTGCTTCAGTCAAGAACTGTTTTCGGCTTGAAGCTGGCGATGACTATATGACTGCGACCATTGCGAACATCAATCCAAATGGTACGCGGTACATTTACCGCTTTAGCCCCGAGCAGAAGGCACTGATGCCCAGCGATTTGGTTGAAAAACTTGAAGCTTACGATGAATTATATCAATCTAAGCAAGAGCCTTACACCGAGTTAAATGAGCAATGGTATGACCTGATTGACGAAATTCTGTATAAACAGACATCGATGATGCCAACCAGTGAAGACAGTGGCACCACTGCGCAGCAAGAGCTTAATAAGCTGACACCGCAAAATTTAAGCCCTGTTGCTGTATCGAATTTTTCTACGGCGGCAAAAACAACCGTGGACAATGCGATTTTATCGTATGCAAAGGTTTATGTGCGTGGTACGTATAAGGTTGAAATTACGCATTCCACATATTCTTCCCCCACATGGACGGGTGCATTCCGCGTAACCAGCTATGCTGATGAAGAAGATACAGCTACAAGTGCAGCGGATATTCAAATCACCGTCAATGGCGACGAAGAAAAGTTTATTCAGCAGCGTATCGAAAAAGCTCTGGCTCAAGATGATGTCGAAGATAAGGATTACGATTGGACTCAGTATTCATTGGATATGCTCAGCAGTTATGAAAATGCCTATATGAGCGCCATAGATGTGCTCATTGAAATGGGTGTATCCGAAAAGACGCATGAATTCTACCAATCAATTTACGTGCCATATTATGAAGAGCTTGAAGCTATTCGAGCAGAAATGGTTGTTCGCGAGCAGGAAATTGCTGAGTTAGAAGAAGATAAAGCAGCCGTCGAGGCCCAAAAACGTGCGATCAATGAAGAGCTAGATATTCAAGCTTATCTTGGCGAAGATCTGTGGAAGGTTTTATATTCATACCGGCGTGAGCAAACCTACTCGAACGACAATTATATTTCAGATGGGTTAAGCAACTCCGAGGTTATAGAAAAGGCGCGTGAATTTTTCACGGCCGCACAGAAAGAGCTTATCACAGCTTCTACGGTGCAGTATTCCCTCTCCTGCTCCATGTACAATCTGCTGGTTCGCCCGGAATTTCAGGCTTTATGGTCGAAGTTCAAGTTAGGCAACTGGCTGCGCATGAAAATCAACCACGAGATTCATCGTATGCGGCTGGTACAATTCCAAGTGAATTTCGAGCGCATTGAGACGCTGACGGTTGAATTTTCTGATGCTACGCGCACCAGTGACGGTCTTAATGATGTGCAAAGTATCTTGGATAAAGCACAGAGTATGGCTACGTCATACGAGTACGTAGCACATCAGGCAAGTAAAGGCACTGAGGCTAATACGTTTCTTGAGAACTGGTTCCAAAATGGACTGGATATGACCGCTGTGAAGCTCGTGAATAACGCACAAAACCAGTCTGTCGTCTCTGATGGGCATGGCATTTTGGTACGACGTTATGATGACGAGCAAGCAGGTTATGCCAACGAACAGACGAAGCTCATCAATGCCGGTCTATATATTACATCGGACAACTGGCGTTCATCTGAAACTGCAATTGGTCGATTCTATTTTCGAGATCCGAAAACCGAAGAGATTAAGGAGGCCTACGGCGTTAATGCTCGCGTTGTAGCAGGCCAGTTGATTCTTGGCGAATCGATGCAGATCACGAATGCGACGAACTCTGTAACGATCGATGAAGATGGCTTCCGCGTTGCCAATGGGTTAAACGCTTTTGTTGTTGATCCGAGCACGCACAATATGGTGCAGATTCAAAAGCTGAGTCCTGAAGGCGAATTTGAACCACAGCTGTATATCGATTCAAACGGTAATATCCACTTTGCGGATGGCACAGTTGTTGGTTCTGGAACCGTGATTGAGGGCGGTGTGTCCATCGACATGGATAACATAACCGTCCCGGTAAAAGACGAACAAGGCCAAACCACAAATAAAACTTTCTCAGAGTTTTTAGATGTCGATGTTGCGAATATCATCAAGTTGCAGGCGGATTCGGCAATCATCAATGCGCTCAACACAAACTATCTGGATGCTGAAGCTGTTACAGCCGATTTGGCCAATATCAACTCGATTATGGCTGGTAATATCGGCACAGGCTCTCTGACCACAATCACGTTGACGGCTGAGAATGTCAATATCGATGATGCTGTAATTCAGGATCTGATCGCCAAGAAGATTACTACTTTGGACTTGACATCTGGCAGCATCAACACAAAAGATTTTACTATTCAAAGCGACGAAGGCAACACAGGCCTAAAGATCGTCAATAACACTTTGCAGATGTACGATGACGAGGGCAATGTGGGTGTACAACTCGGCTATGGTGATAACGGGAAGCCCAGTTTAATCCTGCGCGACGATGATGGAAATGTTATGCTGGATTCTACTGGTCTACATGAATCCATTGTTCCTGATCAATTTATAAAAACCGATATGGTTGCCGACAAAGCTATAACCGGCGGCAAAATTGATTGGACGGATATTTCTGAAGGTGTCGATGAAGAAGGCAATCCGGTCTGGAACGCCGCCAGTGTTAAAATTGACGGCACTGGTTTAGATCTCAAATTTCAACAGACGACCGAGGAAATCAACTCGCTGTCTGGCAAGATCGATAGTGTGCGCATCGTGGGCAAAAATTGTTTCACGAAAAATGAAGGCGGCGTGCTTGAACCGGAGTCCATTGTTCTTAGGGCAGAAACAAAAAATAACGCTACTGTAAATCGTTGGCTTATTGACGATGTAGAGGTCACGGCGTCCGAAGAGAGCGAAATCAACCCGTGGATCGGCACTGGAGCCATGACGTTAACTATCCCCCGAGATTACATAACGACAAGGCAGTCTATCACGGTTACACTTAAAGGCACCAGCAGTGCTGAGGGCGCAAGTGAAGATCTCTCGGATATTATGATGGTGTACCGTGTGCAGGATGGCGCCGATGGGCAACCCGGTCAACCGGGTGCCAACGGTGTCAGCGTGTCCAGCGTGGTCGTGCAATACTATCTGTCCACCTCCCCTACTGAATTAACCGGTGGTGAATGGAGTTCGCAAGCTCCCACATGGGAAGAGGGTAAATACATGTGGAGCAAGACCGTAACGACGTTGCTTGGTTCTGATGGGGAGCCAATCAGTCCTGCTCAGGAATCTGACCCTGTGTGTATTACTGGTAATAAAGGCGCTGATGGCGC
>ENA-ORSL01001093-ORSL01001093.1-human-gut-metagenome-genome-assembly--contig:-NODE-1093-length-24078-cov-4.048953_pt1 | contig 24078 bp, 10 predicted proteins | sample MGYA00242190_ERZ509157 | MGnify/ENA primary metagenome ERZ509157 (study PRJEB26280, sample SAMEA2338664) | human gut metagenome | biome: human gut; feature: human-associated habitat; material: faeces...
GGACTTTTTCTATGCCCGAAAACCGCTTGAAATAAGGTTCTATAATAAAAGGTCCTACAATAAATGTTGGGGTCACTTCAAACAGCCGGACGGGGTTTTTATAGGGGGTCGGTGTAGTATTGGGCTTGGGCGTGCCAGAGGGTGGCGTAGGGGAGGGCGGATTGGGAAAGGAGAGCTTCGTGGGTGCCGAGCTGGACGAGGCGGCCGGTGTCGAAGACGGCGATCTTGTCGCAGAAGCGGCAGGAGGCGAGGCGGTGGCTGATGTAGACGGCTGTTTTGCCGCCGGAGATCTCGCTGAATTTGCGGTAGACCTCGTACTCCGAGACCGGGTCGAGGGCGGCGGTCGGCTCGTCGAGGACGATAAAGGGGGCGTTTTTATACAACGCGCGCGCCAGCGCGATCTTCTGCGCCTCGCCGCCGGAGACTTCGACGCCCGCGGGGTCATAGTCCTGATACAGCGTGGTGTCCAGCCCCTTCGGCATGGCGGAAAGCCGGTCGGCAAAGCCCGCCTCGCGCAGGCAGGTCTCGGCGCGCGTGGCGTCGTAGTTTGCGCCCGCCGCGACATTCTGGCCGAGCGAGTAGGCAAAGAGGCGGAAATCCTGAAAAACCACGGAGAAAAGCGAAAGATACTCATCGTAACGATACTTCCGAATATCGACGCCGTTGAGCAGGATGACACCCTCGGTGGGGTCGTAGAGGCGGCAGAGAAGCTTGATGAAGGTCGTTTTGCCGCTGCCGTTGCGGCCGACGACAGCCAGCCGCTCGCCGATTTTGAACTTGAGGCTCACATGGCGCAGGGCATAGGCTTCCGTGTTCGGATAGCGGAAGGAAACGTCGCGAAATTCGATCTGATAGTCGTTATCGTCCCGCTTTTCGACGGAAAGCGTGCCCTGATACATGGGGTTCGGGATGTCGAAATAGGAAAAATAGCGCTTGGTATAGGTGTCGTTCAATGCGAGAATTTGCGTCACACGAACCAGCCCGACGGCCGCGGTCAGGAGCAGCATCACGCTGGAAACATACTGCGCGATGGAACCGACGGAAAGCCCGCCCTGAAGCGCACCCGCGATCAGCAGCAGGTACACGCCGCCGCGCAGGAGATATTCCATGCCTGTGGACAGCAGCTTCAGCGCGCTGCATTGCAGGGTGCATTTTGCCTCCCGTGCGCTGATGTCGTCGTAAAAGCGCCGCTCAAAAGCGCTGAGTGGGCCGGTCATGCCGTAGAGCCGGATGTCTTTACCGGTCGTGTAATGAGAAACATACGTAAAAAACCGGTCGAGCGTAATATTGCTCTGCGTGCAGCCCGCGGCGTAGGCGTTATTGAGCTGGGTCGAGCGCTTGCTGACGAACATATTGACCGCCAGCGTTAGTACGACACCGCCCGCGAAGGCCAGCTTCGCCCAGAGCGGGATGGCTTGGACGGCGAAAAAGGACACGGTAAGCGACACGGACGCGACGACCTGCACCAGACAGCGCACGGCCCGGTTCAGACAGCCGGCAAAGTAGAAAAGATTGAAGCCCGTTCTGGTCTCGGTGTAGATGCGCTCGGCCAGCAGGGCGGTTTGCCGATCCTCGACCGAGGCGTAGGACAGCTGCATGGTCTTTTCGGCGTACTGCCACTCGTGGGCATCGTCCAGCTCCAGCTTGCCGCGCTCCGTCTGCGCCTCCAAAAGCGCCTTGCAGATCGTCAGCAGCGCCGTCAGCCCGACGGTCAGCCCGGCGTAGAGCGCCAACGTTCGAATGCCTGCGCCGGAGGTCAGCGCATCAATGAGGCGGGCGGAGAAATAAATCGGCACGTAAGGCAGCAGCGCCGTCACAGCAGCTCCCAGCGTCAGCGCCCAGACATAGCGGCGGCTCAGCCGATACAGCATACGCAGAGAGCGGGAAATGATATGGCAATGTTCACGAAGCGTCATATTGCATCCCCTCCCGGATAGTCCTTGCGATACCAGCAGCTTTGTATCTCGTAGAGCTTGGCGTATTCGCCGCCCTGCGCGATCAGCGCGTCGTGCGTGCCCTCCTCGGTGATCTTGCCGTCCCGAAGGAACAGGATGCGGTCGCAGAAGCGGGTGGAGGCCAGCCGGTGCGAGATAAAGAGCGAGGTTTTGCCCTCGGTCATGTCGCGGTATTGCAGATAAATTTCATTTTCGGCGATTGGGTCGAGGGCGGCGGTCGGCTCGTCGAGCACCAGAACGGGGGCGTTTTTATATAGCGCCCGCGCCATCATCAGCTTCTGCGCCTCGCCGCCGGAAAGCTCGATGCCGTCGGTGTTGATCTGCTTGTCGAGCCGGGTGTCGATGCCGTGCGGCAGCGAATCCAGCTTATCGCCGAGCCCCGCCTGCCGCATACACGCCTCGGCGCGGTTCCGGTCTACGGCCTCGCCGAGGTCGGCTGCGACCGTCTCGGCCAGTGAGAAAAACGAGGTCTGTACGTCTTGAAACACCGGCGAAAACAGGCGGTAATATTCCGAACGGCGGAAGCTTTGAATCGGTACACCGTTCAGACGAATTTCGCCCTCCGTCGGGCGGTAAAGGCCGCACAGGAGCTTGACGAGCGTCGTCTTGCCCGCACCGTTCGCGCCGACGAGCGCCACCCGTTCGCCGGCACGGAGCGTGAAGCTCAGATCATCTAACGTGTTCTGCTCCGCGCTGTCGTAGCGGAACGAAACATGGTCGAACGTCAGCTCCGGGGCGTGGCCGAGCTGCGCTGAAGCATCCAGCTTGGCGCTCTCGTCGTCCTCCGGCAGGTCGATGTATTCGCGATAATCGCTGACCTTTAAGCTGGCGGCCTGCATGGTGTTCCACGCGCTCAGAAGATTGCCGACGAACGTCGCAAAGCCGGAGATCGCCGCAAAATAGAGCAAAAACTGATCAGCGGTCAGCTCGCCCCGCAGCGCCATCGAGATCAGCACGGCGTAGGCCGCGCCGTCGCGCAGCAGGATCACGCCGAGGTCGGCAAGGCGGGGCAGCAGCCTGCGGCGGTTCAGGCGATCCTTCCACGCAAGATGCTGCTCCGTCAAATCCCGGTAGATCCCGCGCAGCCAGTCCGCCATGCCATAGACGCGGATGTCCTTCGCCGCAGCAAAATCAGCAGAGCGCTTCGCGGTGTAGCGCAGGCGCTTTTCCAGATCGGCGCGTTCCACGCGGGCGCGGTATTCGTAGCGGTTGTAGACCCGGACGCAGAACCAGTTGACCAGCGGCGCAAGCGTCAGCAGCAGGACGAGCCACGGACTGGCGAAGGAAATGACCGTACCGAACAGAAAATAGCACAGCAGATTCTGCACGATGCTCATCGCCTGCTGCGGAACCTGCAGAAACGGCACGCTGCCAGCGTTCATCCACAGGGCGGATGAGGCGCGTTCCCGTAGGTCGCGCACGGCCTTGCTTTCGTACTGCTGATAAAAGCAGCGCATGGATTTGGCATCCAGCGCGGCATCCTGCCGGAAACGGAAGCGGGTAGCGTAGACCCCCTGCATCGATTGCAAGAATTCGCTTAAGGCGGCGGCCAGCAGCGTTGCGCCGAGCAGCAGCCCGACGGCAGCTGCCGCGTGGGCGAAGGACTGCCCCTGCGTCACCTCGGCGACGACCAGCGCGGGCAGACGAATTTCCGCCCACGCGAGGAAGACGGAAAGCGGCACGGCCAGTGCGATGAGCCAGAAGGACTGCGGCGTGCTGCGCAGCATGGTACGAAAGCTCCAGACCGCGTTGCTCCACGCCGAGCGGTAGGGCTTTTTCTTTTCGGTGTTCAAAACGCATCGCTCCTTTCCGGCGCTATCCTAACACAGCGCGGTGCAAAATAGGAAAATCGTGCACCAACTGCATCCAGCGGTGCACGAATTGCGTTTTACGGCACGGCGGGGACGAGAAATTCCGAGGTGAATGCGCCATCCTCGCTGTTGAATTTGATCCAGCCGCCGTGCTGCTCGATGATCGCCGCGGCGCGGTGCAGGCCGAAGCCGTGCGCGCCGGGCTTGGCGGTCTTGAAGAGCGCGCCGAACTTTTTCTGCTTCGCTCCGGCAGAATTGAGCAGGTAGCAGTAGAGCATGCTGCCCTTGCGGCAAAGGGTGAGGCGGAGAAATTTTTCGCCCTCAGCGGCGCGGCAGGCCTCCATGGCGTTGTCGAGCAGATTGCCGAGCACGATGCTCAGCTCCAAGTCGGAAAGCAGCAGCTGCGCGGGCAGATTGGCCTGTACGGTAACGGGGATGCCCGCGGCCTTGGCCTGCGCGAGCTTTGCCGAAAGGATGGCATCGACGGTCACGTTGCCGGTCTTCTGCAGGGTGTCCACGGCTTGCAGGGTGCGGTCGAGTTGCTCCAGATAGGCAAGGGCGCGGTCGACCTCGCCGGCCTCCAGCTGCCCCTTCAGGGTCTGCAAATGGTGGTGAAAATCGTGCTTATAGCCGCGCATCTCGTTGTGGATGCTGCGCACCTCGTCCAGATGCTGCTTGTCATGCTCCTCCTGCATGTGGACGAGGCGAAGGTAGGTTCTCTTTCGCATGGCACACCTCAATTCCGTTCGATGAACGCGCGGTTGACGGCGTCGTATTTTCCGCGGGCGACGGGAACCTCCGCGCCGGACGACAGCGTGAGCGAGGCGCGGCCGATGCGGGTGACGGCCTTTAGATTGACCAGATATGAGCGGTGGACGCGGAAAAAGTCCGCGCTGAGCTTCTGCTCAAAGGCGGAGATGTTCTCCTTGATGCGGTAGTCGCGGGTCGTGGTGTGCAGTACGAGGTCGTGCAGGAAGGATTCGACGTATAAAAGGTCGGATTCAAAGAGCTTGACCGTCTCGCCGCCGACGTTGATCAGGACGGCGGGCGGCTCGATGGTCAGCCGCTCGGCGGCGCGGGAGAGCACGGCAGCCAGCTTTTCCGGTGCGACGGGCTTGACGAGATAGTGCAGCGCGTCGACTTCATAGCCCTCGGCGATGAATTCAAAGTGGGAGGTGACGAAGATGAGCTCGGCGCGGCAGCCCGCGCGGCGCAGGCGCTTGGCCAGCTCCAGCCCACTCATGGCCTTCATCTCAACGTCGAGCAGAAAAATGTCATACGGCGCGCCGTCCGCACAGGCAAACCACAGCGCCTCCGCGCTGGGGTAGCAGTCGGTCGCGCAGACGCAGTGGACGGTGCTGCCCCATGCGGCAACGGCGGCGCGAAGTGCCTCGGTCTGCGCAGGGTCGTCGTCGCAGATCGCAAAGCGATAGGTCACGTTGTGTTCCTCCCTTCGGTTGGATACTTTTAGTTTACCACAAAACCAAAGCGAGAGCAAGGCGGAAATCTGCCGTGAGAGAGAGTCGGCGCGCACGGCAGGGCTTGGGCGTGTATAGAATGGGGCAGCATTTGGATTGGGAGGGAGCTGTCAGCGAAACTGACTGAGGGAGAGAAAAATCGAACAATTTCCGGTATATTTTTGAAAATCCGCAACAATTCAGTTGTTTTCTCCCTCCGTCAAAACCTTTGTTTTTACCACCTCACCTGTCATAGAGAAACAGAAGTGCCGCCGTGTCTTGAGATTATGAAAGCCCCCGTCGGGAGGACCGACGGGGTGTTTGAGCTTTATACGGTTTTTTTCGCGGCTTTTTTCCTGCCGAACAGGAGCATACCGATCAGCACCGACATGGGCACGGCAAGGATAACGCCGATGGAGCTGGCAAGCGCCTGCACCATCTCGACGGACAGAAAAGCGGTGCTCATGAGCTGCTTGAATGACGGCTCCAGCGAGCAGAGGTAGATCATCAGCACAAGACCGTTGCCGACCAGCGCAAGGATAAGGGTGTTGGTCATGGTGCCGACCATATCGCGTCCGATGTTCATGCCGGAGCGGAGGAGCTGCCGCCGCGTCAGCTCCGGGTTGACGGCGACCAGCTCGTTCATTGCCGAGCTGATGCTCATTGCGACGTCGTTGACCGCGCCGAGCGCCGCGATCAGGATACCGCCGACGAGCAGATCACCGATCTGCAGCGAGGCGAACGGGTCCTGCCCCTGCTTGATTTGCAGCAGCGCCTCGATGTGCGGCTCGGCGACGTACATCTTGAAGCCGTCCACACGGCAGATAGCGCAGGCGAGCTGCCCGAACAGCATTGCGAAGATGACACCGGACATTGTGCCGAGAATGGCGCAGACGGTTTTTTTATTCACGCCGTCAAGGATGACGAATTCCACGACCGTGACGTAGGTACAAAGTAGAAGAACCGACGAGAGCGTGGGTGCGCCGCCGAGCAGCATCGGGATCAGCAGCGCAAAGACGCAGAGAATCGTGAACGCCAGACCCAGCAGGGACTTTGCACCCACCTTGCCGCCGACGAGTATCGTAACGAGCAGAAACAGCCCGAGAATCACAAAGGCGGGGACGGTGCGGTCGTAGTCTGCCAATACGATGTTCTCAATCTCGCCGTTTGTCATGGAGAAGGTGACGGTCACGGGGTCGCCGACGGAGAGCACCGTGCCGTAGAGATAGCTGAGGTTATTGGTGAGGGTATAGACATCGCCCTTGTGCTCGCCGTCGGTCAGCTCGACCTGCACGATCTGCTTGCCAACGGGAACATCCTCGACGTCCTGCTGCCCCTGATAGGTGCTTTCGTCGATCGCAATGACCTTGCCGCGCTCATAGACGATGCCGGTTTGGACCGTGGACTGCGGGACCGAGGGCGTTTGCAGCGCCTCACCGTAGAGGAAGAAGAAGCCGACGCACGACAGCGTGAGGATCAGAAGCGCGACCATCCGCGCGGTCAGACCGCTTGCCTTTCCCGCCAAGGGGGAGGGAGCGTCGGGGCGGCTTTTCTTTTCAACAGGGGCGGCAGCCGCCTGCCGATATAGCTTATTCTGCCGCAGCGCCATCCAAATAATGACGCCGCCCCCGAGCAGGGTCAGCACCAAGCTGCCGTAATGCAGGAAATTGCCGCCGTTGATAATGCAGCAGATCAGCAGCACCGCAGCGCCGAGGCAGCAGAGACTGCCGACGATCAGGAAAATCAGACTTTGTTTTTTCATCAGAACACCTCCGAAGGGGGATGCTGCTATTATAATGAAGCGGCGGCGGGAAGTCAAGAGAAAGGACGGCGGCGTGTTTTGCGCTCCGCTGCGGCGGAAAGGCACGGCACGGGACATCGCCGAAACGCGGGGAACAGTCAAAGGCTGCGTGAAATACGGTTGAATGGCAAATTGACCAAAGACTTGAGCTGCAAAGAAAACCGACATTTTTGATAGCTGTAAAAAGACGTTTTTGAATTGCGGCGGAGCGCGGCATTGTGAGAATCACCAAAAATTGAAAAAGGCGGCGCGGACGGAGTTTTTGATGTAGCAATTCCGAGGAAACTGTGCTATCATGGTACTACCAATATAGGTGGCTTTGCGCTCTTTTTGCCGCAGAGCACAGGAAATTGTAAGGAGGACAAAGAATGAGAAACAATCTCAAGAGAACCGTAGCGGCGCTTTTGGTGCTGGTCATGGTTCTTGCGATGCTGCCTACGTTCGCTTTTGCGGCGGAGGGTGATCCGACCTTCTCCGCAAGCCCGCTGGACGGAATCCCCGCGGACAACCAGGCGGTTGTGATCTACAGCGCTTCCGCACCCGGCGTATTTGCCAACGGCGCCTCCGGCAGCATCGGTGTTGCCGAGGCGAAGACCACCGAGGAAAGCTCGGACATTTCCGTCGGCACGGGTGCCGGCGTCTACAAGCTGCAGAAAAACAGCGACGGTACCTATTATATTATGAGCGGCGGAAAGTACCTTTGGGTCGATTCCGCCGAATCGCTCGAAATGAAGGACACCGCCGAGACCGGCACAAAGTGGAAGATTACCCCTGCTACCGGCGGCTTCAGCGGCTACACCATCTCCAACGCGGAGGTCAAGTTCAACAACAAGTACGACATCTACATTGAGTTCTACGGCTCCTTTAAGGCGTGGACGATGAAGGAAATGTCCGAAATCTTCACCTTCACGTTCTATTCCATTGACGAGACCGCTGCCGACCCCGACGGCGACGGCTACATCGGAAAGAAGCCCGTTGCCGGCGAAAAGCCTGCCGACGGCGACAAGGTCGCGATCTTCAACGAGTACGGCGGCGTCTGCTTCAGCTTCCAGTCCGACGATGCCCTTGCCCCCAGCATGACCGGCGCCGTCTCCTCCCTCAACGAGGACGGCACGCTCAACGCGGGCAACGGCTCGCTGATCTTTGAGGTCGGCTTTGACGGCACCTACTACACCTTCAAAAACGGCGGCAAGTATCTCCGCACCTCCCCCAACGAGACGGGCGAGAACGGCAAGATCAACAACGCCGAGTGCCTGTACATGGACACGCTGGACAGTGACTACAGCTATTGGACGCTGAAGGAAATGACCGGCGGCTACATGATGGTCAACAAGACCGCAAAGTACGGCTCCAACAGCGTCTCGATCGAGTTCTTCAGCAACTCCTTCAGCGGCTGGACCTACAACGGCAGCGCGAACCTCTTTGCAATGCGCTTCTTTAAGGTCGAGGACAAGCTCGGTCTGGGCTATGTGCTCAACCCGAAGGTCGATATTGCCGCGAACGATGCGTTCATCGGCGTGGACTACGGCTTCTCTTTCGTGCTCGACGAGCTGACGAAGGTTACGAGCCTGAGCGTCCAGTACAGCGTCGGCGGCGAGTATCAGTCGATCACCCCGACGGAGACCAAGGCGTATCACTATGATGCGACCGTTCCCGCCTCCGCGCTCGCGGGCAAGACCAAGCTCACCCTCAAGATCGACGCGACGAACGAGTACGGTATGTCTTACTCCGCGACCAAGGAGATCGAGGTCAAGGATGAGCCGCTGATCGTTTCCGTTTCTCCGCTGCCCAACGCGGCGACAAAGACCGAGAAGCGTCCGGAGATCTCTGCCGAGATCGCCAACTGCGGCAGCAACCCCACCGTCGTCATGACGCTCGACGGCGCGGCTGTCACGCCGACCGTTACCAATACCAAGGTCTCCTACAAGGCTGCGGAAAACATGGCGGACGGCCGTCATGTCATCGACCTCAAGATCACCCGCGGCGACGGTAAGGAAACCGAGATGACGTGGTCCTTCTTCGTCGGTGAGGCGGGCATGAGCCTCTATTTCGGTCAGATTCACTCCCATACCGCGCAGTATTCCGATGGCGCAGGTACGCTGGCGGATGCTTATGAGCACGCAATGGAAGCGGACGATGTGGACTTCCTCATCGTGACCGACCACTCCAACTACTTCGATACCACGAAGACCGCAACCACGACCTCCTACTATGATCTGACCTCCCTGACCAAGGGCGACAGCCTCTCCAAGTGGGAGGAGGCGAGAGCAACGGCGGCGCAGTACAATGCAATGCGCGACGATTTCGTTGCTGCCTACGGCTACGAAATGACATGGTCCGGCGGTCCCGGTCATACCAACACCTATAACACCTACGGCACGGTCTCCCGTAACAACGGCGCACTGAACGAAAAGACCAACAGCTATGCGGGTATGCACCTGTATAACGACCTGATGGTCAATGCGAACAACGGCGTTGCCGTCAAGTACGACGAAAAGACAAAGACGCTGGTTCAGGATACCTCCGTTACCGAGTTCAAGACGAAGTACATCGAGGACGCTCCGGTCGTCTCCCAGTTCAACCACCCCGGCACCACCTTCGGCACCTTCGACGATTACGCCGGCTACACCCCCGTGCGTGACGCGATCCTGAACCTCATCGAGGTCGGCAACGGCGAAGGCGCGGTCGGCGGCAGCTCCTACTGGCCGAGCTATTCCGAGTACGACAAGTGCCTTGCCAAGGGCTGGCACGTCGCGCCGACCAACAACCAGGATAACCACAAGGGTAAGTGGGGCGACTCCAATACCTGCCGTGACGTCGTCGTGACCGACGATTTCACCGAAGCCGGTCTGTACCGCGCCTTCGCGGAGCGCCGCGTTTACTCCACAGAGGACCAAAACCTCCGCATCTACTACAACCTGAACGATCAGATCATGGGCTCCGTCGTTGACGTCGGTATGGAAGAGCCGAAGGAAGTTACCGTCAGCCTTTCCGTCTCCGATCCCGACGGCGAAAAGCTCGGCAAGATCGAGATCATCGGCGAGAACGGCAAGGTCCTCAAGACCTACACCGCCGCCGGCTCCACCTTCGAGCTGAACGAAGCCATCCCGCACACCGACGCTTACTACTACGTCAAGGTCACGCAGGCTGACGGCGACATCGCTGTTACCGCTCCGGTTTGGATGGGTGAAGCTACCCCCATCACCTGCAACATCAAGACCGACGCCGCTCTGAGCGTTACCGGTGAGTCCGAGGAAATCTCCTCCACCCTCACCAACGGCACCGAGAGCTCCTACATCCTGAACAAGGTCCGCTTCACGCTGACCGATGCGAAGGGCAAGCAGACCACCATTAAGAGCTTCATCGAGGACATTGAGATCTCCGCCGGCTCGAACAAGGTCTACTCCTTCGACTACACCCGCGAGATCGCCGGCGATCAGACCATCACGGTCACCTACTACGGCACCTACGAGGGCAAGAACTTCAAGGTGCAGCAGTCGATGAAGCATAAGGTCCGCTCCGCCGAGGGTCTGACCCGCATTGCCGTGGACTCCGGCCATGACAACTACTATGTCTCCGGCGACTACTCCGGCAGCATGAGTAACTTCATCAGCTTTGCCGCGTCGAACGGTGCGCTGGTCAAGTACATCGGCGAGGGTCAGTTCACCTACGACAACCTTAAGGACTATAAGCTGCTGATCCTGACGGTCAACTACGTCAGAAATACCCGCAAGGCGAAGGATTACACCGCCGACGAGATCGCTGCGCTGAAGAAATACGTCGAAAACGGCGGCAATGTGATCATCTGCTCCAAGTCCGACCGTGACAACACGTTCGATAACTGTGCCAATAACTCCAACCTTCTGCTGGAAGCGATCGGCGCACATACCCGCGTCGTGAACGGCATCATCGTCGATAACGACATGAAGGCAAGCGAGGCGTACCGTGTCTACTTCTCCGGCAAGGAGAACTTCAACATGAAGCACCGCTTCCTTAAGGCTGCTTACATTGCCTCCAACGCCTACGGCACTACGCCGGCACCCGACAATCAGACCGGCTTCCAGATGTACAACGGCGCTCCGCTGCAGGTGACCGACAGCGAGAAGGTCGAGGTCCTTGTCCGCGGCTATCAGACCACCTGGGGCTCGCACTACGACGGCTATTTCGACAGCGGTGCGTTCGTTCCCGAGTATGACCCGTCCAACGCGACCTCCACGACCGTCGAGAAGGACAATGTTGCGATCATGACCTACGAGGATCTGCCCGGCGGCGGCTGGGTCGTTACCTCCGGCGTCACCTTCATGTCCAACTACGACATCAAGGACGATCAGGCGTACATCAATAAGTTCATCGTTCAGAACATCCTCCTGGAGATGAACGAGGAGTATCAGAACGAAAAGATCACCCCCATCAGCACGGTCAAGAAGGTCCCCGAAAGCCGCAGCGGTGAGCAGTACACCATCGAGGGCTACGTTACCTCCAACGCCTCGGCTTACGATCAGGACACTGCGTTCTTCGATTGCATCTATGTGCAGGATAAGCAGGGCAACGGCATCAACGCCTTCCCTGTCGCCGGCAACTATGCCATCGGCATGAACGTTCGCTGCCACGGCGCGGTGACCTACTACTGCGGCGAGGTCGAGCTGAACCTCAGCTCCGATTACGACGGCTACTGCCGTGTGATCTCCGATGATACCTATATCATCAAGCCCAAGACCGTCTCCTGCAAGACGGCAATGGCGGATTCCTCCATCGGTAACCTGATGAAGATCGGCGGCATTGTCACCTCTATCCATAAGACCGAGGGCGTGATCGACAAGATCTATGTCAAGGATACCACCGGCGAAGCCTGCCTGTTCATCAACGGCTATATCATGAAGACCTACACGGGACTGGATAACCTGCGTGTCGGCATGACGGTTACCGGTGTCGGCATCGGCTCCCGCGACGTGGACGAGACCAGCGCAACGAGCGCCATCTTCTCCCGCCTGCGTGTCCGCAACCGTTCCGAGATCAAGATCGTCAGCGAGATTCCCGATGTTGCGGCTGTGTTTGACGACGTTAAGAGCACCGACTGGTTCGCGGATGCCGTGAAATACACTGTCGAAAAGGGTCTGCTCAACGGTACGGCAAGCGATACCTTCGAGCCGAGCAGCTCCCTGACCCGTGCGATGGTCGCGACCGTTCTGTATCGCCTTGCCGGTAAGCCCACCGCCACCGAAAAGAGCACCTTCAAGGATCTTGAGGAAGGCAAGTGGTACACCGATGCGGTCAACTGGGCTGCTTCGGTCGGCGTTGTCAACGGCTATAAGGACGGCAGCTTCCGCCCGAACAAGAACATCAGCCGTCAGGAGATGACCGCGATGCTCGCAAGATATGCCAAGAACGTCTCCAAGATGGATACTACCGCCAAGGGCAACCTTGACAAGTATACCGACCGCGGCGATGTTCAGGCGTGGGCGCTGAATGACATCGTTTGGGCAGTGGATAACGGCATCATCAACGGCTACGACGGCAAGCTTTGGCCGAACGACCAGGCGACCCGTGCGGAGTTTGCGACGATCGTTATGCGCTTCGATATGCTCGTAAAATAATCAACAAACAGCTTCTGCGGCGACCGTTTCGGCGGTCGCCGCAGTTTAGCAATTTTTCGGACGGTTATCATTTTTTCAGGGATTACGGATAAATGAGGCAGCCCCGAAACGGTTTTTTCGTTTCGGGGCTGCCGCTTTTTCTGATATTCTTTTGTCAGCCGCCGAGCTTTTGACAGAAGCGGATCAGCACAGTGGCGATCTGCGCCCGCGTCGCGCCCTCCGAGGGGGAGACGGTCATCGCGGTGGTGCCTTGCAGCAGACCGCGTGCGACTGCCCAAGCCATCGGCTCTTTGGCGTAATTCGAGATCGCCGCAGCGTCGGTGTAGCCGTCCAGCGACGTCCGTTTTGCGGTATCGAAGCCCTTGTAGGCTGCATAGCGGTAAAACATCGCTGCCATCTGCTCGCGGGTGATCGCCTCGTTCGGCGCGAAATGCGTTTCATCGACGCCGTTGACAACGCCGCTCTGCTTCGCCCAGAGGACGGCTGCGTCGTACCAGCTTCCGCTCTTCACGTCCGAAAAACCGTGGCTGCCGTCAACTGCGCGGCTGCCCGCCATACGGTAGAGGACGGTCACGAGCATGGCGCGGCTGAGCGTTTCCTCCGGCTTGAAGTGGGTGTCGCTCACGCCGTTCATCAGCCCGCGACGGAAGCAATCGTCCACCGCCGCGTGATACCATGCCCGCTCGGGCAGATCGACGCAGCGCTCCGTCGGGCAGTTGACGCGGGCGCCGAGCGGAATTACCGCGTCATATTCCGTGAGCCATTTGCCGGTGGAGAAGTCCTTTGCACGCAGGACCACCTCGTCGTCATAGGCAAACAAATACCAGCTCGTTTCGAGATTTCGATAGCCGTGGCTGCCGGATTTGAGCGAAGGGAGCATGACCTCGGTAAAGCCGCGGTGCCCGCTGTAGACCGTGACGGGCGGGGTCGTACCGACGCAGTAATGCAGGTGCCCGCAGAAGTAGATCACATTGTCCTGCTTTGCCAAAATCGCACGGATTTGGGCATCCTGGCTGCCGATGGTGCGGTCCTTCACGACGACCTCATGGTATTCCGTGTGCGGCACGGAGGCGGCAAAGGGAAAGTGGCTGACGACAAAGATCGGCTTTCCGTCCTTGCCGTAGCGCTCCATCGTGCGGTCGAGCCATTGCAGCGTTTCGTCGGTCAGATACAGACGGCGGCGCAGCGGATCGGGGTCGTCGGCGTTCTGCGTCTGCGGGTCGGTGTTGAGAACGACGAAATGGTAGCCCTTGAGCGTCATGGCGTAGCTGTAATTCTGTGTACTGTCGAGCGTGGCGGTGCCGAACTCACGCTGTGCGGAAATGTGCGCTTGCAGGGCCTCCCAATAGGCGGTTGCGCCGGTTTGGAAGCAGGAGGTTTCACTGCTGTAGTGCACCTCGTGATTACCGAGCGCGGGGAAGAGCTGCCATTGCGGATCCATCCGCGCCTCGGTGACGGCAAAGGCGCTGCGGACGGTGGAGGCGCTTGCGTTGTCGGCAAAGTCGCCCGAGACGATCACACCGTCCACGCCGACCTGCTTCGCGTCGCTGAAAATGCGGTCGATCGTCAGGCGGCGACCGCCGTTCTCCGTCACAACGTGCACATCGCTCAGCAGCAGGAGGGAAAGCTCACTCTGCGGAGCGGAAAGAAATCTGTCGAACTGTGCCTTGAGCGCGTCGTAGGCAGCCGCTGCCTGCGGATACTGCGCGGGTTCATAGTCTGCGGTCGTGCGAACGGCGGCTTGCAATGCTGCGGTGTTGCCGTATTCGCTGCCGAGTGCGGCAAGGCGGTCGGTGATCTCGGTTTTCAGCGCCTTGAGCCTTCCCGAAAGATAGAACGCGTTCAGGTCGCTTGAAGAAAGCGCGGCAGGGTAGAGAGCGAGGTCATCCACGAAGATGTTTCCCGCACCGTACTGCCCCAAAACGTCCGCGCCGAGGCAAAAGGCGTTGCTGCCGAGCTCGTCGTCGGCGCAGCCGGAGATGTCCGTCCACGCCAGCAGCTCGCCGTCAACATAGGTGCGGTAATATCTGTCGCGGTCGCAGACGATCGCAAGCTGATGCCAGCGCCCGTCCTGCGGCTGCCAAATGCCGCCCTTGTCATGCCGTCCGCCTGCCGCGTCCGTCACACCGACGGCAAAATACATCCGCTGCGCAAGCTGGAGCGCGGTCATACCGCTTGCCTTCGTGTCGGACATATCGCGGTTGGAAAGCACCGTACCGCCGCAGCGGACGCCCGTGAAGCTGACGGGACGATGCGCGGCTTTTCCGTCGCCGCCGCCGGAGACCTTCGCAAAGCCGCCGTTTTCCGTCTTGTACCAAAGGGTGAAGGTGTAGTCGTCGCGGCGGAGATCAATGCCCTGCAGCGCGGCAAAGGAGACGTACTCCTCCGCAGCGCCGCCGAAATCGTTTTGCAGGTGCAGCGCACGGCTGCCGTCGTAGCTCTGCACAAAGTCAGGCGAGCCGTGGAGCGCGCCGTTGTTGCCGCTGCCGCTGCGGTCGTCGGTGCTCTGCTCGAAATCGACGCGGAGGACGGGAGATACCGCGGTAAGCTCCGGCTGTACCAGCGCCGCCTCTGTCCTACCCTCCTCATTCCACGGCGAGGCAAGCCGCAGCGTGCTGTCCGCATCGACGGAAAGCGCTGTTTCGCTCGGCAGGGTGCGCAGCAGCGTTGCCTCCGAGCCGCCGTCAACGTACAGCGTCGGGAAGCCCGAGGGGTCGGCGCTGAACTGCCCGCTGTAGCCGTACAGACGCATATAGCTGCCTTCCTTTGCGGACGGAATCGTGTCGCCGCCGAGCAGATTCACGCGGTCGTAGCGGTCCAGCCCCTTCAGCGTACCGCCGGCGTAGTTCAGCCAGTTGAGCGACCGTGTTCCGTTCAGATTCAGCTTTGAATCCTCCCACGCGCCGAGGTTGTCGCAGATGAATTCCGAACCCAGCGTGACGGTAAGCTCACCCAGCGTGGTCGTCTTTTTCAGCGTCGGCGCGTCAGTAAAGCTCTCAAACTGTCCGCCGCGCAGGATAAGCTCCGCCGCCTTCGTGGTGCCGCCGCTCCGAGGAGTCGCATACAGCTTATCGACGCTGCCGCCGTCCATCGTCAGACGGATGAGGTCCGCCGTGCCCGACGCGCCGAGGGTGACATTGCTGTTGATGTACACGTCGCCGGACAGCCGCGCCTCGGTCGTTCCGGTGCCTTTGGTGGTGCTCAGCAGAATTTGCGTAAAGGTCCCGCCCGCAAGGTCCACCCGTACCGATTCGCAGCGAGCGGTCCGTAAGCCGCAGTAGATCGAGAGCTTGGCGTCGGTGTCGGTCATGCTCGTGCGGACGCTGCGCTTGACCGTCAGGTCGGCACCCGAATAGAGATAGGTGTTGATCGAGGTTTGCAGGAGCAGATCGGTCAGCACCGTTTTACCGCCGAAACAGAAGTAGCGGTCGGTAAAAATCAGCGCGGCGTCGGCATAATTCTCCGCCCCGTAGCGGGAGGTCAGCGTCACCGCAGCGGTAAAGGGGTTCTTCTCTAACTCCTGTGACCAATCGCTCGCCTCGGTCCGTCCGCAGACGACGATCGTTCCGCCCGCTGTCCGCGAGAGAAGTGAATACGCCTCGCGCAGCGTTCGGACTGCCGTCTCCGCAGAGCTGCCGTCGCCCGAGCTGCTTTTGGTGCCGTTTACATAGACGACCGTCGGTTGTGCCGCGCCGACGAGCGGCAGCACGGTCAGTACCAGCACCGCCGCCAGCAAAAATGCAAAGAATCGTTTCAAATCAATACCTCCCCGAGAGAGAATGTTATTACCGTGACATTATAGCATCCTTTCCGCTGCGCTGCAAGCATATTGTGCCTGTCCCGCCGCATATACTCTCACAGCGATACACAGCTTAGGGGGTTTGGTCACATGAGGAGAAGCATTGAAGAAAGAGCCTGCGATCTGGCTGTGTACATGATTGACAATCGGGCAACGGTCCGTGCCGCCGCGAAGCAGTTCGGCATCAGCAAGTCCACGGTACATAAGGATCTGATCGAACGGCTGCCGCGGTGCAATCCGGCGCTGTACTGCCGTGTGAAGGAAATTTTGGCACAGAACAAGGCGGAACGGCATATTCGCGGCGGTATGGCGACACAGCGAAAATACCGCGCGGAAAAATAGGGCAGCCGTATCGCGGAGATGCCGTAATACTGATTCTTGATTAAAATATTGAATCAAGAATCCGAGCGTGTCAAAGAACCCTCAGCTATGTCATTCCGAGGAGCGAAGCGACGTGGGAATCTCATGTAAAATGTTTCGAATTCGCCGAAGCATATCGAAATTTCGGAACAATTCTGCGAGATTGCCACGGGTGCAAGCACCCTCGCAATGACAGACTTGGCACTTTTTTGACAGTCTGAGGAGCGCCCGAGTGATCGGGCGCTCCTGTTGCTTTATAAATTACGCTTGGATCAGGAGAAGCTTTGGATATAGCGCATGAGGATCGTGGCGACCTGTGCGCGGGTGGCGTTGCCCTGCGGGTCGAGGTAGGTACGACCGTTTTCGGCAGTGCCGGTGATGATGCCGCTTGCGAAGCACCAGCTCAGCGCTTCCTTGGCGTAGCGGCTGACCTTTCCGCCGTCGGGGAATTGGTCAAGGCTGCTGCGTGCGGAGGTGTCCGCGCCGATGCTGCCGGCATAGCGGAACAGGATCGCCGCCATCTGTTCGCGGGTGATGTTGCCGTCGGGGTCGAAGGTCGTGGCGGACGTGCCGTTGACGACGTTATTGTGCTTCGCCCATGCGACCGCCTTGGTGTACCACTTGCCCGACGGGACGTCCGAGAAATCGTTGGTCCCCTCTACGGGCGAACCGGCATAGCGCCAGAGCACGGTGACGAGCATGGAGCGGGTCATTGCGCCGTCGGGATTGAAGCGGCTGTTGCCGACGCCGTTCATCAGCTCGTTTGCAATGGCGAAGTCAACGCCTGCGTGGTACCATCTGCTCGTGTTGACATCGGGGTAGGGCTTGGACGGGCAGCTTGCACCGCCGTCGCAGTTGCCGGAGGGCTTGGGCGGCTTCGGCGGGTTTTCGCCGTTCGTCGCGCCGCAGCGGGTGCAGGTGCCGTTGACGTAATTGTGACCCAGCGCAGCCGTGCGGTTATCCACATAGCTTTCGCCGCAGGAGCAGGTGTGCGTGGTGTAGCCGCCCTCGGTGCAGGTGGGCTGCTTTACGTCGTCGGTGTAGCTGTGGACGTGGCCCTCGCCGGTGGCGGGGATGACGGTGTTTTCGTTCCGTCTTTCGTGGCAGCGGGTGCATTCCTCGTGCTTATAGCCCGGCTCGGTGGCGGTGGCGACCTTGTCGGTGACCCACCGGAAGTCATGACCGAGCGCGGAGGTGATACCGTCGCGGTAGCTCTCGCCGCAGGCACAAACGTGCTCGGTGTAGCCGCCCTTGGTGCAGGTTGCATACTCGAAGTTGGTTTGATAGTTGTAGTCGTGGACGTGCCCGCCGCCCTCCGTGTCGTACCACTTCAGCTCGCAGCGGCGGCAGTAGTGGCGGATCATGCCGTAATACGCAGAATACTCGTATTCCTCCGTAGCGACGACCTCGTCGTGCCCCAGCGCGGCAGTCTGCGTCGGCTGGGTGAGAGTCAGTCCGCAGAAGGCGCAGTGCGTGCCGCCGGTATAGCCCGGACGGGTGCAGGTGGCCTCGATCGGGTCGTTGGCGACCGCCTTGTGTCCGACGGCAGCGGTGCGGGCGGTCACGTTGGTGTATCCGCAGACGGTACAGGTCTCGCGGGTATAGCCGCCCTCCTGACAGGTCGCGGCGACCGTCTCCGTTACGAGCTTGTGCGCGGCGCAGGGAGCTGTTTCAAAGGCAATCTCATTGTTCACGGCGTAGGTCTGCGCAGCCGTCCCCGCCGTGCCGCGGATGACGAAGCCGTCGATCGTCTTGCTTCCGCCGAGGAAATCGTCCGGGTCGACCGGACGCCAGCCGAGTGCCTGCCAACCGATGTAGATGACGCTCGCGGGGACGGTGACGCCCTTGCCCTCACCGTAGGAGAAGAACGCGCCCTCATCCAGCGCACGCAGACCCTCGTTCAGATGAATTGCCTTGAGATGCGCCGCAGAGAAGGCGTTGTCGCCGACAAAGCGCACGGAATCGGGCAGGACGATGCTCTCACAGGCGCTGCTGTTGAACGCCTCCCTGCCGATGTACTGCACGCCGCCGAGGTCGATGAACTTCATATTCTCCGCGCCCGAGAAGGCGTAGGCATCTACGTATTTGCAGCTCTGCGGGAGGATCAGCCCCGCGAGAGTCGGAAAGTCGAAGGTGGGGTTCAGCTCTATCTGACCCGCGATGAAGGAGTAGGAAACGGAAACCGTACCCTCCTTGAGCGCCAGAACGGTATTCTCCGGCATGGTTCCCTTATAGGCATAGGCGACCTTGCCGAAGTAGACCACGCCGTTCGGCTGATCGTGGAACCAGCCGCAGTTATGGAATGCCCCGGAGCCGACACGGGTCACGTTCGTTTCCAGATCGCCGAAATCCGTCAGCGTGGTGCAGGCGCCGAAGCAGCCGTCGCCGATCTGACGGACGTTTTTGCCGCCTTTGACGGAGCGCAGGCGGGCGCAGCCGCTGAATACACCGTCGCCAAGCGTGATGAGCGAATCCGGCAGCGTCACGCTCTCGAGCGCAACGCAGTCGCTGAGCGCGCCGCCCGTCAGAATGCGGACGTTCTTCAGGTCGATCGACTTGAGGTTGGAATTGCCATCCTTGTTGTTGTAGCGATAGGGGTCGCCGTTGGAGATCGGCCCGCGCACCTCGAGCACGTCGTCGGGCAGAACCACGTGCGCCGTCCTGCCGACGCTAACGCCCTTCAGCGTCGTATTGCCCTTCGGGATGGTCAGATTCTTGATCTGGTAACAGCCGGAAAAGCAGCCCTCCTCCAGAACCGCCGTCGTCGGCAGCTTGAGGTCGGTCAGATGGGCAAGCTTGCGGAGATCGATGTAATTGACGCTCTCCGGAACGGTAAGCTTGGTGATGCTGCCGCAGCCTTCCGTGATGCTGAGCGATTCCAGCCCGTCGGGCAGGATCAGCTCGTTCACGCCGGCCATACCGTCCTTCTCGATGCGCACCATTTTTGTGCCGGGACGGACGGTCAGCTTGGAGGGATATTTTTTCCCCTTGCAGCCGAGGAACACGCTGCCGCAGTACAGCTCCGTGCCGTCGGCAAGCCCCTCGTACCACTTCGAGGTATAGATGCTGGAGTCTTCCATATCGGTCAGCGACTTGGGGAAGGTGAAGCGCTCGATGTTCTCGCAGTCATAAAGCGCCGCGTCCTCCAGCGTGGTCAGCCCCTCGGGCAGGACGAGGCTCGTCAGCCCCTCACAGTCGTTGAAGCCGCCCTCGCCGATGACCTTCAGCCCCTTGTTCAGCTTGACGGAGGTCATGCCGGTGCAGCCGCAAAACGCGTTGTTGTCAATGCGCTCAACGCTGCCGGGGATCTCCACGGAGGTCAGGGAGGTGCATTCATAGAACGCCGACGCGCCGATCAGCTTGACGCTCGACGGAATGGTCACGCCGGTGATGTCCGACCGCCAGAACGCCGACGCGCCGATGACCGTTACCGTGTCGGGGATGACCGGGGTCTTGCTCGTGCCCCTGTAGTCCAAGAGCTGCCCCTGCCAGATGAAGAAGTCCGAGGCGCTGTCGTCATACAGCCACTGCTGGTACAGCTCGCTGAGCTTTCCGGCAAAGGGGCCGACGCTGTAGCCGCTCTTCTCGCCGAACGCGCCGCCGTGCAGGAAGGTGTTCTCGCCGCGGATGGTGATGTCGGACAGATTCTGGCACTTTGCGAAGGCACCCCTGCCGATCTCCGTCACGCCGGCGGGAATGTCGATCTTTTGCAGGTAATAATTATTGTAAAACGCATTTTTGCCGATGGTTTTCAGGCTCTGCGGCAGGACGATCTCCTGTAGCTCAAAGTGGGTCTTCGCTGACCAGTGGTCGTCGTCGTAGAATGCACCGTCCGCGATGTACGTCACCGTTTCGGGCAGGACGACCTTCCGCACGAAGATATTGGGTGTGCTGTAGCCCTCCTCGTCATGGAAGCTGCGGATACCGACAACGGTATAGCCGTCGATGGTCGAGGGGACGGTGACCTCCGCCTCGTAGCCGTAATAGGCGGTGATCTCAATGGTCGTCGGAGAGACGAATGCGTAGGTAAAGCCGTAGCCCGCGTCGCCGGGCAGCTTTTCCTCGCCCGTGATGCCCGCCGCGCTCACCGCCGGCAGCAGCGAGAGCAGCATTGAAAGGGCAAGCAGCAGGGATAACAATGTTCTTTTCATGGCGCCTCCTTGCAGTTCGAAATATTTCGTCCGCCGCAGATTGATGTAACGTGAAACTGCGGAATGGACCAATCTACAGTGTTATCATACTATATTTCCTGCGATTTCCGAGAAAAATTTCCGTTTCGGCAATGACTTTTCGGAAACACCTGTACAAGCGGCACAAAGTACGCTATACTTGTATCATCGATCGACGAAAGCGTGTGGCGGGAAAGCGCCCACAGTGCGTAAGCGTCCGCATCGGTTCTCTCCGATGGACGCGGCGGTTTCACGCGCTTTCGTGTCATTGCGAAGTCGTAGCCGTCGGCGACGAAGGAGCCTTACGGATACGGGCTCTCCGCTTGCCGGTCGGAGCGAAGCGACGTGGCAATCTCGTGCAGGAAGTTCAGAATTCGCCGAAGATTGTAAGAATTTCGAAACAATTCCGCGAGATTGCCACGACCCCTTTGGGGTCTCGCAATGACGGAGCGGGCTTTTTTGACAGCTTTGACAGTCTAAACTGCGTCCCCTGTTTTGGAAAACAGGGGACGCGGCTTATTTTGGTTCAGTCGTTCAGGAGACTATACAGCGGATAGCAGATCAGCTCGTTGCCCTCCGCATCGTAGATGTATGCGGCGCGGTCGTCAAAGCACGAAATCGCCCCGTCGTAGACCATGATGCTGCTGTATTGGTCGCCGATGCCGCGCAGCGTCCGGACCGGCTCCATCTCGGCGTTATAGAGCGTGCAGGTGCTGCCCGTTATGGCAACGAAATAGGGCGTGTCGTCGGCAATGTCGTGGATCATATAATGTCTGCCGCGGAATTCGAGCACCTTCTCCTGCATCCGGTTGTCGTAAACGGCGGTATCGGAAAAATAGCTGTAGCCCTCGTTCAGCGTCGATTTATTGACGGCGATATACGGGAACTCCAAATTCTCCCAATCGCACGGCTCAACGTAGTCCTCCGCGCTGATGGCGACCGGTACACTTTCGCCGGTTTCGAGGTTAAAAAGGGCGTTGCCGTTGCTGCTCTGCGTGATAAAAATATCCGTCAGACCCAATCTCGTCCAGACGCCCTGCGCGGGAAGTGCAAGCTCGTTGCCGTCGCGGTCGTAATAGGTCTGCGAGTAGGGGTCATAGGTGCTGCTGACGTAGCCGACGCCGTCCCACGAGAAATAGGAGGCGTTGGGCACCGTGAAAATCTCGTTGCCCTCCGCGTCGAGCACCTGATAATCGCTGCTCTCCTCCTGCTTCACAAGGAAGCGGTCGGGTGCGTTGTAGCCGATGAGGGAAAAGCTGCCGCCGAACAGATAGCTTCCGTCGGCTTTGAGCAGCGCGGTGGTTTTATCCTTTAATGTGACGCTGATGTACTCGCCCTCGCGGTAGCCGATGTAGGAATACGGTCCGAACTTCAGATTGCCGTTGAGATCGGAAAGATACAGGTCCTCGATCTCCCGACGGTTGCCGTCGCCCCAGTCCTTATACTCGCCGCTGTGCAGTCCGACGACCAGATAATCGCCCACGCAGTCATAATACCAGATTCTGCCGTAAAGACGGTCGGCATACGGCAGCTCCTCCGAGGTCAGCAGCAGCTTCCCGTTGTAGTCGTAGACGTCAAAGCGGGGCGTATCGCTGTCCTCCTGCGGGTAAATGCACATCAGAATATTGTCGCCCCCGCAGACGCGCTCATAGCGGCAGTCCGTGGCAAACGAGCCGTCCTCCGTCGCAATGCCGTTCAGCTCGCTGCCGTCAATATAGCTGTAGCCGCTGTCGCCGGTAATTTCCTCCGGCGAAATTTTGCGGAAGCACCAAATGCCCTTCGTTCGGTCTGCATTGCGTAGCAGGCTGACGCGGCTGAACACGGGATCGGTAACGATACGGCCCTGTGCGTCGGCAAAGGCGTACATCCCCGCGGTGGAAAAGTCCGACTCGCTGACCTTGCCGATGAAGGGATAGAGCGTCCCGTAATCGTCCCGCGCCGTCAGCTCCGGCATTGCCTTGTCGGACAGACGGGTGAAGCGCGGCGTGACGGTCTGCTTTTCGGCGGTGTAGCCGCTGTAGTCCGTGCGGACGGGGATACCGCTTGAGGTCACGGTATATTCCTTCGGCGGCGGCAGGGTAGGGGCAGGCTCGGTTGCCGTCTCGGTCGGCGCGGGCTGCGCTGCACAGCCTGCCAGCAGCAGCGCGGCAAGGAGCAATATCGCAATCAAACGTTTCATGGTGTGTCCCTCCCGTCGGCAGCGGTCAGTCCTTGACTTCCTGCGCGGAAACATAGCCCTCGGCGGCGATCAGACGCTGCCCCTCCTCGGTCATCAGCCATTCGTAAAGAACACGGTTCGGTGCGTCTGCGGCTGCGGAGACAGGCACGACGCAATAGTAGGCGTTCAGATGGGGATACTCGCCGCTGCGGATCGTCTCGGGCGAGGGGGCAACGCCGTCAATGGACAGAATTTTCAAGCCCTGCGCCATCTGCATATCGTTGGCGTAGTAGTAAACGGAGTAGCCGAGGGCGTTTGCGGAGTTGTCGTAGCTCTTGACCGCCTCCATCAGACCGCCCATGCTCGTGACGATGTAATCCTCGGGCGCATCCATGAGCGGCGTGTCCTTCATCACGAGCTTGAGCATCAGCGCCTGAGAGCCGGCGTTTTCGTTGCGCTGGAACGCCTCAATGGGTGCGTCGTTGCCGCCGACCTCGCTCCAGTTGGTGATTTCGCCGGCGTAGATCTTGCGCACCTGCTCGGTGGTCAGATTGTCCACGGGGTTGTCGGCGTTCACGACGAAGACCAGCGCGTCGGTGGCAATCGTCTCGATGTCCGCCTTGAAGTGTGCCGCGTCCATCTCGTCATAGACGGCGGCGTTCGGCTCACCGACGATCAGAATGTCGCAGTAGCCGCTCATCAGATTGCGGAAGGATTGGGTGGTGCGGTTGAATTGGACCAAATCGGTCACTTCCTCGCGGCTCTCGCCCAGTAGGACGCTTGCGATCGCCTCGCCCAGCGGCACCATCGAGGTCGAGCCGTCCATGCGCGGGAAGTTTTCGCGGGTGAAGGTAAAGAGATTGTCCGGCTCGGTGGTCGGCTCGGTCGGGGCTTCGGTGGGCACCTCGGTGGGGGCGTCGGGCGGGGTCGGTACGGCGGTGCAGCCTGCCAAAAGCGCCAGCACCAGCAGCACC
>ENA-ORSL01001098-ORSL01001098.1-human-gut-metagenome-genome-assembly--contig:-NODE-1098-length-23988-cov-4.943801_pt1 | contig 23988 bp, 27 predicted proteins | sample MGYA00242190_ERZ509157 | MGnify/ENA primary metagenome ERZ509157 (study PRJEB26280, sample SAMEA2338664) | human gut metagenome | biome: human gut; feature: human-associated habitat; material: faeces...
AATGTGATGTAAATCTTGTACCTTCAAATGTACCAAAATTCATTTCATGAAGATTGTTTATAATCACAGGTTCTAGATTTCTTCCTTCTAGAATGATTCTAGAAGTTTGCTGGCATCTTCCGCTTGGAGAAGAATATACCGCATCAAAAAAGACATTATTTAACAGTTCTTCATGTGACTCATAATTTCTTTTAGTATATGTATTGTCATTATTTAACTGCCAAAAACTACTTCCAACTAAATTTAATTTTAAATATCTTCTCATAATAAGCACCTCCAAAGCGAATATATTTTATTATACAATTTATTATATGTCAATAATAAATTAAATACACAAATCAAAAAGAGCAATTTTAATTTTAGCTCTTTAAGATATTATAAATTAACTAAATCAAAGTTTGAAATATCTTCATTTATTAATTTAACTGTTTTTTCTAAATCTACATTAGAAAATGCCTTTTTAACTATAGATGAATTTATATAAAATAATTCTGTTCTACATCTTACTACATCTTTAATATTTTCAATACCTATAGATTTAAGATATTTTAATATATTTATTACTCTATTTTCATGAATAATTAACTCATGAACATCTTCTTCATCTAGTTCATCACATAAGTATTTTATTTCCTCTACAGTAAAACCAAAATCCTTAAGATAGTCCATTAGTCATTCCTCCTCCAAGTGAATATGATATTTCACTTTCTATATTTTTTAATACTTCTTCATTAATATAACTACCTTTAGTTATTGCGAATAAAAGCATTTCTTCATTAAATGTATGATATTGTTCATATAAGATACTTGCTATTCTAAGTACTTTAAATCTAGATATAATTTGATCTTTAAACATATAAATAAATCTACTTTTCTTATTTTCATTTTCTAACTTAACGATAAGTGGTAATGATAATACTTCCTCATCATGATCTATTCTATCACTATAATCTACTATCTCTGCATACTTTTCATAATTAGGTATGTCTTGACTCACATCAACAAAATTTTCTGTAATAAAATCAAAAACTTGTTTATCTGTACAATTAATTCCTAATCCAACGTGTTTCATTTGTTCACTAATTGATGTTTTAGCAAAACCACCACCACGTTCTTTATTTACAATAAATCCATAGTATTCATGTGGTCTTGACTTTAATTTTAAATAAGATAAGTATTGAAAGAATCCTTTATCTGAATTTAAAAATCTAGTTGGTGCATACTTAATCAGATTACAATCTTTATCGTTAGAACCTATACCATTTAATATACCAACTTCAACAGATAGATCGCATTTTTCTAATAATCTAGATGCACCCAACATACTTGGTGAACTGTTTTTAGCAACCTCAAAGAAACCATATTTCTTATATATTTCATAGTTTTCTTTAATTTTAATAGGATTTGTTTTTAATAATTTGTAATTAGTTCTATCGGTTAAAGAAACTGGGAATCCCTTACTTTGTAAAAATCTTTCGTTTTCAATCATATCATCATAAGATATAATTTGTGAATCATATTTTAATGTTCCAGGTGTTTTTTGTCCAGGCAAACGCCTAGAATTCTTCTTAGTTTTTCTAATTTCCTTTTTATTTAAATTATTTATCCACACACTTGATGTATCAAAAAATATTTGATATAATTTTCCATCAATACTTAATTGTTCATATCTTTGCATAACATATTCTTTATTACCATAAACAAGTATTGTCAATAATGTAGGTTCAGTAAAATACTCAAGTAAAGTATGTGCTGAGTTAACATTAACGCTCTTCATATATTCTAATATTTCAAGTGCTGATGATAAATTAATATTTCTTTCGATTTCTTCTTTATGTTTTTTACTAACTTTAATAAAGCCATCAGAAAGACCATTATCCTTAAAGAATTTAACAACTTCTTCATATGGAACTGATTCTATTTCTTTGCTTTTAGAAGACATACGCTCTTCATTATATTCTTTGAACTTTATTAACATTTGACTTTTAGTAGTGTAAGATAAATCTTTTGATGAAGTTACAATATCATATACTACTTGAAAATCATCTTCATCTAAAATATCTAAATTATCTGGATCTTTTATTTTTTCAATTAAACACTCAAGTGCTATATATTTTTCTGTTAAAATATCATATTCTTCATTTTCTGATGAGATAACTTTCTTATGTTCACTCATCTTTTCTTTCATTTGAGCTATTAATGACTTCAAATTAGAAATATACGTTTTTAATTCATTTTCTTGTTCTTTAGTGAGTTCTACAGGTAAACCAATTTTTTTAGCATTTAATGTAACAATAATATTTTTTAAATTATTTTTAACATCTCCATACCCATATTCTAATAATATAGCACATACATAATCAGAATCAAATTTAAATGAACTTTCAGTTTTACCATCTAATACATTAAGTAATGTTTCACAAGCATGTAGTTTAGGTTGTAATTTATCATATTCATCCTGACTAGTTCTTTTATTTTTAACAATAGATTCGCACTTATCATAATATTCTTTTGCTTTAATTTCTAAAACGTTATCTAATTTCATAAGTTCACCTACCATTCCACTAATAGATCATACATTTTTAAATATATAGAAAAATCTTCATTTCTATTTTTAAATAAATCATACATTTTTTCTTTATTCATTCCAAGAGCAAAAGATAAATCATCTAAATCAACTTTCTTCTTAGAAATAAGATCTAAACATTCATTCTTAATTTGATTAAACAATATATTTAATTTATCACTCATAATACTGCCTCACTTTCATCAAGTGTCATGTTAAATCTAAGTTCATCTTGTTCTCTAATCATTTTCATTTTTTCTTCTCTACTTATTTTTTTAAAATCTTCTTTAATTTTCTTGATATAATCTATGTATTTTTTCTCGATATTAATTGTTTTACTATATATATTTTTTAAAGTTTCACAAGTTAATAGAAGTACCATATCATCATCAAGTCTTACATATGAACAACCAATATTACCTGATTTATTTACTAATATCGGTGTTATTGTTCCATTAACTAAAGAAGATTTAATTCCACCTTTTATAGAGTCATATTGACCATTTTCAAGTTTATTTATTAATATTTCTATTCTCTTTTTATCATCACTATCAAACTCTGACATATCAAATAATAACCTACCATGAGTATCAGTAAGATATAAGATATTTGAAGGTTTTTGAGGCTCTTTACTTTGCACTATCTGAGTTTTAATATTGTTTGCTTCAGTTATTATTGCTTCCATTTCATTTAAACAAATTTCATATAATTCTCTATCAGATATAGTTCCATTTGTATTTATAGTTTTAATATCTTCAATTGATTTAGCAATACAATATAGGCAAGCAATCATAGCGCCTTCTTTATATGAATAATTTCTAATACATTCTAAAAATTCTTCTCCACATGCCTTAACTGCTTCAAAATGATAACTTAATTGACTGGCATTTTTACCTTCAAATAGATAATAAAATTCATTCTTAAGTTCATTTGCTTGCTTTGACAATTCATTAAACCTTGCCACTAAGTCACTAAAATCTACTGTTTCTTCCTTAGTCTCTACAGAAGATATAATGCTTTCTAATGATGGTGTTGTTTCTTTTTTAACAAACTTTGTACTTTCAAATGCTTTTAATGCAAGCAAATTCAATTTATCTTCTTCAGATAAATCACTTGCATTTAATAAAGAAACATAATAATCAAAATCAACTTCCTTATTATCAATTATATTTTTAACTTTATTTATTTCATCTAATAATTCTGCTTTTTTAATATTATTACTTTGAACACGATTAGCACTATTTAATATATCGCTTCTTTTTATAGCATTTATAGCATTATAAACTTGTGGAGCTTCATATGCACCAGCATCTAAATAAAATTTTATTATTTCAAATTGTTTTAATACTGACTTATCTAATCTAGTAACAGTATCTTTATATTTTAACATCTCCCTAGCAGTCATTACTTCTCTAACTTTAGTAAGTTCAGTTTCAGCCTCGAGTTCCATAACAACTGCATCTAATGAACTTTGAAGTTTAAATAGATAAAATTTTAAATAATCATTAAAGTTTTTAACCGCCGTATTTGAAGATTCAATATTATACATACTACTACCTCACTATTCTTTAATAATTATACCATATATCGAATTATATAACAAGAAAAAAACTCACTAAATGCTAGTAAGTTCAATTTCTTTTTCTTTAAATTTTTCTTCAACAATTTTATTATATTTATTTATTAAATCTTGTACTATTTCTAAACACATGTCTTTTTCATCATCAGTCATTTCACTCTTTTTGATTTTATTATTTTCATCTTGTCTTACATTTCTAAGAGCAATTTTAGCCTCTTCTGCCATAGCTGATGCTTGACGTACATAATCTTTTCTTGTTTCACCAGTTAGCTCAGGAACAGTAAGCATAATCACCTCTCCATTATTAGTTGGAGCTATGCCTAGATTTGCCTCATATATTGCCTTTTCCATATTCTTTAAAGATGATTTATCAAAAGGTTTAATACTAAGTACTCTTGCTTCAGGAATACTTATAGTAGCTAAACTTTGAATAGGAGTTGGTGTTCCATAATAATCAACCATAATACCATTTAAAATATTAGGGTTTGCTCTACCTGCTCTAATAGTTACAAATCTACTTTCTAAATTTTCTATTACTTTATTCATTTTATTTTTAATTTCATTTTCATCAATCATAGTTTTCCTCCATTAATATTATATAAATAATTAAGTATCAAATCAACTAAAAAGTACACATTTGTGTACTTATGATTAATCTTTTATTATTAGTTTTTCGCCCTCATTTAAATATATTTTATACATACCACTTTTGTTACAAATGTATTCAAGTAATGTATCATCTATTGTAGGATTAACTTCTTCTTTTATAGGTTCTTTTTTAATAGGTTCTTCCACTTTAATGTCCTCACTTTCTAATAACATAGGTTTATATTTATTTAATGTGTTTTTACCAACCACTTGATTTTTAGTATAATATGTATATTTTAATGGGTTTACTTTACTACCATTTATAATTACTTCGTAATGGCAGTGTACTCCGAATGAATATCCAGTATTACCCATAATTCCAAGAATATCACCAGTTTTTACTTTATCTCCAACCTTTACTCTTATACTATCATATTTTAGATGTGCCACTAATGTAACAACACCATCACCATGATTTATTTTAATATAATTACCATATGTTTTACTTGATGTGTTTCTAGTCCTAACAGTATTTTTTACATAGGTAACTACACCATCATATGGCGCTAAAATCATATGATTAGGTCCACCATTACCAGTACTCCAACCCATATCAATTGCTTTATGAGATGATTTATATCCTTGGGTTATCCCAATATAATCACATGGAAATATTAATTTCATATCTAATCCCTCTTAATCTCTGTGATTCCTTGTAATTTAGAATATGATGCAAATATTTTATCCTCAAATGCTTTATATAAAGAATCTGCTCCAAGAAAACTAAAAAGTCCTACCCATAAAGACTCCATAACATTATATTTAGTAAATGATAATGTAAAAACAACACCAAATAACATAGATACAAAAAATGAAATATATAATAAACATGAGTTACATTTTATTATAGATGCAGTCTTAATCTTTTGAACAAATGCTGTACTTAATATACTAGAGGCGCAAGCTATAACAAGCAACATTTTAATTAGATCAATATTCATATTTCTTCACCCATTATATTTTATTATTAAAAAAGATTATTGAGTATTATAGTTATACTAATAATCTTTTTTATTTGGTATTACTCCTCTTATACCACCTCTAGGATTTTCTATATCATTAAAATATCTAGGTATTATGTGCATATGTACATGCATAACGCTTTGACCAGCACTTATTCCACAGTTACATCCAATATTATATCCATCGGGTTTATATTTATCATCAAGGAATTTCTTACACTTATTAAGTAAATCCAAAATAGATATTTTTTCTTCTTCATTTAAATCAAAAAATGTTTCTTTATGACATTTAGTTATAATAAGCATATGTCCCTTACTAACAGGAAATTTATCAAAAAAAGCAACTGCATTTTCATTTTCAAATACAGTTTCTATTTTTTTACAAAATACGCAATCCATATAATCACCAAATATATTTTAACAAAAAAATATAATCCCATCAATAGGACTATATTTATCTAGTTAAAACATGCTTTTTAATTTCTCTATCTGATGTTAATATATAACAATATGTATAATCTATAATACCAGACTCTATTTTATAATTATTATCATTAAGTCTATTTCTTAAATCTTTTAATTGTTTAATTCTTTTTTCAATATCTTTATCATAAATACTACCGTATACACCAACAGTAATATTATTTCCTCTATTGTGTAACATATCCCAGTTTCTAATATCACTTTCAGTATAAGGATTATGAGTTACAAAATTATTTATATTTGGATTAACAGGTTTTATTCTTCCACCAGTTAGAATAGCTGGTCCATGACCAAAACCACGAGCAGAAAATTCACCATCAATAATTGAAGTATTATTTTTATTCTCTAAATTATTAGAATAAGGTGTAATAATAGATGCTCTTGTTCCTAATGCTAATGTATCATACATACCCTTACCAACTTCAACACTATCACTTGAATATGCAGAATCATTCATACAACTTACTAATGCTAAATATTTACCACTTGTAAGTTTATTCTCTTTTATCCATTGACAAAATTCATTGATAAAATTTTTAGAATTAACATCAATATGTTTAATACCTCTAGCACTTGCAAATTGTTCAATAAGTTTATTTAAATATTTTTCCATAACCACTTTACCTTTCTTTTTTAATAAAAATAGAGACCTATTAACACAATAGGTCTCTAAATAGTTACAAGTTGCCAAACCCCCATTGTCTCATAACTGCGTATATTATACACCATATTGAAGTAAAAGTCAACTTATTTCGCTTTGTTATATTATTTAAAGTGTACATATTTTATTGATACTCAATAAATACTTTATTAAAATCCTCGTGAACTTCCTCCACCACCAGATGAGCCTCCGCCTCCGGAAAATCCACTTCCAGATGATGACCAACCACCAGATGAGCCTCTGCCACCAAATTTTGAAGGATATCTACCAGTTAAATAAGAAATTTCTTTAAAAAATATATATATTATCCATCCAAATGATTTAAAAAACACCATTGAAATCATCCAAATTAATAATAAAATCGAAAAAATGGTATATACTTTGCTTATCTTCTTTTTTCTTCCTTTGCTTGCTTCTCTACAATATGTACCTTGTAAAATACCAATAATAGAAAAAATAACAATACCCATTAAAGTAATATTATCATAATCATTACTGTTATTAATAGCAGATATATTTAAAGTATCATTTGTCATTTCAATGCCATAATATTCACAAATCTTTTTATAAAAAGCTGTATATCCAGTTTTAATACCTGTATTCCAATCATTTTTTTTCAAATATGGAATAATATATTCATCTTGATATCTTCCAGTAAGGCCATCAGGAAGCACTCCTTCAAGTCCATATCCAACTTCAACTCTAAATTGTCTTTCTTCTAAAGCTAACAATAATAATAATCCATTATTATTTTCTTTATTGCCAATACCAAAATTTCTAAATAATGTAGTTGCATATTCTTCTAAATTTTTACCTTCTAAATTATTAACAGTAACAACAACAATTTGTGCTCCTGTTTTATTAGCTAAGTCAACAGAACGACCCATAATATATTCTTCTACATCAGAATCTATTATATTTGCATAATCATTAACATAAAAATCAGTAGTTGGTTTAACCAAAGCAAAACAATTTAAAGGAAAAAGTACCAACATTAATACTATAAATAATTTCTTTTTCATACTAGAACTCTACATCAGGAACTGCAGTTTTTCCTTCTTCAGCTTTAAAATATTCAGCTTTTTCAAACTTAAACATAGAAGCTAAAACATTATTAGGAAATTTAACAATTAAAGTATTATAAGATTTTACAGCATCATTATAATCTCTTCTTGCTGTTGATATTCTATTTTCAGTACCAGCAAGTTCATCTTGTAAATTAATAAAATTAGTATTTGCTTTCAAGTCAGGATAATTCTCTACTATTACCATTAATGAATTAAGAGCATTAGTTAATTCATCATTAGCTTTTGCTTTTTCTGTTAAACTTTTAGCACCAACTAAATTTTCACGAGCTGTAGTAATCGCAGAAATAACTTTTTCTTCGTGTTGAACATATCCTTTTACAGTATTTACTAAGTTTGGAATCAAATCTGCTCTTCTTTCTAAAGTAACTTCAACATCACTACTCTTAGTATCAACATTTTCTTTGCTACTAACCATTCTATTATAACTAGAAATACCGCTAAGAATTAATATTACTAAAATTGCTCCAATAACTAAACCAATAATTGTACCTTTCTTCATTTTATCACTCCTCCTATAATAATATTATAACATAATTTTTTTTTAAAAAAAATAAACTTATGAAATATAATTTTTTACATCATTGACAAGTGTACAACATCACTAAATGTATTTATCTTTTTCTATTAATTTTTCCTTAATAACATCTTTTTGTTTCCCATATCTCGGAGTCATTTTCTCAATAAGTTGGTTAATTCTAATACAAAATGATATTTTTGTAAATTAATACTATAATTAATTTCATTTTTCCCTATACATAAAACATTCTTTATCATGTGAATAAATAACGCCTATTGCTTGTAAATAAGAATATATTATTGTTGAACCAACAAACTTCATACCTCTTCTAATCAAATCCTTAGATATCAAATCAGACAAATCATTTGTTACTTTGCCTATTTCATAAAGTGTTTTATTATTAGTAAATGTTATTAAATAATTGTTAAAACTTCCATATTCTTTTTGTATATTCTTAAATATTTTAGCATTATTTATACTAGCTTTTATTTTAAGTTTGTTTCTAATAATCTTTTTATTTAACAATAATTCATTAATCTTATCTTCATCATAATTAATTATTTTATTTATATCAAAGTAATCATATACTACTTCAAAATTATGTCTTTTGTTCAAGACACATTCCCATGACAAACCTGCTTGAAATGATTCAAGTATTAACATCTCAAATAAATATTTTTCATCAGAAGAAGGTATTCCCCATTCCGAATCATGATACTCTACATATAAAGGATTAGTTTCATTACACCATTTGCATCTCATATAGACACCTCTGTCATAAGTATATCAAAAACTTCTCAATTATACCATAATAAAAGACTAAATAATTAGTCTTTGTTTTATTTCAGTTAAATTAAAGAAAATAACTATAATTAAAATTAATTCTTGTCCAATTCGATAGTAGAATGTGTGTTATATTACCTAGAGATTTCTATCTCTTTTAATTATAAAGTGCAGATTTATATTTACTCCAATTTCAATCCTGTTTGCTTTAAATATTCATTATGAATATTTCTTAAATAGTCATCTAAATATAATAGCCCTTTTGCATATATATCATTAGGTATTCCATAATATGAAGCAGCCATTCCACCTGTGATAGCGGCTATGGTATCACTATCTCCACCTATAGATATTGCATTTCTTATTGCATCTTCATAATCGTATGACTCTAAAAAGCATTGAATTGAAGCCTTAGCAGTGTCTAAAGATTTAATGATTATTTTTTTCTTTGATTCTGCTAAGGAATTAACAGTTTCATTTAATTTAAAATAATTTTCTTCAATATATTTTTTTATATCCTCTTTTGTTTTTTTATTTTTAATCAAATAAATTACTGTGCAGACTGATTCAGCACCTTTAATACTTTCTTCATGATTATGAGATAAATTAGTTATTATTGAACAATACTTTTTTATATCTTCTAAATTATCCGAAAACATTGGTATAGAACTTATTCTCATAACAGCTCCATTGCCATAACTTCCATAAGGCTCATGTTCTTCGCTTAACAACCACTTTAAAAAACTAGGTCCATATCCACATTTAGGATATTTTCTTCCAATTTTTGTCATTGTTTCAACAGATACTTTTTTTAAATTTTTATAATTTTTATTGCAATTCAAAAATGATTTTGTAACTGCAAATGTCATAACAGTATCATCTGTAAATCTATCATTTTTATTAAATAAACTAAAATTCTTTTTTGTTTTGCAATTTGATATTTCATACACTGAACCAATAATATCTCCGATAGAACTTCCGATTACAGGATCTTTAATCTTAGGCACTATTAAATTATCAAATTTTAATGTTAAATCCATTAAATATTCTTTCCTTTTTAGATTTTCTAACCATGATTTTGGAATGTCATTAATTCCATAAATTATACCTGCCATAGAGCCTACTATTGCACCGATTGTATCAGTGTCTTGTCCTAAGTTAATAGCACCGATAATTGCTTGTTTAAAACTATTTGTATTTAATAGTACCCATAAAGACGCTTCCAAAGTATCCACAACATACCCTCTAGAACTAATACTATCAAGTTCATATTTTTTTATATCGTCATTTAATATTCTTCCATAGGCATCAATAGATTCTTCACTGTAAGAGGAATAATCCAAATCTTTTATTTTTGAATAACTTTCTTCTTTTGATAAACCACTAAGTAGATACATTACAAATCTAACATATATATAACACCCTAATTTGCTTATATCATGTCCATGAGTTAGCGAAGATATTTCATTAGTTAATTTAATAATACCAGGTTCATCTAATTTTTTATAAAATGAATATAATGCCACTGGCAAGATTCTCATTAATGATCCATTCCCATTAGAATCAATTGATTTACTTCCACACTCAATTGGAATTGTATTTCCTTTATCATACTTTCTTATAGCTTTAAGACAGGTTCTACCTATATCAAATAACTCACCTGTAGGAGTAAATTCTCCATTCATAACCCACTTAATATAATTTTTCATTATATCATCATAATCAAATTTATTATTTTTATTAAAAGATTCAATTTCACATATTGTCATAGTGGTATCATCAGACCAAGAACCAACCGGGACATCATGTGAACCGTATCCAAGCATAGAAGTCACTGGGTGTTCTATTAATTTCTTTCTAATAGAAAATTCCAGCGGCACTCCCATCGCATCACCCATAGCAAGCCCAATAACAGAATCAACAATTTTTGACATTTTTATCACCTTCATTTACATTATATATCATTATTTTTAAAAATGCAATGTATAATTTACTTGACATTACATATTTTTCATGTTATTATACTTCTCGAAAGGGAAAATAACAAATGATAATTAATAAAGTTTCCGAATTAAGAAAAGAGAAAAATATAACTCAAGGCCAATTAGCTAATGAATTAGGTGTTTCAAGACAAACCATTATTTCATTAGAAGATAATAAAAGTAATATTTCATTATATTTTGCAATGAAAATTAGTAAATTTTTTAATAAGCCTATCGAGCAAATATTTATACAAAAGGATATGATTAATTATTTTAATAACAAAGCTACAACTGTTGAAGGAATAAGACAGTTGTACGGAAAAAACACAATAATTATAAAAGGAACTATTGTATTTAGATGCAGTACAGAAGTATTAGAAGAAGGACCGGAATGTTTATTAAATTTTGAATTACCAAACTATGGGAAAATGAAAAAATTTGTAGTAATAAACGATAAAGTATATGAATTAATTGCTACACGTGATTATAATAATAGAAATGATATTGTTAAACACACAATTGGAGAAATGGTAGATATTAATCCAAACTGTATTAACTTTAATGCTAAAGCATGGAATCATAAAGATAGAAAATCGCAATAGCGATTTTTTCTTTTAAATCAGTTTAGAATATAAACAAAAAAAGATTGAAATATGAGATAAAAGTATCTATTTCAATCTTTAAAATAATATTTTTACTTCAATTCAGAATTAGAAGCAATAATATTTAAACATTCTTTTTTTAGTTTTTTATATAAATTATAGGATTTACGGTATTTAAAGTAAATTACTTTCTATCCCCAAATTTGATTGTGGCTTGTGACCCATAAACCAAAGGAAACCGATTTGGAGCGGCCTTTCGCTCCAGGAGACTAAAATGGCTTAATTTTTTATTTTTAATTTTCTAAATAAATATATAAATATATTATTTTTTTCATTTAACTTATTTTCTTTTTTCAATTCACATATTTTTTTATTCATTGAAAAATTAATCCTACATTTATACCAGGTTCTTTTGAAACTTGAGTTTGACTTTTAAAATTTTCTAAAACAGGTTTTATTATTTCATATTTTTCTTTTTCAGTTCGTATTACTTGTTTTTGACCTTTTGTAGCCATAGAATCATATCCTTATAAATATTATAGCAAAAATAAAATCATACTCTTTTTTTCGTGTACACTTTTATCTTACAACTTCACATAAGCTACTTTCTTTGAACAACATAAGTTAAATAAAAAAATAACGCTGACAAGACGCTATTTCTAGTTTGAATCAACTTTGATTTTAGTCGAATCAAAGTCGCTTGCTTTTTTGAAGTTTTCTTTCTTCATACGATCGTATACTTAATAATAACAAGACCAAATTACTTCTGGCATTCATTCGTGCACCTTCATATAACAAAATATGATAAGAAATTTTAATAAATAAACACAGTGTAGATTTATTAAGATTAATTGCAATATCTTTATTAAGTGATTTTATTATAGCATCCATTTTTTATATTACAATAGGTTTTCTTGAATTTAATTTTTCTTAATAATTTCTTAATATTTTATAAGATATTTGTTCCAATTAACATATAAATTTCACACCATATTCAAAATAATTTTATATAATTTATATGAGGTGAAATATTAATATTATAATAATAGATAAAGATGAAATATTAATGAAAGAAATATATAATTGTTCTTTAAATAAAAATTTTAATTTAATTTATTGTAACGATATAACTAATATAAAAAAATTAATTAGCAACAAAAATCCAGAAACAATTATTTTTGATCTAGACAATTTAAGTAATAATAAAATTAAATCTTTTAAATATGTAAGATCTTTAACCAACAAACCTATCATTGTTATATCTTCTAATAATACAGATGATATAGTTTTATTCTTTTCTTTAGGAGCAGATGATTATGTAGTAAAACCACTAAGTGTAAAAGAATTAATTATGAGAATTCAGGCAATATATAACAGAAATAAATAAAACTTTATCATTTTACACTTGATAAAGTTTTATATTTTTTAATACTTACTATTTAATTTCAATATGTTTAATGTTTTTATTTTCAATAGTTTCTTCTTTTTTAGGAATTTCAATTTTTAAAAGACCATTTTTAAATTCAGCTTGAATATCTTCTTCAATCACATCTTCTCCTACATAGAATTTACGAGAGCAAGCTCCATAAAATCTTTCTTGGCGAACAATTTTACCATCTGTTTCATCTTTATTTTCCTTTTCAGATTTTGCTGATATTTCTAGATATCCATTATTTAATGTTAAATTGATATTCTCTTTTTCAAATCCAGGTAAATCAATATCTACGATATATTTATCATCCTTTTCTCTAATATCAGTTCTCATTAAATCTCTTGTTCTTCCTTTAAAAAATTCATCTTCAAAAAAATCATCAAAGAAACCAAATCCATTTCTTCTTGGTACTAACATCATATACATCATCTTCCTTTCTTTTTTATATATTTTTTAATACCTTTTATTATTATTAACTTAAATTATATACTATATTACTATAATTTATTTTGACATTATTTCTGTCATTAAATTACTTATTTCTGTTGGATTTTCAATAGATAATCCTTCTATTAATCTTGCTTGGGCATAAAGAACTTTAGCATACTTTTTCAAAGTTTTTTTGTCTTCTTTATAAAGTTCATTTAATTTTTTAGCAATTTTATGTTTTTCATTAATCTCTAACACTTTTTCTGCACTAATTTTATTATCTATTGGCATAGAATTTAAAGCTTTTTCCATTTCTACACTTATTTCACCAGCACTAGATAAACATACTGGATGGTTAGATAGTTTATTAGTGAATCTAATATCCTTAATTTCAGGAATTGCCTCTTTCATTATATTAAACATATCTTTTGATTTTTCATTTTTCTTTTTTAGTTTTTCTATTTCTTCTTCAGAATCTAATTCTAATGAATCAGTACAAACATTTTTAAATTCTTTATCTGCATATTTGTTTAACATTTTAATAGCGAATTCATCCACATAGTCTGTACAATATAGAACTTCATAACCTTTGTTTTTAACTGCTTCTACTTGTGGAATTAAGTCAACTTTATCAACTGTTTCACCACATGCGTAATAAATGTTTTTTTGTTCTTTTTCCATTCTTTCAGTATATTCTTTTAATGTTACAAATTGTTTATCTTTTGATGAATGAAACATTAATAAATCTTTTAATTTGTCTTTATTCATTCCATAATCATTATATACACCATATTTAAGTTGCATACCAAATGCATTATAGAATTTTATATAATCTTCCCTAGCATTTTTTTGCATATCTTCTAATTCTTTTAAAACCTTAGTTTCAATATTTTTAGAAATAGTTGCTAATATTCTATTTTGTTGAATAGTTTCTCTTGATATGTTTAATGGTAAATCAGAAGAATCAACAACACCTTTAATAAAACTTAAATAATCTGGAACTAAATCAGGACACTTTTCCATTATTAGAACGCCGTTAGAATAAAGTTGTAAACCTTTTTCATATTCTTTAGTGTAATAATCATATGGCATATGTGAAGGAATGTATATTAATGATCTAAATTCAAGAGTTCCTTCTGCTTTTGTATGAATATGTCTTATAGGTTTCTCATAATCAAAGAATTTATCAGAATAGAATGTATCATATTCTTCATCCTTTATGTCTTTTTGATTTCTTTTCCAAATTGGAATTAAATCATTTATTACTTCATCATGAGTTACTGTTTCGTATTCATCTTTATCATCTGGGTTTACTTTTTCTTTTAAATGCTGATGAGTTACTTCCATTTTTATTGGATAAGTTATATAATTACTATATTTTTTTATCAAACCTTGAATTTCATAATCCTCTAAGAATTTACTATATTTTTCATCATCTGTATCTTCTTTTATTGTTAAAATTACATCTGTTCCATAGTTTTCTCTTTCATCTTTTTCAATGCTATATCCTTTAACACCTTCGCTCATCCATGAATAAGCTTCGTCACTTCCATACTTCTTAGATACAACTTTAACTTTTGATGAAACCATAAATGCTGAATAAAATCCAACACCAAATTGTCCAATGATATCAATATCTTTTTTCTTTTTATTATTTTCTTTAAAATCTAAAGAACCACTTTTAGCTATCGTACCTAAATTGTTCTCTAATTCCTCTTTAGACATTCCGATTCCATTATCTGAAATTGTTAAAGTCCTCTTATCTTTATCTACATCGATGCGAATATTAAAACTACTTGTATCAATTTTTATTTCGCTATTTGTTAGTGATTCATAATGAAGTTTATCTAATGCATCGCTTGCATTTGATATTATTTCTCTTAAAAATACTTCTTTATTAGTATAAATAGAGTTAATCATTAAATCCATTAACTTTTTTGATTCTGTTTTAAATTCTTTTACTTTCATATTTTCCTCCAAATGTTCTTAACTTAATACTTTTAAAAATTTAACGATTTCTTTTTCAGTTAACACTTTTCCTTGACTTATTACCTTATCATTTATAATTAAAGCTGGAGTGTTAGTTATATTATAATTCTTTATACTTCTTTCATCCTCCTCTATTGTTGGAGTTACATGCATTTTTAAACTATCAATTGCTTTATTTAAATTTTTCAAAAGTTTTATTCTATTACTTGATTCACTACCTATTATTTTAACATCCATAAATTATTACCTTCTTTCTTCTATAATACTATTCATATTACAACACTTTTTCTCCAGAATAATTACAAATAATCTTTTGTTCAATTTTGAACTATCGTCTTAAATTTTAAGTCTTTTTTCAAAGGCTCTCTTTTTAAGTACAATTTAATTATACCACTTAAATTAGCAATGTCAATATTAGAGTGCTAATTTTTAAAATTTATTTATCAAATCATAAACATTCTTTTTCATTTGTTCTAATACCCTATTAAAAGTTTCTAAATCATCCTTAGGAATTCCTTTTGTTATAGTACGATTAATAATTTCTTCTCTTGTTCTTAAATCATCTAATAAATCATTTGCTGTATCACTTATATATAATCGTATTATTTTTTTATCTAATTCATCTTGAATTCTAATAATTATATTCCCTTTTGCAAGTGAATCTATCGATTTTGATATATGTGATTTTGTTGTAACTAAATTTTCAACTATTTCAGATGCTGTATTGTTTGCTTTATTCTTATCTAAATATAATAGAAACATTATCTCATTCATTGTTAATCCATACTTAATTCTTAAATCATCGAAAGAATTATCATATAATTTTTTTATAACTTGTGCTTGAACTGGTATTTTCATGTTTGCTCTACTCCATTCTATAAAATTGTTAGTATTTCATTTACAAACATTATACCACGAATATTTTATTTTTTTATTATTCTACACTATTTTATTATAAATTATCTCTTCTATGAGGTGCATAGTTTTGATATTTACCTTTATTATTATGTTTTTTACTATTCCATATTTTATCTGCTTCTTTTGCCCAACAAGCAGCATATTTATCACATTTAGAACATAAATGTTCAACATCTTCAAGTAATTCTAAATCCGTACTTTTTGCTCCCGTATCCTTAACTATCTTTCTTAATTTTTCTGGATTTTCAAGCATTGGATAAGGTCTCAAATGATTTCTATTAAATGGTTGTTCATTATAATAAGCCATAAATAATGGACTTTGTAAAATTTCTAAAATTGACTTATCACGAATATTTGAATCAGAATAATGTATAAATACACATGGTTCAGCATCTCCAGCAGAATTAATATGAAAATAATTTCTTCCTGCTGCTATACATCCACCAACAAACTCACCATCATTTTGAAAATCCATTGGAAATAATCCAATATCTGATTTATCTGAACGAATTTCTCTAATTCTTTTAATCATATACTTTCTTTGTTCTACAGTTGGCATCAGTTCTGGAACAGCATTATTTCCAACTGGCATATAATGGAAGTAGAATGAATATCTTACACCATTATCTACTAACATGTTTAAGAATTCATCTGAAGTAACTGTTTCAACATTATCTCTTGTATAACATATAGATGCTCCAAACAAGATACCATATTTTTTAAGCAACTTCATTGCTTTCATAACATTTTTATAATGACCATTTCCTCTTCTTCCATCATTAGTTTCTTCAAAACCTTCAATAGATAATTGGAAAACTATATTACCAAGTTTTTGAACTTCTTTACAGAAATCCTCATCAATTAATGATGAATTTGTATAAATAGAGAATTCTACATCATTATGTTCTTTAGCTAATTTTAAAATATCTTTCTTTTTTACTAATGGTTCTACACCTGTTAGCATATAAATATAAACGCCAAGTTCTTTACCTTCTCTTACAATTTTATCCATATCATCATAAGATAAACTATATTCGTGTCCATAAGTACCTGCCCAACATCCAATACAATGCATATTGCAAGCTGAAGTAGGATCAAATAATATTAACCATGGAATATTACATTTATATTTTTCTCTATTTTCTCTAATAGTTCTTGTCCCATTAAATGCTGCACCATATCCTAAATTCATCACATTTTTTTCAAAACATTAGGATAATGATTCTACTATTTTTAATTTTTGTAATGGAGTAACTCTAGCAAATACAAATTTTCGACGAATGAAATTATCAAAGCTCTTTTCATCTTTTTCAAATTTTTCATCTACTTCTACACCAGTTGTTACTTCACTATAATCATTTGTAAGTTTTAAATCTTTAGCAATTGAGAATGCAGTAAGTGGATGATCCCCAGTAATCATTAAAACCTTAATACCTCAGGCTTTGTATATAAAATTCGCATTTTTCATTACCTCCATTTTCCGTCGCATAAAAGCAAAAAAAGACTAAGATTTGCGACAATATTTGTCATCTTAGTCTTTATTTTTCTTAAAATATTAATTTTTTGCCTTTATGTTATCTAATGGAAATAATGACTTATTTCAATAAGTAACGCTATTTTAAGGAATTATTAGTTTTGCTTTTCAATTCCAGCCTTAATAGCAGCTTGACTCACCATTCAACTCACAACAAAGATACCCTCAACAAAGGTCCAAAATATTTTACTCAAAAATATCAATTTTGATTAATCTAATTTTGCAATGGCATCTTTAATTTTTTGAGTTAATTCTTCTTGCTTTGATGCACCCATTTCATCAGATACTCTTATTACAACAGTACCAACAACAGTATGTTTTCCATTTGATAAAATGCTTCCATCAAAACTCGCTAAATAAGTATCTCTTTTTTTAGCATCCTCTTCAGTGGAATAAACTTCGATAGAACCACCACATTCTGTTCCTTTTTCAATAACATCATTAGTATCAAATTCGCTTTGGTTAACAAGACTACTTTCAAAATATACAGTCGATGTATATCCTCCAGATTTGTTTAACTTACCATTTGGATCATTATCTTCAGTAACTGCAGCAAAGTTTGTTACTGTTTCAACTGAAGCTATTCTCTTTTTAATATAATCTTCACTAGGATTATTAAATTTTTCCATTTGTTTGATGCTGATATCATATTTTTTTGCCATTTCATTTACGGAATTAATTTCTTTACTTAAATCTGGTTTTTTATCCATTTTTTTATTTACTTTTTTTATTTCGCTAGTTAAAAATGGCTTTTTTTCAATAATAATCATCTTTTGTTGTGCAGCTTTCTTAACTTTTTTTGCCTCGCTTGGTATATTTTCATCATATGTCTTTTTAGATGAATTAATATACTTATCAAGGCTTCCAATACTATCTTCTAATTTTTTGTTTTCTTTTTTTATTTTTGATGTTATTGTTTTATACTCATTTGAAGCTTCTAACCACGGCTTAACTATAAATATTGCCAATAATGCTAATATAATAACCACAATTATTGAAATAATTATTACTTTTTTCTTCACACTCATCTTCCTTTCTTTATTATAAATATATCATATATTTGACAAAATTCAATCTTTATTTATTATTTTATAATTCAAATATCATTATAAAAAGTATTCTCTTTCTTGAGTTTCTCTTTTTATCTTTTTTTCTAATTTAAATACATCTACATTTAATTTCCATTCAATATAATCTTTTAAACTAATTTCGTTATTATTAAGTTTTTGATTCATTACTACCCATGCTTTTGTATAATACTTTAAATATGTAATACTATCAAACCATACATTATTTAAAGTATTTATATTCATTTTATATCCTGGTATTAATTCTTCCATCCATATGTTTGTATATATTAAGTCATTTGGATTTGTATAGTCATATGGTTTTATAGCATTAACACTTACATTTAATATCTTTGCTAATTGTTCTAGTCTTTCTTCTTTTGGTATTCTTTCATTTGTTTCATATCTTGTTATATGTCTTCTCCTCCTATCATCAGTAAATCCTAGTTTACCTGCCAACTCATCTTGTGTCATACCTCTAAGTTGTCTTACATAAGCAATTCTTGCTCCTTGAGATAAATCTTTTAATCTTTGTCTTATAAATTGTTCCATATATATATCATCTCCTTTTATTATTTATAGAACAACACAAAAAGAGACTAGTTTTTTCTAGTCTCTTCAATATAAATATCTATTTTTATTTCTTGGCCTCTTCTTAATTTTTCTGGCCTTAAATTTAATTCTAACAATTGTTTTCGAATATCATCTTCATTTAAAATAATAGAAAATGCATACCAAAAACTTTTCTCACTTCTTACTTCTTTTGGCCCGCTTTGATGGCAGCTTGTGCAGCAGCAAGTCTGGCAATAGGAACTCTAAATGGACTACATGATACATAAGTAAGTCCTACGTTATGACAAAACTCTACAGATGATGGATCTCCACCATGTTCACCACATATTCCAAGTTCAATATTAGGTCTTGTTTTCTTACCTTTTTCTACAGCTATTTCAATTAGCTGTCCTACTCCTTTAGTATCAACTCTTGCGAATGGATCACTCTCAAATATTTGTTTTTCATAATAATCATTTAAGAATTTACCAGCATCATCTCTACTAAATCCATATGTCATTTGAGTTAAATCATTAGTACCGAAGCTAAAGAACTCTGCATCTTCTGCGATTTCATCAGCAAGTAGCGCTGCTCTTGGTATTTCAATCATAGTACCAATCATATATTCAACTTTATAGTCTTGTTCTTCAAATACTTTTTCTATTGTTTCAACAACTATATTTTTAACAAATTTTAATTCTTTAGGATCTCCTACTAAAGGTATCATAATTTCAGGTTTAACTTTAATACCACTCTTTTCAACATTAATTGCAGCTTCTATTACAGCTCTTGTTTGCATAACAGCAATCTCTGGGAATGTTATAGAAAGTCTACAGCCTCTATGTCCCATCATAGGATTAAATTCGTGTAAACTATCGATTTTAGTCTTTAATTCTTCAAATGTTACGCCTAAGTCCTTAGCTAAATCTTTTATTTCTTCATCTGTATGAGGAACAAATTCATGTAATGGTGGATCTAAGAATCTTATTGTTACTGGATATCCATTCATTTCTTTAAATAGCTCTTCAAAGTCACCTCTTTGCATTGGCAATAATTTAGCAAGTGCTTTTTGTCTTTGCTCTTTAGTATCAGAAACAATCATTTCTCTAATAGCAAATATTCTATCTTTTTCAAAGAACATATGCTCTGTTCTACAAAGACCTATTCCTTCTGCTCCAAATTTAACTGCTTGATGAGCATCACGTTTAGTATCGGCATTAGTTCTTACTTCTAACTTTCTTACTTCATCTGCCCAAGACATGAATGTTTCAAAGTCTCCACTAATTTCAGGTTCAACTGTTTTAACTTGAGTTCCATATACTTTACCAGTAGAACCATCTATAGAAATATAATCTCCTTCTTTAAATACAACTCCATCACTAGTTGTTAATGTTTTATTATCCTCATTTACCGTTAGTTCACCACATCCAGATACACAACATCTGCCCATACCTCTTGCCACTACGGCAGCATGTGATGTCATACCACCACGAATTGTTAAAACTCCGCGAGCAAGATTCATACCTTCAATATCCTCAGGTGATGTTTCTAATCTAACTAGAATTACATCTTCACCATCTTTAGCATGCTTTGTTGCATCTGCGGCTGTAAAATAAATCTTACCACAAGCAGCACCAGGAGATGCAGCAAGTCCAGTAGCTATAGGAGTAACACTCTTTAATACCTCACTATCAAAAGTTGGATGTAATAATTGATCTAATTGTTTTGGTTCAACTTTTAATAATGCTTCTTCTTTACTAATCATTCCTTCATTATATAAATCAACAGCTATTTTAATAGCAGCAGAACCCGTTCTCTTACCATTTCTAGTTTGTAACATAAATAATTTACCATTTTCAATAGTAAACTCCATATCTTGCATATCTCTATAATGGCTTTCTAATATTTCACAAGTTTTAACAAATTCGTTGTATGCTTCAGGCATAACTTCTTTTAAAGTATCAATGCTCTTTGGAGTTCTAACTCCTGCGACTACATCTTCACCCTGTGCATTCATTAAGTATTCACCATATAATTTTTTTTCACCTGTAGCTGGATTTCTAGTAAATGCAACACCAGTTCCACAATCATCGCCCTTATTTCCATAAACCATTTCTTGTACATTAACAGCAGTTCCCCATGAACTTGGAATATCATTCATTCTTCTATAATATATAGCACGTTCATTATTCCAACTTCTAAATACAGCTGTAACTGCCTCTATTAATTGTTCTTTTGGATCTTGTGGAAAATCATTTCCGGATAATTCTTTATATATTGATTTAAATTTCATTGCTATATCATACATATCATTTTCATCTAAATCAGTATCATACTTAGCACCTTTATCTTCTTTATATTTATCTAATACTCTTTCAAATGAGCTTTTTGAATATCCTTTTACTACATCAGCAAACATCATAATAAATCTACGATATGAATCATATACAAATCTCTTATTATTTGTTTCCTTTGCAAAATTAATACATACCTCATCATTAAGTCCTAGATTTAATACAGTATCCATCATACCAGGCATACTTGCTCTAGCACCACTTCTTACTGATACTAATAAAGGATTATTTATATTCCCCATTTTCTTACCAGTAATTTTTTCTAATTCAGATAATTTATCGAATATTTCATTTTTAATATCTTCACTTATCTTTTTACCAGACTCATAATAATTAGTACATGCTTCTGTGGTAATAGTAAAACCTCTTGGTACAGGTAAACCAATGCTTGTCATTTCAGCTAAGTTAGCACCCTTACCACCTAAAAGGTTTTTCATATCTTTATTACCTTCACTAAACATATATACATATTTCATGTGCATTTCTCCTTCCTATTTTTACCTTTTAATTATACCATATAACTCATTTATTACATAGTAAACTTGATATTTTCTTTACAAAATAAAAGAAGAGATTACTCTTCTAATGATGTAATACCAAGAACTTTCTCTAAATAGCATTTACCACACAATGATTCATAAGAAACTTCATTCTCACCATCTATTGCTACTTGAGAACCACTTGATGTAAACTCTCCATTAACCACTCTCCCATTAAACTTAGCTCGCTTACCGCATCTACATATTGTATATAACTCTTCCATAACATCAGCTATCTCAAACAGTCTTAAACTTCCAGGGAAAGACATTGTTTTAAAATCACTTCTAAGTCCATAACAAATAACAGGTATATCTTTAAGTTTACTAAACATAAATAATTCATCTACTTGATCTCTTGTTAAAAATTGTGCTTCATCTACAAGTACACAAGCAATATTTTCATCAAGTGTATTTAAATATTTAGATAGTTTTTCATCTTTGTCTATTAGATGATCTACTTGTCTTTTAAGACCTATTCTAGTAATAATCTTATCATCACCTTTAGTATCTATAATAGGTTTTAAAATAACTACATTCATACCTCTTTCTTCATAATTATGAGCAACTTGCAATAACAATGTAGTCTTACCAGAATTCATCGCACCATATCTAAAATATAATTTACTCATCTTTTTTCTCTTCCTTTCTTGGAAAACATCTATAATATACTTTTTTTAATTGTTCATTCGTAACATGAGTATATATCTCAGTAGTTCTAAGTGATGAATGCCCTAAAAGTTCTTGAACTACTCTTATATCACATCCATTATTAAGCATATCTGTTGCGAATGTATGTCTTAAAACATGAGGCGTTACATGTGTTTTAACAGATAATCTTTTCATAATATTATCTATTATATATCTAATACCCCTATCAGTTATTTTACCACCTCTACTATTCATAAACAAGTAATTATGTTCTCTTTTAGGATGAGTTTCTAAATATGCATATAACGCTTCACTAGCATAATCTCCGTAATAAACTACTCTTTCTTTATTACCTTTTCCACACACAACTATTCTCTTATTATCAAAATCTATATCAGATAATTTAATATTTATAAGTTCACTTACTCTTACTCCAGTAGCATAAAGCATCTCAATTATTAATCTATCCCTAGTAGAATCTTTATCAAGCGATGATTCATGTATTATTTCAAGCAAATCATTATAATAAATAAACTTAGGTAATCTTTTCTCTACTTTAGGATAAACAATTCTAAATAATGGATAATCTTTTTTATCCATATATTCATTTTTATATAAGAATTTATAAAATGATTTAAATGTACTTATCTTTCTT
>ENA-ORSL01001101-ORSL01001101.1-human-gut-metagenome-genome-assembly--contig:-NODE-1101-length-23937-cov-2.541663_pt1 | contig 23937 bp, 18 predicted proteins | sample MGYA00242190_ERZ509157 | MGnify/ENA primary metagenome ERZ509157 (study PRJEB26280, sample SAMEA2338664) | human gut metagenome | biome: human gut; feature: human-associated habitat; material: faeces...
GGGTACAGTGGGAATATACGCTCATTATGGTATCAAAGGTATTCCTCATTACGTGATTGTATCGCCTGAAGGGCGGATTATACATGTATGGAGTGGTTATGGGACGGGAGTGCTGAAAAAGAAATTGGAAGACTGGGTGAAATAAAGTGGGACGAAACCTGACGTTCCGTCCCATTGTGGGTCATCTCTTTTTCGGGCTTATTGCGTGGAGTATTCCCCGTAATAGAGTACCCGGCATTGAATAACGGAAAGAATTGCCTTGGTCTGTCCGTTCGTCTACTTTTTCGATGAAGCGTTCTGCGTCTTTTTCTGAAATCACGCCATCGTCTTGGAGTTTACGGATGGTGCGACGCTCGTAAGTGAGCATCATACGGATAGACTTGACGGTGAGTGCATGGCGGTAAGCCTTCGGGTAATTTTGTTCCAGTTGCAAGGTGACATGATTCATGCGGTCTATGTTATGGTTGATTTCCGTACGAAGAATGTCCAATCGTTTTTTCTGATCGGGTGTGAGGAGTTCGGAAGCATTGAGTTCGTTCAATAGGTTCAGATCCTCGTTTTGTAAAATGATGAACCCTCTGGCCAGGTCATATACGTTTACGATGCGTTCACGGAAGTAGAAACTGATGCTGTCCCCCAAGTGAAGTTTCTTTTGGATACGAGGCAGGACGGAGGTGCGGTTGCAATAATTGAATATGGAGGGACGGAAGTCCAACGTATACTGTCCGTCATGGTCATACATCTCGTCGAGAGAGTTCATCAAATGAAGGAATGTGGTTTTCGAAACGACACCTTCATCATAAAGTTGATGGCATACGGCCTTTTCGCGGTCCAATATACGGAGACGTATTTCGGAAAGGAATTCCATTGTGGGAAGAGGTCCGGACGGAGACAAAGACAGAGACGGTGGAAGGTATTTTTTCACTTTGTTCCAGTTTGCGTCGTGCAATGCCGCCTTTGCAGACAGTTTTTCCATATACTTTTCTGCACTGTCGTGTAAGTATCCTTGGATTTTGGAGTCTATCAGTACTCTGGCACTGGAAACTTGTATTAAGCCCAATCGTCTCAGTAGCCAACGCATGGTGGTGGAAAGAGTGAGCGTGACGATACCGGCTGTGAGAAACAAGACCTGTCGTCTGATGTCTTCCGGAATTCCCGGTGTGTAAGAAACCATCAGGGCCAGTGTCATACCTAATGCTCCGCGCAGGCCACCCCATGTCAGAATGACGGACTCGCGTTTGGAAAGTCCGTATCCCAATCTTTTCATAACGGGGTAGAAAAGCATGATCATGGCAAACCGGATGAGGTTCAGTCCTACGTAAACAAGCAGCAAAATGATGAGGTCGGACCAATTCAGGTCTACTTTCTCTGCGATGACCACACCGACCATGATAAAAACTAATGTATTGGCTATATGGGTAAGAAGTCCCCAGAACTTTTCCATGAATACGTTGACTTGCGGTTTCAGTCTGGGGCGGCCGGTATAAGAGATAGTCAGTCCGAAAGCCACTAAAGCGATGACACCGGATATGCCCATATAGTATTGGGACAGAATAAACGTGACGTAGGCAGAAAGGATGATGACGCTGTTTTGTATCATCTCTTCCGAGTTGATACGTGTAATGAACCAGATTGTCAGTCGGGCCAGGCAGAATCCTAAAAGTATTCCGCCAATAACGACTTCCAGAAATTGCACTACGGGAGAAGCTGTGCTTGCTCCACTAAGCGTATAGGCTCCGAAAAACAGCATGAAACATACGATGCCGGTTCCATCGTTGAGCAAAGACTCTCCGTCTACTAAAGTGGAGAAGCGTTTGCTGGTACCCAGTTCGTGCAATAAAGCTACGACGGCTACCGGGTCGGTTGCACTGATGAGGGCGCCGAACATGAGAGCCAACGGCCATGTCCACGAGGTGTACTCTGGAGCAAACAGGCTGATGCCAATCATGAGGGCGGCTGTAAGCAACATACAGACGACTAATCCGGGGACAGCCAGTAAGGTGGAATTGGCCAATGTTTTTTTGAAGATGTGCATGTTCATTTCGTATGCTGCGTCAAATATCAAAATGGGGAGGAAAACATATAGAATGAAATCCGGATTCGTATCGGCTACGGTTGCCACTGCATTTTCCACGCGTGGCATGAAGTCGAAATAATGAAAACGGTTGAAGAGGCCTATCAGTAAACCGAATACAAACAGTCCTACGGTATAGGGAAAACCGGTTCGTTTCAGTATGGATTTTAATATAGCGCCGACTAACAAGCCGACAATGGCCAGCAGTAGAGGGGCCAGTAAGTTGAAATCTTCCATAATATTCTTTTTAATGGGTAGAAAGGTCTACTCTACAAATATAACGAAAAAAACCTACAAGACCATATAATCTTGTAGGTTTCTATTGTTTTTGTCGTAAAGTCTCTGCTTTTTCTTAGAAGAAGAGGTAACGATTGTCTTTTACTTCGGCCTTTTCATACAGTTCATTGGCAAAACGGCTGATGGCGCGCATGTTGAGAGACTCTTGTTGAGCTTCTTCTTTTTTAGCGTCGAACTTCTCGGCCGATTTGTTCTTATTGATAACCTGCAACGTGTAAACTCCTGCATTACCTTTGAACGGGCCTGCGAATTGATTGGCTGCTGTTTTGCTGGCTACGGCACTTAACATCGGTTCGCTGGAGCCGGTCTTCATTACGAAAGCGGAGGCACTGAACGTCACGTGCTTGATGGTGTCGCTTACAGCACCTTGTACTTTCATGGCGTCTGCTATGCTCTTCGTCTGAGCCAGTTTCTCTTTCAGCATCTCGGCTTTTTTGTCCTTGATGACTTCTTGCGTGAGATATTCTTTCATATCCTCCATCGTGCGGTAACCTTCCTTGTGTATACCGGTAAGGATGGCCACAAGCATGTGGTCGTTCTCACCACATTCGTAAAGAGGAGATACATTGCCTATTTCGGTGTCTTCATTGAATATCCATCGCATGGCCTCACGCGTGTTGCTTACTCCTCCTACATAATGTTCATTGTTGAACAAGTCTTTGCGCTCTTGTAAGTTATAGCCGTTTTTCAGTGCTTTAGCTTCGATATCCTTTTGGGTAGGATTGGAAGCGATGAAGTGGCTGAAGTCGTTATAAGCCTTTGCATAAGTGTCTTTACTGAACTCAATCGGGCATTTGATTACGGCCACATCATATTTGTTGATCATGGCACGGCGGTCTGTCACTTGTGCGATGATGCATCCTTGGGTAAAGTCAATCTTTTCGGTGGCATTTACCGGCATATTGGTGATGGTTTTGATAAACTTCAAGTTGTCGCCGTCCAAAGGAGCACCTTCATAATTACGTGAAGTAATCCATGTCTTCTCGCCGGTCTGGTTGTATTTCTTGGCGATGGAATCGAAAGCCACACCGCCCCGCAATGCCGTCATGATGCTGTCGGCTGTCTTTTGGATGGCATTCATATCGGCGCCTGCTACTTGTATTTGACGAAGTTGGATGGAATCCGGTGCGGAAATCTTGTTGATTACCTTGATGATGTTCATCGTGTTGTCTCCGGCATAATAATAAGGAGCTTTCATCTGTCCTACAGCCATGGAATCCAACTGTGAAGCTATGTCGTTGGGGAATATGTTCTTGCTGACCGGAAGCGGACTGTAATTAATCGTAGAGCCACTCTCACGGACAATTTTAGCAATGTCGCCTCCAGCAGCCAAAGCTGTGGCTGTTTCTGCCATATCTTTGTCTAAGGCTGCTTTGTCGGCTGCGCTGGCTTTGACCTGAACATCGATAAATTTAATGTCACGGCTTTCGGCTGTTTGCTTGAATCTTTCTTTCAACTCATTGTATTTGGCTTTTAAGTCGCTTTCTTCCACTTTGATATCTTTGTCATTGATGGTAGAGTAGGGCACGGCTGCCATGATAATGTCGCTTTCATTGGTACGTGCCTCGAATGCGGCCTTGTCTATGATTTTGTTGCCTAACATCGCTTTGCTCAGCAGTACTTGATATTTTTGCGCAAGACTTTCCTGACGGAGTGTCTTTTCAATGAACATCCAGAATTTGTAGAGACTGTTATAGTAGTCCATGTATTCGGCCGGCATCTGTTCGCTTTTGGTTTTCATGCCTTCATAATCGGTCAGGAACTTCTTCAGTACATTGGCATCGAAACGGCCGGTTTGTTCGTTGCGGAAAGGTGTTTGCATCAGTATGGGACTGTTGCCTTCCGAAATAATGGATTGGATTTCTGCGTCAGTGACAGTCAGTCCCAATTCTTCAGCTTCGTGCTCGATGAGTTTGTTGTTGACGTATGTGTTCCAAACTTGGTCGCGTAATTGAGTGAGTTGTTGGTCGTTGAGTGCGCTGTTGCCACTGGTGAACTTCACAACTTCCGCATATTCGTCCACTAAGTTTTGGAATTCATGTACTGAAATCCGCTCTCCGTAAATTTCGCCGACTTGCTGCTTGCTTTCGTTAGAAGCAGACTGGATGGAGCGCATGGCTTCCTCGGCAATGAATGCAAAAAGAGCCAGACCGATCACGATGACCAGCAAAGGCCCCTTAGCTCTGATTTTCTGTAATGTTGCCATTGATTTAAATGATTATTATTTTTATTATTTTCTTTAAACGATTTAAGCGCACGAAGATACAAAAATCTTCGCACATATTCATGTCTGTTGGGCTAAAATTTAGTTATTCGACGATTTTCAGACGTACAAGTTCTATTTTTGTCGTTGTATTCTTGATGATTTTGAACTCGAAATGGCCGAATCTGATGATTTCGTTCAGTTTCGGAAAGCTTTGATACTGGTGTAGAATCAGTCCGCTGACCGTGACATATTCTTCGGATTCCGGTAAATCCAATCCCAACAATTCATTGGCTTTTTCTATTTCCAGCCGTCCGGACAGGACGTATTCATTCTCATCGACCTTTTGGGCAATGTAGTTTGTATTGTCGTGCTCGTCTTCAATATCGCCGAAGATTTCTTCTACTAAGTCTTCCATCGTTACGATTCCCGAAGTTCCGCCGAATTCGTCTACTACGATAGCCAGAGATTTTTTCTGCTGCATGAACTTCTTTAATAGCTTTTGGGCAGACATCGTTTCCGGGACCACGGGAGTTTCTTTAATTCGTAAAGTCCAGTCTGCCGGGTTCCGGAACATTTCGGATGAATGGATAAAGCCTACGATATGGTCTATGTCTTCTTTGTAAACGATGATTTTGGAATTTCCGCTTTCAATAAACCTGTTTTTAAGGTTTGCTATGGATGAACTGATTTCCACCGCTTCTATTTCTGTCCGTGGTACCATACAGTCCCGTACCTTGACTTCCGAGAAGTATAGGGCATTTTGGAATATCTTGATTTCATCCGTAATGTCGTTTTCATTTTGAGCCGATTCGATACTGGATTGTATCAGGTTGTCTAAGTCTATTTTGGTAAAAGCTTGTTCCGACGCTTTCTTGTTTACTTTAAGTCCCATCAGGCGCAATATGCCGCGAGATAGCGCACTGGTGAATTTGGATACGGGATAAAGAAGTATATAGATGATAAACGCCGGAACGGCGAATATCTTCAGCATACGGTTCGGGTTTATCTTGAATAGCGTTTTCGGAAGGAACTCTCCGGTGACCAACACGATTAAGGTTGAAATGATGGTTTGCAAAGCCACGTTCAGTCCTTCGTGTTGGTTTAAATGGATCGGAGAAAGGACGAATTCGTTGATCACTCCTGCCATTAAAATACCATAGACGACCAACGCGATGTTGTTTCCGACCAAAAGGGTCGAGATGAAATCATTCGGACGTGTATAAAATATGGTCAGAATTTTGGAAGTCAGACTGGCATCGCTACGGTCTAACTCAACTCGAAGTTTGTTGGAAGAAACAAATGCGATCTCCATCCCCGAGAAGAAGGCGGAGAGCAACAGTATGATGATGATTTCTATAATGGTCAGTGTCATGGCTGATTGGGTTTGGTGGGAGCGGCACGCATGACCGAGTCATTGGAGGATGAACTGCCACTGTCGCTGAAAGGCGTTTCGGCATTGGCGTTGCTGACAGAGTAGCGTGTCATTTGTTCGTTGGAACGGAAATTATAACCTTGGAGGAATTCATCCGGTTTCCGGATGGTCATGAACATGTTGGAATACATTTCATGACGGTCCATATCCCAAAAAAGTTCTTCGCTGGTAAAGACAGTACCCTCTTGGTTGCGTATGACCACACGTCCGCGCAACTCCCATAGTTGTTGATTGTGGCAATATGCCGTATCCGATTGCACGAACCAATCGATATGGAACGTGGAGTCGAACTTTTCCAAAAGTATGCCTTTTACGAAAGTCCATCGCGGCGGATTGGTCGTATTGTAGATATTCCATTCTTCTGCCGTGATTTTATAGCGGATGACTCCGGAGTCTGAAATGAGAGTCGAGATGCCCCACGATTGCATGAAAGGCAAGGAGTCGTTTTCGTTTACGGCCGGAGCGTGGTTTGATTTTTCCGTAGAGCACGAGAGTATTAAAATAAGCATAACAGTCGCCCAAACGGAGACTGTTATGTGGGTCAAACGGGACAATCCCGTCGTAGACTTTACCTTACTTTTTCTCATTACTGAATCTTCCATTTCATGAACCATCTTTCGTTGAACGTAATACCGACGTTGAGACGCAAGTAGTTTTCAGTAATTAAAGATGATACGCTAGGAACGGACCTGCCCCACTGAAATGCGATATTGACCACGGAACGGTTATTGATATTGTTGGATACGGGAAGAGCGAATCCCGCCGTTACACCGAATTCCCGTGGGCCGTTATGTCCGTTTACCTTATAATAAGGTGTGGAAAAAGACGCCCCCATACGATATTGTACCCGTCTTAAGTATTTGCTGCTGTAACGGTCCGGTTGGAACTCCCCTCCGATCACAATTTTGGTGCGGTTCATATAGTTTTCCGTAGTGCTGACAAACTTGTCGTTTATAATTTGAGGCACACGGCATTCTCCCCATCTTTGATGAGTTACGTCCAAACCAACTTTCCATTGCTCTTTGTGTGCCCATGCCAATCCGGCTCCGAAAGATGTGGGTAATTCGAAAGCCTTTTCTATGACGGATTTCGTGGTATCTCCGTTGGCCACATAACTGTAATAATGGGCAGGAGAGTTGATTGCATGTCCGATACCGTATGTAATACCGGGAGTCAAAACATCGTTTTTACCGATTTTAATGGGATATTGTACTCCGATATCTATTTTATAAGAAGAAAGGTCTGCTTCTATTTGTCGACGTAGCCCGTTGCTTGCGCTGGTGGCTGTTCCGTCTTCATAAAAAGTCTGCGTGATATTTTGGGCATAGTTTCCCCATACATATCCGAAATTTGCTCCGACAGAAAAGTCTGCGAACGGATTCCATCCCAAACCCACATACACCTCGTGCAGTCCTCCGTCGCCGGTATAGCTGTTGGTATAAGTCATGGTCGAACCGCTGTTGAAATGATCGCCCAGATATTTGCTTTCCGAGAAGTCATATCCTATACTGGAAAACGGGATAAAACCGAATGAAAATCCCAATCCCGGGCACAAACGGAAGCCCGCGTTGATATAGTCCAACGTGGTGTTGTGCGCATTGATACTGTTGCCTCCGCTTTTGAAATTTACGTTTTGCAACGTGAGACCTACGTCGAAGATGAATGATAAGGAATCTATGGCAGAATAGGAAGCCGGATTTTGCATATTGATGCGGTTTCCGTCGCGGAATCCCAATGCCACTCCGCTCATAGCCTTGTTGAAACCTTGCGACTGGTCTTTCAAGCTGCCGAGTCCGAAACGGGAATACGGGGAGTTTGAACCATTGGTCTGTGCGGGAGCATATAGTGTTGCCATGGCCAGCAACACGCAGAGTATAAGTTTATGACTGCTCATTATTAAATGCTAATATTCGGTTTAGCCCTCTGGGCACTATATATTTATCTGCAAAGATGAGATTTTTTATTTTGCTATCAAAGTTAAAAATATCGCCACCAGTTAAAAAAACCAAAAGGGACGGGTATTTTTCTTGGAAATATTTGATGCGTCCTTCTATTTCAAACTTCATGCCCTGAATGACTCCGGAGCGGATAGACGTTTCCGTATCATATCCGATGTCTAAGAGCGGCCCCTCGCTGTCTATCAACGGAAGTTTGGCTGTGAAAGCACGGAGGCTTTTTAGGCGCATTTGAAGTCCCGGAGAAATGCACCCTCCTTTGTAATGTCCGTTTTTGTCGATGAATTCGTAAGTCAGGCATGTTCCGGCATCGACTATAAGGATGTCATGCCCGGGGTATTGCATGTAGGCACCTACAGCCGCAGCCAACCGGTCCGCTCCCAACGTGTCCGGAGTCCGGTAATCGTTTGTGATCGGGACGGGAGTCTGTGCATTTAAATACAGCAAAGGGAAGTCGAGCCTTTTCAGTTGTCGTTCGGCTTCTGCGGTGATGCCGAATACACTTCCGACGATACCTTGTTTAAACGCATATTTATTCACGAATTCCGGCAGGCGTTCCAGTGTTTCATTTGAGGTTTTGATTTCTTCCACCGGAGTATCACCGTCAAAGGCTACCAGTTTGGCCAGCGTATTTCCTATGTCTATGATTAAATTCACGTGTTCATGCTTTGCGGTTGCAAAGTTAATCAAAAAATAACATGGCAGATGATTTCTTTGTCAAAAAGATGCTCGTCTCGCTTTTTTCCGTGAATGGCATGGGGCAAAAGGGAAAATGCACTAACTTTGCAAAGCTAAATATGGCATGGAATGAGATATTTGAGATTTGTGTTTTTATACACCTTATTATATATAGGAGGGATGGCTCATGCCTTTCCGGCCGACTCTGTCGAGGTTAGTCTTTTGACTTGTTCTCCCGGAACCGAAGTGTATTCTTTGTATGGTCATACGGCCATTCGTGTGAAATCATATACCACGGGGGAGGACTGGGTTTTTAATTACGGTGTGTTCAGCTTCAACCGTCCGAATTTTATATGGCGCTTTACGCGCGGCGAGTGCGATTATCAAATTGGAGCCTTGCCTTTTGCTTACTTTGCCGAGGAATATGAAGAGCGTGGGTCGGCCGTCTATCAGCAAGTGCTGAACCTGAGGGCATCGGAGAAGGAACGGCTTTGGACGCTGTTGGTAGAGAATATGCGTCCGGAAAACCGGGAATACCGTTATAACTTTCTTTATGATAATTGTACGACGCGGGCACGCGACCGTATAGAGGAAGCTGTGGAGGGAAAGATCATTTATCCGGAGCAAGACACTGTCCATACCTATCGTGAGATTATTCATCAGTATACAGCTCAGCATCCCTGGGCGGAATTGGGTAATGACATTTGTTTGGGGGCGGAGGCTGACCGTCCTATTTCTGTACGTGACGAGATGTTCGCTCCTTTTTATTTGTTGCGTTACGCCAATGGCGCGGTGATTCAGGGTTCCGACGGCAGTACGCGGCCGTTGGTGTTGTCTCAATCGGAAGTGGTTGAAGGGCGTGATGTGGAAATACAGAAAGAATTCCCTTGGTCTCCGGCACTGTCCGTATGGATACTTTTCTTTTGTGTGGCGGGGTTGACCGTAGTGGAACAGTGGCGTCATGCATGTTTTTGGGGGATAGACATTTTTTTGATGTCATTGGTCGGAGGAATCGGATTGGTGGTCACGTTTCTCTTTTTCTTCTCCGTTCATCCCACAGTAGGCTCGAATTGGCAGATTTGGGTCTTCAATCCCATTCCGTTGGTGGCTATGCCGTGGGTGGTTTGGTGTGCTGTTAAAAGGAGAAAAACTTACTATCATCCGTTAAATGCGTCGGTTTTAATATTATTTATGTTTTTTTCTGCCCTGATACCACAAGATTTTTGTGTGGTAGTTGTACCTTTGGCCTTAGCTTTGTTGCTACGTTCGTGTAGCTATTGGATAAGCTATCGAAAAAAAGAAAAATAAGCAAGCCATGCATTCTAAAAGCTATCGTTTTCTGACTCCGTTGATTATGGTGCTGACTTGGGCCAATATGGAAGCCCAGACGTCGCATCCTGTCCCCCGGTTGGTGGTCAACGTGACGATAGACCAGTTGCGTACGGACTATATGGAAGCCTTTTCTTCGCTTTTCGGAGCCGGAGGTTTCAATAAGGTGATGCGCGACGGGCGTAGCTATATGGATGCCGCCTATCCTTTTTCCCACATAGACCGTGCTTCGGCAGTGGCGTGTATCATGACGGGCACCGTGCCTTACGATAATGGAATCGTGGGCGAGCATTGGATGGACCGTAAGACCTTGCGTCCGATGTATTGCGTAGACGATGCGACGTGCGAGGGATGGCTGACTTCCGAGAAGTACTCTCCGGTGGCGCTGAATGTTTCGACCGTCACCGATGAGCTGAAGATGGCTACCGGAGGACGGGCTTTGGTGTACAGCATTGCCCCGGATGCCGACGCTGCAATTCTGGCAGCCGGGCATGCCGCCGACGGTGCTTTTTGGATAGACAATGCTTCCGGGCAGTGGAGCAGCACGTCTTATTACGGCCAGTATCCGGATTGGGCCTTGCGTTATGACGTTTCCGACCGTTTGTCCGGTCGTATTTCCGATTTGTCCTGGACTCCAATCAGTCCGATTGTAGAGAATTTCAATTTCTTTATTTCGCCTCAAGAGAGCAAAGGGTTTACACATAAGTTTACGGGAGACCGTAAGATTTATGAGTTCAAGACCAGTGCGTATGTCAATGACGAGGTCAACCGTTTCGCCAAACATTGTCTGGATCATACCGAGTTGGGCGAAGACCTTGTGACGGATTTCCTGTCCCTGACGTATTATGCAGGGACGTTCGATCACAAACCGGTAGCCGAAGTTCCGGTAGAGTTGCAGGACACGTACGTGCGTCTTGATCTTGAATTGGCAGAGTTGATTACGATGTTGGAAAAGAAAGTAGGGGCCGGACGTTTTTTGTTGGTCGTTACTTCTACGGGATATACCGATGACGAAATCACCGATTTCTCGAAATACCGTATTCCTACTGGTACGTTCAGTGTGACGCGTGCTTCTGCGTTGTTGAACATGTACCTGATGGCTGTATATGGCCAGGGGCAGTATGTGGAGACGGAGTTTGGCTCGCAACTGTTCTTAAACCAGAAACTTATAGAAGACAAGCAACTGAATTTAAGTGACGTGCTGACACGTGCGCAGGCTTTCCTGATTCAGATGGCCGGCGTAAAAGACGTGTACACTTCCCAGCGGTTGGCTTTGTCTGCGGGAGAAACCGAAATACGCCGTTTGCGGAACAGTTTCAACCAGATGCGTTCGGGAGATATCTTCATTGAAGTGTCTCCGGGTTGGAAGGTCGTCAACGAGGAGACGCATGAACAAACCTTGGAAAGGGCTTCATACGTAGGTTTTCCCATTTTCTTTTTCGGCTGTAACGTACGGCCGGAAACGATAAAGACGCCGGTAACGGTGGATTGTATCGCTCCCACCGTAGCCCGCTTCATGCGTATCCGTGCTCCAAACGCATGTTCCGCAGCCCCTTTATCGGCCGTCCGCTGATGAAGATATTTAAATAATTTTCTATTCTTTTACTTTTTTTGATTAACTTTGCGCAAAGAAGCGCAAAGCGCATCGCGTGAATAAAAAACAAAACAAAATATATGGATATAAACAAGTTTTTGAGCAAGCTTTTCGGGAATAAGTCTACCCGGGACATGAAGTTGATTCAGCCGTTGGTAGAGACCGTGAAAAAAGCTTACCCTGAAATTCAGGCGCTCAGTAATGATGCCCTGCGCGCCAAGACGCAGGAAGTGAAAAAGTACGTGCAGTCTTCGGCCGACGACCTCAAGGCTAAAATTGCAGAGTTGAAGGCAAAGGTGGAAGAAATGCCGATTGAAGACCGTTCTTCTCTTTTTTCGCAGATCGACAAGTTGGAGAAAGACGTGTTGGAACGTTATGAACAGGCTTTGAACGAAGTCATGCCGGTGGTGTTCTCCATCGTGAAGTCCACGGCCGAACGTTTTGCCACTCAGGAAATCGTGGACGTGACGGCCAACGATTTCGACCGCGAGTTGGCGGCAAAGTTCGATTTCGTGGACATTGAGGGCGACACGGCGCATTACCACAACCATTGGACGGCCGGAGGAAACGATACGGTGTGGAATATGATACACTACGACGTACAGCTTTTCGGTGGTGTCGTACTGCACCAAGGCAAGATTGCCGAGATGGCGACTGGTGAAGGAAAGACGTTGGTGGCTACCCTGCCTGTGTTCCTGAATGCCCTGACCGGAAACGGCGTGCACGTGGTGACGGTCAATGACTATTTGGCCAAGCGTGACTCCGAGTGGATGGGGCCGCTCTACATGTTCCACGGTTTGAGTGTGGACTGTATCGACAAGCATCAGCCCAACAGCGACGCCCGCCGTCGTGCCTATCTGGCCGACATCACGTTCGGAACGAACAATGAGTTCGGTTTCGACTACTTGCGCGACAATATGGCAACGAATCCCAAGGATTTGGTGCAACGTGCACACAATTACGCCATCGTGGACGAGGTCGACTCCGTATTGATTGACGATGCCCGTACTCCGTTGATTATATCCGGCCCCGTGCCTAAGGGCGACGACCAGTTGTTCGAACAATACCAGCCTCTGGTAGAGAAGTTGGTCGGCGTACAGCGTCAGTTGGCCACTCAATACTTGGCCGAGGCCAAGCAGATGATAGCTTCGGGCGACAAGGAAAAGGTGGAGCAAGGATTCCTGCAACTGTACCGCAGTCATAAGGCGTTGCCCAAGAATAAGCCCTTGATCAAGTATTTGTCCGAGCAGGGTATCAAGTCCGGTATGCTGAAGACCGAGGAAATCTATATGGAAAACAACAACAAGCGCATGCCCGAGGCTGTGGAACCGTTGTATTTCGTTGTAGATGAGAAGTTGAACAGCGTGGACCTGACGGACAAAGGTTTTGCCTGGCTGTCCAAAGCTACCTCAGACCCGGAATTGTTTGTTATGCCGGATATTACGTCGGCCATGTCTGCGTTGGAGACAGATAGTTCTTTGACCGACGAGGAACGCGTCATGAAAAAAGACCAGCTCTATTCCGACTATGCCGTGAAGAGCGAACGTATGCACACCTTGCAGCAGTTGCTGAAAGCTTATACCATGTTCAACCGCGACGATGAATATGTCATCATCGACGGCGAAGTGAAGATTGTGGACGAGCAGACGGGACGTATCATGGACGGGCGTCGTTGGAGCGACGGCTTGCATCAGGCTGTGGAAGCCAAGGAGCACGTTAAAGTGCAGGCTGCAACCCAGACTTTTGCCACGATTACCTTGCAGAACTATTTCCGCATGTATCATAAGTTGGCGGGTATGACCGGTACGGCCGTAACCGAGGCCGGCGAGTTTTGGGACATCTATAAACTCGACGTGGTGGAGATTCCGACCAACCGTCCGATTGCACGCAAGGACATGAACGACCGCGTGTATAAGACACAGCGTGAGAAATATAAAGCCGTCATCGAGGAAATCGAGATGCTCATCAAGGCCGGACGTCCCGTGTTGGTCGGTACGACTTCGGTGGAAATCTCGGAGATGTTGAGCAAGATGTTGCAGATGCGTAAGATTCCGCACAACGTGCTGAACGCCAAATTGCACCAGCAAGAGGCCGATATCGTGGCGCAGGCGGGACAGAGCAGCACGGTGACCATTGCCACCAACATGGCCGGTCGTGGTACCGACATCAAGCTGAGCGACGAGGTGAAGAAAGCCGGCGGTTTGGCCATTATCGGTACGGAACGTCATGAGAGCCGCCGTGTAGACCGTCAGTTGCGCGGTCGTGCCGGACGTCAGGGCGACCCGGGCTCATCCGTTTTCTTCGTGTCCTTGGAGGACAAGTTGATGCGTCTGTTTGCCAGCGAACGGATTTCCAGGGTTATGGACAAGCTGGGCTTTGAAGATGGCGAGATGATTGAACACAAGATGATCAGCAATGCCATCGAGCGCGCCCAGAAGAAGGTGGAAGAGAACCACTTCGGTGTGCGTAAGCGTTTGTTGGAATACGACGACGTGATGAACAAACAGCGTACGGTGGTCTATGAGAAGCGTCGCCACGCCCTGATGGGTGAGCGTATCGGGATGGACATCTCCAATATGATTTGGGACCGTTGCGTGAACATCATCGAGAATAACGACTATCAGGGTTGCAAGGAAGGCTTTATCGAGGTCATGGCCATGGAAGTGCCGTTTACGGAGGACGAGATGAACAGCATGAAGCGTGAAGATTTGTGCGAAAAGGCCTTCCAAGCTGCCATGGAACGTTTCAAGCAAAAGACGGATATGTTGGCTGCTGTGGCCCAGCCTGTCATCAAACAGGTGTATGAGGCACAAGGGCACATGTATGAGAACATCATGGTGCCCGTGACGGACGGACGTCGTATTTATCAGATTTCCACTCCGCTCAAAGAGGCTTACGAAACGGAAAGCCGTTCCATCGTGAAGGCTTTCGAGAAGGCCATCATGCTGCATACCATCGACGAGGCGTGGAAAGAGAACTTGCGCGAACTGGACGAGCTGAAACATTCCGTACAGAACGCCAGCTACGAACAGAAAGACCCCTTGTTGATTTTCAAACTCGAAAGCGTGAAGCTCTTCGATGCCATGGTGGACAAGATTAACAACCAGACCGTCAGCGTACTGATGCGCGGGCAGATTCCGGTGCAGCAGCCCGAACAGGTGCGTGAGGCCGAACCGGAACTGGCCCCCCGTCAGGAGGGATACGTGGAATCCCGCGAGGACTTGACCGACCCCAACCAGGAGGCAGCTGCCCGTCAGGATACGCGTGAACCGCAGAAGCAGCAACCTGTAGTGGCTGAGAAGCTTCCGGGACGTAACGACCCTTGTCCTTGCGGTAGCGGAAAGAAATTTAAGAACTGCCACGGACGCGGGTTGTAATCCGTAGGTCGTGCTGCCATAGTATACAAGGCATCTCCCGGAATGGAGAGGAGGCAATCCTCTCCATTCCGGGAGATGCCTTATTTCCACCCCTGCAGGTTGAAAAGGATATGGGTGAGTTTTTCTAAGGATGTCTCTATGCGTTTGAATCCTTCTTCTGTGTTTATGTCGATGCCGCAAAATGGTGCGCATGGGCTGTGCAAGGTGAGGTAGTAAATGCCGGCCGTGAGTAGGGCAGATACGGCATTGATGTCTATGCTTGTGTTTTTAAAAGTTTCTTCATATCCCCCTACGAGTGGCAAGGTGTGAAGTTCGCGGTTTTGTGCCGTATGTTTGGTTATGTCGTTTGCGTCAGATACTTCCCACCTGAGCAGTTCCTGCATCAGGGGACTTTCGCCCAATCCTCTGAGTAGTCCTTTTAATATGTTGGAGTAACGTTCTTCCGAGCACGCTCCGGACGTGGAGTGTTTGACAGTGTCGCTAAACCAGTAATCAAATTGATGTGTGAAGTTGTTGTAAAAATCTTCCAGGTTCTTATAGCGTTTGTAAAAAGTGGCAGGTTCTATTTTTGCCTTTTTGATAATGTCTAAAATGGTCGTTTGCGCGAACCCCTTTTCCATGATGGTGCTTCGGGCAGCTTCGTTTATGGCTTTTTCTATGTCTGCCTTTGTGCGTCTGGCCTTTCTTGTCTTCTTCTTTTCGTTCATCATTTTGTGCTTGCATGTTTTTTCTATTACAAAAGTAACTAAAAAACAACAAGTTTCTTGATGATACATTTGTTATAAGAAGATTTAGTTTCCGTTTTTTTTTGTGTGTTAATGAGGGTTAAACTTGTGGTTTTTATATGGTATATACATATCGATATGTATATTTGCAGTGTGCTTCGTAATGATGACAGTGAATAAACTTAAAATAATACGGTTTATGAAAGAATTGGTTAAAAGGCTATCCGTTCCTATTGCAGAGATGGGGGCATGTATGGTGATGGTCTGTCTGTTGCCTTCGTGTAGCGTAGCTTCTTTGTTCCATGAAGAAATAGGAAAGGAAGAGGCCATGGTCTTGATGGCGGACAGTACAAGATATGTGGGAAAGACGTTTTTACCTGATTTCCAAGGCAAGTCGTTTCGTTTGGTGACGGATGAAGGCAAGCGGGTTAAAATCAAGTCGGGCGAAGTGGAACAGTTGCGTTTCAGGCGTGACGGAAAGCAGTCCGGGGTGTTTGTTTATGTGCCTTACGTGGCGCGTGGCGGAAAGGAAAGCAAACCGGGTTGGGTTAATTGCCAAGGTGTGGGCAGGCATCTGAAGATAGGTTTGTTGGCCTTTGATTGGCGATTCAACCGCAAGGGTGAGTTGGCTCCTATGAGTTTTGCTGATGGGGATGTGTATATAATAGGCATTAAGGAAGATGGAAAGGGGCAATTCCTTTCCACGTTGGGACGGACAAAGGCTGTGGTAAGAAAAGCTTTGTGCAAGTTTTTGGCCGACGATCCCGTATTGTGTGGGCAGATTGAAGATAAAGAGGTGGATGCTTTTGATTTTCAAGAAATCTGCAACCGGTATACTCCCGGAAGGGAACAAGGGCATGGAAGCTATGAAGTGATGGCCGTTCCATTGCAGGACGGAATGGACGAAACAGAAAAAGGAGGTAATGTATGAAACGGATGAGGTTTTACATGATGTTGGCTATGGTGTGCTGCGCTGTAGTTTCGGTAAGGGCGCAAGGGCATGGGTGGGTTCAATATTCTTTTTCCGGTGCCTATGAGAACTTTGCCCACACGTTTGAAAACTCCGGTTATACCTTGACGGTCGAGGCCGAAGGGCATTCCAAGCGGCGTGTGTACGGTGCGTTTCTGGTCGGCTTGTCAACTTACGAAGGTTCCAAGCCGATTACGTTGGAGTCGGATCTCGGCCCCGTCAGCGATAATTTGGCCGACAAGAAGACGCAGATGTTGTTTGCCTTAGGGCCGGGTTTCGATTTGTTGAGCAACCAAATCGACCGTTTTTACTTGAACCTTTACGGTGGCTATGCAGTGGTGGATTATGAATACGACGTGTGCGATGATGTTTTGAGGGATAGCCGGGACGAGAACCTGAATGGCTTTTGGGGGATGGCCCGTTTGGGCTACGAGCACCAATTCGGACGTTCGTTTTCCCTTGGTGGTTTTTTGCAAGGAGCCTATGTGGGTGAGGAATTCAATTGGGGGATAGGCCTGCGCATAGGTTTCCGTACGAGTGACTTTCGTTGGAAGAAGCCTTCGGCAAGTTATTGATGCCGGATGCGGGAAATAAATAAAAGTTTAAAACAAGAAGCGTATGAAAAAGAATGTAGGTTGGTCTTTGGTCTTGGGTTTGATGGCCTTGGCCGGTTTGCAGTCGTGCCAATTGGTGGCGGGTGCCATAGAAGTGGCACGTGAAGTGAAGGATTTCCCTATGGAAATCAAGTTGCATGACGGTACGGTGTTGGCAGGGGAGGCCCGGATGCCCAATGGAGGTACCCGGGATGTGAACCTGAAGTTGGCGGATGGTACCAAAAAAGAAGTGGAGTCCGAGGATATCGCGTATCTGACGGCCTGGAACCCGAAGATGCCCGATTCCAAGTTTGCCATGGTGTATAAGGACAAGAAATGGATGACACCGAAGGCTGTTGGAGAACATGTGGCCATATTTGCTTATGCCGCAGACTTCTTTGTGGGTAAGGACGGTACGATGACAGTGTCCGGCACGTCCATCAGCTACATTGCTTTCCGTCCGGGTGAAGAGGAAGGTACGGTGGGGTGTTCTTCCGATTCCAGTAAAAAGCGGGCACGTAAGAGTTTGATGGAATACTTTGCCGACGATCCGGATTTGTGTACCGCATTGGATGATGGGGAAATCGGCCCGTTTGATTTTGAAAGGATTTGCGAAGCCTACGACCCGGCAAAATAAGAGACGAAGCATTGTTTCATTATGTTCCAGTGGTAGAAAAGTAGGAAAAATTAAAATTTCGCGTTTCGTGGCCGGATTGTAGGAGATGCCTCCCTGTACAATCCGGCTATGTTTGGGTGAACTGATGTCTTTTTGGGGGCAAGGATTTTTATTTTCCATGGATTTGCTTTTGGGATTTGTTTTTTTTGTACCTTTGATACGAGTATAAGTAAAACGACAGATTATGAAAGCTACTTCACAGACCATCCAACAGATTGAACGCGCCCTCAGGAAAATTGCAGCCAAATACCCGCTAGGTCGGGAGGATTTGGTCTTGACGGATATCCATCTTCAGGTAAAAGCCGATTCCGGCGAGTTGTTGGCGTTCAACGATGACGATGAAGAGCTGACGCGTTGCGTGGTAGAGCAGTGGATGGATAACGGAGATGAGGATTTCTATGAAGAGATTACGCCCGTGTTGCGCCAGTGTATCCAAAATATGAAAGATACGTTGGAGAACCTGTCCTTATTGAAGCCTTATTCTTTCGTCCTGGTGGATGAGGACAAGGAAACGCTTTGCGACTTGTACCTTGTGGACGATGAGACGGTGATAGTGGACGGTGAATTGCTGAAGGGGTTGGACGAAGATTTGGATGATTTCCTGAAAAAGCTTTTGGAGGAATAAAGTGCCCGTGGGTTGGCAAAATCGCGATTGGGCGGAGGTAAGGTCAAGTCCGTTTGGGTTTTGCCGGGTGCGAGGATTTATCAAAATGTCAGAATGTCAAATCCATGGGACGAGAATCGCGTATTTTCGGGCAGAAGGCGTTTTGTTCTGCGCGAGGACATTCTCGCGTGTCGGGGAAAAGGCAGAGTGTAAGCCGTCGGGTGTTTTTCCCGTTTTTTGTTTCGCCTTTATGTCGAATCATATGGACAGATGCGGATAGGGTGTAAGCGAAATGTCGCAATCGCTATTCGTTTGTTTTTTTGTTTTTGGAAACAAAATGAGTTCAAATAGTGTTTTTCGTATGCTTGAAATCTTGTTTGGGGAGCGTTTGGGGCTTGGTTTTAAGTCGTGTAGTATATGTTTTCCGTTCGTTCTGCGCACATCGGAAAATCGCTTTCAGCCAAACGATTTTTCAATCTCTTGAGATTGATTTGCATATATGCAGGATTTATGCGGAAATACACAGTTTCTTTGTATGATTATTCTCTTTTGGGGCTTTATCTGATGCTGTTTTCTCAATTTAAAACAAGCGTAAAGGATTAAAACAATGTCTTTTTGTCGGGATATAGAGGAGAATGGGATTAATTTGTAAATTGAGGGCGTGACACTTTTAGTATAGTGAAAAATACAGGGAAATATCCGATTGGGTGAATTAGATTCAAGAATATTTGTTTTTATGTGTTTATTGTGCAGAAATCCCCTCCGTTTATCGTGAAGATAAGACGGAGGGGATGGTTTTATATAGTATAAAGTTAAGGTCAGAACAGGCTCCACGAGACGGTGAGTCCGGCCATGACGATGGCCACCATCGACATGAGCTTGATGAGGATGTTCAGGCTTGGGCCGGAAGTGTCCTTGAACGGGTCGCCCACGGTGTCGCCCACCACGGTGGCACGGTGTACCTCGCCGCCCTTCCCGCCGAAATTACCTTCTTCGATATATTTCTTGGCATTGTCCCAGGCACCACCGGAGTTGGCCATGAAGATAGCCAACACGAAACCGGCCGACAAGCCGCCGACCAAAAGGCCGATGACGCCCGGCACGCCGAATACCAGTCCGGTAACGATGGGAGCCACGATGGCCAGCAGCGAAGGGAAGACCATTTCTCGTTGTGCGCCTTTGGTGGAAATCTGCACGCAGCGGGCATAATCCGGTTCGGCTTCTCCGCTCAGGATGCCCTTGATTTCACGGAACTGCCGCCGCACTTCCTCTACCATGTGGGCTGCTGCACGCCCTACGGCGTTCATGGTCAACCCGCAGAAAAGGAAAGCCATCATGCTGCCGATGAACATGCCCGAGAGGACTTTCGGGTTCATCAGCGTCACGTCATAGTAGGTCATGAAGTCGGTGAACGAAGCATCATGTATGGCCAACGTGTCGCCGTTCGGCATGGTCAGTACAGTTTCGCCCAAGCGTGTCAGCCCGATGCGGATTTCTTCGATGTAAGAAGCTAAAAGTGCCAGACCGGTCAGGGCTGCCGAGCCGATGGCAAAGCCTTTGCCGGTAGCTGCCGTGGTGTTACCCAACGAATCCAAGGCATCCGTGCGTTTGCGCACAGCCTCGCCCAGTCCGCTCATTTCAGCGTTTCCGCCTGCGTTGTCGGCTATGGGGCCGTAGGCGTCCGTGGCCAAGGTAATGCCCAAGGTGGAGAGCATGCCCACGGCGGCGATACCGATGCCGTAAAGTCCCATGCTCACGTTGGCAAAGTCGAATCCTGAGGCCAGCCAATAGGAAAGGATGATACCGATGACGACGGCTATCACTGGGATGGTGGTGGACACCATACCCAGTCCGATACCGGAGATGATGACCGTGGCCGGGCCCGTTTTTCCGCTCTCAGCCAATAGTTGGGTGGGGCGGTAGGATTGTGACGTGTAATATTCCGTGGAGCGTCCGATGACGATACCTACCAGAAGCCCGATGACCACGGCGAACGAAATGTTCAGCCAGTTGTCTATCTGCAACGCCCAAAGGATAAGGAAAGTCGCCACGACAATCAGTGCGGAACTCAGGTTCGTGCCTACGGACAGGGAGTTGAGCAGGTCTTTCATACTGGCATCTTCCTTGGTGCGTACGGAGAAGATACCCAAAATGGAGAGCAGGATGCCCACTGCGGCTATCAGCATCGGGGCGATGACGGCTTTGAACTGCATGTCCACATCGCCTCCGGCCATGAATGCCGCGGCACCCAATGCAGAGGTGGCCAGGATGGAACCGCAATAAGACTCGTACAGGTCGGCTCCCATACCGGCTACGTCGCCTACGTTGTCGCCCACGTTGTCGGCTATCGTAGCCGGATTACGCGGGTCGTCCTCTGGGATGCCGGCTTCCACTTTGCCTACCAAGTCCGCGCCCACGTCGGCCGCTTTCGTATAGATGCCGCCTCCCACGCGGGCAAACAGGGCCTGCGTGCTGGCACCCATACCGAAGGTCAGCATGGTGGTGGTAATCATGCAGAGTTTGGCTGTCGGGGCGTAGATGTCGGCCGGGATAAAGGCATCCAGAAGGAGATACCAGAAAGAGATGTCGAACAGGCCGAGGCCGACAACGACCAGTCCCATGACCGCACCGCTGCGGAAAGCCACGCGCAGTCCTTTGTTCAGGGAGTTACGGGCAGCGTTGGCAGTACGTGCCGATGCGTAGGTCGCCGTTTTCATACCCAAAAAGCCGGAAAGTCCGGAGAAGAATCCTCCGGTGAGGAATGCTATCGGTACCCACGAGTTTTGCAGGTTGAAGCCGTAGGCCATGACCGAAAACAGCACGACGAGTGCCAGAAAGACCAGTCCCACGATTTTGTACTGCTGTTTCAGGTACGACATGGCACCTTGGCGCACATGCGAGGCGATTTTCTGCATGACCGGTGTGCCTTCACTTTCTTTCATCATCTGGCGGTAGAAGTACCAAGCCAGCAGCAATGCCAATAAGGACGATACGGGAATCATCCAAAATAGAAGATGCTCCATAGTAAAATGTGTTTTTGAGTTAACGATATGTTATTATCGGGTACTAAGGTAATGAAAAAAAGGATAATGCGCGAAGAAATCCGAATGAAAAATATCGGTATTGTTATTTCGTTATGGTATATTTGTACTTTGGTTAATAAATAGGGTTGAATAGGTTTAAGAAAAAGATAAGTTTATAAAAAGAAAGGACATGAATGATTTCTTATTAATGAAAGACTCTTCAGAGGGAGATAAAGGAAAGGAAGCCATGTTGGACTTCGTGTTGTCGTGGACCTTGCGCGTAGCGTCTGATGCTTATCCAGATAAAGAAGTAAAACAAACATTGCATAAGGCTTGCCGAAGAATCCTTTTTAAGTTGATATTCGGTTTAAAGAGATATGAGGAAATAGAAAGGAAGCAATGTCAAGTTTGTTCTGTGCAAGTGTGGAAACAATGGAATAATATCGACTTGCACGCCAATGTGACATTGAGAATTGACGGAGGTGAGCCGGAATATCATGTCATTGTGGTTGAAAACAAAGTTTATACTCCATTGAGTGATAACCAACTCGGACCGTATAAAGAGATAATCCTCAATACCTACAAAGGAGGTGCCTACGAAAAGCATATCCATTTCTGGGTAATTACGGGCTTTAATGAAGAGTGTCGGAAAGACAAATTTGATAAGATAAAGAAAGAATGTGAGGCCAACGGGTGGGGTTGTATTCCTATTCTTGATCTTCAACCCAATAATATTCCGGAAAAGGAGAAGCCTGACAGTGATATATTTGATGAGTTTTGGTTAAAGGAGTGGTGATACATGTAGATAGGTGATTGTAGAAATGTAATAGTAAAAACGGAAACAGAATATGTCTCAATTAAGATGTAACGGTAAGGTTCCCACCATTGTTTTTGGAGAGGTGGCTCGTGATATTGTTGCGTGTAAAGAGGTCGTGGATTGGCTTCAATATCCGGTTCCCGGATTTGAGGATTTCATAGTGATTATTACGGACAGTGCTGTCGAATACGAAGAACGTATAGATGCCTTTTTGCAAAGTGTGGTTAACGGCAGGCTTTATTACATGGTATTGGATATGAATGACTCGCTCGACCGTCAACGTTTCCGTAACAAATGGATGTCTTATAATATAATAGGAGGAAACAAAGTTGAGACTGTAATCCAGATTCTTCATAATATTTATGCCCATATTCTCAAAACAGGCATGATAAGTTATGATTTCACAGATCTACAATATATACTGAAACAAGGTTGTTTTGTCCAATCCGTTTGTTTTAAAGGAGAACTTTCTGATTGGTTGGAATCTTTCCATGCACAAGCCAATGCTTCGTATTCTTTTGGCCTCACATTAAATCTTGATGAAGGCGAAGGGGTAAAGGATAATCTGTATGTTTTGCATGAGCGGCTTTGCCGGTTGGGCAATAATCCCGAGGTCAAGATTTCGCTTCAGTCGTATGAAGATGAAGAAATGGAGACCATTGTGATTTGGACTTATGATGATGAATATTAGTTTTTTGTGAGTTTTTCTTTGGCCAACTTAAATTAAGGTAAGGGCTGCCTCCCATTATATGCAGGAGACAGCCCTTACTATTATAAGGTGAAGGATTTACTTCTTCAACTTGGCTAAACTTTCTTTCAAGGCTGCGATTTTGCTTTCGGCATCGGCCTGTTTCTTGCGTTCCATATCCACCACGGCAGCGGGGGCGTTGGCTACGAAACGCTCGTTGGAAAGCTTTTTCAGGACACCAGTCAGGAAGCCTTCCAAGTGTTTCAGTTCGGCTTCTTGTTTGGCGATTTCCGCTTCCACGTCTATCAGGTTGCCGAGCGGTACGGCATATTCCGTCGTTCCCACCATGAACGACGCCGTGCCTTCGCCTTTCTGTGTCACGGTATTGATGGCAGTCAGATTGGCCATCTTCTTGATGACGCCTTCAAAGTCGGCCTCCGGATTTCCGCCTACGACTTCCAATGTCAACGCCTCTTTCGGGGCGATGTTCTTTTGGTTGCGTACGGTACGCACACCGGCCACGATACTCTTCACGTTCTCGATGTGGACGATGTAGATACCGTCCAAGGCGATGGAGTCGGCATCTTCCTTTGTGGGTTCATCCATCCGGAGCGGAGAAACCATGATGCTCTCGCCCGGTTGTCGGTCGTAGATGTGTTGCCAAAGTTCTTCGGTGATGAAGGGCATGAACGGATGCAGGAGCTTCAGCAGCGTATCGAAGAACGACAAGGTTTGCTCGTACGTCTTGTTGTCTATAGGTTGTCCGTAGGCCGGCTTGACCATTTCGAGGTACCAACTGGAGAACTCGTCCCAGAACAGTTTGTATACGGCCATGAGGGCTTCGCTCAGACGGTACTTCTTGAACAAGTCTGTCACTTCCCTCGCCGTGGTTCTCAACA
>ENA-ORSL01001109-ORSL01001109.1-human-gut-metagenome-genome-assembly--contig:-NODE-1109-length-23842-cov-3.200404_pt1 | contig 23842 bp, 24 predicted proteins | sample MGYA00242190_ERZ509157 | MGnify/ENA primary metagenome ERZ509157 (study PRJEB26280, sample SAMEA2338664) | human gut metagenome | biome: human gut; feature: human-associated habitat; material: faeces...
TGAACGTCCTGGCGCTATGCTTGCCCCAGACGCAAGCGTCTGGGATTATGGAAAACGATACGAAAACAAATTGATAGAAAAATACTACGATTAGTAGAATGGAGTCTATGTTGCGGTTATTGATTTATAATTTAAAACACTGTACAATATATTCAGACGCGTCGAAACAACTTGAATTTGGAGGTTAAATACTATGGAACTGATGATCGGTGATAAACTGAAAAAACTGCGTCGTAACAGAGATTTGACCCAAGAAGAGGTGGCGGCTCATATTGGCATTTCCTATCAAGCCATCAGCAAGTGGGAAAGAGGCGACGGATATCCGGACATCACGATGCTCCCCACACTTGCAAACTATTTTGGTGTGTCTGTTGACGAGTTGATTGGTATGGACGAAATATCTTCCGCAAACAGGCTTGCTGAAATCAATCAGAAATGGCAAGAAAACAGAGCAATGGGAAGTCACAAAGAAAACGTCGAACTCATGCGAAACGCATTGAAAACCTACCCCAATGATGCGTTGTTGCTGATGCAATTGTCGTGTTCACTTGAACGACTTGACGGTACCGAAAAGGAGAAAAAGAGTATTTAAAAGAATCTATTATGCTTCACGAGCAGATTCTAAAATACTGTGACGATTCGGAAATCAGAGGTGCCGCACTTTGTAATCTCTCCGATGCATATTACAGATACGGTGATTATGAGAAGGCGGTAGAATACGCTACCAAATTACCGAATCTTTATAAGACAAGAGAAACCGCGCTGGTTCGTATTTTAAAAGACGATGCACAAAAAAAGCAAGTGGCGGAATCGGCAATAGAACCATTGATCTGGCTTTTGTCCTATCATTTGACTGCGCTTTCGGAAACTGAAAATGATAGCAGTTATAAAGAAAAAATAATTAAAATACTGGACGTACTTTTCGACGGAATTGAGAGCGACTTCATTGTTCGCATTCGTAACAAAGCATCCGAGTAACCATCCGCCCCGCCTTGAGCGGGGCTTCCTATTTGTCTATGTGTATCAGATTTTAAAGTAAGTGAGCGTATGACGGCAGTTCAAGCTGTCGTTTTTTCTGCTCATAAGCCCCCGCGGTTACATATGGGCCGGAATACATATTGTGCATGACATGTCAATGCTCACTTTTGAATGTCCATCATAGTGCCGATGAAAAACGGAATATCATTTTTGCAATCAATAAGCATATACACAAACGGCCTGTCGAGATAAACCTGCTTGGGATCTATTACAGCCGCCATCTCATCTGTCATTTCAACCACGGTCGCAGCTCCTGCTTTTGTCCCTTTTTCTCCTACGGATATAAAGGTTTTGTGGAGCACGCGATTGATATATATATTTCCTGCGGAAGAAACCCCGAGCGCGTTAAAATCTGCCTTTTCTGCGCGGAAAGCATCCTGCATACCCATTGCCGATAGTATTTCAGACATTTCTACATTATACTCTGTCTCAAACTTGGGAATTGCTGTGTTGACGGTCGCACGCTGCTTATTCGCCAGCAGGGCTCTCAATGATTCACCGTCAAGCGAAGCTATATATTCGGAAACGCTTACTCCCTCATTGGGGAGCATCGCCACAAAGGCGTATTCGCAGTCCTTGTAATACTTTATAAAACCAATCGCATTTTTATCCTCAAGATATTTCCCCTCGGAACCATACATAAATTCAGCGTTCTGCTTGGTTCCGTCTTCTTTGGTAAATTGTCCGTCTCTTACCTGATTCTTATAGTAGATCTCGCTCCACTCTGCTTCAAAGGCAAGCGCGTTCACAAGATACATCACTGCTTCATCCGGAATCTCGTCCAGGATATTCGGTATCATATCGTCCGTTCTTTCCTTCACCCAATCATTTATATCCTTGAGAGTAGAATTATTGAACGGAGCCATATAGATGTCTGCACCGTAATAGTCTGCATTTGTTTGCAGAAAGTCCTGATTGACCTCAAACCGCTCATGGTCGGTGAACCATATCGAATTTGCAAGGCTCAGCTTATACTTTTCGCCCTGCGTAAGCGAGTTCATATAGCTGTACAAATATAAATTCAATTCCTCGGTTGTCATTCCGAGTACCTTTTCCATCTGCTCCAGTGTTTCACCCTTTGCTCCGTTTGCAGTCATAGCTAAAGCACACAGGACAGACAATGGCGATATCAGAGTATTTTCGCCGGTTTTGTTACTTGCCCGTAAAAGCCTGACTGCAAAATTAGCAACTGCCGCATTACCCTGGCTTATATCACCTGTGGCGGTTATCTCATTCGGTGTGATCCCCTCCATCAGATCAGCCGCCTGCACCGAGGTACAGCCATAAATATTTGCTGATATTACGCATATAATCAGCAAACTGACTAATGCAAAAAACTTTTTGTTACGTTTCATCTTATCCTCCTTTTTGAACAGGTTACATATTTATTTCAGAACATATATATATCTATGCTTCAATATTCCAAACCCGACTCACGTGATGTAAGTACCTGTTGTTCTCTCCTCTGAATGAAGTAATCTGCGGCATCAGAAATATGATATAACAATTTGCTACTGCCCGGCACCGCACAATATTAATACCGTCTCAATTATATAAACGATATTTTCCAGAAAAAGTTTCAGGTTATTTGAAAATATGTAAAGCAATCCGGCTACGCAAAAGCGTAGCCGGATTGCTCAATGTCACAGTGCCGCCAACAATGCCTCGTATTTGGGCATCAGCCAGGCATACGCCTCACTTGAGAAATGATGGTTGGGCGCATCGCCGCGCACAACTCCTTCATCGATCCATGCAAGCTGTGCCGGGTTCTGAAAGCTGATTCCGCTGTTGTAATAATTGTTGAAGCAAGGCAGTGCATATCGACGGCAGACACGCTCCATCGCCTCCACATAATCAATGTCGGAAAACCCCAGCTTATTTTTGGATGGCCAACGGTTATAGTTGGTCATAAAAAGTATTTTTGCTTTGGGATATTTGGCCGTAAGACCGGAAATCAGCACATTGAGAGCGCCGCAGAACGTGGTCGGATCATCACTGTCATCAGAGCCTATCGGGACGTGAAGCCGCTTGTCATTTGCGCCTCCCATGACCACAACATAATCCGCTCCGTCCGCCATCTCTGCGTAACGGACACACATAGGCGGCCGCTTCTGCTCCTCGACCGACTGAAGTGCCAGCGTATTACCGTTCTGACCGTAGTTGTACAGCGTCATGTGGTGCCGCTCAGCCAGCATCTCAAGCCACGTGCCACGCTGGCAGTCCTTGTTGCCGTGAAACAGCGAATCGCCAAGCGCTACAATCGTTTTGCCTTCAAGATTATCCGTATTTGCCATTTTCGTATCCTCACTTTGATCAATTTATATTTTGTCCAGCCCGTCCTTGCGCGACTGAGGCAGGTCGGTCGTTATCGGCTCATCGTCATAAAAATTCTCAAGTATGCCGGCTCCGAACCGACACCCCATTCCTCCGGGATCCGACTTCACTGTGGCCATGTTGCGCTGACGCATTATAGTAGCGTAGCTGCGCCCTGCAATGATAATATGCTCCAGCATCTGTATGCCGACCAGCTCAAATGCCGCACGCAGCATTTCGGTAGTTTCAATGTCATCGCCTGACGGCACTGCAAGCCCGTGCGGGTGGTTGTGCGCCACCACTACTGCCGAAGCATGCCGGAACAGCGCCCGCTCAACCATAACGCGCGGCACCATAGCGGCGGCGTTGACGCTTCCATCACAGATGTATGCACAGTCAATCAGCCTCATGGCGTTGTCGAACATCATAAGATATACCTGCTCATGCGTCGAGCCGACATAAAGATTGGCAAGGTAGGCACTGATCTTTGTAATTGAGTCGTACACCTTGCGCGGACTCTCGCCCGACCTTGCGATGCTTCGCCGTATGCCGCTTATCAGCCGTATCAGATCAGCCGTGTTCGGACCTACGCCGTCAACCAGCATAAGCTCGTCGGCCGATGCCGAAAACACAGCTTCAAGCGACCCGAACCGTTCTATGAGCCGGTGCGCGATCTCGTTTGTATCACGCCGAGGTATGGAGTAAAACAGCAGCGCCTCAAGCAACTGATGGTCGTCAAATCCGGCACATCCCTCTGCTCTCAGCCGTCTGCGAAGTCGCTGACGATGCCCATCATGTATATCACTCATAGCTTTGTGCCCGCGTAGCGTCGGACTATACCGCACAGTATTGCGGTCTGAATATCCATTGCTTCTGCGGTAATATGCTCATACGGCCCGTGAAATGCGTAGCCGCCTGTTCCGAGATTGGGGCACGGTAGGCCCATATATGACAGCCTTGCGCCGTCAGTTCCGCCGCGTATCGGGCGGATGATCGGCTCAATTCCCTGCTCACGCGTAGCCTCAAGTGCATTTTCCACCACATGATAGCACGGCAGTATCTGTTCCCGCATATTGCGGTACTGCTCGCGTATCGTCAGCTCGACCGTCCCGGCACCGTAGCGTCGGTTCATATCGTCGGCAATACGACGCAGCGTCGCCTCGCGTTCGGCAAACAGCTCGGCGCTGTGGTCACGTACAATATAGTGCAGTGTTGCCCGTTCAACGTTGCCTTGCATAGCGTGCAGATGATAAAATCCTTGGTAATTTTCGGTGTCGCGCGGAGTCTGACCGGTCGGCAGCATGGAATTGATCTCCATGGCGAGCAGCTGGGCATTGACCATAGTATCCTTAGCGCTTCCCGGGTGAATATTGAAGCCGTTCACAGTGAAGGTAGCGGCACTGGCGTTGAAGTTTTCAAACACGACCTCTCCCTCCTCACCGCCGTCGACAGTATATGCATACTGCGCATCAAACCCGGAAATATCAAAGTGATCAGCTCCCGCGCCGACCTCCTCATCGGGCGTAAAGCAAACCGAGATCTGTCCGTGCGGCTCATCCGAGCTTATGAAATGCTCCAGCATGGTCATTATCTCAGCCACACCTGCCTTGTCGTCGGCGCCGAGCAGACTTGTGCCGTCGGTTACAATGAGCGTTCTTCCGCGCAGTCGCGGCAGGTGGGGAAATTTATCCGTATCGAGCACTCTTCCGCTGTTGCCGAGCACCACGTTTCCGCCGTCGTAATCGTGAATTATCCGGGGATGAACACCTGCGCCGTTGAAGTCGGGCGAGGTGTCAACATGCGCGATAAAACCGATCTTCACTGCTCTCTCGCACCCCTCCGTCGCCGGCAGCTTTGCGTAAACATAACACCGCTCGTCCAACCGCACATCCGCAAGCCCCATACCGGTCATCTCGTCGGCCAGCAGGCGCGCCAGATCAAACTGGCAGGCAGATGTCGGTGTGGAGGTGCTGTGCTCGTCAGACGGTGTCGGAATTGCAACATATTTCAACAGCCTCTCATATGCTCTCATGATTATTGTCCTTTCAAGCCGAGAATTTCACGTTCGATAACGTCTGCCACACCGCAACCGGCGCAGTCAAAGCGTGTGATGTTGCGTGCTCCGGAATTCAGCTCGGCGTCACTGTTCTTCATTGCATAGCCGTGACCTGCGTTGCGTATCATTTCAAAATCGTTCCACATGTCTCCAAAGGCATAACAATCCTCATTGGGAATACCGTAGTAACCGGCAATGAGCTGAAGCGCGTGCCATTTGCTGGCCGAGGCCGGGGAGATACTCATGCGTATGCCGACCGACGACTCGGAATTCTTGGGTACAAAGTCCCATGTGGTAAAGGCCACGTTGCTGAAGGATGACACCAGACGGCTGATGCGGTCTGCCGTCTCACGGTCGGGCGGCGTAAGGATAATGCGCGAAGCATCGGTATCGGGCAGACTTGCGGCGTCCATTTTTATCAGCGGCTCGGCTGTGGCAATGTGCTCCTTATAGTAACCGTTATGGCGTCCGTCGGTGTACCAAAGAGTGTCCTTGCGCTCAACATAAAACGGCTCGCAGTGACATTCGGCACACAGCTCCAGTATCTGGTGCACATACTCTGCCGGAATAAAGCACTCATATACCGGGAAGTCATCAGCCGAAGGATGATATACATGCGCGCCGTTGAGTGTACTGATCGCAGTGTCAAGCCCCATGCGGTCATACACCCAGCGGAACATGCGAAACGGCCGTGCCGACGAGCAAATGGCGATATGCCCTGCCTCAGTCGCGGCACGCACGGCATTGACAGTCCTGTCATCAAGCAGCTTTACCTTGGGCAGCACCGTGCCGTCCAGATCAAAAATTATTAGTTTTCTGTCCATTATTATATGTAAACCTTTCGTTATCTCGTTCTGTAATTTCAGCGCGTCCAGTTGACTCTGTTGGACGGCACATAGTCACACCCCATAAGAATGGCACGCCTCATTGCCTCGGGCGTGTCAGCCGCGCGAAAGCATATTCGCAATCCTGCGCTGTGCACACGCTCAATCAGTCCGTCAGGCACGTCATCAAGCTCGGAGATCTTGAAAGACATTCCGGCATATCCGGCCTCAGCAAGCCTCGGAATATTGTCCTCACTGCTGAATATATGGTGTATGAACACGCGGTCGGACAGTACACGGACATCTGCCAGCGGCTCATATTTTATGCTGGAATATACACAGTGATCCTCAAGTCCGAACTGCCGGATATAAAACAGCGTCTGCTCTGCCAGCGGGGCCTTAAGCTCAAGAAACGCAACCGCGCCGTATCTGCGGCAGATTGTCAGATATTCGGAAAACGTGGGGATGTGCAGCTCCTCGGGCGTATGCGCCTCTACATTGACGCCGGCCGTTATATGCAGGCGGCGCAGCTCGGCATACGTCATATCTGCAATCGCACCCTCCCCGTCAGTCAGGCCGTCCACTTTTTTGTTGTGAAAGCACACCAGCTGTCCGTCTGCGGTGCTGTGCACATCGGTTTCGATCGCCCATACGCCCCGTCTCGCCGCCGTATCAAACGCGGGGATGGAATTTTCCGGCTCAACAGAGCTGGCTCCGCGATGCGCGATAATTTTCGGTGAGACCAAAGAATTCTGCTTATAAAACAAACATCTTTGCATAATTTATCACCCTCTGAGATCACGATTGTCAAATCCGAACCGCTTGCGCAGCCGGAGCAGATACAGCGTGATTATTTTTGTCAGCGCGATGTCAAAAAGGACAAACGCGCCGTTGGCCAACAGGTACAGCACCAACGACCAGTCCACAACATCATCCGGAAGCTGCAAAATATATTTTGACACAACTATGATCAGCGTCATGGCCGCATTCATAATAACCAGCTTGAGCAGCCAGACCAACGGCCGTAGCCTGATGCGTTCCAGCTTTTGCTTGACTATGGGGTACCAGCCGCAGAACAGCAAATACATAACACCGGGCAGCTTATTCGGTAGCAGCAGCACGGCCAGAAGGCCGGTCGCGGCCCATGTCAGCCACGACCACCACCCACCTATTTCGATCACAATGAGCACCGTCACAATGCCTGCAAAGGCCGCCGCTGACAGATCCAGCACGTCAATAAGCGCTCCCAGCGTCAAAATAACCACACCGAGCGAGGTGCAGACGGCGCACAGCGTCAGCCGTGCGGTCTGCTTGCTGATCTTGTTTCTCATGCCGCGGCCTCAGCAACAGCGTATCAGGTCGCCGCCCATGCTTTCACAGCAGCAGTCAGCGCAAAGCAACCCACTGCATATATCGCAGCCTGAACAGCCTCCGTGGCTTGACGTGGTGTAGCCGCCTCCGTATGCGTTGGTCTGACGGCGTAGCCGCTCACGGGCGTTACGGTATTCCATATTGTCAGGGTCCATGTTGCAGGCGCGGTCAAACAGCTGCTGTGCATCGACATAGCGCCCGCGGCGTATCTCAATTACCCCCTGGAGGAAAAACCACTCGGCGTCATGCTGCTCGGGCGGTATACCGGCCAACAGCTGAGCCGCATCGGCAATATATCCCTCGTTGATAAGCCGACGTATGCGGGCATATATTTCGTTGCCGCCCGAATAATCGCCGGATGTATAAGAATCGTTGGCATTTCCGTAGCCGTTATTGCCATTGCCTCCACCTGCGCGCTGCTTCTGTATTTCGTCATAGGCGGCGTTTATTTCCTTCATTTTCTCACTGGCAAGCTCAGCCAGATCCGAATCCTTGTATTTGTCAGGATGATATTTTTTGGCAAGCTCGCGGTATGCCCGTTTTATTTCGTCGTCGCTCGCATCACGGGACACACCCAGTATCTTGTAGGGATCACTCATCTCTCTGAACCTTATCCTCCGCTCCCCGCGTCATTCCGCAGTAAATTATATTATCGATCACGCCGCGCAGACGTTTGTCGTCCCCGCAGTCGAGCAGGTCAAATCCAAGCTCGGCATCGGCAAGCTCGCGCCGCATACAGGTGCGTACCTCGCCGCGCACGTCGTCGTCAAGTCCCTCCGGCCACAACAGCGCCAGCGGATTGTAGCTGCCGCGCTTTATGTCGTCGTCGTAGTCGTCGAGCGCATCGGCAATGTATATCCATTTGCCGACATGATATCCTATCTGCCGTGCCACCGCCGCGCGGTCGGGCTCAAGACCGTAGCACAGTATTGCCGCTGTTATTTCACCGAAAACGCCTGCCGGTATGTCAACCGATGCGCACCGCGCTCTCTCAAGTCCGCTAAGCTCATCGAGCCGTTCCACAATGAGCTGCTCCAGCCCGGGATACTCCCTCGCAGCCACGCGGTGCATTCGACGCATATATGCGAGTCCCAGCCGCGCACGCAACCGCCGCTTTCCAGACTCATCCGTCACGTCATCACGGCATTTGTGATAGTTCAACAGTGCCGCGGCATAGGCACAGTAGTCAAGCTGTCCTCGCTGAAGCATCATGGCGCGCTTTTTGAGCGGATGAACAAAGCACCGCCGCCGCTTTATCTGCGCCGTCTCGCCGGTCAGCGCCATGCGAACCAGCGCAAGAAAGGCAAAATCATAGTTGAGCAGTGCCCGTGAGCGACAGCCGGTACAGCGTCCGCAAGCCTGACACAGCCCGCAATAGGCCGCGCGGTAATACTCCAGCTCGCACACCTTCAGCTCAGGCATCCACGCCCTGACATAACCGAACATTGCCTTCCCTCCGATCCGCAGTAAAATACATAATAATAGTAACTTATTTTAAGAAAAATTTCAAGTATATATGTAAAACTTTTTGCTCCCGCAAGTAAAAAAAGTAAAATCGGCAACAATACCCTTGACAAATCGTCCCAATAAGATTATACTTGTACTGGTAAAGCGCTGTTGCAGTCGCTCAGCGCCCGATAGCAAAATATCATAACAACATGCAAAAGGAGAACATCAATGCCTAAAATCACATTTATGGGTGCCGGCAGTGTCGTTTTCGCAAAGAACGTGCTGGGTGACACCATGCTGACCGAATCCCTGTGGGACTCCGAGATCGCGCTGTACGATATCGATCCGGTAAGACTGGACGAGGCCTACATAATGGTATGTGCCCTCAACCGCAATATCAACCACAAGCGTGCACGCATAAAGAAATACTGCGGCGTTGAAAACCGTAAAAAGGCCCTCAAGGGAGCCGACTTCGTGGTAAACGCCATACAAGTCGGGCTGTACAAGCCTTGCACCGTCACCGACTTTGAGGTGCCCAAAAAGTACAACCTGCGTCAGACCATCGCCGACACGCTGGGTATCGGCGGCATATTCCGTGCTCTGCGAACCATCCCCGTGCTGGATGACTTTGCCCGCGACATGCAAAAGGTGTGCCCCGACGCATATTTCCTCAACTATACCAATCCTATGGCAATGCTTGCCGGATATATGCAGCGCTATACGGGTATAAAAACTGTCGGTCTGTGCCACAGCGTACAGGTGTGCTCCTCCAAGCTGCTCAAAGAACTGGGCATGAGCGACACGGTAAAGAGACCGATCAAAGAAAAGATCGCCGGTATCAACCATATGGCATGGCTGCTTGAGATACGCGACGCCGACGGCGTTGACCTCTATCCCGAGATCCGCCGCCGCGCCAATGAGATACTTGAAAATCCGCCCGAGGACTTCAAAGATCTTGTGCGTCTTGAGTACATACGCCGCTTCGGCTACTATGTCACCGAATCGAGCGAGCATAACGCCGAATACAACCCCTTCTTCATCAAATCCAAGTATCCCGAGCTTATCGACCGCTACCGTATACCGCTGGACGAATATCCCCGCCGCTGTATAGCTCACGAGACCAAGTGGGTAAAGCAACGTGAGGATCTGCTTGCCGGTGACGTGTCGCACAAGCGCACACGTGAATATGCTTCGTACATTATGGAAGCAATTACCACCGACGTGCCGTATAAGATCGGAGGCAACGTCATAAATACGGGACTTATCACCAACCTTCCGCAGAACGCCTGCGTTGAGGTTCCCTGTCTGGTCAACCGTGCCGGAATTCAGCCTACCGTAATAGGCGACCTGCCCGAGATATGCGCTGCAATGAACCGCACCAACATCAACGTTCAGCTGATGACGATCGAGGCTGCCGTAACGCACAAAAAGGAAGCCGTTTACCAGGCAGCAATGATGGATCCTCACACCGCCGCCGAGCTCAGCATAGACGACATTATTTCGCTGTGCGATGACCTCATCGAGGCTCACGGTGACTGGCTCCCCAAATTCAACTGATATAAATAATTCTCAGGGACTGTCACAAAAGCTGTGCCAGTCCCCCCTTTTATTTTTTACCGCCGTATTTGCGACGGTACTTTTCTTTGCGGATATCGTCTTCACTCATGCCCTCATAGTCGGAATTGTCCTTACGGCTGCCGCGAACAATAAAAAATATCGTAATGCCCGCAACAAACAGGACAATAACCAACACTATCAGCAATCCGCCGGTAGACAGTGCGCAGCGTTTGTCCGGTTTTGCAGTCTGGCTACCGTTCTGAGCCTGTTCTCCCGTACTGTCGCTTATAACGCCCATTATTCTGCTTCCGGCATCGCTGAAAGCCCGGCAGAACATCTCGGTATAGTCGGCACCGTCGTTTTCGTAGCAAATCGTATAGTACATATCGATGTAGTCCAGCAAGATTTCACACGCTTCGTCATCCATAACATACTCATGCGCGTCGTTTCCCCACATATACCAGCTGTTGTAAGTACCGTCGGGATACACATAATAAAGCACCAGCAGATGTCCTTCATCCTCAAACAGATCGGCGTATTTTTCATACATGGCGGATTCAACCTCCGAATAGCCGGGACTTGTATTGTCACCGAGGTTGTCCTCTACCCACAGATACGGCTGAACTCCCGTTACAAGGTAAAAGTCCTTGAGCACGTTGGTAAGCCTGTACTGATCTGCCGCCGTGGCAAATGCGGGCGTTGACAGGCCGTCCGAGAAATATTCGTCGATGGGCTTGACGTACTTCGGATCAAGCGGCGTACGCTTGCGTGTCGACGGCGTGATTACCACCTCGCTCTCAATCACAACATCCTCCGGCGTGGGCACCCGCCTGAAGTCAAACAGGTTAATAATCGATGTAATAATTATGAATATAGCCACGATGAAAATTGCAGCTACGGCGAAAAACGGTGTAAAGCAGCCACAGCCACCGCGAGGCCCCCAGCCCCAGTGCGGTCCGCCCCACCAAAAACCTCCGCGTGGACCGCGTGGACCGTGTGGAGGAGGTCCACCGTGAAAGCCGCCATGGAAACCGCCTCCACCGTGAAAGCCTCCGCCTCCACCGCCGCCGTGAAAGCCTCCGCCTCCACCGCCTGAATGTCCGCCACCGCTGTGGCCACCGCCCATACCCGGCATATCAAACACCTCCGAAACAAATCTGTTGTCAGTCAGAAACGCTGTTATATAACATATTCACACCCATATGCAATTATACAACGCGGTCACGCGATTGTCAATAACATTCTCAAAAATATTTTGCCACACAAATGTGAACTACAGCTGAAAATTACCTTCATAACAGGTGAAAAAAAAACCGGAGTGCTGGACAACGGGAAATTTATTATGTATAATTAGTTCAAAATTATTTTTATAAAGGGTACCTCCAATGCTTCAGTTAAAAAACATCGTCAAAACCTATACCGTCGGCGACACTGCAGTTCCGGCACTGCGCGGTATTGACCTGTGCTTCCGGGAAAATGAGTTTGTAGCTATACTCGGTCCTTCCGGTTGCGGAAAAACCACACTTCTCAACATAATCGGCGGACTCGATAACTACAGCAGCGGTGATCTTGTCATCAACGGCACCCCCACCAAGCAGTATCGCGACGCCGACTGGGACGCCTACCGCAATCATTCCATCGGGTTTATTTTTCAGTCGTACAACCTCATTCCCCACCAGACAGTGCTGTCCAATGTCGAGCTGGCACTGACGCTGTCAGGCGTTCCGAAATCCGAGCGGCGGCGCCGCGCCACTGCCGCACTTGAAGCAGTGGGACTGGGCGACCAGCTCAGAAAAAAGCCGAATCAGATGTCGGGAGGACAGATGCAGCGCGTCGCCGTGGCGCGTGCACTTGTCAACAATCCCGATATACTGCTGGCCGACGAGCCGACCGGCGCGCTTGATTCCGAAACCAGCGTCCAGCTCATGGAGATACTCAAGGATATAGCAAAAACACGTCTGGTTATAATGGTAACACACAATCCCGAGCTGGCTCAGCGCTACGCAACCCGCACTGTCCGCGTGCTTGACGGCCGCGTGGTTGACGACAGCGCCCCCGTCACCGAGAGCGAGCTGTCGGAGTACGAGAAGCAGCAAAAAGAGCAAAAGCCGTTCAAGGCAAAAAAGCCCTCGATGTCGTTTTTCACGGCACTGTCGCTGTCGCTCAATAACCTTATGACCAAAAAGGGCCGTACATTTCTTACCGCCTTTGCCGGCAGTATAGGAATTATCGGAATTGCGCTTATTCTCTCGCTGTCAAACGGCGTGCAAAACTACATCAACCGCGTTCAGGAGGACACGCTCTCCTCTTATCCCATAACGATAAACGCCAAATCCGTCGATATGAGCAGTCTTGTCTCCTCGATCACCGGCGTGCACAATGAAAACGCTTCAGTACAGCGTACCGAGGAGGAGCTGGCGTCAAATGTATACTCCAGCGCCGTTATTTACGACCTGCTCAACGCGCTGAACTCTGCCGAAGTCAACGAAAACAATCTGACTGACTTCAAAAAATATCTCGACACCGAAACCGCAACCGGCGCACGTCCACTGGACGGACTTGCCACGGCGGTAAAATACAGCTATGATATCGATCTCAACATTTACGCAAAAACCGACAACGGCGATATTGTCAAAGCCGACATTTCACAACTGATAAAACAGATGTCGGCGGTCATATACGGCGTCGGCACATCGTCATCTGCCATGGATTCAACTGCGTCATATTACGCAAATGTCGACGGCTTCCGCGTCTGGGAGGAAATGCTGAGCGACGAGCAGGGTAACGGACTGGTCAACCCTCTGTTGTACGAGCAATATGACATGATATACGGCCATTGGCCGGAAAAGTACAACGAGGTCGTGCTGGTAGTTGATAAAAACAACTCTGTCAGCGACATGGTGCTGTACTGTCTCGGTCTTCTCTCCGCCGAGGATATAGCAAACGCAGTAAAGGATTCGGCAGAGGGCAAAGAGATCGAAACCGAGCTGCGCAGCTGGACATTTGAGGAAATATGCAATATCACGCTGAAATACATTCCGTCTGCCGCAAAATACAGCTATAACGCCGTAACAGGAGGATACACCGATCTGTCGGACACTGAGACGGGGCTGTCGTATCTGTATAACGAGGCCGATGAACTTAAGATCGTCGGCATCATACGCGGTAACAGCGATGCCGTGTCAACAATGTTGAGCGGTTCTATCGGCTATACCTCTGCGCTGACCGAGCATATGATACAACAGATCGAACAGACCGAGATCGTGCAAAAGCAGTTGGCCGACAAGCAAAACGACGTCATACTGAATCTCCCATTCAAGGTTGAGGGCGAGGAGCCTACCCAAGCTCAAAAAGCCGAAGCGGTAAAAGCCCTGCTGTCGGGTTCCGACGCAACCGACCGTGCCTCTGCCTATACCGCACTTATGTCACATCCGACTGATGAATATGTTAATGCGGCAGTCGAATCGACAATGGCCGGCCTTACACGCGAATACATCGAGAAAATGCTTACAGAAGCCTACACCGCGCAAATGCCGACCGCCGATCCCGAATCGGTAAAGAAATACATTGCCGAGATGGACGATGACACACTTTTCGGATATGTCCGCAAAATGCTGGCGGAGCAGGTGCGTGAGCAATACAGCACCACTATGGCAGAGCAGCTGGGCGCTATGACCGTCGACCAGCTTGCGGCAATGTGGGACAACACCGCCTTCTCCGAAGCTCAGTATGCCTCGCTTTACGACGAGTATGTTCCGGCTACGGCCTCAGACTCAAGCTACGATGAAAATCTGGCTCTGCTCGGCTATGTTGATATAAACAGCCCCTCGTCTGTCAGTATATACGCCACGACATTCTCGGACAAGGAAAAAATCGCCGCTATAATCGATGAATACAATGAAGCCGCCGACAACGAAGCCGACAAAATCACATATGTCGACTATGTCGCACTGCTTATGTCATCAATTACTACCATAATAAATGCCATATCATATGTGCTGATGGCTTTTGTGTCGATCTCACTGCTGGTATCCTCCATTATGATAGGAATAATCACCTATATTTCAGTGCTCGAGCGAACCAAGGAGATAGGTATACTGCGAGCCATGGGCGCATCCAAGCGCGATGTCAAGCGTGTGTTTAACGCCGAAACCATGATCGTTGGCTTTACATCCGGGGCAATCGGCATCGGAGTCACGGTACTTCTGTGTATTCCAATCAACATCATTATACGTCACCTCACCAATATACAGAGTCTGGGAGCCGCGCTCCCGCCCGTTGCAGGGTTGATACTCGTGGCTATCAGCGTTATACTGACGCTGGTTGCCGGGCTTATCCCGTCAGCTCTGGCGGCTAAACGTGATCCTGTAATAGCGCTGAGAACAGAATAACCCGTAATGGCCGCCGCAAGGCGGCCTTTTTTATTTGCGAACAAAGCCATTTGATAACTACACATAAAAAGCACTCAAGCCCGTAAACAGCCCCTTCAACTGCCGTACATCCGGCAAATCCGATGTCAGCTTCATTATAAAACGCTGAAAATCACTGTTGACATGAGGGTAAAACGGTGGTATAATGTAATACAAGTTACACAAGTATAACCATTATCAATTACGGAGGCTATTAAAATGCCAAGTTTCCCCAAAGACAAATACATGTCGCTTGTCAAGGTCGGCGAGAAAGGACAGATCGTAATACCCAAGGAAATACGCGACATGTTCGGCATAGAGCCGGGCGACACACTGTTGATGCTGGCCGACAAATCACGCGGCATAGCTATACCGCCGCCACAAGAAGCCGAAAAAATACATGATTCCATATTCGGAGGCGACAAATGAAAGACATTGAAATCCGCGGACTGTCAAAAAGCTTCGGACAGAAGGTCGCGGTAGACAACATTTCACTTGACGTTGAGCAGGGAGAGCTACTGGGACTTCTCGGAGTAAACGGTGCGGGCAAGACCACCACGATACGGCTGCTGTCCTGCCTGTCGCGGCCGAGCGGAGGGGACGCACTGATCTGCGGACACAGCATAGTTCATGATGAACAAGATGTAAAAAGTATGATCAGCATCTCACCGCAGGAAACGTCCGTTGCCCCCAATCTCACGGTACGTGAAAATCTTCAGCTCATCGCGGGCATATACGGCCGGCCTCGGGCGCAGGCCGAGCGTGTAATAGAGCGTTTTTCGCTCGGCCAAATAGCCGATACACGGGCAAAAAAGCTGTCTGGCGGCTGGCAGAGACGACTGTCGATCGCAATGGCCATGGTATCAGAGCCGCGGGTGCTGTTTTTAGACGAACCTACGCTGGGACTTGACGTACTCGCGCGCCGCGAGCTGTGGAATCACATAGTGGCACTTAAAGGTCACATCACCATGGTGCTGACCACACATTATCTTGAAGAGGTTGAGGCACTGTGCGACCGTGTAGCCGTCATGGCAAACGGTCACATACTTGCCGTCGGAACCGTTGCCGAGCTTACCGCGGCGACCGGCACACAAAACCTCGAGGACGCGTTTATATCGATTTCGGAGGGGCGGGAGGTTAAAATATGAAAAGAGCGTTTTTGTTTGCCGGGCGCTGTCTGCGTGAGCTGCTGCGCGAGCCGCTGAGCTACATATTCTGCCTGGGCTTTCCGCTTGTCATGCTTGCGCTTATGACCGCCATAAACAGCATGATACCGGCCGGAACCATGACACTGTTCAACATAGACAATCTTTCGGCCGGCATTGCCGTTTTCGCGCTTTCGTTTGTCATGCTGTTTGCCACGCTGTCGGTGTCCAAGGATCGTTCCGGCGCATTTCTTACCCGGTTGTTCTCATCTCCCATGTCAGCTACCGACTTTATCGTAGGATACACACTGCCCCTGCTTGTGATATCTATAGGACAATTTGCCGTAACCTTCATTTGCAGCGGGATCATAGGGGCAATAAACGGAACACCTCTCTCTTTGACGGGGATACTGCTGTGCTGCTTGTCACTGCTTCCGATCGCACTTTTTTTCATAGGTATTGGAGTGCTGTTCGGCTCGCTGTTCAGCGAACGCTCAGCGCCCCCCTGCTGCTCAATTATCATATCCGTCTGTGGCGTGCTCGGCGGAATATGGTTTGACGTTTCCATAATTCCCGAATCAAATCCGCTGAGCATCATATGCCGGGCACTGCCCTTCGCACATGCCACCGCCGTCGGACGGACACTTATAACCGGGTCGGGTGAGCCGGTCTGGGCGGATCTGCTGATATGCTCGGCATGGGCACTTGCCGCGTGGGTCGGTGCTGTACTGGCCTTCCGCTCACGCATGAAGGGCGACGCAAAATAAATTCTGAATATACACGGTGCTGTCCGGAAAAGCTATATACACAATAAAATCAAGGAGAGCATCATAATGGAACTCAAAGGATCAAAGACCGAGGCCAACCTTATGGCCGCCTTTGCAGGCGAATCTCAGGCGACAAACAAATATTCATATTATGCCTCCCGCGCTCGAAAGGACGGTTACGTCCAGATAGCCGACATATTCGAGCTGACTGCAGGCAACGAGCGGGAGCACGCCAAGCTGTGGTTCAAGATATTGCACGGCGACGCTGTACCTGACACGACCGACAATCTCAAGGATGCCGTTGCGGGCGAGAATTATGAGTGGACCAACATGTACGCCGCCTTTGCCGCCGATGCGCGTGCCGAAGGCTTTGGGCACATAGCATGGCTGTTCGAGGCGGTAGGTAAAATTGAAAAGGAGCACGAGCAACGCTTCAGGAAATTGCTCACCAACGTAAAGGACGGATTGCTTTTCTCCCGCGAGCATGACACAGTATGGATATGTACCAACTGCGGGCATGTCACTATCGGCAGAAAGGCACCGGAGGTATGCCCCGTTTGCGCCCACCCGCAAGGATTTTTCGAGCAAAAAGCGGAAAACTATTGATCAATCGTCCGCAAACAAAAATCACTTTACTGTTTTTGAAACGGTAAAGTGATTTTTATTTTGAATCAGCCTATATCTTAATCTGAAACTCACCGCAGTCAAACGTCCCGCTTGCCTGCGCAAGTCCGTTTACTTGTTCAAGCTCAGCGAACGCCCGGCTGATATCGCCGATGATCCCCGGCTTCAGCCCGATTGAATGATGCCCCGGCAATATCCGTCGGATATCCAACTGCTCCACCCGCCTGACAGAGCTGTAAAACCTGTGCGGATCGGTCGTAGGATAGTCGGCGTACAGACAGCCGCGGTAGATCAGATCCCCACCGAACAGATATCCACGCCTCTCGTCGTAAAAGCAACAGTGTCCCGGCGAATGTCCGGGCGTGTGTATCACCTTTATATCCCTGCCGCCGAGTGAGAAGGTATCGCCATCCGCAAGCAATGCCGACGGCCGGCCCTCAAACACACTGTAGCTGTTTATATCAAAGTCCTCCGGCAAATCACACGGCGGACGTGTAAGGTTGCGCCTTACCGCTTGCACCGGCAACGGGAAGTGCCCGTTTATCCACTCATACTCTGCCGCGTGCACGGCAAAATCCGAAAAGCGTCCGTGCCCGCCAATGTGATCCCAATGTACATGTGTCGTAAGCACAAAAACCGGCAGCGATGTCAGCTTCGACGTCACACAGCTGATGTCGGCAACTCCAAGTCCGCTATCTATCAGCACAGCATGTTCACGACCGACAGCAAGATAGCAATGCGACTCCTCCCAATGACGGTATTCACTGATACAGTAGGTGTCGTCATCTATGCGCTCAACATCAAACCAGTCTCTCATGCCCGTCTCCTACTTAGAGCACCTCAGCCGTGCCGCTTCGTCGGCATCGGGCGTTACATAGGCCGTCCAGTTGGTGTGATATATGACAAACCCCGGCTTGGCTCCCGGTGCTTTTTTCAGGTTGCGCACACGTGTGTAATCGACAGCCACGTTATGACCGTCCGACGCACCTGAATAAAGCGCCGCTATACGCGCAGCCTGCGTAAAATCGATATCCCCCGGTTCGCGTCCGCCGCACTCAAGTATGACGTGCGACCCCGGACGTCCCTTTGCATGAAACCAGTAATCGTTTTTATCTGCCACCTTGTGCGTGATAAATTCGTTCTGCGTGTTGTTTTTACCGCACAGCACCGAAAATCCTCCGTCCGTGACGAATTTCAGATATCTGTGCGTCGCGCGTCGCGGAGCGGTATATCCTTTCATACGTGACGCATACCCCGAGTCAAACAGCTCTGCACGTATCTCCCCGAGGTCCTCGGTGGTTTCGGCATGCCCGAGCGACTCGGACACCGACCTCAGATATTCAAGCTCCTGCTCGCCCAGCTCTATCTGCCTCGTCAGCTCGACTGTGGCATGCTTTGACTTGTTGTATTTTTTATAAAGCCGCTGGGCGTTGGCCACCGGCGTCAGCATGGGATCAAGCTCTACGCGGCACACCGGAAATGTTCCGTCCTCACGCATATTTCCGTAATCGGTGAGAATCGCCTCACGGCTTCCCTTTTCAATCGCGTACAGATTTGCTGTTATCAGATCCCCCTGGCGTTTGTACTCCTCACCCTGTGCGCACTGCGCCAACTCCTGGCGCTGGTGCTCCAGCTTGCGGCTGATGCGCGCATTGGCATTTGCGATCATGTGCAATATATCGGCCGCGCGCTGTCTGACCTTCTGCTCACGGTCACGCTCGCCGTAATAGACGTCAAGCAGCTCTCCCGGGCTGTCAAAACGGCGCAAAGCCTCGCTGCCGTACTGCGTCAGCGGCAAAAACGCATACTCTACCGGCCGACCGTCAACCGTGGCTATCGTGGGAGCGTATTCACCCGTCCTTATCATACTCATAACGCGCGCAAGCTCTCGCCACAGCCGGCCGGCATCGCAGTATTTCAGCGGCGTATCGGTATGGCGCGTGGCACGGTATACTATCTCCCTCGCAACTGCGGACGAAATGCCCTGATACGTCCCGCTGATAAATTTGTCGCCTCTCAGCTCTCCGGGTGCAGCATCAAAGCGTGCGGAAAATCCTGCCTCGCTCTCATCAAGCGGGTTGACTTTATCCTGCGCCGGCGGCAGCTCGTACTTCATGCCAGGCAGGACCTGACGCCGGCTCGACGTTGTAAAATCGACCGGTCTGTGCGCCGCTATGACCTTCATATCGCCGTCAGTGAATATCAGGTTGCTGTACTTGCCCATGACCTCGGCTATTAGATACTTAGTGCACTCAAAGCCCATTTCGTCACGGCACTCAAAGCCAAGTCTGACTGCACGCTCAAAGCCCAGCTGCTCTATTGAGGACAGCTTACCGCCGCCCAGCCGTTTTCGCAGCAAAAGGCAGAACATGGGCGGCACCGCGGGGTTTTCTTTGGGAAGCGCGCTGTAGCATATGCGGGGATTGTTGGAGCCCGCATTGATGAGTATGCGCCGACCGCCCAACGTTGTGCGAAGCTGGATCACTATCTCGTCGCGCTCGGGCTGATAAATTTTTTCTATGCGCCCACCGGTCGCCGTGCTGCGTATCTCAGACACCGCACACGCCAGCATGCCTGCATCAAATGCCATATAGTTACCTCAAGAAATTGCCGGGGCACTGCCCCGGACAAAATGTGTAAAGGACGGAGCGCAGCCCCCGAGCACCTAACCCGGTGCCCGGACGTCGCTCTGACGCAGCTTATTGTTCTCCGAACATTATTTTATCCACATTGTCCAGCGAATCAAACACAAAATCAGGCTTTTCGGCAGGTGCGGCGGCATCTACGTCAGAAGGCTGTGTTTCGCCCGAGAGGACCAGAACCGCTGTGACGCCGTGCTTTTTACCGATAGCGATATCGGTATACAGACGGTCTCCGAAAATGCACATTTCGTCAAGGCCGAACCCGGTGGCCTCGCTTATCATATCGATGGTCTCACGGTAGGGCTTGCCGAAATATGTGGGTGTCTTGCCCGTCGAGGCCGTAACAAAGGCGGCAATAGCGCCGCTGTCGGGAATAAACCCGGTCTCGGTGGGGCAGTTGAAGTCGGGGTGAGTGGACAGATACTCGGCACCGCCGCGGACAAAGCGGCAGGCATTGTCCATTTTCTTATATGTAAGTGAGGTATCAAAGCTGGTGACAACAATATCCGCCTTTTCCTCGTCTCCGTTCAGCATTCTGATACCGTTCTCACGGAAGTTTTCGACCAACTCATCCGTGCCGACGAGATATACGCTCTTGCCGGGACGGTGCCGCTTAAGAAACTCAATAGTAACATCGCCGGAGGTCATAATTTCGTCGGGTGTGGGTGAAAAGCCGAGCTTTGTCAGCTTTTTGACGTAGAACTCAGTCGTATGCGAGGCATTGTTTGTAAAAAACAGTACGCGCTTACCGGAAGAGCGGAGGTGGTTGATGAAGCGGATAGCAAAATCAAAAACATTATATCCAAGGTAAATTGTGCCGTCCATATCGAAGATATACAGCTTCTTTTCGGAGAGCACCGCTGTATCGGGGTTTTTGAAATCCATGATCGTTTCCTCTTTTATTTACTGATTTGAGGTAATTATAACACATTGTTGATTTTTTTGCAATAGTGTGATATACTATAATTCACCAACAAATAGCTGAGGTAAAATATGCAAAACGTGATAGGCATAGACGTCGGCGGCAGCACCACGAAAATCGTAGGCTTCCGCAAGGACGGCGTCAGAATTGAAATGATACAGCCGCAGTTCGTGCGGGCGGCCGACCCGATAACGTCGGTGTACGGAGCATTCGGCCGCTTCACATCACAGAACGGGCTTGAGCTCTCGGATATTGACTGCGTAATGATGACGGGCGTAGGCTCAACATTTGTGCAGAAGCCGATATACTCGCTTGACTGCCGGGCAGTGTCCGAATTTTCAAGCGTGGGACTTGGCGGGCTGTATCTGTCGGGACTCGATGAGGCCATTGTGGTCAGCATGGGAACCGGTACTGCACTGATACACGCCACACACCGAGGGGGCGAAACCAAGACGGAATATCTCGGCGGCACCGGCGTCGGCGGCGGCACACTTATCGGTCTGTCGCGCAAGATACTTGGTGTCGACACCATAGAACACATAGAACAGCTGTGCGAGGGCGGCGATCTCAACAAGATCGACCTGCGCATAAAGGACATATCCGACAACTCTCTGTTTCCCAGCGTCAACCACGAGTTGACGGCCTCAAACTTCGGCAAGCTGAGCGATATTGCCGGCAAGCATGACATCGCGCTCGGAATCGCCAATATGGTAGCCGAAACCATCGCCATGGTGTCGATTTTTGCCGCTCGCGGACACGGCCTGCGCGACATAGTACTGACAGGCAACCTGTCCTGCGTCAGTCCGGTGCGGAAAATAATAATGGGACTGTCCGAGTCGTTCGGCGTGAACTTTGTATGCCCCGACAATGCTCAGTTCGCAACCGTGATCGGCGCGGCACTGCTCGGCCTGGACGGATAACTCCGGTCTCTGTTTACTAAAAACTAACATTTTTAAAAGCGCAATGAATATTTGCGCTTTTTTTATTTCACAATAATATACGAACAAATAACAAAGGAGCGCATATGAAAACATTCGTATACACCATAGCCGACGAGCACGGCATACACGCCCGGCCTGCCGGCATACTGGTCAACTGTGCCAAGCAGTTCGCCTCGGACATAAAGGTAAGCAAAAACGGCCGCGAGGTGGACGCAAAGCATCTGCTGGCGGTCATGAGTCTTGCGGGAAAGCATGGCGAGGAGCTGATATTCACAGTCAGCGGCAAGGATGAAGCACACGCTGCCCGGGCGCTTGAGCAGTGTTGTCATGAGAATATAGGCTGAGGTGAACCTATGAACAACACTGTAAGAACTCCTCTTACATTCAGCGGCCGGGGCATAGGACACGGCAGTGCCATAGGCAAGCTGAACTTTTACCGTCGGTCCGAACGTATGAGTCAGGGTGGCATACGCCGCAGCCGTTCGGCAGGAGAAGAAACTCAGCTGTTGCGCCGAGCCATAGCTGACGCGCGCGACCAGCTGTCACGCCTGTACGACACCACTCACCGCCGCGCAGGTGAAAACGAGGCTCAGATATTTGAAATTCACCGTATGCTGCTGGAGGACGACGACTTTTTGTCAGTCGCCGAATCGCTTATACTGGACGGATATTCTGCCGCATATGCCGTAAGTGAGGCGGCAGAACGATACAGTGCCGTATTTGCATCTATTGAGGACGATTATCTGTCGGCACGCGCGGCCGATCTGCGAGATGTGGCCTCGCGGGTAGCGTCCATATTGCAGGGCGGCGACACCGGACGGACTGTCGAGCTGTCGGGCGACGAAAAATACATCATCGCCGCTTCCGACCTCACGCCGAGCGAAACGGTACAGCTTGACCGTGACCGCATACTCGGCTTTGTCACGTTTGCCGGTTCGCCCAACTCACACACCGCCATTCTTGCCCGTGCTCTGGGCATTCCCGCACTGATAGGGACCGGCGAAATAAACGGCGACTGCAATGGTGCCGACGCCATAATCGACGCCGATTCCGGCTTGCTTTACGTCAATCCCGACAACTCAATGCTGGCCCGCTACCGCGACAAACAGCGCCGTGATGCAGAGGACGCACACCGCCAACAGCTGTTTCGCGGACGGCCGACCGTTACGCGCTCCGGACGGAGACTGCGGCTATACGCCAATATCGGCAACGAGCGCGACGCCGCACTGGCGCTCCAGAACGATGCCGAAGGCATCGGCCTGCTGCGCTCCGAATTTCTGTATCTTGAATCGGACACCTGCCCCGATGAAGAAACCATATTCAACGCTTACCGCGAAACAGTCAAGACCATGTCAGGCAGGCCGGTTATAATCCGCACATTGGACATAGGGGCCGACAAGCAGGTATCCTATATTGATCCGGGAAGAGAGGAAAACCCGGCGCTGGGATTGAGAGGCGTACGGCTGTCGTTGGCCTCTCCCGAGCTGTTCAGGACACAACTCCGAGCCATATGCCGGGCATCGGCCTACGGCCCTGTATCGGTGATGGTTCCCATGATCTCCGTACCGCATGAGGTTCTGCGTTGCCGTGAGATACTCGAAAAAGTTCAGTCTGAGCTGGCTGCCGAGAGAATACCGTTCGACGCAAAAATGCCGTTCGGAATAATGCTGGAAACGCCCGCTGCCGCGGTTCTGAGCGCAGAGCTTGCACGTATGGTCGACTTTTTCTCGGTCGGGACGAATGACCTGATTCAATACACGCTGGCGGCCGACCGCCAGAACCCC
>ENA-ORSL01001118-ORSL01001118.1-human-gut-metagenome-genome-assembly--contig:-NODE-1118-length-23795-cov-4.300632_pt1 | contig 23795 bp, 22 predicted proteins | sample MGYA00242190_ERZ509157 | MGnify/ENA primary metagenome ERZ509157 (study PRJEB26280, sample SAMEA2338664) | human gut metagenome | biome: human gut; feature: human-associated habitat; material: faeces...
TACTATTCTGAAATTCTTTGAATATATTTTCTAAATCTTTTCTCGTTCCAAATACTCTAAAACTTCTCGAACTCATTTTATCATCTCCTCAACAAATTACTATTTTTCTAACTAATTACTAAATTGTAATTTGCATTACGATATAAGTTCTATATTTACTGCATTGACTTGTGGTGGATTTGAATCTTCAATTAAACCACTAAATGTAACTCTTACTTTATTATTTACTACATAATAATCATTTGTACCATTTGTTGTCCTTGATATTTTCATTGTTACTTTATCCTTCACTTTAAATGATTTACTATCTCTTAATACTTCAACAGTTATATAGTTTTCTTCTGCAACAATGATTTTTCCCTCAAAAACATCTTTAGATTCGACAAATTTTATTATTTCTTGATTATTTATAGCATCTAATATTTTTGCTTCATCATCAATAAATACTTTCTTAATAAACTTTTCTTGTTCTTCTTTACTATTATTTATTAAACCAACTATTACTTTATTAGTTATATCATCAACATAATTGAATGCAAAATTAGATATATCATTATTATCTTCTAAATAATTAATAATATAATTATTGATTTCTTTTGCACTAAGTTTTTGTTCTAGTTCGTATCTCATAAACCAACTACCCATTTTAACGCCAATATTATTTTCATAAGGTTCATTTGGCGATACTCCAACATATCTAATAACTTTATAACCTAATCCCCAATATGTCACTTTACTGCCATCATTATTAACTATTTTGATACAATACTTTGGCTCATGTCCTGTTGTTACTCTACCACTATCTATATAGTTTGTTATAATTCCCATTGCAATAAGTCCTATCAAAACAATTCCTACGCTAATACATATTTTTTTCATATTCAATCCTCCATTTCAACAAATTACTATTTATCTGTCACTTCTATATATAATTATACCATAATTTCAACATATTTTGAAACTAAATTTAAACATCCAAGATTCATCCAACATATCTAGTATATATCCAACAGTTGGAAGTAAAATAAAACCTCGTAAACCCTTTAATTAATTGATTTAAATAAAAAGTATGGTAGAATTCTTCCATATTTTTAACTTAATTTTGCAAGTGCAAAATAAGAAATGATAGCACTATAATTCCTTTAATTATAAAGGGTAAATTAAGAGCGTGCTATCATTCTCTTTATCCTGCTTATTATTTACTTACTTATTTTTCATTAATTATCTCTTTAATAGTAGGTCTAAATACTAATCCAAATGTACTAAAACCATTTCTTAAACGACAAAAAAATCAATCATTTCTGATTGATTTAATCATTAACATCGCTTGGTGCGACGATTTTTGCTTCTGGAGCCAATGACAGGAATCGAACCTGCGACCTGCTGATTACGAATCAGCTGCACTACCGACTGTGCTACATTGGCATTTTTAGTGCGTGAATTTCTTCACGCACTTATTATTATAAAGTTAATACTAATAAATTGCAATTATTATTTATTAAATATTGTTTCGTTATGCACTGTTTAGATTATGTACAAATTCTTTTTCTCGCAACTAAGGAAAATATATTAAAATAAAACTATTTTGTTAAATATTCTAATATCAATTTATTTAATATTTGTGGGTTTCCTTTTCCTTTCATCTCTTTCATGCATTGACCTACTAAGAAACCTAATGCTCTATCTTTTCCATTTTTATAATCTTCTACTGATTGTGGGTTTGCTGCAATTATCTTATCTACAACTTCTTTTATTGCTCCCTCGTCTGAAATTTGTACTAATCCTTTTTCTTCAACTATTTTTTCTGGTTCTTTTCCTGTTTCAACCATTTCTTCAAATACTTTTTTAGCAATTGAACCACTTATTGTTCCCTTATCTATTAACGTGATTAGTTTTGCAAATTGTTCTGATGTGAATGGAAGCTCATTATATTCTATACCTTTTTCTCTTGCTATTCTTATTATATCTGTCATTATCCAGTTGCTTACTGCTTTAGCGTTGCCACAAGATTTTGTTGCAGATTCAAAGAAGTCTGACAAAGTTTTTGATGATGTTATTATTCCTGCATCATATTCTGGTAATCCTAATTCTTCTATGTATCTCTTCTTTCTGCTTTCTGGCAATTCTGGCAATGTGTCTTTAATATTATTTATATATTCGTCAGATAGTCTTATTGGCATTAAGTCTGGTTCTGGGAAGTATCTGTAGTCGTTCGCCTCTTCTTTTGTTCTCATTGCATATCCTTCACCTGCTTCGTCATCCCATCTTCTTGTTTCTTGATATACTTTTCCTCCTGATTCTAATATTTCTTTTTGTCTTTGTATTTCAAATTCGATGCTTCTTGCGATTGCTCTAAACGAATTTAGGTTTTTGGTTTCTGTTCTTGTTCCAAATTTTTCTTGTCCAACTGGTCTTAATGATAAGTTGACGTCCGCTCTTAGTGATCCTTCTTGCATCTTGCAGTCAGAAACGCCAATATATTCCAATATTCCTTTTAATCTTTCGACATAAGCAACTGCCTCTTCTGCACTTCTCATATCTGGTTCTGAAACTATCTCTATAAGTGGTACTCCAGCTCTATTTAAATCTACTAATGTTCCACCTGTATAGTTATCATGTACTAGCTTACCTGCATCATCTTCTATATGTATTCTGGTAATACCTATTGTTTTTTCTTTTCCATCTACTACTACATCTACATGTCCATGAGCACATAGTGGTAAATCAAATTGAGAAATCTGATATGCCCTTGGTGTATCTGGATAGAAATAATTTTTTCTATCTTGTTTGCTTTCTTTTGCTATCTCACAATTTGTAGCAAGCCCTGCTCTTACGGCATATTCAACAACTTTTTCATTTAACACTGGAAGTGCTCCTGGCATACCTGTGCAAACAGGACAGCAATGTGTGTTTGGTGCACTACCAAATTCTGTTGGACATCCACAATATATTTTGGTTTTTGTTGATAGTTCGGCATGAACTTCCAATCCTATTACTACTTCGTATTCCATGTACTACACCTCCTCGTTTTGCTCATAAGTATAAGCTGCTCTTAAAATCTTTTCTTCATCAAAGTGTTTTCCTATAAGTTGCATTCCTATTGGCATTCCTTCAATATCTTTTCCACAAGGAACTGAAATTGCAGGTACACCAGCTATATTTATAGAAACTGTCAATATGTCTGACATGTACATCTCAAGCGGATTCGATATTTTTGAACCTATATCGAAAGCAACCGTTGGAGTTGTTGGGGTTAATAATACATCAAATTCTTCGAAGACTTTGTCAAAATCTTTTTTTACTATTGTTCTTACTTTTTGAGCTTTTTTATAATATGCATCATAATATCCTGAAGATAGTACATAAGTTCCAAGTATTATTCTTCTCTTAACCTCTTCACCAAATCCTTCGGAACGGCTATTTCTATATATGTCTGCCAAGCTTTCATAGTTCTTTGTTCTATAACCATATCTAATTCCATCAAATCTTCCAAGGTTTGAGCTTGCTTCCGCACAAGCAATTATATAATACGCTGGAAGTGCATACTCTGTTGCTGGCAAAGAACACTCTTTAACTTCTGCACCTAATTTTTTGTATTTTTCAATAGCTGTATTTATAGCCTTTCTAACTTCTTCACTAACACCTTCACCCAAAAATTCTTTAGGTACGCCTATTTTTAATCCTTTTACATCATTTACTAAAGCCTTTGTATAATCTATTTTTTCAATATTTGCTGATGTTGAATCCATTTCATCATGACCAGCTATAACATTCAAAACATTTGTTACATCTGTTACTGTTTTTCCCATTGGTCCTATTTGATCAAGTGAAGATGCAAATGCAACAAGTCCATATCTTGAAACAAGTCCATAAGTTGGTTTTAGTCCAACTATTCCACAGAAAGCTGCAGGTTCTCTTATTGATCCACCGGTGTCGCTTCCTAAAGATATTGGTGCCATATCACCTGCAACAGCTGCAGCACTACCACCTGATGAACCACCTGGTACTTTATTTAAATTTACAGGGTTATGTGTCTTAAAAAATGCAGAGTTCTCTGTTGAACCACCCATTGCAAATTCATCCATGTTAACTTTTCCTAATATTATCGCATCAGAATCATTTATTTTTTTGATTACTGTAGCATCATAAGGTGGAATGAAGTTTTCAAGCATTTTAGATGCACAAGTAGTTCTAATTCCCTTAGTACACATATTGTCTTTTATTGCTATTGGAACGCCCGCAAGTTCTCCAAGTTTCTCTCCTGCGTCATATTTTTTTTGTACTGCTTCAGCTTTTTGCATTGCTTCTTCTTCGCAAAGTGTTATATATGCTTTAATTTTTTCGTCGTCAGCTTTTATTTTTTCAAAATATGCTTTCACAACTTGTGGAACTGTTAACTCTTTTGTTTCATACTTTTCACGTATTTGTGATGCTGTTAATTTTGTTATATCCATTTCTTCGCCTCCTAGTTCATCATACCTGGTAATGAATATGCTTCACCGTTGCTACTTGGAGCATTCTTCAATAACATATCTCTATCAAAAGACTCTCTTACTTCGTCTTTTCTAAACACGTTATACGTATCAAGTGCAAATGCTGACTCCGTAACACCATCTGTTTCCAATTCATTTATTTTATTAGCAAAACCTACTATTTCTTGCATGTTTGTAGTATACTTTTCAACTTCTTCGTCTGTTAAATTAAGCATACTCAAATCTGCAATATGTTTGATTTCGTCTTTGTTTATCATTTTTATCACTCCTATTCTTATGGACTGTCTTTCTCAAAAATCCTGCTTTATTATATATCAAATCAAACGATTTTACAACATTAAAACTATGTTCTCATCTTGATGTGAACTTCTCTTAGTTGTTTTTCTGTTACATCTCCAGGAGCCCCCATAAGTAAATCTTCAGCATTTGCTGTCATAGGGAATGCAATTATCTCTCTTATACACTCTTCGCCCATTAATAGCATTATCATTCTATCGACACCTGGTGCCATTCCTGCATGTGGTGGTGCACCATATTGAAATGCCTTATACAATGCTCCAAATCTACTTTCTAGTTCATCTTTTGAATAGCCAGCTATTTCAAAAGCTTTTTCCATTATATCTATTCTATGATTTCTAACTGCTCCCGAAGATAGCTCTACTCCATTGCAAACAATATCATATTGATAAGCTTTTATATCTAATGGACTTTCTTCTTGTAAAGCTTTAATTCCGCCTTGTGGCATTGAGAATGGGTTGTGCATAAAGTCTATTTTTCCATCCACTCCTAATTCATACATCGGAAAGTCAGTTATAAAACAAAATTCAAATCTGTCATTTTTTATTAAATCCATTCTTATAGCAAGTTCAGTTCTTATCTGTCCTGCAAGTTTGTTTATTAAGTATTTTGAATCAGATATGAAGAATAGTACATCACCAGTAATTAAATTTAATTGTTTCCTTATTTTTTCATTTTGTTCTTCTGTAAAATATTTAGCTATTGGGCCTTTGTATGTGCCATCATTTTCAACTTCTATGTAGCCAAGTCCTTTCATACCAATGCTTAGTGCAAAATCAAGCATCTTTTCAAAGAATGATTTTGACATTTTAGTACATTCATGTGCAACAATACCTCTTACAAGTTTTCCCTTAAATGGTTTAAACTCAACATCCGCAAAGAAATCTGTCAAATCCTCTATCACAAGTGGGTTTCTTAAATCTGGCTTATCTGTTCCATACTTTAGCATTGCTTCATCATAAGGAATCCTTACAAAAGGCTTAGAACTAATCTTTTTATTCGAGAACTTTATAAAAACATCTGTCAAAACTTCTTCTGCCACTTCAAATACATCTTCTTGTGTTGCAAATGCCATTTCAAAGTCTAGTTGATAAAACTCTCCTGGTGTTCTGTCTGCTCTAGCATCTTCATCTCTGAAACAAGGTGCTATTTGAAAGTATTTATCTATTCCAGATACCATAAGTAATTGTTTAAACTGTTGAGGTGCTTGTGGTAAAGCATAAAATTTTCCTTTATGTTTTCTTGAAGGTATGATATAATCCCTTGCACCTTCTGGAGATGACGAAGTAAGTATTGGCGTTGTTATTTCTGTAAAATTCATGCTCTCCATCTTTTTCCTTAAATAGCTTACAACCTTTGATCTAAATAATATCTTATCTTTTACCTTTTCATTTCTTAAGTCTAAATAACGATATTTCAAACGTACGTCTTCTTTTGTTTTTAATGATTCTTGTACCTCAAAAGGTAAAACATTATTACATTCTCCTAATATTTCAATATTTTCTGCAACAACTTCGACCATACCAGTTTTAATATTTTTGTTTATTGTTTCTTCATCACGTTTTACAACTTTTCCGTGTTGCTGAAATTACAGTTTCCTTGCATATTTTTTTTACTACTTCCTCATCATGAACGACTACTTGAGATACCCCATATTGATCTCGTAAATCTAAAAAGATAACGCCTCCATGATCTCTGATTGATTGAATCCACCCCGCTAATTTTACCTCTTTTCCAATATCCTCTTCAGATATTTCATTGCAAGTATGAGTTCTGTACTTAAATTTTTCCATATTTTTTTCCTCCTTTTATCTTGTAAAAGCCTTTAGCATTTTACTAAATCAAGGGACGAAAAATATTTGTGTGAAATATTAGTCTGTAACACACAAAAACCCTAGCATATAAATATGCTAGGGACGAATTTTCCGTGGTACCACCCAAGTTTTAATATTCCTTTTAAATATTTGAACTAGTGACACCACAAAATTAAGTCATTCAAGAAAGAATAGACAAGAAAGATGAAAATCTTCGATTTTCATTCTTTCGTCCCTCGAGAGTTTTCGACCGAAAGGAAGAAAATCTCTCGCATAAATTAAAGTTTTTTTGTGTAATAGGAAAGAAAATTAATACATAAAAAGTTGCAAATTTGTTACTTTCCTATTACATAAAAAAGTCCTTAGCGTGACAATCTATCACACTAAGGACGAACACTCATAATTCGTGGTACCACCTTATATTTTCAACATTCCAAAAAGAAATATCCTCTAAAGTTTTTAACGCAAACCTCTGCGAGCTTACTTTGCATAAGCCTGCTCCTAAGGTGTTCTTTCATCAGTTTCAACTACAAATACTCTCAGCTCAATAATATTTGCTCTCTTTAATCTACCTCTAATTACTTTTCCTTAATCGACGCATTTAGTTTTAATAGTAAATATATTAGCACTAGCCACCAACATTGTCAATCACAAAATTAAAATTCACAATTTCCTGGTGTTCTTGGGAATGGTATTACATCTCTGATATTTTCAACACCTGTTATATAAATAAGCAATCTTTCAAATCCCATGCCAAAACCAGAGTGAACGCAACTTCCATATCTTCTTAAGTTCAAATACCAATCTAACTCTTCTGTATGCATTCCAAGTTCTTTCATACGATTTAATAGCTTATCGTAATTTTCTTCTCTTTGGCTTCCGCCCATAAGTTCTCCTGCACCTGGTACTTCAAGATCAACAGCAGCAACTGTTTTTCCATCCGGATTTTGTTTCATGTAAAATGCCTTAATATCCTTTGGCCAATTTGTTATAAATACAGGTCCGTTAAAGTATTCTGTTATATATTTTTCATGTTCTTTTGCTATATCTTCACCATATTCTGGCTTAAACTCCCAGTCTACCTTAGCTTCTTTTAATATTGTTATTACTTCCTCATGTGTGATTCTCTTGAATTCACTTGTTAAAACTTTTTCAAGCTTTTCTATTAATCCAGGAGCTACAAATTTATTTAAGAAAGTCATTTCTTCAGGACATTTTTCTAATACATATTTTATAATAAATTTAAGCATATCTTCTTCAATGTCCATAACACCCTCTAAATCGCAGAATGCAATTTCTGGTTCTACCATCCAGAACTCTGAGGCGTGTGTCTTTGTATTTGAATTTTCGGCTCTGAAAGATGGTCCAAATGTATATGTTCTTCCATATGCCATTGCAAAAGCTTCTGCTTCTAATTGTCCTGTTACTGTAAGACCAACATGTTTTCCAAAGAAGTCTTTGTCATAGCATACTTTTCCACTTTCTGCAACCTTATCTAAATCTAGTGTTGTAACTTGGAACATCTCTCCTGCACCCTCACCATCATTTGCTGTTATAAGTGGTGCGTGTAAATATACGTAGCCTTGTGATTGGAAATATTCATGTATTGCCATTGCAGCAACACTTCTAACTCTAAATACAGCACTGAATAAATTTGTTCTTGGTCTTAAATAGGCTTGTTCTCTTAAAAATTCTATTGTATGTCCTTTCTTTTGAAGCGGATAGTCACTTGGAGATAAACATTCTATTTTTACAGAAGTTGCTTTTATTTCAAATGGTTGCTTTGCCTCTGGTGTTAAAACAAAAAGTCCTGTTACTATAATTGATGAACTTACTGTCAATTTTGTAAGTTCTGCAAAGTTTTCTAACTTATCTTCATATACGATCTGTACATTCTTAAAATATGAACCATCATTTAATTCAATAAATCCAAATGTTTTTGAATCTCTGGCTGTTCTAACCCAACCAGAAAGAGTAACTTCTTTTCCTGAAAACTTTTCTGATTCTTTATATAAATCTTTTACTAAAACATTTTCCATATTATATTCCTCCCTAACGTAAGCATACCGCAATTATATAACAATGCTAATAAAAAAACAAGAGCTAGTCCAACATTGAACTAACTCTAATATTTATTTTTAAATTAAGCACGAGGATGTGATTTCATATAAACATCCTTTATTCTATTTTGTTCAATTTGTGCATATACTTGAGTAGATGAAATGTCTGAATGTCCTAACATTTCTTGAATAGCTCTAAGTTCAGCACCATTCTCTAGTAGATGTACTGCAAAAGAATGTCTTAATGTATGTGGTGTTATATCTACATCAATATTTGCTTGAGTTTTATATTGTTTTATTATCTTCCAAAAACCTTGTCTTGTTAATCTATGACCATTTACATTTACAAACAAAGCTTGGTCATTTTCATCTTTTAGTAATATACTTCTAGATTTGTCTACATACTCCTTCAATGCATTTACTGCTAAACTTCCTATTGGAATAACTCTTTCTTTGTTTTTTCCAATACATTTAATGTAACCATTTTCTAAATCTATATCACTCATATTTAAAGAAATAAGTTCTGTAACTCTAATACCAGTTGCATAAACAAGTTCTAGCATAGCTTTATCTCTATACCCCTTTAAATCAACACATTTTGGTTGTTCTAAAAGCAATTCAACTTGCTCTGAACTTAATACCTTTGGTAACTTTCTCTCTATTTTTGGAGATTCCAAGTTAAGTGTTGGATCATCAGAAATAACTTTTGTTCTATGTAAATATTGGTAGAATGAACGAAGTGATGCTAAATTTCTTGAAACAGTTGAAACTGCTTTTCCATTCTCCTTCAAACTATCTAAATATGTACTTAATTCTTCCTCATTTGCTTTTACTACATCCATACTATGAGCATCTAAATAATTGCAATATAACTTTATATCACGATTATATGACTGCAATGTATTATCAGATAATTTTTTATCTTTTTGAAGAAAGTCTAAAAAATTGTCAACTAAATTCTTTTCCATCCCACATACTCCTTCTTATTATAAGTATTCTACATAATTTAACTGGTTCTCCCCTAGGCTTATGTGTACCATAAATTATCTTTTGTATAATCCTCGTTTCTTCGACAAGCTTATTTTATACAATTACATCACATAATGCAAGTATTTTTTTGTAATTTTTTATGTAAAATTTATATTTATCTTTTGAAGTTCATGAAAAAATCATTAAAATCCCTTTTTTAAATCGTCTTTGATTACTTTTAGTCACACTTGTTCTAGTTTTTATTCACAACGAAAATACAGCCTCTAATATTGTTGAGAAAGTTAATATAATCAAGGAAATAATAGAAACAATCGAGTGTCTAAAGATTTCTAATCTTATATCTTTTTTGTTTTTTAAAGTATTCAATGAAACTCTGATTGAACTAACTGTTAATAGTATCATTGCAAATATCGTAAAACATGAATGCAAAAACAAATGCTTAAAAGAATAAAGATTTCCATCTACAAAACCAAATTTAAATATAACAGTTGAAATTGCAAACGACAATGAAGCACCTCTAATTAAGCAATAAAGTAATAGAAATGGAGAACCTACGGCTGAAATTCCAACAATCCAAAAAAGTACTAATAATTTTACATTTTTAATAGCAGATTTATATAACAAATCTTTCTTTGTCACAACATTTGTGTTTTGTGTTAATGACAATGTATTTACGAAATTATTTTTTGTTTCAATATCATTTATAACTATTCTAAAGTAAATAGCTCCTGTAATTATTCCAATTAAGAATATTATGCACACAATAATGTAAATTTTAATATCAAATGTATTTTCAAAAAAATCTTTTCTTTTTGTACTTTTAAACAAATTTTTCCCCTCCATAAATTTAATACTATAAAACTTGTACTAAATATTATGAAAAGTCTCTCAAATTAAGAACTTATTTAAGATTTTTTATAGCAGCGACAGCCATCTCATCACATCTATTGTTATATTCATTATCACTATGCCCTTTTACTTTTATCCATTCTATTTTATGGATTTTTGTAAAATTATATATTTTTTCCCAGAGTTCTCTATTTTTAACATCTTGCTTTCCAGCTGTTTTCCAGCCATTCCTTTGCCAATTATATATCCATCCTTCTTTGAATGCATTTATCAAATATGCACTATCGCTATACACTTTTACATTACAAGGTCTTTTAAGTAATGATAATGCTTCTATAGGTGCAGTAAGTTCCATCTGATTATTTGTGGTCTGCATAACTGCTCCACTTATTTCTTTTTTTGTATCTTTACACATAAGAATGGCTCCCCATCCACCTTTTCCTGGGTTTCCAGAGCAAGCACCGTCTGTGTATATAATAACATCTTCCATACAATTTCCACCTTATACGTTAATCATTTGTTTAGTGAAATCTAAATTCATACTTCTATATTTCGGAATTTGATAACCTAAAGTATATATGTTTGTTGCCATTATATCTTTTTCAAGCATCTTTCTACTAGTTGGATTTGCATTTTTTAAGAATCTGCTGACAGAAGTTACAACTGGCAAGTTTGAATTATTATGTATTTGTGAAAGTATCTTTTCACCAGTTTTATTAAATCCCAAAACTCGTATGTATTGAGGATTATATTTATAATTTTCAACATCATCTTTAGTAACATTAAGCAAAGTATGAAGTAGAATTCTTTGAATACGCGTTCTCGTGTATCTCTTTGTTTTTAATACATCAATAACTTCTTCTAACTCCATTCCCTCATTGGCTGCTTTCTTTAATAGGTTTTCCATTCCTTCAGTAACATCAGCGATATTGGCTAGCTCTTCAGTTGAGCATCTTCTTAAAACATATAATATTTCTTTTTCAAAATTCTTTAAAAACATTGGTGACATGCCATCCAATATATAATCATTTATTACTTTAAATGTATCTTTTGGTACAACTTCTTCTACAGTCTTTAAATCACTTTTTTCAAGTAGTTCTCTAACAGCAGTAGCACTACATATGTTATCTATTATTGCTGTTGAATTATATGTACCACCTTTTCTTTCCACAACTACAGGTTTTATCTGACTATTTGAATATAATAATGCTTTTAAATATTCAATTCCTAGTATGTTGTTTGAATCAAGTAATATATCTGCGATATACTTAGCATCATATTCTTTCTTTAAAAAGTTTTTAAGAGCGTTGCTTCTCGCTATTGGATAAGACGTTCCTCTTTTTAGTTCAGATTGTAATAGTTTCTTATAGTTTTCTGGCTCTAGATATAGCACATTAGCAATCCTTTTTAATGCATCTATATCTGTTGTGCTACTTCCAAATGAAATATTTTTAACAACTCCTAATCCATCCAAAAGAGATACGCTTCCTTGTGCAAAATACTCAGCACTCGATGTTGCATAATATGAAGGAAGTTCAATAACTAAATCAACACCATTTTTCAATGCCATCTCTGTTCGTGTCCATTTATCAAAAAGTGCAGGAACTCCACGTTGAATGAAATTACCACTCATTATTGCAACTATGCCATCACACTCTGTTTGCTTTTTTGTTTCCTCTATATGATATACATGTCCATTATGAAAAGGATTATATTCTGCTACAATTCCACAAATATTCACTCTTATCACCTCTTATTTTGAAATAATTATTAGCTTATTTTTTTATTATTCATTATCTTTTTTGTCATTATTATCATTATTGTTATCATCAGAATTATTATCTTTATTGTCATCTAAATCTTCTTGAGCATTTTTAGCATCTTCAGATTCTTCAACTTTATTTTCATCATCTGTATCTTTTATTAGATTTCCATCCTTATCAACTCTTGTAATTACTACTTTTCCATCTTTGTTTTGTGCATTAGTCACTATAAGCAGAAATGCATCTAGTTTGATAGCACGAATTGCATAAAAAACATAAATGTATGTTAATAACGTCGTAACAACAACAGTATATTCTTTTATAGAACCAACACACATAATTGAAATTGCTTCAACCAAATAAGGTAATGTTACAGCATAGAACGCAATTTTAAAATAATTTTTTGTATTTATTTTCATTCTGAACAATGTACAAATAACTGATGCAATCAACGCTATAATTAAAACTTCAAAAATCTTTGAAATAAAATATCCAACGAATACTGCAACGTATACAGTTAAGAATATAATACATTTATTCCAAGGATTCTCATACATAGTTGTTACATAAGAATATAATGATGCTTTATCAAAACTACAATCCATGTCTTTTAGCATGACTTTAAAGCCACTTCCTTGATAATCTTCATACGAAATAGCATCACTATTCACAAAAATTCTTGCATCATATCTGGTGTTCTCCATATATTCATCAGAATTGCTGTATTCATCATATGTTTGAGTAGTATCTATAACTAAAAACGTATCATCATCTACCTTGAAGTTTTTTGTTTCTTCAACCGATAACACGCCATTTTTAAATTTGAATTCTGGCACTATATTATTATAATTTTCAATAAAACTTTCTACATTTGAAAAAATAGTGCCACAAAAATATGTTGACATTAACAACACAACGATTAAAAGAAGTTTTATAAAATAACCAAAACTTTTCCATACACTTTCTGTCTTAAGTACATAAGGATATATTCTAAAATCTGTAATTGCCAAGGCCATTTTCTTAAAAAAGCTCAATCTTTTTTGTTCTTCCATTTATCTTCTCCAATCTAAGCAACTTAAGTAAACACTTCATGCTTATATTATTACAATGTCTCTATTAGACTTAGAAAAAAGTTCTACTCCATCTTGTGTCAAAACGCCAGTATCTTCAATTCTAACACCAAATTCATTTTCTAAATATATTCCTGGTTCTATCGTAAACACCATATTTTCTAATAGCTCCGTACTTCTTTTTGGTGACAACACAGGATCTTCATGAACTTGTTTTCCCACGCCGTGACCTAAAGCATGTGCATAATCATAACCTGCTTCCTGAATATTCTTTCTACCAAATGAATCAGCCACATCCGTCATAGTTCCAATAGTTATTCGATTAGCAGCATTTTGATGTGCTTCTTTAACCAAATTATATATATCAATCTGCTTTTTTGTTGGCTCGCCAACAAAAATTGTTCTAGACATGTCTGAACAATACTCATCAAGTACACATCCAAAATCGAGTAAAATTATATCATTCTTTTTTACTACATTTTCAGATGGTGTTGAATGAATTAAAGCAGAATTAACTCCTGCCCCAACTATTGTATCAAAAGAATTTGCTGATGCACCATTTTTCATAAAAAATTCATCTATAGCTTTCGCAATTTCTATTTCTGTCATGCCAGCTTTTATATATCCACAAATATATTCGAAGCACTTATCTCCTAAAAGTGCAGCGTTTTTCAACTTTTCAATTTCCTCTTTAGTTTTTATAATAGCCATTTTATTTTCCTCTCTTATATTCTCATCATAAGGCTTAAATACCATGGATAAGCAATAGTGTATGGAACAAACATTGTAAATATGGCAGCAATAACTATAAAAGGCCCAAACGCCATATAATCCGTTGATTTTTTAATTTTTGTTGCCAATAAAATAATACTAATAACTGCTCCTATTGCAAACGAAATTATAAATATTTGAATTGTATTGTATAATCCAAAGAATAAGCCTAGCATTCCCATAAGCTTGACATCACCTAGTCCCATGCCTTCTTTTCTATACGCAACAAGTGCAAATAAAGCTATAAGCAAAAATATTCCGGCACCTGCAAACATACCAAGTAACATATCAACACCACTCATAGTTTCAACAACTAATGCGATATATGCTAATATTATTCCAACAATGAATCCTGCAAAATTAAGTCCGTTTGGTATTATCTGTGCCTTCATATCCACAAATGCATCCATAATCAATAATACACCCACAAATGAATATATTAAAAACTCAAATGAAATCCCGAATCTATAAAACAAAGCTATCATGACAAGTGGTGTCAAAAGTGCAAGTTTTATATCAAACTTAGTTTTCTTAAATATAGTTTTCCATGTGATTTTTTCTTCATTACTAAATGCTTCAATTAGATTTTTCATATATGGTGTTATCCCAACACCTATTAAAGCAATAAGAATATTACATACTATTATTTCCATTTCATACATCCTTTCAAGACACATTAATACTAGTCCACTAAAACTTACTAAAATATATCAATATTCCACACAAAAGTCAATATGTGACTAATTACTTAAATGTTGCATTTTAAGTTTTGTTATGATATAATTTTACCAGTTTAAAAGTAGTTAATTTTGTCAATACTACCTATATACGGATTGGAGGAATTTTTATGGAAATTAAGAAATGTACTAAATGTGGTGCTTTTATTACTACTGGTGCTGATGTTTGTGAATCATGTGCAACAAAAGCTAATTATAGCATGACATTATTAAAAAACTATTTTGATGAAACTCCAAATTTTGATTCAATATCTGCTGTTTCAGCTGCTACTGGTGTTTCTCCAGAATACGTTGAACGATATATAAATGAAAACAACTATTATAACTCTGAAATTAGCACTAATACATTTAGCTCGATTCAATATTAGAAATATTTCTATTTAATAGATTTTTTAAAAGAGTCGGTTGACTCTTTTTTTGTACAATCGAAAGGTAATGAATTTAGTAATGTGCATCTTTCCTATTGTATAAAAACTTTAATTTATACGAGAGATTTTTAATCTTCTTGTATAGTATTAGAAGAAAGTATTTTTCTATACACAACAATAGTTAATACATTTACCTATAAATTCAAAATAATTAAGTAAAAGGAGAATTAATATGAAAAACGTATATGATACATTGGAAGAAAGAGGTTACATAGAACAAGTAACACATGAAGGTTTAAGAGAATGGTTTGAAAAAGAGAAAGTTTCATTCTACATAGGATTCGATCCAACTGCTGATAGTTTGCATGTTGGTCACTTTGTTTCTGCGATGGTTGCATCACATATGCAAAAAGCTGGACACAGACCAATAATATTAATTGGTGGTGGTACAGGTATGATTGGTGACCCATCTGGAAGAACAGATTTGCGTCAAATGATGACAAAAGAAACAATTGCACATAATGTTGAATGCTTTAAAAAACAACTTTCTAAATTTGTTAGTTTCGAAGGTGAAAATGCTGCAATCATAGTTAATAATGCTGATTGGCTTTTAAATTTAAATTACATAGAATTTTTAAGAGATATTGGTGCTTACTTCTCTGTTAACAAAATGCTTACTGCTGATTGCTACAAGAAGAGACTTGAAAAAGGTTTAACATTCTTAGAATTTAACTATATGCTTATGCAAGCTTATGACTTTTTAGAGTTATATAAAAAGTATAATTGCAGTTTGGAACTTGGTGGAAACGACCAATGGTCTAATATACTTGCTGGTGCAGACTTAATAAGAAGAAAAGAACAAGCAACAGCATTTGGTTTAACATTCAAGCTTCTTACAACAACAGAAGGAATTAAAATGGGTAAAACATCCAAAGGTGCTTTATGGCTAGATCCAAATAAAACATCACCTTACGAATTCTATCAATATTTCAGAAATATTGCTGATGCTGATGTTAAAAACGTTATGTGCATGCTTACTTTCTTACCAATGGAAAGAATACATGAACTATGTGATGTTGAAGGTGCTGCAATAAACGAAGCAAAAAAAGTATTAGCTTATGAAATAACAAAAATCGTACATGGTGAAGAAGAAGCAAAGAAAGCTGAAGAAGCTGCTAGTGCTCTATTTGGTGGTGGAAGTGATTTAGGAAACATGCCAACAACACAAATTGATACATTACCTATCTCAGTTGTGGATTTATTAGTTGCAACAAAGATTGCTCCTTCTAAAGGACAAGCAAGAACTTTAATTGAACAAGGCGGAATTTCAATAGATGATGAAAAAGTTACAGATATAAATCAAATGATAGAAAAAATAGATGGACATATAATCATCAAAAAAGGAAAGAAAACTTTCCACAAAGTAGAAATGAAATAACTAAGAAAATAAAAGAGACCGGAAACTTTTGATTTTCAGTCTCTTTTATTTATATAAGTTTTCTTCAATTAAACAATTTCATCTTACCAAAAAACAAAAAACTTTATTTCGCTTACATTTTTGGTTTTATAATTATAGCAAAGTCGCACCATTTATCTCAAGATGAAACCATATTCCTAAATAACTTGCTGCATTTTTACACATTAACATTCTTCCTAAAAATATTTCAAAGTATTTAATTACTGGACAAATGTCTGTATCAATGTCTAATTTTAAAATAACCTCTTTCTTATAGTCATGAACTTTTGAAGTGTCTGCATCAACAACTTCTAACTTTGCTTCTTTTACAGCATAATTAACTCTGTCATGTATATCAAATCTTGACTTATTCTCTTCCCTAACTCTTGTTCTATGAACATCTGATTTGTCTGCAAGTATAAGTGCAGCAGAAATTGGACTTACAGCTGTTCCTGTTGCTTCATCATGATTTCCTATTGCCATCATTATCTCTGCAGCCTCTTTGATATTCATTCCTCTATCCTTTAATATGTTATATGCAATGTATGCACCATTATGAGCATGGTCCACTCTATTTATGGCATTTCCTATATCATGCATAAAGCCAGCAATTTTAGCAAGTTCACACTCTCTTTCAGAGTAACCCAATTCTTTTAAAATATAATATGCTCTCTCCCTAACAATACCAACATGTCTCAAGCCGTGTTCAGTATAACCTATCTCTGTAAGTTGTCTTTCTGTATTTTCTATCAATATATTTATTTCCTCATCATTTTTTAAATCTTCATATGTAATCATTTATCATTCTCCTTCTCGCGTATTTTATTTTATATTATATATCATTATTTAATAAATAATACAAGACCATCTCAATTACTTTACAATATTTACTCCAATTATTCCACCAACCATTCCAAGCAATATATTAAAAATTATTGTAGATATGGCATAACTTGAAACCGCAAAGCCAACTGATGTTATACTACTTAAAATATATAAAATAAATATATATATGAATCCAACTAATCCACCGTTTTTAAGACCATTTTCCTTAATTTTTATAACCGCAAAAGAACTTGCCATAAAAACACTTGCTACGCTTATAACAAACATACACGTCGGTATAGTTGATTCTGAAACATTAGTATATGCTAGTAGCATTGAGTATATTAATGTTGAAATAAACGTTATTGCATAAGCAATTAAAACACTCTTACCTATTACCATTATTCTTGTTTTTTTATCCATTATTCCTCACCCTTTCATATTTAGATTATATTTATTGATGTACAAAAATATGCCCCAAATGTATACAAGTAAGGGAAAATGTGGTATAATAAGGGTGCTTGAAAATTGAAGAAATGCAATCGGAAAGCTTTAAAATTAATATGCTGTTTATAAGGTTTTAACACGCAAAACAAAGGAGGTAATAGAATGTCAATAAGTACTTCTGTTTATAAACTACATTTCTTTTTAGATAACAATACCTTACCTATTACAAATATGTATAGGATACCGCTAAACATTGAACAACATTCGAATACACAAAAATTTGATAATAACGTAAAGAAAACATATAACTTGATAAGAAATATTGTATGGATTTGTTCTACTTGTGGTCACACACATATCGGTGCTAATCCTCCAAATGCTTGTCCTATTTGTGGTAACAAATTAGTTGAATCAAATCAATAATGATTAACAAACAAAAACCTGGAAATGTTTTTTCCAGGTTTTATTATTTGTCTATTGCTTATATTCAGATAAAACATATTGTTGTAAAACCACTGCCACTCCATCTTGATCGTTTGAAGGTGCAACCACTCTTGCCACTTCTTTTGCAACAGGTGAACCATTATTCATAGCAACCCCGAGTCCAGCATTTCTTATCATTAAAGTTATCGCCTATAGCAATTATCTCATCATCTTTAATATTAAATTTATTAGTTAATTCCTTTATAGCAGTCCATTTGTTAGCATTCTTTGGAAGAAGCTCGGCATAACTATAACTAAGCAATATATCTTTTCCGTTTTCTTTTATAATTTTATTCGAAACATGAGGTGCCGATATAAGTTCAACATCAGCATATTCTTTCATTCTATTTACAATTGAATTAAAAATAGGTCGATCCTGATCACACACAACAATTCTAATTATTGGATCTTTTGTTTTTTCAAGGCACTCTAATCCACCATATCTAATCTGCGTAACGCCAGTAGCTTCATCATTACAATTATGTCTTTGTTTATAGAAAGCAAGCGCCATATGTTTTAAATCTTTCACTATTATCTCTTTTGTTGTAAATATCATATAATATATATTATTGTTTATACATGTGTTTAAAATACGAAGTGCAGTTTCTTTATTTATAGTTGAAGAATAAATAAATTTATCCTCAACCACATCATATATTGATGCACCATTGTCACAAATCATATACCTATCTACATCTAATCTTTGTGCTATCATCTTAGCAGAGTCTGTGACCCTACCAGAAGTAAGTACTATCTTTACACCTTTATTAACAGTCTTTTTAATGGTGTCGATATTTCTTTTACTTAATTCACCACTCGAATTTAATAATGTTCCATCTATATCAATTGCTACAAATTTATACATATTTTCTCCTAAAGTATATAAATATTTCCAGAAATATATCTGCCTAAAATCACTGCCATTTCAGCTCTTGTTATTGGATTATTAGGCTTAAACGTTCCATCTGGATATCCATTTATCAAACCACTTGCATAAGCCTTTAATATACTGCTTCTAAATTTTGAACTATTTATATCTGTCAATTCACATCCTGATGTATCTAAATCATCTATAAAAGGATCCATCATTGCGACGACTTCAGCTCTTGTTATAGGTTTGTTCATATTAAACTTCCCAGTACCAAAAACATCTGTTATTTCATTAAAACCAAGTGAAGATATATCAGGCATATCTTCAAGAATTGCATAACACCTCATTAGGTAATCATAATCTTTTTTAGAGTAATGGTTTGTATCATAGTCTTGATAATAATACACTAAACCTTTTTCTATGCACTGAGTATCATAATACTTAAGTAAACGTGATAGCATGCATATAAATTCTATTCTAGTTATATTATTCTCTGGTCCATACTTTTCCTCAGAATATCCATTAACAATCTCTTTAGCATATAGAGATTGTATTGCATCTTTTGCCCATTCATAATTTTTTATATCATCAAATGCATTTTGTTTATCTGGAAGTATATCTTCTTTAACTACAATTTTCTCTGTGAATTCTTTTTCTTTTACAGCTTTCATTCTTCTATTAGGCTTTTCATGATTATATATACCAACAGCAACATAGTTTGGATCTTTCATAGCACAGAAAGAATCCAAATAAGGCTTTCTTTCTCCATTAACTTTATAAATAACTGTAGGTTCAACAGGTACCCAGCCAAACTCATCTAAATATATTTCCGCCCAAACATGGTTTAAAAGCTTATATTCTACTATTTTATCTCCACTCTCTACATCTTCTATTTGATATCCCTCAACAGCCCTACTAGGAATATCAACTGCTCTACACATTGCAACAAATAATGTAGTAAATTCTTCGCATACACCTTTCATGTTTTTTAATGCTGAAGCAGCTCCTTTATTGGCATATGCAGAAGACTCGTCATATGACATATTAACGTTTACATACTCAAATATCGCTTCTGCTTTTTTATAATCAGTTGTTGCTTCTTCTGTAATTTGTTTAGCCTTAGAAATAAGTTCTGCATCATCACTCTCAATATATTCACTTGGTTCTAAATATACTTGATTCTCATCATTTACAACAGAATTTGTTCTAGCAGGAATTAATTCATCATACGATTCAACCTTGCAATCTCTTTTTACAGTAACCTTAAAGTCCTGCTTTGGACGTAAACCACTCAAATCAAAATATGCATACACATTTCCTAAATCATCATGTCTGATTTCATCAGGTAAAGGAGTTATTACCAATTCGTTATCGTCCTGATACTGTACAAAATCAACATTTCCTATCAATATCTCCACAAAGCCAGAGGTTATAGCTCCACTAGCTCTTAAGCTCTCATATGTATATTCTTTAGTTAAAACATAGTTTCTCTCGGATGCAAACGCTGTACCAGTTAGAAAAACAAACATTAATGTAATCATTAAAAGTATCTTTTTTGTATTTTTCATTTGTAAACTCCTTTCAGATTAAACCTACTTATATTTTAGCGATAATTCAAAATAAAATCAATACTAAAAACGTAAAGAAAACAAGAAAGATAAAAATCTTTTATTTTCATTCTTTCGATCATCAAAAGTTTTCGATTGGAAGAAAGAAAATTTCTCGCATAAAAAAAGAACAGCCTTATTTTTAAGACTGTTCTAATTATTTATCTACTTGGTTATTATTCAGCTACTTCTGTTCCGTCATCCTCGTTCATTGAGAATTCATGTTCTTCTCTTGTTGCTTCAATAATATCAGCAAATAACTCATGTCTTCTAGAAACATCACTAAATCCTGATTTTGTCTTTGAATCAACACTTGCTGGAGCTCTTAATAAGTAGAAGTTAACTAATTGAGCAACCTCTGCTCTTGTAATTTCTTTATCTAGTTTGATTTCATCTTCGTCTTCACTTAATGGAAGCATATTCAATCTAGCAAGTAATGTTACTTCTTCAAGTGCCCAGTGAGTATATACTTTCTTACCATCCACTATATAGTATCTTGTAGAATCATTATATACTTTAATGCAATCTTCAACATCTTTAATTTCTAGTCCTTCAATTTCTTCATCATCAGCATTCATTTCTACCATGCAAGCTAAAATCTTAATGAATTCAGCCCTTGTCATCTTTGCATTTGGTTTAAATGTACCATTTGTATAACCATTAATTAAACCTGCTTTAGAAGCTGCTATAATTGCTTTTTGTGCTTCAACATATGTCTCGTCCAAATCTGAGAATACATCTGTTACTCTTGTATTCATGTAATCTAATCCATAAATTCTTGCAAGTACTAGTGCACCTTCAGCTCTTGTGATGTAATCATTTGGTCTGAATGTATCTTTGTTAGCATCACCTCTCATGTATGGTTCATGAGTTGTTTTAACTTTTTCATCATAATCTCTTACAATTAGGTTGATAACTGTTGATCTATCTTTTTCTTTATTTGCTCTGTATATTCCAGCTGTTGGGTAAATTCTTTCTGAAGTATATTTAGATTTAGATAAAGATGTATATTTAATGCTTACAATCTTTGTTCCAGCTTCTTCCTCTTCTAATCCGTCTGGGAATACCCAAGTAATTGTATTTTTATCTTTGTCAACTTGACCACCGTTAGCATCAACAACGTCAAAGTCTAATGGTAATTCAAGAACTAATTTTACTTCTGAAGTTATATCATCACCTGTACCATTTTTATAATCAACATAGTATGTAACAACTTCATCTAAAGCATAAATATTTTTGTTAGCTTTATCAGCTTCTTCTGAATCATTTCTCAAGTTAACAACTAGGCTAACAAGTTCATCATTTTCTTCCATCCAAGGTTCTATGTCAAGTTTTCCGTCATTATTTCTAACATAAACTAAAGTATAAACGTTTTGAGCTGTTTGTGAACCATCTTTACCAAAAGCTTGAACATATAAGTTTAATCTTGTTCCAACATTCTTAGTTGGTACTGTGATTGTTGCTTTAGCACCACTTACTTTTACTTCTGATTGATTACCAAAACGATATTTAATATAATCAGCTGTTGTATTTGAAGCTGAAACTGTTACAGTTACTTTTTCTTTTCCAACTACATTGTAGCTCTTTCCTGAATATATTGTCTTTGAATCAAGTTTTACATTCATTGTAATGTTAGAAGCTGTTGCTGGTATTTTGAATATATAAACTTTTTCACTTATTACTTCACCATCATCATATTCTGCTTTTACGTACAATTTATGAGTTGAACCAGGTAAGAAGCTTGATGGAATCCTTGTTGCATATGAACTTGTATTAGCAACCTTTGACCAAGCGTCATTATCCCATTTGAAATATAGATTTGAAACTCTATCTGTTGGTGTTGCTGTTATTTTTAAAGATTCATTTGGATTTGCTTCTGTTGTAGAACCTTCTGTTAAGTTCTTACCATTTAAAGCAACATTGATATCTTTATCATCTACTGTGTTATCTTCATATTGAAAAATAAATCTCTTCCACCCTGTTTTTGTTATTGTGTTTTCTGAATAATCATCATTATCAGCAACTGGTTCTACAAGATATGAAATTTTTTGACCTGCAGCACCATTCTTAGGAATTGTCATGCTATAAGTACTAGAATAATGTTTGTCAGCTTCTGTTACTTTTGTAGCATTACCATCAACTACTGCTATCCAACTAATCTTTGCAGTAGAAATAATTGTACTAGCTGAAAAATTAACAGTCTCTCCACCTTTAACTTGATAAGTAGTACCAGGTGTTAATGTTTTTCCATTCATTGTAGCTTTTAAAGATACTTGAGGAATACTATTATCTCTTATATAAACTCTATAAACAGATTGCACCATACCCTCAGATGTATTATTTTTGTTTGCTGCCAATACATGAAGTGAATGTGCACTACCGTTAGCACCAGTTAATGCTGTTGTAGTAAATTCAGTTTTATTTGATATTCTTACCCATTGATCATCTTGTTTAATATCCCAACCATAAGCAATCAAAACTTTATTTGAATTTAAGCTTTTCAACTTTACTGTTGAACCATCTTCAACACTAAAAAATGCATTCTTTTTAACGCCATCGTCTATATATGTTTTTCCACTATACTCTACACCAATGTCAGTATTACTAGCGGCTTTAGTAGAAACCATAGGTATTATAGCAAGAGACAACATTACTATACATAAAATTAATGAAATTCTCTTCTTAAAAATATTCATATATAAAAACCTCCTATTTATATTTTCGTGAATTCATCACCTTTTTATATACTAGCACAATTTTACAAAAAAATCAACATAATTATGTAAATTATTTCTATTTTTTGGCTTTTCTTCATTTTTTGTACAAGAAAGATGAAAATCTTCGATTTTCATTCTTTCGTCCCTCGAGAATTTTCGACCGAAAGGAAGAAAATC
>ENA-ORSL01001131-ORSL01001131.1-human-gut-metagenome-genome-assembly--contig:-NODE-1131-length-23619-cov-4.489688_pt1 | contig 23619 bp, 21 predicted proteins | sample MGYA00242190_ERZ509157 | MGnify/ENA primary metagenome ERZ509157 (study PRJEB26280, sample SAMEA2338664) | human gut metagenome | biome: human gut; feature: human-associated habitat; material: faeces...
AAGGTTGCAAATCTGTTACTTTCCTATTACATAAAAAATACCGCACATGAATTAATGTGCGGTATTTTGAATTCTATCTTCTTTTGAACATAAGACCTGTCAAATTTCCTATTAGTGTGGCAACAAAGTATATTGCACCATAAAATAATATTCTATATATTAGGTAGTCATGCAATAAAGCAGATGGTATAAATAAAATCGCTACTATTATTGGTAAAAATAAAGAAAATCTATGCTTAGAACCGAATATTATTCCAGATATAACTAAAGCAAGTATTGCTAAAATTAAGGTTGCCATTTTATTAATTCCTCCCACAATAGGAATCATTGTTATAAGGTATGGCATTAAATAAAATAATAAAATATAAAAAACTATGTAAGGTATAAATTTTTTCATAACATAATCCTCCTTCTAGTAATAACAACATTATTATATATTATAAATATAAATATTCCAACTGAAAATTGATTTTTTAGGTATTTTATGGTAAAATTCACTTACGAATGTCTAAGTAAAAAGGAGTCTGTAAATGGAAGCTTTAGCTAAAGTATTACCAAAGATGAAAAAGTTTAATGATTATATAAATGATGTAAACAAAGGAAACTTTCCTATAACACTTTCTGGTTTATCAGATAGTGGCAAGGTTCACTTTATATATTCTACAAGATTTTATACAGATAAGCCAGTTGTTATCGTTACATATAACGAATTGGAGCTAAAAAAGATAAAAGAAGATATGAAATTCTTTTCGGATGAAAACATTTTAGTATTTCCCAAAAAAGAAGTTGTTTATTATGATATAGATACAATGAACAAAGATGCCACAATGGATAGACTTAGTATATACAAAAAGTTATATAACAATGATTCGTGTATTATCCTAACAACCATTGAAGCTTTGATGCAAAGAACAATTAGCAAAAATAAATTATTTTCTAATGTTTTACAACTTGAAGTTGGAATGACTTTGTTGCTAGAAGAGCTAACAAATAAACTTGTGGCACTTGGATATGAAAGAACAGATATGGTTGAAGGAAGGGGAAATTTCTGTGTTAGAGGTGGAATTGTAGATGTTTTCCCACTTACAACAGAAAATCCTATTCGTATCGAATTTTGGGGAGATGAAATTGATTCTATAAGAGTATTTGATGTTGAATCACAAAGAACAATTGAACCTATAAAGGAAATAAATATACTACCAGCAGAAGAATTCTTAGTAAATAGTGAAGAACTTGAAACAGTTGGAAACAAGATACTTGAAAAGTATCCTAATGCTGTTTCAGATGTAGAAATTATAAAAAATGGAAATTATCTTTCGAAAATAGACAAATATTTTGAATTCTTCTTTGAAGATACATCATCATTACTAGATTACATATCAAAAGATGCATTAGTATTTGTGGATGAGCCTACAAGAATAGTTTCAAAATGTCAAGCAATTTCAACTGATAACAAAGAGTTTATAGAATCATTTTTGGATAAAAATAAAATAATACCAAGTTATACAAAGTCTATGTATTCATATTTAGATATTCAGTATATGCTTGAAAAGAAAAATATTATCAATCTTGAACGAGTTGATGTAAATACGCATGCAAAAAGAAATGGATACAGTTTTAACTGTAGGGAGGTCAACTTTTTTCGTGGTTCAATGGATATATTTGTACAGGAAGTACAAGAAGCACATGACAATGGAAAAATAGTATTGATACTTGGCGGTACCATTTCAAAAGCACGTGGAATAGCTACAATGTTACTTGAACATAATGTTCCATCAATCTTTCTTGAAAAGCTGGAAGATGCCTTCTTAACAACTAAGCAAATAGTTGTAATACCAGGAAGTCTCTCTGAAGGAATAGAATATGTTGATATAAATCTGGTTATAGCAGCTGGGGAAATATCAACTATAAAAGAAAGTAAAAGAAGTTATAAACCTTCGATTTTTAAAGAAGGAAAAAAAGTTGTATTTGCAGATCTTAATGTTGGTGATTACATAGTACATGCAACTCACGGAATTGGCCAATATATAGGAATTCATACACTTACTGTAGATGGTATAAAAAGAGATTATATAAAATTAAAATATAAAGATGAAGATACTTTGTATATTCCAACTTCTCAATTAGATAGCATAAGAAAATACATGGGTGCTGGAGAAAATGCCCCAAAATTAAACAGATTAGGAAGCAAAGAGTTTGCTAACACTAAAGCAAAAGTAAAAGCAGGATTAAAAGATATAGCAAAAGGATTAATAGAACTTTACGCTAAAAGAAGGCAAGCAGTTGGATATAGCTTCTCAAAAGATACAGTTTGGCAAAAAGATTTTGAAGATGCATTTCCATATCAAGAAACAGATGATCAATTAAGATGTATTGAAGAAGTCAAGAAAGATATGGAAAGTCCAAGACCTATGGACAGATTACTATGCGGAGATGTTGGATATGGAAAAACAGAAGTTGCTATACGAGCAGCTTTTAAAGCAGTAATGGATGGAAAACAAGTTGCTTATTTAGTTCCAACAACAATATTGGCACAACAACAATATGAAGCGTTTAGAGATAGAATGAAAAATTATCCTGTGAAAGTCAATGTTTTAAACCGTTTTAAATCTACCAAAGAAAAAAATGAAATATTAAAACAATTAAAAAATGGCGAATTGGACATAATAATAGGAACACATAGAATAATTCAAAAAGATATAGGTTTTAAGGATTTAGGGCTTTTGATAATTGATGAAGAGCATAGATTTGGAGTTGCTCACAAAGAGAAAATTAAAAAATTAAAAGAAAATGTAGACGTGTTAACAATGACTGCTACACCAATTCCTAGAACAATGCATATGTCTATTGTTGGAATAAGGGATATGAGTGTAATATACGAGCCTCCACATAACAGAAAGCCAGTTCAAACATATGTATTGGAATACGATGAAGAAGTTATAAAAGAAGCTATTATAAAAGAATTAGAGCGTGAAGGACAGGTGTTTTACTTGTTTAATAGAGTAGAAGGTATAGAAAGAAAAGCAAGTGAGATTTCTAATATGGTTCCTGAAGCTAGAGTTGCAGTAGCACATGGAAAAATGACAGGTACTGAACTTGAAAATATAATGGCGGACTTTATTGAGAAAAAAATTGATGTTTTGATTTGCACAACAATTTTAGAAACAGGAATAGATATTCCTAATGCAAACACAATAATAATAGAAGATGCAGATAGATTAGGTCTTGCACAACTTTACCAGATACGAGGACGTGTTGGCAGAAGTGACAAAACAGCTTATGCATATATAACATATAGAAAAAACAAGTTACTTGCAGAGGCGTCTGAGAAGAGATTAAAAGCTATAAAGGAGTTTACAGAGTTTGGCTCTGGATTTAAGATTGCATTAAGAGACTTGGAAATACGAGGGGCCGGAAATATATTAGGACCAGAACAACATGGCCATATGGAAGCTGTTGGATATGAAATGTACTGCAAATTGTTAGATGAAGCAGTAAGAGAGATAAAAGGAGAAACAGTGTTGCCTGAAGTTGATACTCAAATTGATTTGAAGATTACAGCATATATTCCAACTTCATACATTGAAAACATAAATCAAAAGATAGAAGTTTATCAAGATATTGCGAACATGGACAAAGAAGAGCAAATATCTGAAATCATTGATGAACTTATTGATAGGTATGGCGATATTCCAAAAGAGGTAATGAACTTGTTAGATGTTGCTAGAATCAAGATTTTGGCACGAAGCTTGAAGATTTTAAATGTTACACAAAAAGGAGATAATGTGATATTTGAATTTGATGATCCAGAAACAATTAAAGAAGGCAAAGTACAAATTCTTATTGACATATATAAAAGTAGAATATTTTTCTCTTCTGGAGTTAAACCATATATAACTTTAAAGTTGCAAAGTAAAAAAGATAGTGATATAGTTGAAGAGGTTGTGAAAATACTAAATATTTTGAAAGGATGATTTAGAGAATATGGATAAGAAAAATATAATAATTGGAGTTATAGCTGTAGTTGTGGTAGCATTAATTGTTGCTGTTTTTGCAATGTCTAGTAATGTTCCTAAGGTAAGTAAAGACATAATGGTAACAGTAGATGGAACAGAATATACAATTGATGATTTTGAGATATATAAATATATTAAGAACGAGGCAAATGGCGATATTTCAAAAGAACTTACTGTAGATGAACTTACTACTATGGCAGATGAGTTTGTACAATCAAAAGTATACGTTAGCGCTGCTAATAAAAAAGGCATCAGAGTTCCTAGTGAAGAAGAAGAAACATATAAAAATGACTATGCAGGAAAAGCTTCAACATATAAGAAATATGGAATTTCAGAATCTGATTATTTGAGATATGCTAGAGATGAATATAAAGAAAATGAGTTGTCAGGTAATTTTGCTAATTATTATGAATTACCAGAAGAGTATTATAATGATTTTGTAAACAGTTACACAGAAGATAAAAAATCATATGAATTTAGAATAATGATGTTTGGATATGATGCTGATGTCTCTGGTGATGTTTCAGGAGATGCTTCAGGAGATACTTCTGGAGATGTAGATGCTTCTAAATCAAGAGAAAAAGTCTTAGCAAAAGCAGAAAAAACATTAGCTGAAGTTAAAGCAAGTGGCGATTTTGAAGCATTAGCAAAAGAAAACGCATCTTATAGAATTACTTTTAAAGGTTCTGGATACGCTTTTGTAAATGGAGAAATTGAATATGCAGCATCTCCAGTGCTTGAAAGTAAATTAAATAATACTGATTTGTACAATGCTCTAATAAAACTAAATTCAGGTGATACAACTGAAATTATTGAAGATGCAGAAGGAAGTGCATTCTATTTTGCTAAGTTAGAAAATGTACAAGAAGGATTTGTTGGAGAAGCTGCTAGTGAGTTGAAAGATTTATTGCTATTACAATATGCTCAAACATTGATAATGAAAGATGTATCATATGAAGTAAACAATTCTGCAATGATGAGAGTGTTATATAATCAATAGACAAGAAAGCCGAAAATATTTCGACTGAAGGAAAGATGAGAATAGGGGCTGTAAAAAGTCCCTTTTTTATGTAATAGGAAAGTAATAGATTTGCAACCTTTTATGTATTGATTTTCTTTCCTATTACACAAAAAAACTTTAATTTATGCGAGAGATTTTCTTCCTTTCGGTCGAAAACTCTCGAGGGACGAAAGAATGAAAATCGAAGATTTTCATCTTTCTTGTACAATATTTTCAGCTTTCTTGGTTTAGTATTGTAAAAAGGAGAATATTAAAATGATAACAAGCAAGACAAACGAATTAATAAAACATATAAAGGCGCTACATACTAAAAAAGAAAGAGACGAAAGAAAAGAATTTATAGTTGAAGGTAAAAAGATGGTTAAAGAAGCAATTGATGCTAATTTAGAAATTACTAATATTATTATTTGCGAGGAATTATTAAAAGAAAACTTCGAAGCTAAGCAAGATAAGGTTGAATATGTTAACAAAATTGTTTTTGAATACATATCAGATACGCAAACACCTCAGGGGATACTTGCAATTGTAAAGAAGCCTGAATATCCAGAAGAATATGGCGAAAAAATATTTGCACTAGATAATGTCCAAGATCCTGGTAATGTCGGAACAATTATTAGAACTCTTGACTCAGCAGGTATAAATACGTTGTTACTTTCAGAAAATTGTGCTGATGAATATAACATGAAAGTAATTAGAAGCACAATGGGGGCAATTTTCAGAGTGAAAATATATAGAGAATCAAACTTAAAAGAAACATTAATTAATCTAAAAACAAAAGGATATAAGATTATAGTGACAGACCTTAACACAAAAGCTAATTTGTTTGAATATGAGTTCCCTAAAAAGGCAATTGTGGTTATTGGAAATGAATCAAATGGAGTATCTGAAGAAATAAAAAATATAGCAGATGAAAGAGTGAAAATTCCGATGATAGGTGGAACAGAAAGTTTAAATGCTGGTGTGGCAGCAAGTTTAATGGCATATGAAATCTTAAGAAAAAATAATCATATAGATTAAAACAAGATCCCAATAAAAAGAAGATAGTTTTATCAACTTTTATTGGGATTTCTTATACAGACTTTGTGATAATTTTCAATCTGATGATTGAAAATTAATGGATACCTATGAATTTGCTAGTTTAATAACATTTTTTTAATTTCTTCACAATATTTATTAGCATTTGATTGCCAATTCTCTGCAATCTTTTTTGCTTCGCTTTGTGATGTACAAAGAATGTTTAGCTCAAATACTGATTTTTGAGGCTCTGATAATTTACATTTTGTTGTATACATATCATTGCTTTCAGGAACATATTCTGCGGTGACAGTTAACTCATTTTTAACGTCATTTAGTAAGTCCCTAGTTATTACATCTATTTTATGCTTTATAATTCCTGGTAACATGTTTTCAGTAAGCTCAAGCACCTCAATGCCTGAAGGAGATATTTCGTATAACCATTCATCATTTTGCTTATAGCTTATAATGTAGTTTTTTTCAACTAAGTCCGAAAGTAAGTGTTGGAAATAATAATAATTGAAACCTTCAAAATCGTAAAGAAGTTTTAAAATTTGCAGATTTGATAACGTGCACCTTACATTGTGCATTAAATAAAGTATAATTAACTTATTTTCTGCAAGAATCTCTCCACTTTCCAAATTTTTTTCATTTTCGTTCATAAAATCACCTTCAACTACTTCGATTTTGCTCATTATATCATTAAAAATGCCGATAATCAAGATGTATGGCGTTAAAAAGGCTAGCGAGTTGCTTTCGTTTTTACTCCAAAGCATACTGTAGCAAAATTTCTATTTTCTTAAGTTTGCAGGCTTGATATATAAAAAATCATATAGTATACTAAAAAAGATAGTGAGACTTGCTAGTGTTGGAGGTGATGAAGTGTGAGTGATGAAGAATTAGTCGAAAAAATAAAAAAAGGTGACATAGATGCATATGAAGAGATTATAAAAAAATATGAAAATAAAGTATGTGGAATAATATACCATATGATAAAAAATCAAAATGATGTAGAAGATTTAGCCCAAGAAGTGTTCATAAAAGTGTATAAGAATTTATCAAAGTTTAAAGGAGATTCTTCATTATACACATGGATTTACAAGATTACGGTTAATCTTTGCTTAGATGAAGTGAAAAAAAGAAAGAATATAATATATTTGGATGAAAAGCTTGAAGTTGAAGATGGAGAGTTAGAAAGAGAACTACCGAGTTCAGATAAAACACAAGTTGAATTATATGAGGAAAAAGAATTAAAAGAAAAGTTACATAAATGTATAGGTAAGTTACCAGAAAAGCAGAGAGTAATGATTGTTTTAAGGGATATAAAGGGATTCTCTTATGAGGAAATTTCTGAAATAACATCTGTAAAACTTGGAACAGTAAAGTCACAAATAAATAGAGCTAGGTTGAAATTAAAGGAGTTATTGGATAAAGAGGGAACTTTTTTAGAATACATGGAGTCTAAATAAACTGATTAGGAGGTGATAACATATGAAAAAGATGTTAGATGAATTGAAAAAAATAGATTATGACTATAAAGTATCTGCAGATTTTAGTAAAGAAGTAATGCGTAAGATAAAGAGTGCGGAAGCTCAAAGAAAAGTAGAATTGAAAAAATATGTTATCACTTGGGCTTCAACCGCTGCTGTGATTGTAATTGCTGTCGCTGTTTCGTTAAAGACAAGTGTTAAAAATAACATGGCTTTTGAGAAAAATAATATAAGCCAACAAATGTATGATTCTTCGAATCAGTTAAATTACAATATAGACAATGGAGATACAATGGTAGGTAATTCTTTTAGTGAAGTTCAAGAAAATTCATTAGATGTTAGAAAAAATGAGCTTTCAAAAGATGTTTTTGAGGATTCGACTTTAAATGACAAAGCCAAACATTATGATAATGAGTCTTGTAATATACAATGGTTTGATACCTCAAATTCAAAAAAAGAGGCTGCTGAAATCAGAGCTTCTAAAAGTGGTGATACATGTATGCAGGATATAGAAAATTTACTTTTAGATAGTGGAGTGAATGTTGATGAGATTACAAACAAATATATAATTGTAGATTCAACTATAGATGATGTTAAAACAATATTGAGCGAGTATAAAGATTTTATTAGTGTAACAGAAGTAAATGGAAAAGTAAAAATTCAGAAAGAGGTATAATATGTTAGGACAACTACATATTAAAAATATTGGAATAATAGATGAAATAACTATAAATTTTGAAGATGGCTTGAATATTCTTACTGGTGAAACAGGTGCTGGAAAGAGCTTGATAATAGATTCCATTAGTGCAATAACAGGTTCAAGAATGTCTAAAGATATAATTAAACACGGAGAAAGCATGGCTTTAGTTGAAGCCTGCTTTTTTAGTGATGAAGAAACAAGAATATTAACAAGGGAGTTTTATCAAAGCGAAAGGAACATATGCAAAATTGACGGGAGAATGGTAACATTAAACGAACTTAAAACTCTAGGAGAGAGCTTGATTGATATTCATGGACAGCATGATAATCAATCATTGCTAAACGAAAAAACTCATCTTGATTTGCTTGATAGTTTTTGTGAAAAAGAAATATTACCATTAAAAAAGGAGTATCAAAAACAACTTGAAGAATACAGAACTATAAAATCAAAAATTAAAGAAGGATATGGTGAACCATCTGAGAGGGCAAGAAGAATAGACTTGCTAAAGTATCAAAAAGATGAAATAGAGGTTGCGAATTTAAAAGAAAATGAAGAAGATGAGTTAAACAATTTAAGAAATTTAATTTTAAATTCTGAAAAAATAGCACGAGCTTTGGGTGAATCTTATAATAATCTTCATGATAATGTTTTAGAAAACCTTGGAGCAATTGCAAAAGAGTTATCAAGTATATCTCATATTGATGAAAAATATGATAAATTACTTCAAACAATAAATGATTCATACTATTCTTTAAATGATGCTTCTTATGATATAACTAGTTATATAGATGAAACAGATTTTGATGAAAATGAACAAAGAAAAATAGAAGAAAGATTAGATTTAATATTTTCATTAAAAAGAAAATATGGAAATACAATACCTAAAATTTTAGAGTACTTAGACAATATATCAAAAGAATTAGATTTTTTAGAAAATTCTGAAGAGATAATAAAAAAATTAGAAGTAGAAAAATCAAAAAAAGAAGAAGCATTAAAAAGTTTAGGTGTTGAGATTAGAAAAATAAGAAAAAAATATTCAAAGGTAATAGAAAAACAAGTTAATAAAGAACTTCAAGAACTAGAAATGAAAAAGGCATATATAGAGTTTGAATTTAAAGAAGCTGATGAATTTTTGGAAAATGGTTTAGATATTGTTCAAATTATGATTTGCACCAATACAGGTGAAGGCGTTAAATCGCTTTCAAAGATTGCATCAGGTGGTGAACTTTCAAGAGTTATGCTCGCTTTAAAGGTTGTACTTTGCGAGTATGATGAGGTGCCAACAATGATATTTGATGAAATAGACACTGGAATAAGCGGACAGGCTGGAAAAGCAGTTGCTGAGAAAATGAAAAGAATAGGTAAGACCCATCAAGTAATTTGTGTTACACATTTGCCAGTTATTGCAGCAGCTGGAGATTTTAATTATTTTATTGAAAAACAAGAAAAAAACGGCAGAACAGTCACTTTAGTAAATAGATTAAATGAAGAACAGACTGTAAAAGAAGTTGCAAGAATATTAGCTGGAAACGATATTTCTGAAGCTGTTTTAAAACATGCAAATGAAATTAGAAAAAATATGAAAAAATCATAATATATTAAATAATGTTGTTATATTCCACATTCTCCATTGGGAAATGTGGAAATTTTTTTTGTTATCATAACTTATTTCATTTTTGGACAAGTTAAATTTGAAACAAAATGAAAGGAGTTTAAAAATGAAAACAAAAAAATTATTTTTTCTAATAGTAGTATTTACAGTTATATATCTTTATATTACAAATATTGATAAAATTCCCGAAGAAATTGTTTTGTTTCAAAATGAAAAAATGATGTTACTGGGCACGTATGCGTGAACAATAACAAAATGATTTGAAGAACAGAGGAACTCTTGAAACAGGGCTTTTCATTCGTACAAAGTTGTAGTATAAATATAAAAGGAGAAAATATTTCAGATCAAGAATCTTTTTTTAATAGAATTACGAAAGTGAAGAGCAATCGTGTGGGCAATAATAAGCTTACATTATCTGCATTTGGTGGAATTATGAAGAAAGATATTAGCGTTAGTGTTTTACCTGCTACGAGTGTTAAAATAGGTGGCGATACAATAGGAATAAGATTGTATTCAAAAGGAGTATTAGTAATAGGCGAATCACCAGTTCAAGGCATAGATGGAAATTGGTATGAACCATATTTAAGTAGTAATATTGGACGAGGAGATAAAATAATGAAGATTAACAATATCCCAGTGGAAACAATTAAAGAACTAGTAGAAGTTGTTAATATGTCTGAAGATAATGAGGTTGTTGTTGAATACGAAAAAGATGGTAATACGCTTATAGAAACAATGGCACCAATAAAATGTTTTGATGATGGAATGAAGAGGTTAGGTTTATGGGTTAGAGATGGCGCAATGGGAGTTGGAACATTAACATTTTATGATGAAAATAATAATGCATACGGTGCTTTAGGACATGGTATATCTGATTATGACTTGAAAGAATTAATTGATGTGGATACAGGAACATTAAATATTGCTTCAGTAATGGAAGTAACAAAAGGCACTAAAAATGCACCAGGTGAAATAAAGGGATTACTAAATGAAAAGAAAGAAATTGGTTCAATAAAAAAGAATAATGTTAATGGAATATATGGCATATTTTCAGGAGATAGTGAACATTTTAGAGGAAGAGATGAGGTACTAGTAGCATCAAAGAATGAGATAAAACTTGGAAAAGCAATTGTTGTATGTACAGTTGATGATGATAATATTCCAAAAGAATATGAAATAGAAATTGTAAAAATAGCAGATAATCCAAATGTTTCATCTAAAGGTATGATAATTAAAGTTACAGATGAGAATCTTTTAGAAAAAACGGGTGGAATAATACAAGGAATGAGCGGTAGTCCTATAATACAGGATGGAAGATTAATTGGGGCGATAACACATGTTTATTTATCAGATCCTACTAAAGGATATGCAATATTTGCGGAAACAATGATAAAAGAATTAACAACATAAAAGCTTAAATACTGATGATTCTTAAAATAAGACTAATTTGAATAATAATTATTTGAAAGGGTAGGAATATATTTCCTGCCCTTAAAACATTGATTTTGCACTATAATTTTCTTTGTGTGTATGTCTGAAAAAGTCTTTTTAAAGTCAAAAAAATCACAAATGTGTTCATAGTATTTTCACTTGCAAATTAGTAGTATATCTAATAAAATGTAAAGTGTGTTTGAAAAGGAGGAATGTATAATGAGTAATAAGTATGACATTGTGATTATTGGTGCTGGTCCTAGTGGTGTGTTCCTTGCTTATGAATTAATAAAGTTAAATTCAAACAAAAAAGTGTTAATAGTTGAGCAAGGAAAGAAAGTTGAAAACAGGATGTGTCCTATTGAAAAGACTAACAAGTGTATGAAATGCAAACCATTTTGCAACATAACAAGTGGCTTTTCAGGTGCAGGTGCGTTTTCTGATGGTAAGTTATTGTCGTATCATCTTTCGTTATATAATGAGAATGACGATAATATTTACTTGGGTGGAAATAGCGGAAGTTATATAAAAAAATATTTGACTCCTGATGAGATAAGAAAATTGTTAGATTATACAGATAAAATATACTTAGATTTTGGTGCTGATCCTAAGCTTGAAGGAATGGAGTATAGAGAAGAAATAAAGAAATTACAAGCAAAGGCTAAGAAAGAAGATTTAGATTTAATTGATATTCCAATTAGACATCTAGGAACAGAAAAGGCACACGAGTTATATGCAAAAATTGAAAAATATCTATTAGACCATGGCGTAGAAATAAAGTTTGAAACAACAGTGCACGACTTGATTATTGAAAACAATGAAATAAAAGGTGTTGAAGTAAAACCTTCTGCACATGCTTTTGATGATGAATATGCTTCTGAAAAAATCTATGCAGACAAGGTTGTACTAGGCGTTGGAAGAAAGGGTGCAGCTTGGCTTACAAAGATGTGTGAATTACATGGAATAGAACAAAAAACAGGTCCAGTAGATATTGGTATCAGATATGAATTACCTGATGAAATAATGAAAGATATAAACAAATATATGTATGAAGGAAAAGTAATTGGTAGACCAGGACCTTTTAAGGATAAGGTAAGAACGTTTTGTCAAAATCCTAGTGGATTTGTGGCGACAGAAGTGTATGATGATAATTTAACATTAGTAAATGGTCACTCATACAAAGAAAAGAAAAGTACAAATACAAATCTTGCAATTCTTGTATCACACAATTTTAATTATCCATTTAATAAACCTATTGATTATGGTATGAATGTTGCAAAAAACTTAAATGAAATTGGTGCTGGAAACATTGTAGTTCAAAGACTCGGAGATATATTTAGAGGAAAAAGAACTTGGGATGAAGAATTAAAACGTAATAAAGTTGTTCCAACTTTAAAAACTGCAGTAGCAGGAGATATTACATATGCATTAGGATATAGAACAATGACTGATATATTACAGTTTATTAAAGCAATGGATAAATTTGTTGAAGGATTTGCTGACCCAGCAAATTTGTTATATGGTCCAGAAATTAAATTTTATAGTAATGGTTTAATACTAGATGAAACATTCCAAACAAGTATTAAGAATTTATATTCTATAGGCGATGGTGGTGGACTTACAACAGGACTTATGATGGCTTCATGTTCTGGTGTGCAATTAGCAAGAATTTTTTCGAAAATGTAAGGCATTGAACAAGCATAAATAGGGATACGCTTGCGCTGCTAAGCGAATAAGAAAAACAGAACTTGAAAAATTATGTAAAGTATGTTATTATATAAGCGTACCAAATACTTTTTAGGAGGTTTCTGACATGGCTAAACTTAGTGAAAACAATTCTGTATCTGTTGAGGCTCAGGTTTTGTCAAAGTTTGAAGAAATTCGGGCTATGACGCCTGGAATGCTTCGCAAAAAGGGAATTGATCCTTATCGCGGTGAACCGTGTCGAGCACCGTACATTCACCCTAGGACTGGTGAACGTGCTGTGTATGAGTACACTATTGGCAGAGATTGCTAAAGTGTAACCAAAAAAAGTGGAGATTTTTTCTCCACTTTTTTTATGCAATAGGAAAGTAACAAATTTGCAACCTTTTATGTATTGATTTTCTTTAAGATTATATAAAAATATTTAATTTATCTAATAGATTCTATTTATTTCAAACAAAAAATTTCGTATAAAAATATTTACAATTTTTCCAGAATTTTTTAGTCGAATTTACTCAAAATGTGTTGAAAATGATTTTTTAGTATGTTAAGATTTAATCGATAAAAAAATATCGAGGAGGTGCTTATGGAAGAAAATATTCATATTTCAGAGGCAAGTCTTAGAAGACTTCCGGGTTATCTAAGAAATCTAAAAGATAAAAAAGAAAATGGTATTACCAACATTTCTTCAACAGTACTTGCAAACGATTTAGATCTTAATCCGATCCAAGTTAGAAAAGATTTAGCTTTAGTAAGTAAAAGTAATGGCAAGCCGGGCGTTGGTTTTAATATTGATGAACTTATTTATGATTTAGAAGATTTTCTCAACATTAATAACATAACTGATGCGATTGTTGTTGGTGCTGGAAAATTGGGATCAGCTTTAATGAATTATAATGGCTTTGATAAAAGCATAAATATTTTAATGGCTTTTGATAATGATAAAGCAAAATGTGATAATAAAAAAATTTTTAATATAAATAAAATGGAAGATTTAATAAGAAGAATGAATATACATATTGGAATAATAACAGTTCCAAAAGAATCTGCACAGGATGTGTGTGATATGATGATTCGTTCGGGAGTTAAGGCAATTTGGAATTTTGCACCGATAAGGTTAAGAGTAAATAAAGATGTGATTGTAAAGAATGAAGACTTATCAGCTTCATTACTTGTATTATTAAATCTATTAAAAGAAAAAGGAGTGTAATTTATGGTAATAAACGTATGTGTTGGAAGTTCATGTCATTTGAAAGGGTCTTATGATGTTATTCAAAAATTAAAATCTATGATAGAGGAAAAAAAGCTTGAAGACAAGATTGAATTAAAAGCAAGTTTTTGCTTAGGACATTGTTCAGAAGGTGTATCAATGTTGGTAGATGGAGAACCTTTGCAAAATGTTAATCCTGAAAATGTTGAAAGTGTTTTCAATGAGCAAATAGTTACAAAAATTTAAAGAAAGGGTTTTAATATGTTAAAGTATTTAGAGTTTAAAGAAGCAAAATGTAAAAATTGTTACAAGTGCTTGAAAAACTGCCCTGTTAAAGCTATTAGAATAGAAGAAAATCAGGCAAAAATTATTGAAGACAGGTGTATTCTTTGTGGAAGATGCACTTTAATTTGTCCACAAAATGCAAAAAAAGTTCATAGCGAACTTGAAGATGTTAAGGAATTATTAAAGAATAATAAAGTTGTTGCTAGTGTTGCACCTTCTTTTATATCTAGCTTTAATGTAAGTGGATTTGAAAGTCTTTGTGAGGCCCTTAAACAAGTTGGATTTGAATATGCAGAAGAAACAGCAAGAGGAGCCGAAATGGTGGTTAACAAATACGAGGAGTTGTTAAAAGAAAAGAAGTATAAAAACTTTATTACTTCTTGTTGTCCTGCAGTTAATAATATGATTAGTTTATACTATCCTAACGCATTAAAATATTTAGCACCAGTTGATTCTCCTGCAATAGCACATGCAAAAATTTTGAAGAAAGAAAATCCAGATTATAAGATTGTTTTTATAGGTCCTTGTATCGCTAAGAAAAAGGAGTTAAAGGAATCTGGCTTAGTTGACGGAGTACTTACTTTTGAAGATTTATTGAAACTTTTTGAAGAAGAAAAAGTAGATATTAAAGAGTTTGAAGGCAAAGATGAAGTGACTTGGAATAAAGCAAGATTTTTCCCTATAAGTAGAGGTGTAATAAAGTCATTTAAAAAATTGGCAGACGGATATGAATATATTGCAATAGATGGAGCGGAAAGATGCAAAGAAACGCTTGCAGAAATTGATAATCTAGAAAATGTTTTTCTTGAACTTAATATTTGTCAATCATCTTGTATAAATGGTCCATGTAGTTTAAATAAAGATAATACTGCAATTATAGCAAATTCAAAAATTCGTAACTATGTAAGAAATAATTCGTTGACTAACAATGCTACGAATGTAAAAGATGAAGAAGTTGATATATCACATGAGTATAGAGAGGAAAAACTTCATTCTATTGAACCTACTGAAGAACAAATAAAAGAAGTGTTGGCAAAGACAGGCAAATTTACAAAAGAAGATGAACTTAACTGCGGTGCGTGTGGTTATTCAACATGTAGAGAAAAGGCTTGGGCTGTATTAAATGGATATGCTGACGTAGAAATGTGTTTGCCATATATGCGTGAGAGAGCTGAAAATATGTCATATGAAATTATACAAAATAGTCCAAATGGAATTGTAGTTATTGATAAAGACTTTAATATAATTGATATAAATGGTAAAGCAAAATCTTTACTTGGAATAAAAGGTTTTAAACCTAAAAATGCGTGTGTTCTAGATTATATAAATGATAGTGTTGATTTTGTTGAAGCTCTCGCAAAACAGAAAAATGTATATTCAAAACAAATCAAAATAGAAAAAACAAATTGCTATGTTGAGTTATCAATAAGTTATATGAAGAATCATAACATGATGTTTGCAATTATGAAAGATATAACAGAAGCAGTAAATTATGATGAAAAATTAAAAGAAGTAAAATTAGAGACTGTTGCTGCAACTGATGATGTTATAAAAAAACAAATGAGAGTTGCACAAGAAATTGCTTCATTACTTGGTGAAACAACAGCAGAAGCAAAAGTTGCATTAGTAAAGTTAAGAAAAGCTTTAAGTGATGAAAATAAAGGAGAAGAATAATGGGACTTTTTCTTGAATATGGTTATACTTCATTCAATAAATATGGTGAGGAATTGTGTGGAGATAGAGTTTCTATTGTAAAAAAAGGAGACTACACTACAATTGTTTTAGCAGATGGTTTAGGTAGTGGTGTTAAAGCAAATATATTATCTACATTAACTTCTAAAATACTAAGCACAATGGTTTCTAATGATATTTCGATGGAAGAATGTATAGAAACTATTGTACAAACCTTACCTGTCTGCAAAGAAAGAGGTGTTGCGTACTCAACATTTTCTGTTATCCACATAAATAATGATGGTGTGGGTTACATGTTTGAATTTGATAATCCACAATGTATATTTTTTAGTAATGGAGTTAATAAAGAATTAAAACGTAAAGAATTAAGTATATTAAATAAAAAAGTTTATAAAACAGATTTAAAATTGAAAAATCAAGACGTTATATTACTAATGTCTGATGGAGTTCCACATGCTGGAATTGGAAAAACATTAAATCTAGGTTGGCAGAGAGAAGATATTATACAATATTTAACTCAAAATATCGAACCAGAAATGTCAGCAAGGTGCATTGCAAACATTTTAGCAAGTGCGAGTGAAGCTTTGTATATGGGAGAACCAGGAGATGATACAACTGTAGCAGCAATTAAAATTAGAAAAGAAAGTCATGTAAATATTATGATAGGTCCACCAGTAAAAAGGGAAGACTGTAATAAATATGTAAGTGACTTTTTAAGTAATGAAGGCATTAGAATTGTTTGTGGTGGGACAACTTCACAAATTGTTGCAAATTACCTTAATGAAAAAGTTGAAACAAATCTAGACTATATAGAAAGCGATATTCCACCTATTGGATTTATAAGGGGAATAGATTTAACAACCGAAGGAGTACTTACTTTGCGAAAGCTTATTGAACTTTCAGAAGAGTACTTAAAAGTTGATAGTGACCTACCAAAGAATTTTTTGAAAAAAGATGGTGCATCTCAGCTTGCTAACTTTTTATTTGAGCAAGCAACAGATGTGAATTTCTTTGTCGGTCAAGCTGTAAACGAGGCTCATAGTGGGCTTCCAATAGACAGCACACTTAAGTTTAAATTAGTAGAGAAACTTTCAGAAAACTTAAAACTTATGGGAAAGAGAATAACTGTAAAATATTATTAAAGGAAGGATTGCTATGAATAATAAATTTGATACATATGTTCAGCAACTAAAATATGAGGTTTTAAAAGAGGTAATCAAAAAAGCGTATGATGATGATTTAGCATCATGCTATAAAGATATACCAAAAAAGATTTCACCAGGACCAAAACCTATTGCACGTTGCTGTGTATATAAAGATAGAGCTATTATAGAAGAAAGAATAGCTCTTGCAATGGGAGGAGATAAATCAAATCCTAATTCTGTTGAAGTTATAGATATTGCTTGTGATGAGTGCCCTGCAGAAGGCATGTATGTAACGCCTGCTTGTAGAGGTTGTTTAGTTCATAGATGTGTTGAAGTATGTCCAAAAGGAGCAATTTCTATAGTTAATCACAAATCATATATAGATAAAGAAAAATGTATTGAATGTGGTAAGTGCACAACTGTATGTCCGTATTCAGCAATAATAAAGCAAGAAAGACCATGCGTTAAAGCATGTAAAGCTGATGCTATATCAATAGATGAAAATAAAAAAGCAAAAATTGATAATAATAAATGTATATCTTGCGGAGCTTGTGTATATCAATGTCCATTTGGAGCAATATCAGATAAGTCATATATTTTAGAAACAATAGATATATTAAGAAAATCTGACAATAATAAGAATTATAATGTATACGCTGTAATTGCCCCTTCAATAGCAGGTCAATTTGATAATGTAAAGCCAGAGCAAGTTGTTACAGGAATAATGAAATTAGGTTTTCATCAAGTTGTTGAAGCAGCACTTGGTGCAGATATTGCATTGTACAATGAAGCAAAGGAATTAAAGGAAAAAGGTGTTTTGACGACATCTTGTTGTCCATCTTTTGTAATGTATGTTGAAAAGAACTTTCCTGAATTAACAAAGTATATTTCTGGTTCAGTATCACCAATGGTATATGCAGCACAACTTATAAAAGAATCTGATCCAACTGCTAAAGTTGTTTTCATAGGACCTTGTACAAGTAAAAAAATAGAATATAAATTAGAAAAAACAGGTGGAGCAATTGACAGCGTCATTTCTTTTGAGGAGCTTCAAGCGTTTTTTGACGCAAGAGAAATTGATATGACGACTCTTGAAGAAACGGTTCTAAACAATGCATCTTTCTATGGTAGAATATTTGCAAAGTCTGGTGGAATATCACAAGGAATAGAAACTATTGCAAAAGAATACTTTGATATGGATGATGTAAAACCAGTTGCAATGAGTGGAATTGCAGCGTGCAAAGTCAATCTATTAAAATTAAAAATGGGTAAAGCACTAGAAAATTTCTTTGAAGGAATGGCTTGTGATGGAGGTTGCTTAAATGGAGCACTATGTATTCACCATGGACCAAAAAATGTTGTGGAGATAGACAAGTTTGGAAAACAAGCTAAAGAGCAAAACATTAAAAATTCAATAGATTTATATAATTTAAATAACAAAAAGATAAAGGAGGAAAAACATGAGTAAGGAATATGAAATTGTAGATAGTGTTGAAAAACTAAAAGAAACAATTGCTAAAGTAAAAAAAGCACAGGAAGAATTTGCAAAATTTACACAAGAACAAGTCGATGAAATATTCAAAGCGGCTGCAATAGCAGCAAATCAGGCGAGAATTCCTCTTGCCAAGATGGCAGTAGAAGAAACTGGTATGGGTGTTGTTGAGGACAAGGTAATAAAAAATCATTACGCATCAGAATATATTTACAACAAATATAAAAATGAAAAAACTTGTGGTGTTGTAGAAGAAGATCCAGCATATGGTATAAAAAAAGTATTAGAGCCAATTGGTGTTATTGCAGCTGTTATACCAACAACAAACCCAACATCAACTGCAATATTTAAAACATTAATTTGTTTAAAAACAAGAAATGGAATAATAATTAGTCCACATCCAAGAGCAAAAAACTCAACAATAGCTGCTGCTAAGATTGTGCTAGAAGCTGCTGTAAAAGCTGGTGCACCAGAAGGTATAATAGCATGGATTGATGTTCCTTCACTTGAATTGACAAATTTGTTGATGCAAACAGCTGATACAATATTAGCAACGGGTGGACCTGGTATGGTTAAATCTGCTTATTCAAGTGGAAAGCCAGCACTTGGTGTTGGTGCAGGTAATACACCTGCAATTATTGATGAATCTGCTAATATTGTTTTGGCAGTAAACTCAATAATACATTCTAAAACTTTTGACAATGGAATGATATGTGCATCAGAGCAATCAGTAATTATATTAGACAAAGTATATGATGAAGCAAAAGCTGAATTTGTAAAAAGAGGTTGCTATATATTAAATAGTGAAGAAACAGAAAAGGTAAGAAAAACAATAATTATAAATGGTGCATTGAATGCTAAAATAGTTGGACAATCTGCATACACAATTGCAAAACTTGCAGATGTAAATGTTCCAGAAAATACAAAAATTTTAATTGGTGAAGTGGAAAGTGTTGACCTATCTGAAGAATTTGCACACGAGAAATTATCTCCAGTTTTAGCAATGTATAGAGCTCAAGACTTTGATGAAGCAATTAAAAAAGCTAGAAAACTTATAGAAGATGGTGGATTAGGACATACATCATCATTGTATATAGATACAATTAATGAAAAAGAAAAAATAGCGAGATTTTATAGCCAAATGAAGACTTGTAGAGTACTTATAAACACACCATCTTCACAAGGTGGAATAGGTGATTTATATAACTTTAAATTAACACCATCACTAACACTTGGTTGTGGTTCATGGGGTGGAAATTCAGTATCAGAAAACGTTGGAATAAAACAACTAATGAATATAAAAACAGTTGCTGAAAGGAGAGAGAATATGCTTTGGTTTAGAACACCTGAAAAAGTGTATATTAAAAAGGGTTGCTTACCAGTTGCTCTTGAAGAGTTAAAGAATGTAATGAATAAGAAAAAAGTATTCATAGTAACAGATAAATTCTTGTTTGAAAATGGTTATACAAAACCAATTACAAGTAAATTAGAAGAATTAGGAATAGATTATGATACTTTCTCAGATGTTGCACCGGATCCAACTTTAGGATGTGCAATAGAAGGAACAAGAGCTTTAAATATGTTTAAACCAGATTGTATTATTGCTATCGGTGGTGGTAGTGCAATGGATGCTGCAAAAATCATGTGGGTAATGTATGAACATCCTGAAGTAGATTTCATGGATATGGCTATGAGATTTATGGATATAAGAAAGAGAGTATACACATTCCCTAAAATGGGTGAAAAAGCATATTTCATAGCTGTTCCAACATCTGCAGGTACAGGCTCAGAGGTTACACCTTTCGCTGTTATCACAGATGAAAAGACAGGAATCAAATATCCTCTTGCAGATTATGAATTATTACCAAAGATGGCAATCGTTGATGCAGATATGATGATGAATGCACCAAAGGGATTGACATCAGCTTCAGGAATTGATGCTGTAACTCACGATTTAGAGGCAATGGCATCAATGATGTCTACTGAATTTACAGATGGACTTGCAATAGAAAGTTTGAAGAATATATTTAAATATTTACCAAGAGCTTATGAGAACGGTGCAAATGATCCAGAAGCAAGAGAGAAAATGGCTAACGCAGCGACAATGGCTGGTATGGCATTTGCAAATGCGTTTTTAGGAGTTTGTCACTCAATGGCACATAAATTAGGAGCATTCCATCATATAGCACACGGTATTGCCAATGCTCTTATGATAGAGTATGTTTTAAGATTTAATAGTGCTGAAGTTCCAACAAAGATGGGAACATTTCCACAATATGATCATCCACACACATTACACAAATATGCAATGGCTGCTGATGCTCTAAACTTAGGTGGAAATACTGATGAGGAGAAGCTTGAGAACTTAATAAAAGCAATAAATGAATTAAAAGAAAAGATAGGAATCAAGAAGACTATAAGAGACTATGGTGTTGATGAAAAGTACTTCTTAGATACACTTGATGAGATGACGGAACAAGCATTTGATGATCAATGCACAGGCTCAAATCCACGTTATCCATTGATGAGCGAAATTAAAGAAATGTATCTAAAAGCATATTATGGAGGTGAAAGATAATGGAATATAATTTAAGCAATCCAATAGCAGAAAGAAAAACAAAAACTGTTTATAGAGATGGAGACAAAACAATAAAACTATTTGTTGAAGACTATTCAAAAGCAGATATATTAAATGAAGCATTAAACCAAGCAAGAGTTGAAGAAGGAACAGATTTAAATATTCCAAAATTACTTGAAGTAACAAAAATCGATAATAGATGGGCACTAGTTTCTGAATATATTGAAGGAACACCACTTAATAAGCTAATGGAAGAGCATCCAGAAAAAGAAGACGAATACTTGAATTTATTTATAGACCTTCAACTAAAAGTATTATCACATAGAGTACCTCTTTTAAGTAGAATAAAAGATAAATTTAGAAGAAAACTTGTTAATGCTAAAAAGATTGGCGAAGACACAAGATATGAGTTGATGCAAAGATTAGAGGGGATGAAAGACCATGTTAAGTTATGTCATGGCGATTTCAATCCAAGTAATATAATAATAAAAGAAGATGGAACAGCTTGTATAATTGACTGGTCACATGTAACACAAGGAAATGCATCAGCAGATGCTGCGAGAACATTTTTACTATTCTCAATAGACAAGAAAGATGCATTAGCAGAAAAATACATCAACTTATTCTCTGAGAAGAGTGGTATTTCAAAAGCCAATATTCAAAGATGGATTCCAATAGTAGCTGCCACTCAAATGACGAAAGGAAAAGAAGAAGAACAAGAATTCCTAAGCCGTTGGATAAACGTTGTAGATTATGAATAAAATAAAAAAACGAGAGCATAAAAGGAGAAGAACATGAAATTACTAGTTGTTTCAGATATACATGGTTCATATTATTATGCAAAAAAGATAGAAGAAATATATAACGAAGAACAACCAGATAAACTAATACTACTAGGCGATTTATATTATCATGGACCTAGAAATCCATTGCCAAGGGCGTATAGTCCAATGGACGTAGCAAAAATACTAAATGGACTAAAAGAAAACATTCTATGTGTTAGAGGTAATTGTGATGCAGAAGTTGATGAAATGATATCTGATTTCAAATTTGAAGAAAACATTCAAATGAATTTAGATGGAAAAAGATACTTATTTACACATGGACATAAATATAACATAGACAATATGCCAGCTGATGTGGATGTTTTGGTTTATGGACATTTTCATACAGACTTTATAAAAGAGAAAAATGGCGTAACGTGTATTAATCCTGGATCAGTGTCACTTCCTAAAGATGGAACAAAAAATAGCTATTTAGTTATTAATGATGGAGAGTATGAAATAAAAGAAATATTGTAAAACTAAGTGTTAAGCAATTGACAAATTATGTAATCTTGGATATAATATTTTTGTATTCAAAAAAATTAATTAGGAGGGATACCATGAAACGGCTGATTAGCGTCATCGCTGTCCTCGCTCTGGTTACAATCTTGGTGACCGGGTTCAATGCAGTCTTTGCAAATGAGGCTGTTGCTGAATCGGTAAGTTGGGGAGATGGATATGTAATCTCTCGTAACGTATCGGTTCGGGTAGCTCCAGAAGAAAGTGCAAAGAAGGTCTTCTCTGCAAAGAACGGTGATGTACTCAACATTGTCGGAGAAAACGGAAGTTGGTATGCAATCGAGCTTGATGACGGAACTATTGCATATGCACATTCGGCATATATCATGTTGAATCCGAAGGTAATTTACCTTTGCTCTGGTGCACCTGTATATGCGGCTCCGTCACTCACCAAAAAACGTGTAGGATATGTTTCTGCAGGAGACATGTTTGTTGTAATTGCTGAAACAGATAACTACTATCTTGTTAATTTGCGAACGGCAGCCGGATACATTCCAAAGAATGTGACTGTAATCACGTTAGATGAGATTAACTGGTACTTGTCGTTGACGCCAATAAATGGTACGGCAAAAACTAAGACTAACGTTACAGTTTATCCTAGTCCAGATTACAAAGTTGTAAGGAGACTTGATGTTGGTGAAATTGTTACAATTCGAGCTGTGCAAGGTGACTATTACGCCATCTCGTATTGGAGTGATAACAAAGAACTCATTGGATTTGTTAAAACTGCAGACATTAATATCAATTAAATAATCAAATGCAGGTTGTGCTTATATAGTGCAACCTGCATTTTTGTGCGTTCAATGTATTTGAAGTAAGTTCTTTCGTAGCGAAACAGAGCGTGTTCCATAAAGTAATTTTAAGTATTATTATTTTAAATTTATGC
>ENA-ORSL01001135-ORSL01001135.1-human-gut-metagenome-genome-assembly--contig:-NODE-1135-length-23599-cov-6.992440_pt1 | contig 23599 bp, 14 predicted proteins | sample MGYA00242190_ERZ509157 | MGnify/ENA primary metagenome ERZ509157 (study PRJEB26280, sample SAMEA2338664) | human gut metagenome | biome: human gut; feature: human-associated habitat; material: faeces...
TATTTTCGTGAAATATAAACATTTTAAACAGGCCTTACTTTTTAAAGTGGGCTCATATATAATTAGTATTAACTAGGGCATTTCACTTAAAAAATTAGAGAAATGACCAAAAAAATTATCTCATCTCGAAAATCAGCCTATCCAGGAGATTATTGGATGGACTCCGCCTGTTCTGCACCAGGCGTCCGAATGTTATGTATCCTTTAAAGCTTATGACCCTAGCTGCAGTCGTATGCGTCTGAAGAAGATCATGCTCGGGCATATTAAGGGCAAGCGAAATCAAAGAATTTATGGGGAAGCTCTTATCAAGCGTCTTACCCAGAAACTTCTAGAAGGCTGGAATCCCTGGATCGAGGAATCTCGCCCAGAGGAATACGCATTGTTTGATGATGTATGTGACAAGTACAATACGTATCTCTCTAAAATGACCAAGGAAGGGGGTATCACGGCAGGTACAAAGTCCAACTACGAGCACAAACTTGCTTTTATGCGAAAGTGGATAGACAAGAGTCAGCACATTACATATATCTATCAGTTTAATAAGAAGCTGATTTCCGACTTCCTGGACTATATTCTTATCGATAGAAACAACAACTTGAGAACCAAGAATAACTATATCGGCTGGCTTAAGTCATTCTCAAGCTATCTCATCGCGAGAGGGTATTTAACTAGCAACCCAACTTCAGGCCTGAATACCTCAACCAAGCTTGGCCCCAAAAACCGAGACGTGATACCTAATGATGTGCTAATAGAGATAAAATCGTATCTTGATAAAGAGAACAAGCATTATCTCTTAGCCTGCTATATGATTCATTATCTGTTCGTCCGTCCGGGCGAGATGTGTTTTCTGAAAATCAAAGATCTATCTGAGAAAAAAAGAACGCTAACACTAAGCGGATCGCATACGAAAAACGGTCATGATGCAGTTATAACTATCCCCAATCATGTCATAGATCTGATGAGAGAGCTGGAGATTTTCTCTGCGCCTCCTGGTTACTATATATTCAGTAACGACTTCCGACCAGGACCAGAAAGAATAAAGGCTATAGCATTCACTAGATTCTGGACGAGCAACGTAAAGAAAGCTTTAAATTTAAGTGATGTATATAAGCTCTATTCTCTTAAGGATACGGGTATCACAAATATGATCAAGGCAAAAACAGACCTTCTGTCCGTAAGAGATCAGGCAAGGCATTCTTCTGTGAAGGTTACGAACATCTATACTCCACAAGAATGCATTGAAGCAAACGCTGCGCTTGTCGGATATGAAGGGGTGTTCTAAAATACGCAAAACTCCCTGTGCTACCGTGGTATGGTAGCACAGGGAATGCGGGTTATTCATACTTTCCAAGCTCAAAACCATCCTTCTTCATCCATCCCTCCTCGATACAGCGCTGTATATGCTTGACAATACTAGTATAGAACGCCTTGAACTCCTGGAGTGTCGAGAACTCTCTATATACCGGATTGTCATCACCGCCGAGCTTGACCTTGTAAGGGAGCGATTCGCCCTGCGTCTGCACGGCAAGGTCGTAGGCAACCTTGTAGTTAGCCTGATTCTCTGTAGAGAGCCAAACCACACTGCCCTCGAACCTCAAGCCAGAAGTGATATTCTCCTCGGTCTTGTCATTGTAATACTGATGGATGAGAGCCTTGACCTCTGCCTTTGTAGGCTTATGGTCAAACTGCTCTTCCATGTAGGTGGCGGAGTTAGAATCGTCTGCAACGATAATATCCCATCTTATTCGCCACAATCCCTTTACCGGGTTGGTGCATTCCAGCACCTTCACATCCTTGTGCCCTTGAATTCTATCCATATTGTTTCTTTTTAAGTGAATACATACTTTGTCTTGCCATTGCCGAAGCTGACAGCCTTGATGGTCGCCTCGAAAGGAAATCCATCCTCCACTTCCGACACCTGCGAGAGGATATTCTTCATCTCCTCACTGTTGGTGATGAACTTCTTCGGCTGTCCGTTGAGTTCAACGGATACTACGCATCTATCATCTCCTTCCTTGGTCTTGATACCAAGCTGGTAATCATTTACTACTATCGGCAGGTTGACCAAATCCTTGATGGAGATGGTGTCTCCGGCGAAATACTTCTGCCCATTGGCAGGCTTGTAACTAATCTTGAAATCTCTAAACGACTTCATGTATTTCTCTCCTATTAATTTCTTGTTGAGATTGACGCAATCTGCGTGCTTGCTCATGCCGTAAAACGATGCGACAAGCTCTCGATAACGCTTTCTCGATTTTACTTTCTTTACTTTTCTTGCGAACTTCTTCTTGATTCTCTTGCGCAACCGCACATGGTCTGGATAGATAACGTAGCCTACAATATCAATACCTGTTGATATAGGATATATGCGCTCGTTCGGCTTTATCCGGAATCCTACTGACTCCAGGCACTCGTGTACGGCATCTCTTATCACCCATAACTCCGCCTTGGTCTCAGCAAGTGCAAGCCCATCGTCGCAGTAGCGGAAGAAGTACTTGACTCCCATCTCATCCTTAAGCGGATGGTCTAGGTGGATGGATAGCACTAGGTTGCCTGTAGCCTGAGAGGAGCGCAATCCGAAGCTGATGCCCTCATCTAGCATATCCGTAAGACTGCCCAGTATCTTCAACAGCGTCTTATCCTTGAAGACGTGCTCAAAGGAATCCTTCGCCAACTGATGCTGGATGCTATCGTAGAAGTGACGGATATCGAACTGATAAGCATATTTCAAGTTCGGGTTCTCGCGAATTGCCTTCCGGATCTGATGCATCATATCGTGCATTCCCCTGCCCTTGATGCTTGCGTTGGTCGTGCGGATATATCTTCGATGCAGGTGTATATCGACTATCTGCATAATGGCAAAACAGCCAATTCGCTTAATCATCTTGACTATCTGCAAGCGCCTTACCTTGCCATACTCCTTAATCTCTACTTCGTCATATTCCTCGACGGTGAATGTTCCTGTCGCTATCTCATGCTGTAGCTGCGCTATCACTTCCTCACGTTTCGCAAGGAGTTCCTTACCTTCTTCGTATTCCTGCCTTTTTCCACGGACAACGTGGTCAAAAGCGGCAGCAATATTATTGTATTCTACGATTTCCTGTATGATGTTTCCTTCTCTACGCATTTTATTGAGTTTAATATTTTGGCTTTTCAGCCTTCTTTCTCTCTGGCACTGCTTGCTAGAATTCATCGCTGAACCTACTAAACCAATAGGGTATCAAGAATACCCAAGCTGCCTATATCGGCAACTGCCATTCAACTGTCATTTTTCGCTCTATGAGCGAGGCTCGTCTCCCTCGTTCACTGCCTTGGCTACACGTAGCCGATGCAGGAGGAACGATTCAGATTAGTCGAGACGCGACCCGATATTCGTATTCGCATTCGAAGCGTCGTTATTCGCATTCGTGTACGCAACACCAGCATTCGCATTCGCATTGTTACCACCACGATACAACACACGGTCGCAGGAGATTCTGCCCTTAAACTCTTTATTATTGTAGATTGCGCTCTACGCTCTACGATACCTCGGTAGCCGCTTTGTAGCTCGCTACGCTCGCCGCTTTGACGATTGCGCCCCTGAAGGCGAGACGCGACCCGATACTCGTATACGCATTCGAAGCGTCGTCATACGCATTCGTGTACGCAACACCAGCATACGCATGCGCACTGCTACCACCACGATACAACACACGGTTTGCACCACTGTTGATATATATCTCATCACAATAGTATGTGCTAGCAGAGCCTGTAGCCGAACCGATAGCTATTACGTCGCCAAACTTGCCGTTATATACGTTTGCTATCCACGAACTATCGTAATTGCTGACCTTGATATATCTCTCAGTACTATCCGGCATGAAGATACGAACCATATACTGATGCTTAGCATCATTAGGTATGTCGCAATTATCCATCATATCGTATTTATGCCCATAGATGTCCTCGTATCCAAGACAGCAGGTATTGTTCACCTGAGTCACCGTGACGGCATCATCGAGTCCGGATTCCTTGTACCAAGCATACTGCCGCACGCCTTCATTACTGATGCTATCCGTAACGTTCGGATTGATACCCTTTGCTTCCGCAAAACCGATGGTATCTTTCATTCCTCGCTGCATCGTTCCGCCTGTAGTTCTGGTATTCGTATGCTGACCAGCACCGCATTGAGACTGCGAATCACGTCTTCCGTATGCCATATAGAAGAGGTTGGCAATATGGCTGCTAATCGAGAAGTCTATCTGCTGCATACCTCTATTAACTGAATAGTAATGGAAGTCTGACCACGGCATGTTGGCAGTTGTGCTTCCGCCGCTTACGCAAGCTCTCAGCTTCTCGCCGACAGCCGTGCTTCCAACGACACCACAGAGGAAAGTATCCACTTCTACCCATTCCGGCTCCATATCCTCTATGCGGTCGGAATTGCTCAGAACTACATCATCACCCATTATCTGCTTATTGACGGTGAAGTACAAGTACTTTGCTCCTTCCGGCACATCGGATATAAGATACATTCCCGGCTCGAACGCAAGGTTGAGGGTCGTAATAGTGATGGTCTTCAAGATACCGGAATCCTCGCCTACGAAGAGAGAGCAAATCATACCTGTTGACGGTACGGTCGGGAATCTCACCTTCTTGTATCCACCTACCGCAACTCTCATCACGGCATAGGTGTTGTCTGCTGAGTACGACTCCTTCAGAGATGGCTTGTTCGCTGTGAGCTTGTTATTGTCTCGATAGGATGCAGCATCCTTCTTGATGTCTTCAAGCTTCACCACTACCGTATCTTCCGGCGTAGGAGGCTGCTCTACGTTGGTAGAGAAGCAGATGTAATGCTTGCGGTTGAGATAATCATTCACGCCCTTGAACCAGTGATGCGGCTCCAGCATCATGATGTCACCTTCCGAACCATCCAACTTCGCTGGTGAGCAGTCACGTACATCCTCTGCATCTGCATAGTAGTTAGAGTTGCTGTCATGGAGCGGATAATAGGTCATTACACCATCTGTGTTATTCATGATGGTATCAACACCGCCCATCTTCACATTGCGCTGTGTAGCCTTCTTGGTGACTTTAGCGAGTACCCTGTGACGTGATGCGAGATACGACTTGATATGACCGGACGGCACATAAGTGTTGCCGTACTTGTAGCCAGTCTCGTTATCGAGGTTGCTGACATTAGCATCATCGGCAACGGTCTCGTCAAACTCAATCATCGTGTAGGCAGGCTGCAGGATGTTCAGCTCTGGGAAGTGGGCACGCATACGGCTGTACTCAGTATCATCAAGATACTTTGTAAGCTGATACTTACCTACGAGTCGGCAGGTATCTACGTTACCGCCAGATTCATCCACACCGCCTACAGACATCAGCAATCGCAGGATGCCGCCATCGCCACGCTCATTGATACCTGTCACACGGAGGTATCTGATGCCGGTACACTTCTCTCTCAGCTTAAGCCAGTCGATTTTTGGGCAGCCATCTACCACGAGTCTTGTGATATTCTCCGTACCTTCGAGGGTCAGCGTGTCATTCGTCAGCTTCGGCAGATAGCGGAGTTCAAGCGTCTGAAGGGTTGCAGGAAGCACCACTTTGACAAGAGGCGAACCCTGTGCGAAGCTTACACCTGTCAGCGAAGTGTTCGATGCGCTGAACTGCTCCATCTTGGTGTTCTTACTGAGGTCGATGCTGGTAAGCTGGGTACTCTTCAATCCATCCATCTTCAGCACACGGAGATTCTTGCAACCATCGACGAGCAGGTTATTGAGCGTTGTCTGCGTAGCCTGACAGCTTACATCGAGCGTTCGGAGAGCCGTGCAGTTATTGAGGTTCAACGTCTGCAAGATGGCGTGGCTCACATCCGTGAGGTCGAGACCCATCATGCGGCTTGCTCCATAGATATACTGAGGGTCGTTGACGATGAGGTCGGTGTTGAGGGTGAGCTGCACCTGAGAGCCTTTAGCTTCTGCGAGTATCGCGCTCTGCTTTGGCGTACCCGATGTATATCCGTAGCCGAAATAATACCGCTCGCTTGATGTAATCTTAATCTTGCGGTTGTCGGTCGAGAACTTGTAACCGAAGTAGCAGCCGAAGCTATCTTTTCGATAAGTACCGCAGACATACTGACTATCGAGCAGGGCGAATCTGTTCTGGATTGTGTAGCATCTGTGAGCGTATCGGCTACCCTGCATCGCATAGAGATAGTTATAATAGGTAGTACCAGATGTTGTCTGCACGCCATCAATGAGCGGAGTGATATACTTGAAGATGCCATCCTTATTATATATACGCTCGCACCAGTTACCCATCTGCTCCTCGTTGAACACGTTCAGCACATATTCGAGCGACATATTGCTTCTGATCTTGTCAGCCACCTCACGCAGCTTGTCTGGGCACCCACGCACCAAATCCCATAATACCGAATCGTGACCAGCGAAGGCATAAGAGCCGATACTGTCGTCGAAAGTCTCGTGGGTGATTGTGTATGCGTACTTCAGCACGGAGTCGTTGCGGACACCGAAGAGCGTATCCATATCGTAAGGCAGGAACATCCAGTGAATGCCATCCCACGTACAGAGCATCATGTTCTTCGCTCGTGAATCCACACCCATGAAGTAGTCTGTAATCAGATACCAGGCGAACGGTGCTTCGTTGAAGAAGTAATCCTGATACTCATTGAGGAACTTGGTAGGATTGCCCTTGCAGCTCTGAATCCACTGCCACAGTCTCTTCACGGCAGCCTTGTCTTCCTCATCGGCGGTATCCCAAGTCATATCAGGCTTGAAGCGGAACTCCAGCGCATCATCGAAGCGAGTCATGTCCGATGTGCCGAACAAGCAGAGTGATTCCGAGTTATTCAAGAACTCTAGGCAGATACACTTATTTCTCTGTCCCGCAAGCGTTTCTGCATCATTATAGCCCTCGATGCCCTCGAAGCCGTAAACGATGCTTGAACCGGACTTCTCGTTGTTGAAGTTGTACTTGCCGAGATAGGCATTCGTTCCGTCTCCGTTCTGGTCGTAGAAGCAGTCGATAGGGAATCCATCTACGCCGATACGCACGTCATAGTCACCCTTGTATGCGGCCTGTGGAGGAGTGAGCCAGCCGCATCGCTTGAACACATCATTGACGATTCTCACCGCACCCGTATTGTGGGTAGATGATGAATCCGCGAAGTCTGCCTTGATACAGAAGATGTCGACAGGTCTTGCACCCGGCTTGAACGAATACTTGAAGCCATCCTGCAATACTCCGTTGATATACAGCTCAGTATGATACTTGCTGCTTCTGCTCATGTAGATGCGGTAGTTCTTGCGTGGATAGGTTGTTGATGATGTACCCTGTATGCGAAGACCGCATTGCTTGATGATGAAGTCATATTCCTTGCCGTAAGGACTGTAGAAGTAAATATCAACCGGAATCTCGAACTTCTTGTTGTTCGTCTGATTGAGCAGGTCTATATCACCTACGATACGCATCACACCCTTGCCCTGCTTTCTCAGCTTCTCGATGTCAACGTCGTTACCTTCATCGTCCATCACATCATTCTTCTGGAAGAGTACAACCATTTCATCGATGGTCTTGCGGTCAACGATATAGTTATTCAGCTCCTCATCATCGTTCAGCGCACGGTCATACACTCTGATGTTGCGGATGGTTACGTCTGCATTGTCAGATACTACCGTGATATTAACAGGTGTTTCCTGTCTGAGTGTATCAGTCTGAGAGAACTGTACCGCACCAGACAATTCGCCATTCACGAACAGTTCGAGCAGTCTGTTGCCCGATTTCTGGTTTACCACGAAGGCAATCTTGTAGCTCATATCCGAAGCGAACTTGGTGCTTACCTCCGTTCCTGCTGCGGTTCTGATTCTTGCTTCCTGCGCAGTCAGCTCGAAGCCAACGTTTTCTGAAAAACAGCTCATCACGATGCCGTCTCTATCGGTCACGTTGCTGGTCATGATTTCTACCTCCAGCGTACCGCCCGAGGTGGTGAGGTCTGTGGCAAACGGCTGATACCCGATAGTGATTTTGGCACCATTGGTAAGATTCAGCGCATCACCATCCCATCCGTTACTGCTCCAGTCGAAGCCCTCGAAGGTTGTGCGGATGCCCTCATAGTTCCATTCTCCTGGGTTCTCCTCCGAGTTTGCACGTCCGGCAGCTGACAGCTTCAATACCATACCTGCGGAAGTCTCGCTGATATCTACGCTGCTCTTCTCTACGTTGACGGTAAACGGATAGCTAGTCTTTCCGCAGATGAACTCCATGTGCACCTCACCCATCTCCTGATAGCGGTTGGTATAAACCTGCGCCTGACGAGGCACACTGACGGTCTGAGTAATCATACCATCACGCTTCACCTTCATCGCAGCAGGAGTCGTGTTAGGGTCGTAAGCCACAAATTCCAGCTTCAGCTGCTCATACTGTCCGACAGACAAGGAAGGAGACAGATGATGCGTACTGTCGAGGATAGTACCATCCTCGTGTTTCATCTTTGCACCGATATACGGCTGTGTAGGTTGACCCCTAAGAATATCCATATAGATGCTGTCTGAGCGGAGGGTAAGCGTAGGGCTTGCTTCCATCTCAGCAACCATCTGTATCGTGTGTCTTCCGTCTGCAAGCGAGAGCATCGAGAGGTTGAAGCTTCCGTTTGTGGTTCCCGAACGGGTCACGGTGTTGGCGTTTCTCTGTACGCCATCTACATAGAGCGTAACCACCTTGGTTCCCGAACCGCTCACGGCATAAGGGATGCTGATGGTTGATGACGGGTCATAGCCGCCAGCCGTGATGCAGTCGGCAATATCAAACGAACTGGTGAGGGCGAGAGTCACCGCCTTCACAGATGTGTATGCCTGCTTGGTCTGCGTCTTGCCTGTAGCAGGGTCTGTTGCGGTGGCACGCACATAGATGTCAGTTGTACCTGCAAGGAGGTAGCTTGACAAGTCTATCTGATAGGTGCCGGCACTCACGTCTGTGAGGGTCTGGCTGTAGATGGTGGTAGCACCCAGCTTCATCTGTACCTCGATGGTTGCCTTCTGACCAGTGCTCTGACCCTTGTCGTCGCCCGAAGCATACTGGTGGTCGTAGGTATATGAGAGCATGGCGTGACCGCCTACCTTGATGATGCTGTTATCTACGTGGGCAGAGATGACAACCTTGGTGAGCGAGGTATCTCCACCACCGCCACCTCCACCGCTACCCATCGGAAAGTCAGCGGAAGTGATTTCCTCGTCTCGCTTGTTGCGGAAGGTAACGTGTACGGCAGTCTCATCATCATTCGGCTCCACATCTACAGACTTCAATGCCGATGCTTCCAGCTCGTTGAGCCTTGCCACGATAGCCTTGTTCTGAACCGGATTGGTAGATTCCTGATCGAGGGATTCATCTACCTCGACTTTAGGGATGTCGATATTCACGTTGCCGTTGACGTCAGGATTCTTCTTCTCTCCGTTCAAGGTGATGGTCTTCACCGTACCACCACCGCCGAAGTCTTCCCAGCTTGCGGCTGTATTCCAAGTGCTTATGTCAGTACCGATAAACTGCTTTGTAATCCATTTACCCTGTGATTCCTCGTATGTGATACACAATCCCTTGCTGCGGTTCTTTTCCGGCACGGCTGCTATGGCAGTAGTTAGCGTATAGTAACCGCTGGCGAGAGGAACCTGCGAAGTCACATTGTAGGTGTTGCCACCCTTGTTACCTGCCACGTCTGCAATATGGTCATCGAGCTTCTTGCCGATTGCCCCGATTTTGGTGTTCTGCTCATTGAGGGTATCGGTGATTCCGGCAGCTGCATCTGTAGCAGCCTTGGCTGCGGTGTTTGCTGCGGAGGTGGCTGCGGCAGCCTGCTCCGTAGCTTCGTTCACGTCAGCTAAGGCACTGATGGCAGTCATAGATGCTTCGTTTGCCTTCTCGGATGCCTGATTGGCGATACCTACCGCCTTCTTGGCCTCTTCGAGCTGCGCATCAATATCCTGCGTGAAGACCTTCATAGGTACAATCACCTGCTTTCTCGTTCCATTGCCGTCGTCGTAGAGGGCAGGAACCGTGGTGACGTATTCGAGAGACTGAACCCTCTCGCACTCGTACACATTCTTCGAATGATTCTTCAGATACTCGAAGAAATGCGGAGCAAACTCCGCGCTCAGGGAAGACCAAGCCGTACTCTTGAAGGCTTCTTCAATATTACTTTTTTCGTTGCTCATAATTATGATGATTTATAAGATTAAAATTAAGACCAGTTAAGGTCAGCTGTACCACTCCAGAAGACTCCGGCACCAAGACCGGATGGTGTTGGATACAGTAATCTCGGTGCCACATATACACAAGACAAGCTTTCCCCACCTTTCAGCTCGTGCCATCCGCCAATATCAGCGAAATGGATCGAATGGTTGTTGTCGCCATTGATGACTCGCCATTCCTTACCATTACCCATTCCCCCAAACACATAGTAGAAATCAGAACTGCAATTAATGACAACCACATCTATCGCAAAACCTGAAGCATCTCCATAATTGGCAAAACCATACAGAGGTATTTTGTAGTATGTTTTGCCTGATTCCGTTCCGCTTTCAAGTGGAATTTTGACGTAATGTTCTAAATCGTCTGAATCATTGGTGTATAGAATCATATATGAAAGGAAAACATATGCCACTACCTTCTGCCGATGTCCAAACATTCCTCTGCACAAGAGGTCAGACATATAGAAGCGATAGCCACGTTTCTTGTCGCTATCATAACCTTGATGATACATATCGCCCGAGAACCACAATCTGCCATCCGAACCAAACTCAATGCTTCCAACAACGTTTCCGTTGCTGTCAACACAATCAAGGTTCTTAAAGCTTCCGTGTACACCCTTAACTGTACCGCTGAAAGTACCATTCTGACACCACATATTACCGCTTCCATCGAGCGTGAAATTATCAGTAGTGATGGTTATCTGACCGCCAGTGAACGCCATAGTGTGACCCGTAAGATTTATCTGGTCCGCCTGTATGGTAGCCGTAGATATTCCATTACTGATGGCTATATTCATCTGCCCTTTGTTGACAAGCCCTTTTTCATTTACTTGACTAACGAAAAGCCCTGCAAAATCTGTATTCAATACCGCTCCAGCAGATGATTTGAGCTTGCCATTCGCATCGAATCCTCCGGCAGCTACACTCCAGCTACTACTACTCTGCTTAACGAGAGTAATGGTAGAGGCATAATCATTTCTGATACCTGTACCGACATCATCTGCATGACTTCTAGCACTGTCGATGGCCCTGTTGAGCGTGGCAACGTTCTCCTTCAACTGCTCTTTCGTAGCAGCCTGCCCTACCGTCTGCGTGATGGTATCAATATCCTGCTGAATATTCGTGATGCTAGTAGAATTCGCATTCACCTTATTTACAGTACTCGTAATGCGTCCAGATAATATTTCAACCTTAGAAGTTACTGTCGTATTGGTAGCATAATCTAGGTTCTTTACCCAAGCTTGCACCTTTCCAACAGAAGCTTCAATTCCTGATGTCGTAAACGTCCGGTTCGCCTTGTCTGTTTCATCTACATATAGTCGGATGCTTTTCTTCTCTGCATCGAGGTCAAGCCCCAGCTGCGTAGTCGTGCCATCAACCTTATTAATATTCTCGCCCAAGAGCTGAATATTCGTAGCAGTCTGCTTAATCTGAGTGCTTACACTCTTCGAAAACTCGCTGAGAGGTTTGTCCGTGATTGAAGCGATGGCGATATAGCAGTCGCCAGTATAGCGGAGAACGAAATTACCGGTTCCATTCCATACTCCCTCAAGAGGGATATTCGTCCAGTCTCCTGAATAAGGCACGGCGACATTCTGAGCAGTCAGCGTATTGCTCTTGCCCGATACCGATGAGCAACCCTCGAAGCCAACTGTCAGCGTTCCCGCTGTCTTGGCAAAGATGCGGATGCTGATGTAGAGCCTATCCTGCACATCGGTGCTGCCTGTAGCAGGCTTCTTCAAGCCATTATCTCCTGTCGAACCGCTAGGCTGCTGATATTCTTTGTGAGTACCCGGCTGACGGATATGGGCATTCAGCTGCTTCACTCCGCAGTTCTGCAAGCGCAGCACCTGCCTTCCGTCCATCTTGTCTATAGACACCTTGCGGTTTCCGCTTACCGAGAGCAATCCGTTCACCATAAATGGATTGCCAAGCGCATCTGCCCAGAACATCGACTCATCCGTGGTATCCACCGCCCAGCAGGAAATGATAGTATCTTCGTCATCCCTTACCTGTTCAAGGAACTGACCATTTTCAAGATAGTTATCAGAGTTGGTAAGCTCGTAGCTGGTCTGTGAGAATCTGCTGGAGAACATATTTTCGAGCACCTGAAGTTTCGAGTCAACGCTTTCTCCTGTGCGCTGAATGATGAAATCACCCACCGCATAGAGATTGTTCAAGAACTCTCCGAATCCCGACAATTCTCCGAGGATAGGATGAACGATGCCCTTCAGATTGCCGAGTCTTCCCTTCAGCGCATTGTTCGGGTCTGTCTTCAGTCCGTAGATAATATCCATGTACGGAGTATTCGCACCCACGGTCATCAGCTGTATGATACCCTTGCGCTGTGAGTCGCTGAGGTTATCCACTCTCACGAAGGTATCCTTCTTCTTGATGAGAGACTCAGCTGTGGCGCCTTCCATCGAAGAGGTGAAGTTGGTAAACGTCACCCAGTCCAATCGCTTGTCGCCATCCTCCAGACTGCCGCATCCGGCATCCGTAATCAGCAGCTCATAGTTCTTTGTTACATAGTAGTCGTTACTGCTATTGGGAATACCATTGAACTGCTGCACCATAATGATGTCATTACGGCGGAAAGGGTTGTAGAGCTTGCCGTCCTGTGTGTTGAGATACACCCTGCCACTCTCTGCATCATAGTGGTCAACCTCCATCATTCCGGTGAAGATACGGTTGTCGTTCTCGCCGAGAAGCTGGGAGATAATCATCTCGAAGACTCTGAGCGATCCTCGAACGATGACATTATCAAACTCTCCCGTCCACTTGTTTTCCTGTACTCCTGCGGCATTGGTAACTGGCGTATTGTAGATACCCCAGCCCAAACCTCCAAGAAATCCGGAAATAAACTGCTTGCTTGATAATTCTCCTCCGAATCGGGAATTTCCGTTCACGAAGAGCTTACCTACCGTAGCCACGGTGTAAGCGATAACCTCATCGATGCAGAGCTTGTAGGTGTTGGTAAGAGGATCCTTCTGTAATATGGTAAACCCCTTGCCGTTTTCCTCGCTTGCCCCATCAGAAGAGATGGAGTGAGCGATGATATTGCCTTCCTTGTCAAAGGAAAAATTCTCTCCCACCAGCAAACCGCCAAGAAGCTTCTGCACCTTCTCGAAGGTTATCGTACCTTCTGCTGTATCATCGATATCCCTGCGGATATACTTCTTCAGGATGGCAGCTTCGCCGTCCAGCTCCTTCGCCACGTCAGCCACACCAGCCTTCAGCTTCTCACCTTTATATAATAGGTAGCCTCCTACGAAAGAGAGTGCATCGAGCACACTGATGTTGATATGCTTGTGTCCAACCTCTCCCTTTCCTGAATATCGGTTGGATATCGCCGAGAGGAAGGCTGAAAAGATGGCATCTGCAGTGGTTGTACCCCACTCTTCCGAGTGAGGGTCCTGAACCGGGAACAAGACCCCTCCACCCAGCTGCTGGCGCGGGAACTCAACTAAGCGAGGGGCGATAGTAAAATTTCCGATATCAGGCAGATGGATATCCATCTGCTTAAGGCTCTCCCCGCTTGCTCTCGAGAGATTCAGGTAAGGACGGGCATCGGAATATTTGTAGGTGAAGGTATAGTTGGATGGCAGTTCCTTCGCCTCATAGTTCACGTCACTCTCGGTGACGGTAATCTTCCGCCAGCTGTTGCGATGATATACATACTTGCCCAGACTCGGGAAAAAGTCGAGCAGCCACAGGCGCTCCTTACCGTCCAGATAGCCGGTGTTCTTCTTGAACTTCCTGGTGGTATCTACACGATATTCCTCCGAGTCATCCTCGATCTCAGCCACGTTGTGGGTATGTTCTGCAGTATTCTCGCTGTTGCCGTAAGCCCTGAAGCAGTCCACTCCTCCCAACGAATTCTCAAAGAGGAACCATTCCTCCTCCTCGCTCTTCATGTCACTGGCATAGTAGCGCTGCACATAGGTAAGCCGGTCGCCGCCTTCCTTCTCCACCCATACGTCATAATAGGATGGAGTCTTTTGATTGAGAGCCTTGGCGATGATGGCATACTGCACCGGGATGGTATAGACGCAGCCCTCGGTAAGATGGGCAAGCGTGATTTCCGATTCCGTATATCCCGTGCCGTTCCAGAGATACGCCTTGCACTTCACCGCACAGGCTTCTGCAGCATAATAGGTCAGGAACTCCGGCGAATAATACGTCACAGCCTTCACCTGCGGCTGCCAGGTGAGGAAATTGTTTTTCAGAAAATTCTCGGCAGAATCGGCGAGCTTATCCACTCCGGCTCTGATTACCGAGAAGGAGAATTCCTTCTTGTTTCCGGCATCCCCCACCTCGTAGATCTCTGCCGAGAATGCCTTCATGATGTTCTCCTGGATATACGGAGTGCTGTCATCCTTCAGCTCAAAAGCCAGCAGCGGAAGGATGATGTCTTTCACATCTACCGTGATGCGGTGCTCATCGTTCGGCGTATAGGTGTGCTGAACGATGTTCTGCTCTGCGCCATGGTAACGAAGGGCAAAGACCACGTCTGTCTTCGAGTCGTTGTATATCTCGAAGACATTCATGGAGCCTACCATGCTCAGGGCATCTGGATATAATAAAACCTGTATCATCTTAATGTTGGGTTGATTATTTATAACGCAAAATTAAGATAATACAGGTAACTTGCAAAGGACTCCCGCGTCCTAGATTTTCTCGCATTCCAGCCATGTCGTGGTGCAGTGGTACACCCATTTGGAGTGACGGAACATCGTCGCATGTCGGGTCTTCTGGCTCACAAACGTCTTCTGCAGACCATATTTCTGCCCCACATATTCGGCTGAAGGCAGAGGAGGATAGATAATCTTGAAGGTTCGGTCCTTGTCGTCTCCCGAATTCTCGTATTCGCTGCCCGACACCTCCACCGTCTCTTCATGGCCAACCCATCTATAACCGCAGCTCAAGGCTGGCATCACGTCTATCATCCGCGAAGCTTCATGTATAGGGGTAGTCAGGGCGATGGTCCTGAGCTCGCTTTCCGTAGGTTCACTCTTCCCTCCGAGGGTAAACTTCAGCTTGTTGAAGAAGAAGCTCACTCCCCTGATCACCACCTTGGCATAGGAAGGCAGGTTCTGCTTCTGCGACTGGGTGAGCAGCAGCTTCACCTTGAGTTCCTGGAGTGAATTCCTCAAGAGGAGGTCATACTGGCGGTAGAATTTCTCGAAGATGCCGTCGTCACCGTTATACACCAGGGCATAATCGAATATCTTGCGGTAGAGGGACTCCTCTGAAGCATGAGATGGCGGACCGAAGCGGTTGTCATATTCATAGTGGATATCGTATGCCGTGACGGTTCCGCAAGGCATCCCATCGGTCGATACATACGGGAAGGCAAGCATCACCGGGGTAGTCACCGCTTCCTCGCTGCTCTCCGAATTGTCCTCGGTGGCAACCTTCATCGATGAGTTGAGCGTGGCATAGCTGCCTATGTAGAGAAATCTGCCCATCTCCCGGCTGATGGTATCAGCGTCCACCGACTGGCGGTACTTCAGTGTTCTCGTCTCCGGTATCATCTCGGGTATCTCAATATCCTGGGTGTCGGTATCTTCCTCACCGGTATCATAGCTCTGCGAGCCCTCGCCTATCTTCGACTTCACATGATAGTTGCCCGAATATCCGTCCTTGTAGAAACAGCCGTCCACCTTGTCGAAGTAGGCACCGGTGTTCTTCGCCAGCATATCCTTCAGGTCGTCGTAGCTGTCCTCGGCATCACTGTCTGCCTGGTGCTTCGCCCGAAGCACCACCCGCTTGTAGTCGGATGCCGTCTTATAGGATAAGGTTGGCTCCTCGGTCATCTGGCGGGTGAGATCTGCTGCAGGAGCACTCTCCACCGCATCCTTCAGGAAGATGATGCTCGCCTGGTGAGTTCCCTCGTCAGAGACGAACTCGCACAGAAACTTTTTCCGAAAAACAGAGAGGAAATCGGAGACGGAAACATCCGGCAGAAGGTCCTCGATGCGGATATGCCCGTTCACCATCACATCTATCACATTGTTCACCAGCACCATCTTGGTGAACGGCTCGGTCTGGGTGAAGAAGTTCTCCTGCAGGTCGTAGCCGAAATGCTTGAACACCCGCTTCAGTACATAGTTGGCACGGATGAACGGAGAGATGTAGTAGCCCCGTGTCAGGCTCACCGGAATCTCGTTTACATATTCCGTGCGGTTGAACTCGCCCTGAAACCTGTTCGACTTTCCGGCACACGTCACGAAGTCGTAGGCATCAGGAGCCGCCACATACTCGTAGCCTCCTGTGTTCTTGAACCTCCAGTACTTGGCATCCGGCAGCTTCTGCTGGTTGCCCCATCCATTCAGGATCTTGTAGTCGTAGCCGGTATCCTTTCCAGAGTCGTCGGTGAGCAGCACCGGGAAGATATCGTAGTTCTCGTTCTTTCCGCCGATGAGCGACCGGCAGAAACTGATGCACTCCTCGATGGTGCTGCACCCCGGTACCATCTCGTCCTTGAAAATGCTCTTCAGTTTTACGTTCTGTATCTTGGAGTAGAAGGATCCGTCGTTGATGTAGAAGGATGAAGAGATGTTCCCCTTATGCTGGGCAGAGAGGATAATCTGCCTGCACTGGGCAAAGTATTCCCCATCCTCGATGCTCACGTTGGCAGCCACCATCTTCTCCCGCAGCCCGAAGGTGTCGGGATATCCCAGTATCATGCGGTTGTAGTCGCTTGCCGGTATATCCAGCGGGGTCGTCGTCTCCCCGTAGTCGTTGAAGAACGGATTGGTCCGTTCCACCTCCAGCTTGGCACCTTCGCCAAGCTGGTAGGTTTTTCCCTTATCCAGATTCGTTATTTTCATAGATCATCATTTATTTTTTGGCAAATTTCCTCGCCTGGTTTCTCAGTTCCTGCTTGGCATCAAGCTCCGTGAGCGAGATATGGGAGTGGATTCCGTTGTCGCGAAGCTCCCTGAGCAGTGCCAGGAGCTCGTCATTACTGCGTCCCGACGTAGCAATTCCCGCGTCGCGATGTGGGAATTCCTGCGTCGCGACGTAGGAATCAGCCCCACTAAGACTTGGTACGGAGCGGGTACGGAGAGGGTACGGAGCAGGTCCTATGCTGCCTCCCAGTGCCCTGCCCTGCATGGCCATCAGATATTTGCCCATATCGAAGGTGCGGATCTGTCCGGATCGCTGGGCTGCATCCATCAGATGGATGAGCGGGGCGATGGTAGGATTTTCCAGGGCTGCATTCGATGCCACCCACTCCTTGCTTCTGCCCTTGGGACCCTCGCCCACGATGACGGTAGGATGGTCGATATACCCTCGCTTGCCTGGTGAGTATTCGGCATTGAAGTGCTTGCCGTCCTGTTCCCGCTCCACGTCGATGCGTCCGCCGCTCTCCCTTCCGCTGGCTACGCGACTGCCTGCCGAAGAGGTTCCGCTGGCTGATCCGTTGAGGGTCATGCGCTTCACCTTCTGGCGCTCGGCATTCGCCACGGCCAACTGGGCTGCACCCGTCACACCCATCAGGGCAGCTGCCACGCTTCCGGCTATCGGACCCATCTCGCTGTATGCCTTCATGATGGAGGTGGCAGTATTCGAGATGATCTGAGCTGCCTGCATGGCGAAGTTCACGTCGGCATACTTCTTCTGTATCTTCAGCTTCTCGTTGGCTTTCTTCTTTTCCAGCTTCTCCTGGAGTGCGGTGTTACCTTCGGCAGCCTTGATTTCGGCATCATACTTGGCATCCACGTTCGCCATCTCGGCATTCTGCAGCGCACCCACGGCATTGCTGAAGAGGTCGGTGTAATACTGTGCCTGCTTCATGAAGGATTCCTTCTTCAGCTGCTGCACCCTCTTCTCGTGCTCCTCCTGGGTGATATACTGGTTATCGAGTGCCTGCTGAAGCTGCTCCAGCTGTTGGTCGTACTCGTTCTGCTGGTCGAAGCCGAGAGCCTGCCTAGCCTGCTTCTTCTTGTCGTCCTGCTGATCAAGCTGCTCTTTATGCTTGGCGATGTATTCCTTTTCTATCTGCTTCTGGGCATCCTTGTATGCCTTCTCTACCTGCACGGTGTCCTCTCCGTTCTGCTTGGCGAGGTCGAGGGCTGCCTGGTAATATCCCTTCAGTATCTCCAGTTTCTGGTCGCGTTGCTGCTCCAGGGTCAGTTCCTGCTGCGTCTCCCCTTGCTCCATCACCTTTGCCAGGGCATCCTGATAAGCCTGCTCGGCTGCCACCTGCTGGTCGAAATGCGCCTGTTCTGCCTTGCGCTGGTTGTCCAGCTGTTTATCCTGGAGTGATTTCTTCTTCTCGGCATCCTTGATTCCAATGTTCTTCGACTGCTCGCTGTAGGAGGTCTCGATGGCGAGGATGTTGGCAGTATGCTGAGTCTTCAGCGCCTGCATGGCGAGGTCGTACTTCTCCTGAGACACCTGCTTCTGGGCGAGGGCCATGTTCCAGTTGTTCACGTCCTGCTGGTAGTCCTGGTTGGCAGCATCGATATCAGCCTGGCGGTTTTCAGAAAACTTCTTCGATGCGATATCGTCAGGGTTCGGGGCTGATGATGTTCCGGTGGTATGACCGCCGCCCGTTTTTCCGCCGCCCTTGCCGCCGATGTTGCTGTCTGGAACTTCCGGATCCGTAGCCTCCTTCACAGTCTGGTGCATGATATCTTTGCCGAAGGCATCCCTTATGGCTCCAATCTGCTTGTCGAGCTGATTGATGCCATCAGTAAGCGATTCTACTTCTGACTTGAAATGAGAGACGGCATCCACCTGCGTATTGCCGGTAGCTCCCCATGAGGTGGTATATTGGAAGCCGCGGGCATTATTGGCATCTGCCAGACGGCTCTTCGCCTTGCCGAGCTTGATGGTGAGTCCGGCACGCTTCTCGGCAAGCTCCTGGATCTGCTTCTTGGCACCCTGCACCTCGTAGAGCCTTACCAGGCTGTTGATGTAAGCCTTCAGGGCCTTGTCTGATGCCTTGAACTTCTTGGTGGTCTGGTCGATGGTGGCATTGTAATGAGGAACTATCTTGTTAAGTGCCTCCACGGCCTTGCGTCTCTCGTCCATGGAGAGCTTTTCGTCATTGGCCACCTTGATCAGGTTCTCCAGCTTCAGCTTTTCCTCCACCACCTGCCTCTGGGCTTCTGCCTTGATGGCATTGAGCGCCTTCTGCGACTGAGCTGCCGCATCGGCTGCCTTCTTCATCTCCCATAGCTTCATGGCGAGGAGTACCACTCCCGTAGCAATCAGTCCGAAGACGCTTGCCTTCATCGTTGCATTCATGGCGGTCCAGGCATTCTTGGCAAGCGTCACCCTGCCCGTGAGCAGGTAGAAGCCTGCCTGCAGCAGCTTCAGGAGTCCGGTTCCGGTGGCACATATCACGTTCCATCCCTGCTGGGCTGCGGCAGCACCCTTGGTCACGATGATGTTCGATTTGATGGCGTTGCTGGTGGCTATCGCTACAACCGTGAAGGCTGCAAGCAGGATGCCCAGCGTCTTCACCACGCCCTGATGCTTCACGCACCAGGAGATGAGGTCGATGGTATGCAGCTGCATGTCTGCATAGGCATCATCCCACTGTTCCTTGAGGGAAGGATTTCGTCTCCCAGAGCCTTCTGGGCATTCTGCAGCTCCACTGTCTTCTGGGCTGCCCTGTCGGCTGCACTGATATAGGTCTCTCCTGCCGCAGCCAGCTGGGTATCCACAATCTCTGCCACAGCCTTCATGAAGTCGCCCGTCTCCTTGGTTTTCTCTGAGATTTCTGCTGCAGAGATGCCCAGGTTATCGAGGATCAGAGGAGACTTGCGGCCAAGACCGGTCACGATGCTGTTGGTCATGTAATCTACCGACTGACCCGTCTGCTGAGCCTTCAGCTGGGCAAACTCCAGATACTTGCCCAGATCTTCCAGCGGAATGCGGAAATCGTTAGCCTGCACGGCAGCCGTCATCAGCTGCACGTCATTTACGGTTCCCTTGGTTGCCTTGCGGAGATTATCCAGCAATCCTTCCTGGTTCAAGCCATTGAATGCCTTGGTCACACCGTCAGCCTGCTCTGCCATCTCGAGACCGCCATTGATGAGCTCTGCGATGGAATCCTTGAACTCCCTCGCTTTTTCTCCGAAGAGCTCTGCGCCCTTGGTCAGCAGATTGCCCAGAAGCACACCGTTCACGGTATCATCAGATGCAAGTTCTCCGAGACTCCTGGCATTCTGCTTCAGTTCTGAGATACGGGAATTCACGTCCATCAGGCGCTGTTCCAGCACACCATAAGCCTCCGGATTGAGTGACTTCACGGTATTGTCCATCTCCTTCTGCAGGCTTTTCTGCTGTTTTTTCAGCTGCACCATACTCATATCCAGGATATTGATCTGGCTGGTCTGCTCGCTTATCCTGGATGTAAGGGAGCGGATTTCCTTGCTGGTTTCGGAGTACTGCTTCTTCAGGTTCCTGTAGGCTTCCGACTCTTTTCTTCCGGCTGCCTCAAGACTGATCATCTGGCTGAGTCGTGCCTTATTCTCTGAGCGCAGCTTCTTGCTCTGCTGCTCCAGGGTGTAGATGGCTTTCTGCGCATCGGCAGTCTTCACATCTACGGTATATCGGATTTCGTCTTCCGTTAAATGTTTGTTGGCCATAACTTATGATTTTTGTGGGTTGAGTGATTTTTCCAGTTCCTGGCGGATGCTGTTCCGTACTTCATCGTTGAAGCCATAGCTGAGCTTAGGGAACGTTTCGTGATACAATACGCCCCAGACTACGCGGTTGTACAGTGCCAGGTTCCTGCGCTTGAACTTGCTGATGCGGTCATTGCGCTGGCGGTACTGCATATCCAGGAAACGGAGATAAGGAAGGATGCGCACGAAGATGGTGCGGTTCTCGCCCGAGATCTGACTGTCGAACGAGTGAGCGGAAAGCGTGGTGAGCAATCTGCCGGTACGGCGCTTATAATGATTGCGTACCACGTTCTCCTGTGTGGAGTATATCTTCAGGATGCCTTCCTGAAGAGTCTCGTGAACGAATTTCTTTTTAACAAGACTGTCTGTTACCATATTCTTTGTACATTACTAATTAGCAATGCAAATATAGTAACAGACAGACAAAGGGCAAAGGACTGCACCCTATCTCTTGAGGATGCAGATCCGATATATAGGATACCCTATCAAGGGTGTAAGAATGGTGCAGAACAGAAGGTAGAGTACCCAGTAGGCGGGAACCCTGCTCTTAACCAGGAAAGGCATCAGTACTACCGCTATAATGGCGGAATAGCCTTGAATATATGTTATCAGTCCCATAATCTCGATATTTAATATGTAATATAGTAACAGACAGACGAAGGGCAAAGGACTCTTATCCGAAGAGAGCCTTATAGATGGGAATTCCCAGTAATGGGGTGAGCACGGTGCATAATCCGAGGTAGAATACCCACAACACGGGATTGCAGGATCCTACGATAAACGGACCCACCGTCAGTGCGATGACGAACGATATGAACATGATGAAATCAAAAAACTCCATAATCTCGAAAATTTAATGCGTTAATAATTCTCCTGGTGCAAAGATACACCGCTTTTTCTGAAAAACCAAATTTATGACTAAGAAAAAAGATGGCTACCCTCACGGGCAACCACCTTCGGCAAAATTTCGCTTTATTACTAAAGACTCTTATATCACAAAATAACCAAAAAAAATCTTATTTCTCGTGAGACTGTATGAAGGCCTCATAGTCCTCCTTACTAATCTCGAAGCAGACTGTGATGTGAGCATTCACATAATCGACATCCTCTGCACGTTCGGAATTCTCGTAAAATGCACGCTGATGGGAAAGAGCATCCACCAACGGGAACTTGTCTCCATCCGTCTTTACGACGAAATCTTTCTTATAAACTACATTACCATCCTTACGAGGAACAGAAGCCTCTGCATAGAAGTACTTGCGTGGCTTCTCGCCTGTGAGCAGCTCCGTAAGCTTCCCGTGCATCTCCTTCAGCTGGTCATCTGTAATGCCAGAGATATACATGCCGTTCATGCTGAGCATGTGGTAGCGCTTTACCTCACCAAAGTCGTTCACCTCGCACTCATCAAAGATAGGATGCATTCTCTCCTCCTCAATGTTGCCCGCAACATAAGTTCCAACATTTATATTCTTATTATTATCTTCCATTGTTTCTTGTTTTAAATCATTAATTCTATTCCATATTTATCACAAAGCGCTGGTACTACAGTCTGCATTACCTTACGGAAATGCGGATCATTTTCGTAGGCTTCTATCATAGCCCCGGCTATGACAGATAGGTTTCCGCCTATGGCTATGCATCCGGCACCAGCTTCATAACCTTCACACTCAGAATTCGCCACCATTAGGAAGGCGCGATTTTTCTTGTGTTTTTCTGACCAGCTCTTCATGCCTTGAGATATCTTTTGCGGATATTCCATAGATTTCATATCCTCTGGAATTTTCGCATCAAATCCCGTTATTACGTCCGGGCTACCTGCATTATTCTTCTTTCCCATTATTCTACTCCTCCATCTTTAGGCTTTGGACGGCTCCATCCTTCCGGGTACATTTGCTCAGAGTCTTCGGCAAGATTTGCCCCCCCCAGAATTGCGGTAAGCCTCGAAAATCTTGTGGCGCTGGTTCTGAAGCTCCAGGTTCTTCAGGGCGTGGACGCCCTTTGCCTCTGCCATGCCGGTAAGATAGAGTTCGGTAGCCTTACGGCGGGATTCGTGGGCATTGCGCTCACGATCATTGAGGGAACTCTTCTTGCTGCTGAACTCCAGATCCTTTCTCTCACGCTGAATAGACTCCAGGATGCTGTCGGCTAAACTCTTCTGACAGTCGCACTCCTGCTGAAGCTGGATCTTCTTGCGCTCATAGGCCATACGCTCCTTGTTGATGGCTTCGGTGTTCTCTACTAACTGACGATGAAACTCGTCGATGGTCATTACCTCGGCTGCTGCCTGGGTATTGATATTCTTCTCCTGATTCATAATTTATTAAATGTGTTATGCGTTAATAATTCTCTGCGTGCAAAGGTACGGATTTTCTGCCTTTGCGCAAAGGACAAACATATGAGTGATGTCTGGCTATTTCCCCTCTTCCTCTACCGGGCGCCAATATACAGCGAAGGTGTTGCACTCATCGAAGCAATCTGCATCGCTATCCTCTGTCAAGATAAAGGGATAGCCACCTTCATAGCGTATGCCGTCGGCACGCATTACGCTCTCGCAGCATAGGTTGGGTGTGCGGGGGTCGTGGAATCTCACCTTGGCTCCCTTCTTGAAGCCGTCTGCCACCTTCAGGAACTCTCTCGACTTGTAGATATACCTCAGTTCGGGCTAACGAGCTCTATCTAAAGGCTTTATAATGTTTTTAT